>Ga0209382_10000172_pt1 | contig 102748 bp, 104 predicted proteins | sample SoiMetdeltSBSDD5_FD_187599 | JGI IMG/M metagenome (GOLD analysis project Ga0209382, IMG submission 187599) | Bulk soil microbial communities from a Populus tree surrounding site in Tennessee, USA - Soil MetaG P. deltoides SBSDD5 (SPAdes) (version 2) | ecosystem: Environmental > Terrestrial >...
TCTCCATGGCGCGGACGGCCGCTTCGGCGCGCAGTGGATCGCGCTCGCGGAGGCACTCGCCTCCGGCGACCCGGGGCGCGCCGAGGACGCCACCCGCGACGCACTGCGGCTGGGCGCCAGCTCCGGGGCCGACGGCGTGCAGGGCATGCTCGCCGGTCTCGCCGCCGTGCATCCCGGCGGGGAACGGCTCGGCGTCGGTGCGCTGGCGCGGTCCTGACATGCCCCTCCAGACGCGAATCCTGCCCAATCTCTACCGGGACTCGGTGGCGCTGATGCGTGTATCCGCTGAGCTGGCCGCACGTCCCGGCGTGGCGGAGGCCGCCGCCGTGATGGCGACGGAGGGCAACCTGGCGTTGCTCCGGGAGTCGAGGCTGCTGGATGGCCACTGCGCCGCAGGACCAAGCGACGTGCTCGTGGTCGTGCGCGGGGAGGCGGAGCTCGTGCTCGCCGAGGCGCTGGACCATGCCGAGTCCGCGATCAACCCGCCCGCCGCGGTGCGCGGTCGCGAGCGCGCCGAGCCGGCACCGCGCAGCGTGGAGATGGCCCTGGAGCGACTGCCGGGAGCGAACCTGGCGCTCGTCTCGACGCCGGGGGACTACGCGGCCGCCGAGGCCTTCAAGGCGTTGCGGCTCGGGCTGCACGTCATGTGCTTCAGCGACAACGTCTCCGAGGCGGACGAGATCGCCCTCAAGCGCTACGCGCGCGCGCACGGGCTGCTGATGATGGGACCCGACTGCGGCACGGCGATCATCAACGGCGTGCCCCTCGGCTTCGCCAACGTGGTGCGCCGCGGCGTCGTCGGCGTCGTCGCCGCCTCGGGCACGGGATTGCAGCAGGTGACCTGCCTCATCCACCGGATGGGCCAGGGCATCTCTCAGGCGATCGGCACCGGAGGGCGCGACCTGCACCGCGACGTCGGCGGGATCACCATGTCCCAGGGGCTGGAGGCGCTCGCCGCCGACCCGGCGACCCGCGTGATCCTCATCGTCTCCAAGCCACCCGCACCGGAGGTGGCCGATCGGCTGCTCGCCCAGGCGCGTGAGGCGGGCAAGCCGGTGGTGGTGAACTTCCTCGGGCTGGATCCAGCGCGAGTGCAGGGCGCGCGCCTGCATCCCGCGCGCACGCTGGAGGAAGCCGCGCGGCACGCCGCCGACCTCGCCGCCCGAGATGGAGGCGGCGCGCCCGCCGGCGACGACCCTTCGCCCGCAGCGCCATCCCCGTCGCGTTTCGCCCCCTCGCAGCGTTGCCTGCGCGGGCTGTTCAGCGGAGGCACCTTCTGTTACGAGGCGCTGCTCCTGCTGGGCGAGTCCCTGGGCGACGTGTACTCGAACACGCCGATCGAGGCGCGGCTCGCGCTGGAGGACGTCTGGAAGAGCCGCGAGCACACCGTGATCGACCTGGGCGAGGACCGCTTCACCCGAGGCCGCCCCCACCCGATGATCGACCATCGCCTGCGCAACGACCGGATCGTCCAGGAGGCCGACGATCCGGCGACGGCGGTGATCCTGCTCGACGTCGTGCTCGGCTACGGCAGCCACCCCGATCCGGCGTCGGCGATGCTCCCCGCGATCGAGGAGGCGCGCCGTCGCGCCGCCCGGGCCGGCCGCGAGCTCGCGTTCGTCGCGTTCGCCTGCGGCACGGAGGGCGACCCACAGGATCTGCGCCGCCAGGAGCGCGCACTCGTCGGAGCCGGCGTGCGCCTGGCGACGAGCAACGCGCACGCCGTGCGGCTGGCGGCCTCGCTGGTCGAGCGGCGCGAGCGATGAACGCGGACTCGACGCCGTCTCCCGAACCCGCCGTGTCGCTCTTCGGCGAGCCCCTGCAGGTGGTGAACGTGGGCATCGCCGCCCTTGGCGAGGCGGTGGCGACCGCCGCCGGGGCGGGGGCGAGCGTGGTGCACGTGCAGTGGCGTCCGCCCGGACACGGCGATCCGGCGGTGGCCCGCGCCCTGGCGAAGCTCGTCAATCGCGCGGAGGTGGAGCTCGCCAACGCCGAGGCCTTCGGGCGCTACCTGGAGGCCCAGCCCGTGCTCGAAGGCATCGCCCCGGCGCGCGACGTGGTGCCCGGGCTCGGCGACCGCACGCTGCTCCACTCCGGGCCGCCGATCGCCTGGAAGGACATGTGCGGGCCGATGCAAGGCGCCATCCTGGGCGCGATCGTGCTGGAGGGCTGGGCGGGGGACCTGGCGGCGGCGCGGGGCCTGGCTGAATCGGGCGGCGTGGCCTTCGCCCCCAATCACGAACGGCAGGCCGTGGGGCCCATGGCGGGTGTGATCAGTCCCTCCATGCCGGTGTGGATCGTCCGCGAGCGCTCGCGCGGAAACCGCGCCTTCTGCAATCTCAACGAGGGGCTGGGCAAGGTGCTGCGGATGGGCGCTAACGGGCCGGACGTGCTGGAGCGCCTGCGCTGGATGGGCGCCGTGCTGGCGCCGGCACTCGCGGCCGCCCTGGCGCGCATGGAGCCGCTGGAGCTGAAGCCGCTGATCGCCCAGGCGCTGCACATGGGCGACGAGGTGCACAACCGCAACGTCGCGGCGACGGCGCTGCTGTTGAAGCGGCTCGTCCCGGCGCTCCTCGCCGCGGGCCTGTCCGCGCGCACGATCGAAGAGTCGGTCGCGTTCATCGCCGCCACCGATCACTTCTTCCTCAACGTCTCCATGGCGGCCTGCAAGGCCGCGATGGACGCGGCCGAGGGCTGCGCCCACAGCAGCCTCGTCACGGCGATGGCGCGCAACGGCGTGGAGTTCGGCGTGCGCGTCAGCGGCGGCGGCGGGCGCTGGTTCACCGCGCCCGCGCCAGTCGTGGACGGGTTGTACTTCCCCGGCTACTCCAAGGCCGACGCGGCGCCGGACCTGGGCGACAGCGCCATCACCGAGACGGCGGGCCTGGGCGGCTTCGCCATGGCAACCGCCCCCGCGATCGTGCAGTTCGTGGGCGGCTCCGCCGCGGATGCCGCCGCCTACACGCGCGAGATGGGGCACATCACGCTCGGACGCAACCCGGCCTGGACGCTGCCCCCTCTGGATTTCGTGGGAACGCCCGCGGGCATCGACGCGCGCAAGGCGTTGGATACGGGAATCGCGCCGATCATCAACACGGGCATCGCCCATCGCGAGGCGGGCATCGGGCAGGTCGGCGCGGGGATCACGCGTGCCCCGATGGCTTGCCTCGAGCAAGCGGTGATGCATCTGGCCCAGGCGCTTCGCGACTGAGCCGAGCGACTCAGGGCGTTGAGACGCCGGCCGGCCGGTTATACTCCCCGGGCATCTATCTCCGAAAGGAGTTGCCGATGACGCGTTTCCGCATGCTGGCGATCGCCGTGCTGGCCCCGCTGGTCCTGCTCGGGGCCCTGGCCGGCCCGGCGGCCGCCCAGAAGAAAATGGCGATGATCCTGCCCGGCCCGGTCGAGGACGCCGACTTCAACGCCCTCGGTTACGGCGCCCTTCAGGCGGTTGGCAAGGCCCACGGCCTGGCGGTCTCGCACTCCGAGAAGGTGGCGGTGGCCGACGCCGAGCGCGTGGCCCGCGAGTACCTCGGCTCCGGCTACTCCATCGTCGCCTTCCACGGCGGCCAGTACCTCACGATGGTCCAGAAGCTGGCCGCGCAGTTTCCCGACGCGAACTTCATCATCGTGAGCCAGGGCAAGGGGCTGCCCGGCAACGTCTGGAACATCCGCCGCCACTTCCACGAGGGCTTCTATCCGCTGGGGGCGCTGGCCGCCCTGGCCACGAAGACCAACAAGATCGCGTTCATCTCGGGAATCCGCCTACCCGACTTCATCGCTTCCCTCAACGCCGCGCACGCGGCGATCAAGGAGATGAACCCGAAGGCCGAGGTGCGCTACGCCTTCGTCGGCGACCAGAACGACCCGCTCAAGGCGCGGCAATCGGCGCAGTCGATGATCGCCGAGGGCAACGACGTGATCATCTCCGCCCTGAACCTGGGCGTGTTCGGGGTGGTCGAGGCGGTGAAGGCCTCGGGCAAGCCGGTGATCCTCACCAGCTTCTACACCGACAAGCACGACTCGGCGCCGCAGGTGTACGCCACCTCCCTGCTCCTCGACTTCACGACGGCGTACCGGGACGTGGTCGGCTCGATCCTCAAGGGCGAGCGGGCCGGTGACTACGCGATGCGCCCGGGCCGCGCCATGTCGCTGGCCCCGATCCACAACGTCCCGCCGGAGGTCGCCCGACGCGTGGACGCGGTCTACCAGGAGGTCGTGCGGGGCAAGGCCGTTCCGGAGATCGTCGACAAGATCGTCGTTCCCTGAGGCGGCCCCGCGTGGGCGCGTCCGTTCGCCTCCGCATGGAGGACGTCACCAAGCGGTTCGGAGACTTCCTCGCTCTCGACGGAGTGACGTTCGAGGTCGGGGTCGGCGAGCTGCACGCGCTCCTCGGCGAGAACGGCGCCGGCAAGACGACGCTCATGAACGTGCTGAGCGGGCTGTACCGGGCCGACTCCGGGCGCATCTGGCTCGACGGCCAGCACGTCGAGATCGCCTCCCCCCGCGACGCCGTGCGCCGGCGCATCGGGATGGTCCACCAGCACTTCGAGCTGATCCCCGCCCTGACCGGGCTCGAGAACGTGGTCGTGGGCCGGGAGACCTCGCGCTGGTGGTTCCGGCGCGACCGGGAGGCCGGTGCCGTGGAGGCCCTGGCCCGGCGCTTCGGTTTCACGGTGGCCCTCGACGTCCCGGTGGGCGCGCTCTCGGTCGCCGACCAGCAGAAGGTCGAGATCCTGAAGGCCATCGTCCGCGGCGTCGACGTGCTGATCCTCGACGAGCCCACCACCGTGCTGACACCTCAGGAGAGCGATCACCTGCTCGCCACGGTGCGCGCGATGGCCGACGAGGGGCTCGCCGTGGTCTTCATCAGCCACCGGATCCGCGAGGTGCTCGAGCACTGCGACCGCGTCACCGTCATGCGGGGCGGGCGCGTGGCGGGCTCGCTCGCCATCGCCGAGGCGACCGAGGCCGGGCTCGTCGAGCTGATGATCGGCGAGCGCCTGGCCCGGCTGGAGTCGGCGGGGCCCCGCCCGGCGGGGGAGGCGATCGCGCTGCGCGTCGAGGGGCTCACCGTGGCCGGCCGCGGTGCTGTGCCCGCCGTCCGGAACGCGGGGTTCTCGGTGGGGCGCGGCGAGATCGTGGGGATCGCCGGTGTGGCCGGCAACGGTCAGCAGGAGCTGTGCGAGGCCATCGTCGGTCTCCGGCCCGCGGCCGGCCGCGTCGAGCTGGACGGACGAAACGTGACGGGCGCGCGCGTCGGCGCACGCCTGGACCGCGGCCTCCTCTACATCCCGGAGGACCGGATGGCGGACGGCATCCTTCCCACGCTCAGCGTGGCCGAGAACCTGGTCCTCGGTCTCCACCGGCACGTCTTCACCGGCCGCCTCGGCTACGATCCCGGGCGGGCCGTGGCGATGGCGGCGGCGCCGATCGCCGAGTACCGGATCGCGCCGCCCTCGCCCACCGCGATCGCGGGGCTCCTGTCGGGCGGCAACATCCAGAAGATCCTGATCGCCCGAGCGCTTGCGCGCGGCGCTCGCACCGGCACGGCGCTCCTCCTCGCCCACAACCCGTCCCGCGGGCTCGACATCCGGACCACGACGTTCGTGCGGCGCTGCCTGGTCGAGGCGAGCCGCGCCGGCGCCGGCGTGCTGCTCGTCTCTTCGGACCTCGACGAGCTGCTTCAGATCGCCGACCGCATCCTCGTGATGTTCCATGGCGCACTGGTGGCCGATCTCTCTGCGGAGGCCTTCGACCCTTACCGGATCGGTCGACTCATGGCCGGCGGGGAGGGCGGATGAAGTACCTGGCCGCGATCGGCATCGCGGCGCTGGCCGGCCTCCTCGTCGTGCTCGTGATGGGCGGCGATCCCGGCAGCGCCCTCGGCACGTTCCTCTGGTCGTCGCTCGGCAGCCTGAACGGGCTCTCGCAGACGCTGAACAAGACCTGCCCGCTCCTCCTGGGCGGCCTCGCCGTGGGGCTGGCGCTGCGCGCCGGCTTCTTCAACATCGGCGTGGATGGCCAGATCTACGCCGGCGCCATCGTGGCCACCGGGCTCGCGCTCGGCGCCGGCGGCCTTCCCGCCGTCCTCTTGCTGCCGGCGGTCCTCGTCCTCGGCGGCCTCGGCGGCGCGGCCCTCGCCGTGGTGCCCGGTGTGCTGCGGGCCCGCTGGTCGGTGAACGAGATCTTCGTGACCGTGATGCTGAACTTCGTCGCCGCTTTCCTCGCCGAGTACCTGACCACGGGCCCGTGGAACGACCCCATGGCGGGCGAGGCGATCAGTCGCCTCGTGCCCGAGGGGGCGCGCCTGCCCATGATCTCGGAGCGGAGCGGCGCCCACGGCGGTATCGTGCTGGCCCTCGCGTTCGTCCTCGTCGTGTGGCTCCTGCTCGAGCGCACGACGTGGGGCTTCGAGGTCCGCGCCCTCGGCAGCAACCCGCGGGCGAGCCGCGTCGCGGGCGTCCGCCAGGCGCGGCTCACCGTGACCGTCTTCGCGATGAGCGGCGCGCTCGCCGGCCTGGCCGGCGCCGTCGAGGTGTCGGCGCTCCACCAGCGGCTCATCCTCGGCCTGACGCCGGGCTACGGGATCATGGCACTCCTCATCGCCGTCCTCGGCAAGAGCCGGCCGCCGGGCGTGCTGGTGGCCGCCCTGGGCATGGCGACGCTCCTGGTGGGCTCGGACTCGCTCCAGCGTAGCGTGAACCTCCCGGCCAGCGCCGCCCTGGTCTTCCAGGCCCTCATCGTGCTCTCGGTCCTGTTCGCCGAGGCCCGGCGGCCGGCCGCGCGAGGGACGGCGTGACGCTCCTCCTCGACGTCGAGATCTTCCGCCTGATGCTGATCATGGCCGCGCCGCTCGTGATCGCCGCGCTCGGCGAGCTCCTGATGGAGCGGAGCGGCGTGCTGAACGTGGGGATCGAGGGGATGATGGCGGTGGCGGCGGTCGTCGCCTTCCTCACCGCGCTCCGCACCGGCGCGGTCGCGGCCGGGCTCGGCGCCGGGATGGCTGCGGGGGCGCTGCTGGCCAGCGTGCTCGTCTACTACGCGGCGACGCTCCGCGCCTCGCAGCTCACCGTGGGCCTCAGCCTCTTCGTGCTCGGCACCGGGCTCGCCTCACTCGTCTACCGCGCGGTGATCGGCGTGACGATGTCCACGCCCACCGTGGAGACGCTCCGCGCCGTTCCTCTGCCGGGCCTCGCCGGCCTGCCCGTGCTGGGGCCGATCGTCTTCTCCCAGAACCTCCTCGTCTACCTGGCCGTCCTGCTGGTTCCCGCGGTCTCCCTCCTTCTCTTCCGGACCACGGTCGGTCTGCGCCTGCGCGCCAGCGGCGAGAACCCCCGGGCGCTCGACACCGTGGGGGTGAGCGTGGGCGCCCTCCGCTGGGGCGCGGCGGTCGGCGGCGGGCTCCTCATCGGCCTGGCCGGCGCCTACCTGCCGCTGGTCGTCACCGGCACCTACTCGGACGGCATCGTGGGCGGGCGGGGCTGGATCGCGCTGATGATCGTGATCTTCGGGCGCTGGTCACCGGGCTGGGCGCTGGTCGGCGCCGTCCTGTTCGCCTACACCGAGGCGCTGCAGTTCAAGCTCGCCCTCGTGACGAAGGCGGTGCCGCCCCAGTTCCTCCAGATGCTGCCGTACCTGGTCGCGATCGTGGTGCTGGTGCGCGTATACCGCGGCGCCGAGCCCCCGCGGGCGCTGGGCGTCCCGTATGAACGCGAAAGCCGCGTCTGACAGGCTGCTGAAAACGGCCCATCTGCGTCGTTGGCTCGTCGTTCCCTCCCTGCGGCGTGGGCGGCCCACGCCTCAGTCGGGAACTCCTCGCCGCCTCGCATCTGGACCGTTTTGAGCAGCCTGTGCATCGCCCGGCGAGGGCGTCTCTAGGTTGAGCGGGCGATGGCGGCGACGGGGCCGCCGCCGGGTGGACCTTGATGCTCGGCACCGCCGGAGACGTAGACCATGGGATCGCCTACGATGGAGGCGATCACTGCTCCCACGACCGAGCGGGCGTGGCGTGTGTTGTTGATGTCGGAGTCGTTCAGCATGGTGTGGCGCCGGCGCCGGACATAACCGGACGGGTCGGCCTCGGCCTTGGCGAAGACGTTCACGAGGCGTGCAGCCTCGGCGGGGTCGAGCGCCCCGTTGACGCGGAGCCCCGCCGCCCGCAGGGCCTGACGCACGGCCTCGCCGTCGATCGCGTCCTGCATCACCGCGTGACCGATGACCAGGTCGCCGGCGGCGCCCACACTGTTGCCGAGGACGAGGATCTCGCAGTTCATCAGTTCGACGCCGGCCGAGGTGGAGGCCACCCCCGAGTAGAGGCTCCAGTCATCGCAGATCGCCGCGTCGTCGAGCTGCGCCTCGGACACTTCGCCGAGGGCCAGGCCGACCCCGAGCGCGGAAGCGCCGCGCGAGTAGCCCATGGACTCGTAGGTATCGGCGGTGACGACGTCCGTGCCCCGGCGCCGCGCCTCGGCCATCCGCTCCGAGGTGAGGAGCGGGCACTTCACCTGGACGAAGTGCACGTCCGCCGTCGCGGTGATGCCCGCCTCGCGCATCGCCGCCCGCACGCCCTCGGCCACGGCGCGGGCCTGGGCGCCGCGGCCGAGCTCCTCGGGGAGGAAGTCGCCGGTGTGAGCGATGCCGGCGGCCAGACGCCGGACGTCGCCGGTCGCCATCGGAGCCGCGCGCCGGGCGAAGATCGTCGCGTGCGGGCTGAGCACGCCCTCGGTGCCGCCGGACATGACGAAGGCCACCCGCCGGCCCACCTCGGCCCGGGAGGCCCCCAGGGCCTCGGCCAAGAGCATCTGGAAGGCGAGCGTGCCGTAGCCGCGAGTGAAGTCGTTGACGCATCCGTTGCCCTCGGTCTTGGCGAGGACGGCGATGACGTCCTCGGCCCGCAGCGCGCCCTCGTCGAGCAACGCGCGCAGGCCGCTCACGTCGTCCGGCCCCGCCATCGGCACCCGCGCGACCTGGATCAGTGCCATGGGCGGCGCTCAGACCTTCTCGGCGAAGACGTTCTGCTTCATGGAGATCGCCTCCTCGTCGTGATCCGAAATCCCGCCGAACTCTATCACGGCCCTCGAACGCGGGACGCGACGCCGGGCCAGGTGAGGCGAGGAGCTCAGGTTCTGCGCGATCGCTTGCGGGGCGGGAGCTTCGACAGCAAGCGCGCGGGGCGGCCAAAGGTGCGCCGAAGCGATTCGTCGCTGACCAGGCGGGCGCCGTCGGCGCGGTGTTCGAGCACGAGCTTTCGGGTGTGAAATGCCTCGAGCTCGGGACGGTGGCCGACGCTGATGACGGTGGCGTCGGGGAGACGCTCCAGCAGGAGCCGCATCAGCCGCTCCTGACTCTGGACGTCGAGCGCGGCGGTCGCCTCGTCCATCACGATGGTGTCGGGGCGCTGAAGGAGGACGCGGGCGAACGCCAGCCGCTGTTTCTCGCCGCCGGAGAGCGCATGCTCCCACGGTCCGGCCTCATCGAGCCGATCGATGAGATGACCGAGGCCCGCGTCATCCATCGCCTCGCGGAGCGAGGCATCGTCGACGTCGTCGGGCGAGAGCGGATAGGCGACGGCTCGGCGCAGCGTCCCCAGCGGGACGTAGGGCTTCTGAGGCATCAGGAGCAATCCTTCGAACTTGATCTGGATCTCTCCGGAGCCCCACGGCCACAGGCCCGCGATCGCCCGCACCAACGTGCTCTTCCCCGTGCCGGACTCTCCGACGACCAGGACCTTTTCCCCGCGGGTGATCTCGAGGTCGGCTTCATTGACGACCGCGCTCCCGTCGTCCAGCGTGACCGAGACGTCGCGCAGCCGCAGCGCGCCAGCCTCGGCGGGCGTCCGCACGATGCGGCCGGTCGGCCCGTCCCGTTCGGCGCGCTCGAGCCGGTCCAGGGACACGAGGAGCGAGGCGACGCGGGACGCCGAGGCGGTCCAGTCGGCGAGACGAGGATAGTTCTCCACCAGCCAGCTGAACGCCACCTGCACGATCATGAACGCGGAGGTGGCCTGCATGACTTCACCGAGCGTCATGGTGCCGGCGACGTACTTCGGGGCGCACAGGAGAATCGGAATGATCGGGGCGAGGCCGTTACTGGTCTGCGACACCATCGTGGTGCGGATGTACTGCATCATCAACTGGTACCAGCGGCCACGGACCCGGGTGAATGACTCGTCGAGGCCGGCGCGCTCTTCCGTCTCCCCGCCGAGCAGCGCAATACTCTCGCCATTCTCTCGGAGGCGGGTGAGCGCATACCGGTAGTCCGCCTCCGCTTGATTCTTGCCCTCGGAGACCTTGATGAAGCCCCTGGCGATCACGACCATCGAGCCGCTCGCGAGGACGGCATAGACGAGGGCCGCGACGACGAGGACCCCGGGGATCCGAAGCATCGTGCCGCCGATCGGAATCGTGAGCTCACCGCCGATGAACCACAGCACGCCGATGAAGGTCAGGGCCGATGTCACGGCCGAGAAGATCCCGATCGAGAATTCGACGGGCGCCTCGACACTGATCCGTAGATCTTCGGCGACGCGATGCTCCGGGTTGGTGTGATCGCCGGGCACCAAGTTGAGCTGGTAGTACCGCCCGTTGCTGAGCCATTGATCGAGCAGGTGGGCGTTCAGCCAGGCGCGCCAGCGGCGCTGCAGCGTCAATTTCGCCTGCGTCGCCGTGGCCGCCACCGCCACGACGGCGACGATGAGGGGCAGGAACATCAGGGTCTGGTGCATCACGCCGGCGCCGTCACGCTTGTCGATGGCGTCGAACATCGCGCGGTGCCACACGTTGAACCGGTACTGCACGACGAGATTGACCAGGGCGATGGCGACGATGAGGATCGTCAAGGCCCAGGCGCCGCGCGCCCCGCCGCGCCGCCAGAAGCCGAGGGCCGCCTCCCAGAACCGTGCGAGGAGGTATTGGCGGGACGCGTGTTCGGTGTCCGCGGTCATCGCTCCTGAGATCAGTATCGCCCAGGACCGCGGCGGCGCGACGACTGAAACGACCGTAGGGCGGCCGGCTGGCTCAGCGCGTCAGGGCGCCGACGAGATCGGAGAGGCGCGGCAGCGCATCGAGTCGGTCGACGAGCTCCTCCAGGCGAGTGACGGCGCCGGGGCTGAGCACCACCCCCGCCAGCTCTCGAAACTTTGCGCGGAGCTCGTCCTCGCGATAGGGCTCCTGGAAGTCGCCGCGGGCGCTCTCGCGCAGTCGTGTGACCTGACGCCCATCGGTGAAGGTGACGGTCACCCGGGCGGGCTTGAGCCGCGGCACGCTGGCGTTGAGCGCAGGGTCCTCGCGGACCGTGACTCTCCGCCGGAGCGCGGCGATCGCGGGATCCCGGACCGCCTCGTCGGTGAACGCGTGATACCCCGCGTTGCCGCGGAGGATCAAGGCCGCCGCCGCGTGCGGGAGCGAGTACTTCGCCGCGAAGTAGTTGATCGGGTCGGGCTCCCGCATGTTGGCGGCGAACCGATACGTCGCCACGTCGACGCGCGCGATGTGCTCGGGCCGCAGCCCGTGCTCGGTGAGGATGTCCTCGAGCGCGTCGAGGGCGGAGTAGATCGGATTGCAGCAGGCGCGCAGCCGGAAGTAGTTCCGCGTGATCTCCCACCGCCGGCCGAGCTCGTCCGTCACGGCCTCGGGGCGGAAGCCGTCGCCGACCAGCTGGCCCAACGCCTCTTCGATCGCGTTCGGCTGCGCGGCGATGCCGGCCAGCGCCAGCTCTGGCGCCAGGGTTCCCGCGAAGCCGCTCATGCCCCCTGCGACGTTCAGCGCGGTGGCACCGGCGACGGCGTTCGTGTAGCCCGGGGTGAGGATCAGGACCGCGCCGATCCTGAGCGCCAGGCTCGTCTGGTCACCGTTCAATCCGCGCACCCGTGCGCCGGCGCCCACCGCGCCGAGCAAGGGGGCCTGGCCATTCTGGTGAGCGAGGGGACGCGCCGTCAGTCCGGCGCCCAGTCGGGCCGCGACCTCGTACCCGAAGATGAGCCCGGCCAGCGTCTCACGGCCGGATCGTTGCAGCGATTCGGCGCAGGCCAACGCCGTCGGCAACACTTGCACGGCGCCCTGGCAGGAGACGTAACGATGGCCCTCGCACAGCTCGATGGAGCGCCCGGCCAGCCCGTTGAGGAACGCCGCCGTGCGCGGATCTGACGGCGGTGCTCCCGGCGCGTAGACCGTTGCCCCATGGCCGCCGGTCGCGATCAGTCGCGCACGGACCTCAGCGACTTCGGGCTGGACCGAGCCGGCAAGGATCACACCGACCGTGTCGAGCACAACGAGCTTGGCATGCTCGCGGACAGCCTTGGGGATCGCCTCCCACGGCGTCTCGGCGATGAAGCGCGCGAGGTCTTCGATGGCCTGGCCCATCGCGAGCTCGCGTTACTTCAGGAGCGGCGCGACTCCGGCAGGCAGGGGCACCTGCGCGACGTTCAGCGTCATCGACACCAGGCTGTAGTAGCCGACGGCCCCGACGAGATCGACGACGCCGCGCTCGCCGAAAGCGTCCTTGACGCGCTGGAACACCGCGTCCGAGACGTGGCCCGTGGCCAGAAGCTCCGAGACGAAGTCGTAGACGGTCTCCTCGTCCTTGGCCATGCCCGCGGGGCGCTGGTTCGCCGCGATGGCATCGGCGATGGCCGGGCTCAATCCTGCTTCGAGGGCGAGGCGGCGATGCGCGTAGAACTCGTACTGCGCCGTCCACTTGCGCCCGGCCATGATGATCGCCATCTCGTTCAGTCGCGGCGGGATCGAGCTTCCGAACCGCACGAAGGCACCGACGCGCTGGACGAGATCGCAGAGCTCGGGGCTTCGCAGCAGGGCATTGAAGGGACCGCGCAGGCCGGCGCCGCGCGGGCCCGACTGGATCGCGTCCGCCACGCGCTTCTGGTCCGCGGTCATCGTCTCCGGCGTCAGCGTCGTAAATCTCGACTCACTCATCGCGTCCCTCCCTGCTGGGTTCGACCCGACCCCTCGCGCCGGCCAGAGTAGCAGGCGGACGGAGTCGCCGCAGCCCTCTTTCAGCTCTCGGAGGTCACCCGGGAAATCGGATCGGCGCGCTTCGGGTGCCGGTGGCATACTCGGCACGCGAGCCAGGAGGATCGGTGCATGATCACGACCGACGTGTATCCGGGCAAGGATCTCGGGACGCTCGAGCTCACGGTCACCGACGAGATGGTCCAGCACTACATCAAAGGTCTCGACGAGCCGAACCCGTGGTACACGGCGGCCTCGCCGTTCGGCGGACCGGTGGCGCCGGTGATCGTCTATCAGCAGGCGGACAGCGAGTTCAAGGGCTGGTATCTCGACAACCTCTTCGGCAACCTGTGGCGGCGCCAGGAATGGGAGATCTACGCGCCGACCCTCGCTGGGCAAACCCTCAAGTGCAGCGCGCGGGTGGCCGATCGCTACCGGAGACGCGATCGCGAGATCGTCGCGCAGGAGATGTGGGTGCGGGACGAGGCCGGAGGCCTGGTCGCGCGCAGCATCCATCACCAGAGCTTCCTGGCGGAGCAGACCAGCGGCGAGGTCGCCCTGCGCGATCCGGCCAGCAAGGAAGGCGCGAAGCGGGGCGACGAGCCGGCCGGGGAGCCGCTGTCACTCGAGCTTCGCAAGACCTTCACCGCAGCGATGTGCGACGAGTTCTTCTACCGAAGCCGGAACTACCACAACGACAAGGCTGCCTCCAAAGAGCTCGGTTTCGGGGACACGGTGATCGGCGGTCGCATGACGCTCTCGTGCGTCACCGAGCTCTTGACCCGGCACTTCGGCCGTGGCTTCTACCTGGGCGGCCGCCTGGACGTGAAGTTCACGAACGTCCTGTGGCCCAACGAGCCCTTCACCACACGGGGGATCATCACCGGCCGCCGGGTCGAGAACGGCCGGACGCGCGCCGAGGTCACCGTCTTCTGCGAGAAGGCTGACGGCACGAAGATCATCGTCGCCAGCGCGAGTGCGCTCGAGGATTGACCCCGGTGTGAGCCGACCGTGCCGGCCTCTGGTTCGGTGCAACGTTCGGCGGCGAGCCGGCATCTGAAGGCCAGTGCGGATCGGGCACCACACACAACGAGGGGGAGTGGAGATGACGCGCAAGGGACTCGCGGTCGTGGGCATGGCGGTCTCACTCGTCGTGCTGGGCGTTCTGGGCGCCAAGGCCGTCGTCGCGCAGGACGCCGGGCAGGCCAAGTACACGGTGAAAGTGCCGGGCGGACTCGCGTTTTCCGAGTTCAAAGGATACGAGAGCTGGCAGACCCTCTCGGTCAGTCACAGCGAAAAGCTGATCGCCGTCACCCTCGCCAACCCCGAGATGATCAAGGCCTATCAGTCCGGCATTCCCGGCAACGGCAAGCCATTCCCCGACGGCGCCAAGATGGCGAAGGTCCACTGGAACCCGAAGAAGCTCGAGACGTTCCCCACCACGACGATTCCGGGAACCCTGCACGACGTCGACTTCATGGTGAAGGACAGCAAGCGATTCGCGGACAGCGGCGGATGGGGTTGGGCCGCGTTCAAGTACGACGCCGCGTCCGATCGGTTCACGCCCTTCACCCAGGCTGACCAGCCGCCGCAGGGGAACGACGCCAAGTGCGGGCTCGCATGCCACACGATCGTGAAGGCCCGGGACTACGTCTTCACCGAGTACGGGAAGAGGTGAAGGGGGACGTCGTGAGCGCAGCGAGGTTGGTCGTCGTGGCATCGTTCATCGCGGCGCTGACGAGCGGCTGCACGATGATCGCTCAAGCTCCGAGTCGTGTGCCCCAGGCCACGACCCCGACCGACGCTCAGCGTAGAGAATGCGAGCGGAATGGCGGGTACTGGTCCACGGCAGCGGGGTTCTGCCGAGCCGGCGCGTAACTGGGGACGGCTGCGGTCAGGCGGTGGCCGGGGCGACCTCCACGCCGTTCACCGTGTCGATCGTCTTGTAGTGGCCGGGTGCCGTGATCTCGAGGATCTCGACGTCCTCCGACCAGCCGGTGACCGTGTGCGACAGCCCCGGCGGGATGATGTGGCAGTCGCCCGCCTTCAGCCGGTGCTCGCCATGGCCGTGGTAGTGAAAGCTCATCCAGCCCTTGAGGACATAGACGAAGAGGAAGTCGAGCTCGGTGTGCTTGTGCTCGGCGATCGGCGGCTTCGAGCCCGGCACCCCCTTGATCACGTGCGCGTCGTACGCGCCGCCCGTGGCCTCCTCCACGCCGAGCCGCCGGTAGAGGAACTGCGGCCGCGGCGCGCCGTTGTTCGCCTCGATCGGCTCGAACGTCGTGTCCTCGTGGTGCTTGACGAGCAGCGACTGCTTGAACTCGGCCTTCATGGCGGACCTCCCGTGCAACGCGGAGTTGGGTGGAAAAGCCTCAGCGTCCTCAGCTGCGGCTGGGACTCGTCATCAGCGGGGCACCGCTCGGTGCCGGCCCGCCGCCCGCCGGCTCCAGGGTGACGGCGAAGCCATCGGGCTTCGGCGCTTCCACCGGCACGACCAGGGACGCGTGGCCGAGATTGTCGACATCGAACACGCCCGCGGAGACCGGGTGCCCGGCGGCGATCACCCAGAGCTGATATTGCTTGCCCGCAGGCGGCATGGGCAGATTGTGGACCACCAGGAAGCCGCTCTTTCGATCCGGGCTCCAGGCGATCCATCCGTCCGCCTGGGGCGCCGGCGGCGTGCCTTTCAGTGCTGCCACGCTGCTGTCGGTGCCCCCCACCAGCGAGGTCAGCGTGCGTTGGCTGGCCAGTTCGTGCTCGAGCCGCGCTACGGAGGCCTGCTGCCGCTCCAGTGCGGACCGCAACTGATACTGGTCCCACGCCATGAAGCCGATGACGCCGGCCGCCACCAGACCCGCCGCCCACCGCCACGAGCGCGAGCGACCACCCTCCGCGCGCATCCGAGCTGACGACCGGGCCAGTGGAGGAGCGGACCCGACTTTGGCGAGGACGCGCTCTCGAAGCTCCGGCGGCAGGGGAACCTCGGGCAGGGCCAGGGGGAGCGCGGCCGCGGCCAGCGCGAGCTCGCGCTGCGTCTCCTCGCACTCGGCGCAGCCGGCGGCCAGGTGGGCCTCGAACCGCACCCGCTCGTCGCCGTCCAGCGCCTGGATGGACGCGAGGGCGGCCCACTCGGCGAAGGGCTCGTGGCTCGACGTTGGGCGGCTCATAGGGCGGTCGCTCGCTTGTTGTTGAGCGCTGTTCGCAACTGCTCGAGACCCATCCGGATCCGGGTCTTCACCGTTCCCAGCGGAAGTCCCATTCGGTCCGCGATCTCGGTCTGCGTAAGGCCTTCGTAGTAGACGAGCTCCAGGATCTGGCGCTGGGCCGAGGACAGGTTCGCCAGCACGCCGAGCACGAGCTGCCGATCCGCCGTCTGGTCGTCGGCGCCGCGCGCCCATGGTACGACCATGCGCTCCAGGTCCGCCGCCTCGCGCCGGTGGTCGCCCAGGCGCCGGGCGGCGCGCAGCTTGTCGATCGCCCGCGTACGCGTCAGCATCACGACCCAGGCCTGCGGGGTCCCCCGCGCGGGGTCATACCGCGACGCTTCCCGCCAGACCTGGAGGAACACCTCTTGGGTGACCTCCTCGGCGTCGGCCTGATTTCGGAGGATCCGGAGGGCCAGCGCGAAGACCAGGCGCGCGTGGCGGTCATAGAGCCGCTCGAGCGCGGGCCGATGGCCCCCGGCCATCTGCTCAATCAGGTCGCGCGCTTCATCATCCACCGAGGTCACCATAGCATCGGGCCTGGCGCCTGACGACTGCCGCGCGCGGGCCGGCGCGGAGCCATCGGCGGAATTGCGAAGCGCAGAGCGCCCCAGAGTCAGGTTGTCCACTCGGTCGCCAGCCACATCCCATCCATGGCGTTGCGTGGCCGGCCAGGGGATCCTGGCTCCGGCCTCGATCGTACGCCCACCCTATATACGACGCTACCCCGCTCCTCGGATGTCGCCGCCCTCAGTGCTCAGCGCGCGGCCGGGATCGCCGCGTAGCGTGCGCGGGCCAGCTCGACGATCTCCAGGATCGTCTGCCCGTAGGTGCGTCCCGAGGCGCGGGCGCCCTTGATGAACTCGGCCCCGGAGGACAGGTAGGGGTTGGGATTGGCCTCGATGAGATACACGGTGCCGTCACGGGTCAGCCGGAAGTCGACGCGGGCGTAGTCGCGCAGGCTGAGCGCGTGGAAGGCGGTGAGGGCGGCCCGCTGCATCGTCTCCTGCACGTCGTCGGGGAGCTTCGGCACCAGAACCTTGCTGCCGCGGTACGCGCGCGTGCCTTCCGCCCATTTCACCTCGCTGCCGGCGATGCGCGGGGTTCCCTTGGGCAGGTGCGAGAGATCGAGCTCGATCGCGGGTAACGCTTGGGCCTGGTGGTTGCCCAGGACGCCCATGTAGATCTCGCGGCCCTCGATGTACTGCTCGATGAGCACGGGGTGATCGAACTCGGCGTGGAGCTGATCGATCCGCTCCATCAGCTCCTTGATGCTGCCGACGAGCGCGTCGAAGCCGATACCGATCGAACCGTCCTCGCGGGCCGGCTTGACGATGACGGGAAAGTCGATGTCGTGCGCCGAGTCCAGCCTCCCGCGCCAGACCACCGCCCAGCGAGGTGTGGCCAGACCGTGGAAGCTGAAGATCTTCTTGGCCAGCGCCTTGTCCATGGCCAGGGTGAGGCCACGGGCGCCGGAGCCCGTGTAGCGGAGACCCAGGAGGTCGTAGTACGCCGCCACGTGGGGCTCCTTCGTGTCGTCGTCACCGAAGGACTCCACCAGGTTGAAGACGAGGTCGGCCTGGGCCTGGGCGAGGGTGCGGAGGCACTCCGGCGTGCCGTCCACCGCGAGTCCGGACACCTCGTGCCCGGCCTTGCGCAGGACGTCGGCGACCTCCTGGACATCCGTCTTGCGCCGGCCCTTGGGGCCGTCGATCGACTCGTCAGCGCCGTGGGCGACGATGATTCGCATCGTGGGTGTTCCCCTCGTGGCCCCGGCGGCCACGGCCAGCACGGCGCGCGTGGGGGATGAAGCGGCCGTGGGTGAGGAAGTTCATCACGAGAGTGGTGGCGTACGTCGTGAGCTCCACCAGCGTGGCGGCCTCGGCGGCCGCCGGCACGGCGAGCCCGAGGCGGGCGGCCGTCTCCTCGATCTTCGTCACCAGCGCCCGGATGACGCTCCGGCGCACGCCGGTCCAGTATTCGATTCTGTTGACGAGGACCGCGCGGTGCTCGCGCAGGAAGTCGGCGGCGGCCCGGGCACCCTGCCGGCGGCGCACGAAGAAGTCGGGCAGATCGTGCTCGAGGGCCACGTCGACGGGCTCCTGCGCCGGCTCCTGCGTCCGGAAGAATTCCTCCACCGTCATGTTCATCTCCTCCACCGTGATGTCGGTGGAGGCGAGACGCACGAGGGGGTCGGTGTCGCCCAGCCGGTGCGCGGTGCGGTCGACGTAGCGGAGCTTCCGCATGGCCGGCCAGCCCCGGTAGCGCTGCCGCCAACGCGAGCGCGGGGTCAGCCAGACGGCGAAGGTCTCCGCGAAATCCTCGTCCGGATGTTTTTGCGCGTACCAGCCCTCCATGTGACGCACGAAGCTGCGATCGAAGGGCACCGGCTTGTAGCGGTCGCGATAAGGGCGATTGAAGGGACCGAACAGCTCCCGCCACTCCGGCGTTTCGTACAGCCTGTACGCGTAGTTGAAGGCGTGGCCCGCCTCATGGCGCAGGTACATCCGGATCTCGCGGGCGTCCTCGACGTCGTCCAGCTCTTTCTCGAGACGCGCCAGCTTCACGTCGGCCAGATAGAACGGGATCCCGATGATCGGCTCCTCGTCCGGGCACCCCCACTCGTCGGTCAGATATGTGGGGGGCCGAAATCGTTTGAGCCCCTTGGCGTCCAGCTCGCGATAGAGGTCGGCGACGTACCGCTCGACCGGTGACCCTTCGAGCTTGAGACCAAGCTCACTGATCCGCTGGGAGAGCAGCGGCTTCAGGTCGGCAGGAGCCGTCTCGAACCCGGCCATCGCCTTCATGCTAGCCCGACCACCGCGCTCAGGCCAGCGCGCCTCCTCGACGCTCGGGGGCCGCCGCGAACTGTCGGTGTTGCTCGTCGAGCAGCGCCGCGCATGGCTGCCACGGCGCAAAGGAGCTCGGGATCCCGGTGTTTTGGCTCAACACAAGTCGAGCCAATGGCCGATCACGGGCCGGGTTTGCGAAAGACCGCGCAGTAGCTCTTCAGTGGCCCCCGACCAGGCCAGTCTTCGATGACCTTCACGAGCGTGAAGCCGCCGGCGGTGACCTCCTGGACCAGGACGCCGGCTGCCACGCCGTGTCCCGTCCGATTCCCGGGGGTGTTCTTTGGCGACCACGGCCACAGCCAGGAGAACGTCGGTGGGAAGTCGATGATGGCGAGCACGCCGCCCGGTCGCAGGGCGCGCAAGAGGTCGAGGTTCGTCGCCGCCGGGTCGCTCAGGTGGTGATACACCCGGCGCAGGACCACGGCGTCACAGCAGTTGGTGGGCAAGCCGGTATCGCGTGCCTGGGCTTGCAGAATGGTCACGTTCTGGAGTTGGGCGGCGGCGACCCGCGTGCGAATCTGCTCCAGTGCATCGGGGTCGATATCGGTGGCGTAGAGCCGCCCGCTCGGTCCGATCTCCGCGGCGAGCGCCACCGTCATCTCTCCCCGGCCGGCGCCGACATCAGCGACCGACATCCCCGGCGCGAGTGTCAGCTCCTGTCGGAGCCGAGGCATCTCCGGTCCCGTGGCGCGGAAGCCCGCGCCGCGCCAGTTGTTGCAGCCGACGGCAACGATCGACACCAGCAACGCGATGGTCGCGAGACGTCGTTTTCTATTCATCGACTAGAGCCACCGACGCACGGAGGCCCTGTAGGCACGGTAGGTCGCGCCGAACTTCGTCTCCAAGTACCGCTCCTCGCGCGCGATCACGCCGTAGCGGATCGTGATGACCAGCGGCAGCACGAGAATCAGGGTCCACGGGCTTCGCGCGGCGATGCCGATGCCGCCGTAGACGAGAAACATGCCGAGATAGATGGGATTGCGGGTCCAGCCGTGGATGCCGGTCGTCACCAGTGCACGGGTGGGCTGGTTCGTGGGTACCGGTGTTCTTGCCCGGGAGAAGTTGCGAATACCCGCGGCGGCCACCGCCACACCGACGAGGATCATCGAACCGCCGGTCATCCAGGCGCCCGGCGCGGTTCCTGGAACGGTGAACGGCCACGGAAGCAGGCGATCGGAGGCGAGACCCAGCAGGAGGGCGGCCAGAAAGAGCAGGGGTGGTCGCGCGACGACGCCCGCGATGTTCGTGTCGTTCCCGTGGTGTCCAGCCGGGTTCATACTCACCGCCGCTCCCGCGACTGCGCTCGCGCCGCGCAGAGAGATTCGTCGCAAAACGACAACCAGGGTGTCATCCTATAAGTTGACAACCATGGTGTCAACTGAGGAGACTGGCACGGCGAAACGTGAGGGAGGCGAGAGCGTCGGCACGACACAGGACCGGGGCGGGCCCAGGCGTCGACCGCAAGGCCGAGGCGATCGCCGAGCTGACGCTCGAGGTGGCCCAGTGCTTCTTCCGGGTGCGGGCGCTCGGTCAGAAGACGGGGCTCATCACCAGCTGGGGTGGCGGTGCGTTCGGCTTCATGCGAAGCCTGGCGCTGCGTGGCCCACTGACCGTGCCGCAGATCGCCCAGATGCGACCCACCAGCCGCCAGCGCATGCAGCGGCTGGCGGATGAGCTCGAGGCCCAGGGGCTCGTGGAGTTCATCGACAACCCGAAGCACCGGCGCTCGAAGCTCGTCGGGCTCACGCGCAAAGGTGATGCGCGCTACCGCGAGCTCGAGGCCCGATTCCTGGCGATCGTGTCGACCATGGGCGTCGGTCTCAGCGAACGGGAGATCCGCAGGACGACAGAGATCGTGCGGCAGCTGAGCAGCGATGTGAAGGCACGGTCAGAGCGGTCGTCCTGATGTGTGCCGCCTGCAGGTGGCACGTTCCGGCCGCGTATCGTGACGGTCAGCCACCGAACCCATTGCACCAGGGCCAGCCCTGACAATTCATCGACTTGTCATCGGCACGCTCCTTCTGCAGTCGAAGGCGCTGATACTCCTGGTACTCCCGTTCGCCGCCGACGTACAGACAGTGGCAGCCGGCAGGATCCGAAAACACGTAGGAGACTGCGCCGCCTTGCGTCCGCGACAGCAGCCGCCTCGCCGGCAGTGACTGCAGCTCGGCGATCCGCTGCGGCGTGTCGGCCGGTTGCTCCTGGAACCCCGCCGCAGCGAGCATGTCTTGGGTGGACCGCGTTGCGGCTGCCTGCACGGTGGCGCAGCCCGCCGCCGCAAGAATCGATAACAGAAACACTGCCCGTTTCATCCCGCCGAACCTCCTTCACTTCGCGCACCTGGCCCGGTGGTCGCACCATAACTCTTCAGATCCCCGTCGCAACGTCCGGGTTCCTCGCGGCTGTCGGTTGGAACGACCGCGCCTTCGGCTAGAGTGACGTTCATTACCAGCTGGGCGGTGCGTTCGGCTTCATGCGAAGCCTGGTACTGCTTGGCCCGCTGACCGTGCCGCAGATCGCCCAGATGCGACCCACGAGCCGCCAGCGCATGCAGCGGCTCGCGGATGAGCTTGCGGCCGAGGGGCTCGTGCACCGGCGCTCGAAGCTCGTCCGGCTGACGCGCAAGGGCGATGCGCGCTACCGCGAGCTCGAGCCCGATTCCTGGCGATCGCGTCGACCATGGGCGTCGGTCTCAACGAACGGGACATCCGCAGGACGACGGAGGTCGTGCGGCGGCTCAGCAGCGATGCAAAGGCGCGGTCAGAGCGGCCGTCCTAGTGTGTCTCAAGCCATCACGACGTACGCCACGCCGAGCGCCACGAGGGCGGCCGAGAGGACCAGTTCATAGCGCATTCGCAGCGGCGGCGCGAACTTGTAGACGAGGACGACGATGCCCACGATCACCGCCCACCACAGACTGGACATCCCGAGCAGGACCATGGCTACCATGAGCGCCGCGCTGCATCCCAGGCAGCTGAGGCCATAGCGCGCGCCGGCGACAGCGGCGCTCCGCATCAGGTTAAAGGGAAGCGGCCCATGCAGCGCGCACAGCTCGCGGCAGCGGGCCTGGCTCGCGCGTTTGATCGGGCTGAAGGAGTAGACGCCGGCCAGGGCCAGAGCCAGGCCAACGACGACCGCCTGGTTGGGCCACGGCATGCTCAGGGCTGTGTAGATCGCGTAACACACCACGCCGAACATCAGCCACACGCCGAGGTAGGTGGCGGCCAGGACTCCAGTGGCAACCTGCCATCCCGTTCGCCGTTCGGCCGTTCGCGCGAACTCGACCACGACCGGGATCGCGGAAGGCAGCATCATCGCCGCCATCATCACGACCCACGTCGCGGCGAAGGACTCCAGCGATCCGAGGCCCATGTCCATGCCCTCCATCCCGGCCATGGAGCGCGAGTGGTGGACCATGGCCGCCCAGGCGACGCCGGCGACCGCGAGGACGACCATTGCGGCCACCACGGGTTTGGCCAGCTCCGGTCTGGCGTCGCGCGCCCTCATCAGCACCCGGCACGCTGGACAGAACCCCCCCGGCCTCGCTTGCCTGATCAGGCCGATCGTCGTGAGCAGCCGGCTACCGTCCATCAGTCTCGATACTCGTCGCGACGGCGGACCCAGTCGGTCGCGCCGCCATCGCCCTCATCCCGGCCCTTCGGAACGAGATCCATGTAGTGGTAGGCGACGTTCAGCATGTCGAGCCCACGGGCATAGGTGGAGTACGTGTGGTAGATCTGGCTCCCATCCTTCAGAAACACGCTGATGCCGGGGCCCTCGGTGATCGCCGACGGCTCGAGCCGGTAGTTGTACTCGGCCTTGCGGGCCTTCAGCTCCTCGTCGGTGAAGGAGACGCGATAGTCGAAGTTGAAGTCGCTTCCGACCGAGGACAGCCACGGAAACCCCCAGCCCATCCGTTGCTTGTAGGCGGCCAGCTTCGGGTAGGGAGCTCGCGAGATGGCGACCATGGTGATGTCGCGGTGGTTCACGTGGATGGTGATGCCGTTGAAGTTGTCCATCCAGAACGAGCAGACGTAGCAGGGCGCGTCGGCCGTCCAGGGCGTGTGGGGCCCTGCGCTCTCTGGGTTGAACATCGCGTGATAGACCACCAGCTGGCTGCGTCCCTGGAAGAGGTCGGCGAGTGTCTGCGTGCCGTGCTCGCCCTCGAAGGTGTAGGGCTTCTCGACGAGCTCCCAGGGTAGATCGCGCCGCTCCCGGCTGAGCTGGTCGCGCATCCGGGTGAACTCCTTCTCCTTCGCCAGGTGCTTCTTCCGGGCCTTGATCCACTCGTCGTGCTTCACCACCTTGTGGGTCGGCATGTGATCCCTCCTCGGCGGTTCTTCTTGCCAGCCTGCTCACAGACCGCCGGGGCGTCAAGGTGAGGACAGGAAGCGGTGCGTGTCGGCTAGAATGGCGTTCCCCATGGATCAGGCCTGCGTTGCGCCGGGCATCACCCGTCGTACCTGCCTCGCCCTGGTCGGCGCATCGGTGGTCGCGCTGGGCACCCGGGGGCGTGCCGGGGCCCGCGAGGTCCTCAAGATCGGGTCGACGCTGGCGCTGCCGCCGTTCGAGTTCGTGGATCAGGCCGGCGCGATCCAGGGGTTCGAGATCGACCTGGTGCGGGCCATCTGCGACCGGCTCGGGTTCGAGCCGGAGTTCGTGAAGACGCCGTTCTCGCAGGCCTTCGTCGGACTCGCCGCCGGCAAGTACCGTCTGAACGCTTCCAACATCTTCATCCGCTGCGAGCGGATCGCCGGCCCGGGGCAGGTGGGGCGCTTCACCGTCCCCACGTTCGACGTGGGCCTCAGCATCATCACGCGCGCTGAGCGGCCGGACGCGAGCCGGTCGCTCGAGGGCTTGCGCGGGCTCGACGTCGGCGTGGAGTCGCGCGGCACGGGGGCCGACCTGCTGGCGGACCAGCACAAGGACGCGCTGGGCTTCCGCAAGGTCGTCTTCGACAACACCGGCGCGCTCTTCCTGGCGCTCGACCAGGGACGCATCGGAGCCGCCATCCAGTCGGAGCCGGTCGCCCGCTATGCGCTGCGCGAACGGCCGGCGCTGGTCACCGGTCCCGTCCTGCCGGGCACCGGGGTTCCCGTCGGACTGCTCTTCCGCAAGGACGACCCGTTGCGGGGCCAGTTCAACGAGACGATCGACGCGTTCAAGCGGGACGGGACGACGCGTCGGCTGTACGAGCGCTGGTTCGGGACCGGCCCCGACCCTCGCAGCGCCGTTGTCCGCATCGTCCCCGAGATCACGCCCGAGACGTGCCGGGGCGCGGCCGTGCTCCCCGGCTCCGGCGCCTCCCCCTCGATCGCGTCGTCGAGTAGCCAGCCATAGGCGACCTCGCGTTCGACTGGCCGCTGGTCTGGGCCGCCCGGCGCCAGCTGGCGGCCGGCGCGGGCGTCACCCTCACGCTCGCCGGCGTGACGCTCGCCCTGGCCATCGTGCCCTCTGCGCTCGTGGCCATCGGGCGTGAGTACGGTCCCCGAACCCTTGCCCGGGGGCTCGCCACGCTCGTCACGCTCGTCCGTGGCGTTCCGGCCCCGGTCGGTCTCGTGATCGTGTTCTTCGCGCTGCCGTTCGCCGGGCTCACGCTCGCGTCCTTCCCGGCCGTGGTCGTCGTCCTGGTCAGCATCCAGGTGGTCTACCTCTCCGAGGTCATGCGGGGCGGTCTCAGGGCCGTGGGGCGCGGGCAGCTCGAGGCCGGGCGAACGCTCGGGCTCGGCTTCGGCACCCTCCTGGTGCACGTGGTGGGACCGCAGAGCGTCCGGGTCGCGATGCCGGCGTTCGCTTCGAGCATCATCCAGCTCGTGCACAACACGACGATCGCCTCGCTGGTGACGCTCCCGGACCTGCTCGGCCGGGCGCTCGACGAGCAGAGCGTCGGCGGCAACCCATCACCGCTCCTGGTGGTCGTCCCGATCTACTGGGCGCTGCTCCTACCCTTCACCTGGATCGCCCGCCGCACCGAACGGCGGCTGGCGACGAGCGAGACGTGGATCGGATCGCGGACCAGTTCCTGAACGGTCGCGCGCTGGCGGCCAGCACGACGCTGCTCTGGCTGGGGCTGGTCGAGACGGCGCGTCTCGTGACCGCGGTCCTGGTCGTCGCCGCCGTGGCCGGCCTCGTCGTCGCGTGGGTGCGGACACGGCCACAGACGACGGTGAGCGCGCTCGGCATCGCCTACATCGATCTGGCCCGGAGCACGCCGCCGCTGGTCTCCCTCGTGGTCGTGAGTTACGGCCTGCCGATCCTCGGCCTGCCGTCCCTGGGCACGTTCGACGCCGCGGTGATCGCGCTCGGTCTGCTGCACGCCGCGCACGTCGGCGAGATCTATCGTGGCGGGGTGCTGGCCATCGGATACGGACAGCGGGAAGCGTCCCGCGCGCTGGGCCTGTCCGACGTGCAGGCCGTGCGCTGGGTGTTGCTGCCGCAGGCGATCCGCGTGATCGCGCCCCCGCTCACGAGCCAGGCCACCCAGATCGTGCGCGACTCTCCGCTGGCGCTCATGATCGGCTTCTCCGAGCTGCTCAGCCGGGCACGGGAGGCACAGGCCGTCACCGCCAATTCGACGCCCATCGTGGCGGCGGGCGGTGTGTACCTCGTGTTGCTCCTGGGGCTCCAGGCCGGCGCCGCCGCCATGCCCCGCCTCTGGCGCCGGAGCGGCGTCGACGCTCGGGACGGCCTCACATGATCCGGCGACTGCGGTCGGCGGCCGGCGACGTGCTCGTCGCCGCGCGCCTGGCGCGCAGTGTTTCCGGCTTCCTCCGCCAGCCCGTCGACGGTGATGCCGCGCGCGCGATCGTCCGTCGCCGTCTGGCGAGCCGCGCGGACGACTTCCTCGCGATCGCGCGGCGCCTCTTCTCCGGCCCGGCCGCCAGCCCCTACCGCCAGCTTCTGCAGCACGCGGGCTGCGAGTACGGGGACCTCGAGCGCCTGGTCCGCGCTGACGACGTCGAGGGGGCGCTCGGCACGTTGTTCCAGCGGGGCGTCTTCCTGACGGTGGAGGAGTTCAAGGGGCGGCGGCCGGTCGTTCGGGGGTCACTGCGCGTGGAGTCCGGCCCGGCGCAGCTGGTGAACCCCTCCACGAGCCCGCTGCTGTTCGCCTACTCCAGCGGCAGCCGGGGCCCCAGGACCGAGGTCCCGCTGGACCTCCCGTTCATGCGTGACCACGCCGTGAACCGGCGCCTCAGCCTCGAGGCCCGCGGCGCACTGGCCTGGCGCCACGCCGTGTGGGGGGCCGTCGGCGGCTCCGACATGTCCATCGTGCTTCGCTTCGCCGTGTGCGGGGCGACGCTCCATCGCTGGTTCACCCCTCCGGAGCCCGGCCGGCAGCGGCGACCTCACCTTCCGGACCCCACCGTCCTCGGGATGCGGTGGGGCGGCGTCCTGGCGGGCCGGCGGCTGCCCTGGCCGCGACCCACGGAGTTCGTCGACATCGCGCGGTGGATGCAGCAGAGCCTGCGAGCCGGCGCGACGCCCCACCTGAAGACCTATGTCACGATGGCCCTGCAGCTGTGCGAGGTCGCCGCCACCGCCGGCATCGAGTTGGCCGGAGCGCAGTTCACGTTGACGGGCGAGTCGCTGACCGACGTGCGCCACGCGTTCCTGGCCGCCCATGGCGCGCGGGCCGGCTCCGACTACGGGAGCAACGAGACGGGTCAGCTCGGGGAGCCGTGCGCCGCCCCCGGCGCTCCGGACGACCTCCACCTGATGGACGATCTCCACGGCGTGATCCAGGCCGGTCCCGCCGGACAGGCCCACGGGTTGCCGCCCCGCGCGCTGCTCGTCACGTCGCTGCGCCCCACCGCACCGCTGATCCTGATCAACGCGTCCATGGGCGACGAGGCCTGGCTCACGACGCGCTCGTGCGGCTGCGGCCTCGAGGCGGCGGGATGGCGGCGTCACCTGCACGGGGTCCGCAGCTTCGAGAAGCTCCAGAGCCGCGGTCGGACGATCCTCGACACCGACCTCGTGCACATCCTGGACGCGGTGCTGCCCTCGCGCTTCGGAGGTGCGCCGTCGCACTACCAGCTCGTGGAAGATCAGGGGCCGACCGGCCAGCTTCGCCTCTCGGTGCTGGTGGATCCGGCCGTGGGGCCGGTCGATCTGGCGGCGGTCGCCGAGGCGTTCCGGCAGGCGTGCGGGGATCCTCCCCTCTGGCGGGAGGCCGACGTCGTCCGGGCGATCAGTGCGCCCCCACGGCCGACGGCCTCCGGCAAGATCCTCCACCTGCATCGGGACGTTCCGAAACCGACGTCGTCGTGAGGTGAACCGCCCGGAGAGGCCGCTGGCCTAGCGTCCACCTCGTCGTCGGGCAGAGCCGCGACCACGCGGCCGGAGGGAAAGCCGAGCGGCGCGCCCGAGCGCGCGCACCGCCGACATCAGGCGCGCCCGGGCGGCGCTTCCGAGCCAGAACTCGGCGGCTTCCAGGGGGACCGTCGCGGCGCCGAACCCCCGCTTGAACCGCTGAAGTCCCGGATTCGAGCTGTCAGCGCCCCCGATGTTGAACACGGTCAACGACTCGGCCCGGAGCACGCGGGCGACCTCGTACACCAAGAAGTGCGACGCGCCGGCCGCCATCCCTTCGGGCGAGGTCCCGGCCGACTGGTAATACGCGCCGGTCCTAGCCCTGAGCACGAACACCGAGGAGAGCACCCGGCGATCGAGCACGGCCTGGAAGAGCTCTCCCGCGCCGGCCCGACTCATCGCCAGCCACGGCCGCCAGTCCGGATCCACGGGGACGATCTCGCCACGCTCCTGTCGCCGGCGCATCGATGCGCCGATCAGGCGGGCGTGCTCGGCACACGCTGCCGGATTCGCCACCCGCTCCGTCCGCAGGCCCGCCCGGCGAGCGCGGTTGATGTTGCGCCGGTGATTCTTGGCCAGGCCGCCCCCGGGGTCGCCCGCGACCAGATCGAGGACGTACTCGTAGCGAGGGCGGTGGCTCAGCTTCGTTGGCAGCGGGGGAATGGCGACCGCCGACGAGCCAAAGCTGTTGACGGTCAGACGAGAGACCCGAGACCTGCGGCAGAACTCCATCAGCTCGGACCAGAAGCCCTCGCCGCCATCCACAGGCGGCAACGACGGGATCTCCAGGGTGCGGTGGAGCCGCCCCGCCCACATGAACGCAGAGCAGGCGATCCGGATCCGGGCTCGTTCGCTGAGGCAGAGCATCCAGGGTTGCTGGCCGAGCGCCCGCCGGGACTCCAGATACGCAGCGGTGTAGAAGGGATTGGCCGGCGCGAGCGCCGAGACCTCGGCGCACAGCGTGGCGGACGGCTCGGCCTGAGCCGAGAACGTGACCGCCACCTATGCGGCCCGGAACCACCGTTCGAGGATGTCGACGACGCGGGGACAGACCTCTCTCGAAGCGACCGTCGCGTACCTCACCATGGTCTTCATTACTCAGGTGGCCCGCGTACGCAAGCCGAAAATCGCGCACTAGGGCCGTCGAGGCGCACCGAGGCTCGAGCCGCTCCGATCACCGTCGAGGTGTTCCCCGACCCCGTTCTGGTGTTACATAGCGGACGTGATTACAGGGCCTATCATCGCCGAGATCGCGGCGCTGATCGGAGACCCCGCGCGAGCGACGATGGTGTCGGCGCTGCTCGATGGCCGTGCTCTGACCGCGAGCGAGCTCGCCTCCGCGGCGCGAGTCACTCCCCAAACGGCCAGCACCCATCTCGCGAAGCTGACGGAGGCGGGGGTGCTGTCGGTGGCTCGCCATGGGCGGCATCGCCATTTCCGGCTCGCCTCGCCCACCGTGGCAGACATGATCGACGGGATCGTCGCCGTCGCGCTGGCGAAGAGACCGCGATACCGCCCGCTGTCCCGGCACGCACGCGCGCTGAGCGCGGCCCGGATCTGCTACGACCACCTGGCGGGTCGCCTCAGCGTCGATCTCACCGACGCCCTCGTCGCCCGCGACTGCGTGGTGATCGACGACGCCGCCGCCGAGATCACGACGGCCGGCACCCGATTCTTCAGCGAGTTCGGGATCGCCCTTCGCGCACCGCGTGCGACCCGCCGACCCGTGTGCCGACTCTGCCTCGATTGGACCGAGCGCCGCCCGCACATCGCGGGGGCGGTCGGTGCCGCGCTCACCAGGCGCTGCTTCGACCTCGGCTGGATCGAGAGGATGGAGCGCAGCCACGCCGTCATCGTCACCCCGGTGGGACGGCGAGGCTTCCGGAAGACCTTCGGCATCGACACCGCGCGCTGAAAATCCACCGCTGGACGCTTCGATCGCCGTCGAAGTGGGCAGGGGCGCGTCCGGTCCTTTTGGATGTAGGATCGCGGCCGTGGAGGAGGTGGCCATGCTGGAGGGGAGAACGCGCATCCCGCCGGTCGACGTCGAGACGCTCCCGGACGACCTACGCGAAACGCTCGAGGCGCAGCGGAAGCTCCGGGGCGCGCCGCTGTATCCTTACCTGTTCTACGCCCGTAACCCGGCCTACTTCCGCGCCGCGACGGCGATGTGGACCGCCCTCCAACAGGAGACGAAGCGCGTGCCGGTGACGCTCAGGGCGCTGCTCAACCGTCGCGTCGCCTGGTGGAACGGCTGCGAGTTCTGACAGGACGTCAATGCTGCCGTGGGCAGCCGGAATGGCGTCTCGACGGAGAAGCTCGAGGCGCTCAACGACTACGCGAAGAGCCCGCTCTTCACCGACGCGGAAAAGGTGGCGCTCGAATACGCTGACGCGATCACCGAGACGCGTCGCGACGTCGACGACGAGCTCTTCGTGCGCATGCAGGGCCACTACGACGACGACACCATCGCGGAGCTGACGATGATCATCGCGTGGGAGAACGCCTCCTCGCGCTTCAACCGCGCGTTCCGCATCCCGTCGCAAGGGTTCTGGAGACCCTGAGGGTGCCGACCGCCGGCTTCGGAGGGTTTCGACCCGCGGCGTTCCGGTTCCTGCGAGACCTGGCGCGGAACAACGAGAAGGCGTGGTTCGAGACCAACCGTGACGTCTACGAGCGCGAGGTGCGGGATGCGATGCGCCGGCTCGTCGAAGCGCTCGACGCGAGGCTGGGCTCCATCGCGCCGGAGATCGTCGGCGACCCCAGGCGCTCGATGTTCCGGATCCACCGCGACGTTCGCTTCTCCCGGAACAAGTCGCCGTACAAGACCAACGCCGGCGCCTGGCTCTATCACCGCGATGCCGGGCGCAAGGTGGGCACCGTGGGCGAGGGCGGGGGAGCGGGGTTCTACTTTCACATCGATCCCATCACCTGCTTCATGGCGGGCGGCATCTGGATGCCCGCCCGGCCCGCGCTCGCCCGCATCCGCGAGGCGATCGCGGCCCACCCCACCGCGCTGGTGCGGCTCACGAGCGCACCGGGGTTCCGGCGGCGATTCGACGGCCTGAGCGAGGAGGCGAAGCTCCGCCGGGCTCCCCGGGAATTCCCGCCCGATCACCCCGCGGCCGAGTGGCTGAAGCTCCAGTCGTTCACGGCCTCGGCCCCGATCGAGCCGCACGTGGTGACGAGCCCTCGCCTGGTCGATCGCCTCTGCCGGGACTTCGAGCTGCTCGTCCCCCTGGTGCGCTGGCTCAATCGCGCGCTCGGCTACCCGCCGGCGACGGCACGCTCAGCTCGGTAGACCGCGCTGATCCTGAGAGTGCGCGAGCGCCTGGACCGGACGGACCTCGATCGCCCCGACGCGCGCCGGTGGGAACCTCGCGGCGATCGCGCAGGCCTCGTCCATGTCCTTGGCCTCGATCACGAAGAATCCGCCCAGCTGCTCCTTCGTCTCGGCAAAGGGGCCGACGGTGGTCGAGACCTTACCGGGGTGGACGCGGATGGTCCGGGCCGTCGAGATCCGCTGCAGCGCGCTCGACGCGATGAAGTGGCCGCTTCGTCGGATCTCCTCCGCGTACTCGATCGCGGAGTCGACGAGCGCCTGCCGCTCCTGCTCGGGCATCGCATCCATCACGGTCTCGTCGTGGTAGATCGTGAACATGAACTTCATCGCATTCTCCTCACCGGCGACGGTCGTTGACGACACGATATACCAGGCGGATGCCGCTGGGGACGTCTCTGGGGCGGCTCGACGCACGGTCGATCACGTGGCGAGGCGCGCGCGCTCGAGGGCCGCGATGCGCCGGTAGGGAGCGGAGCCGAGCTCGGCCGTGATGGCGTCCAGGGCCTGGAGCGCGCGCTCGATCGCGGTGCGGTCGGAGGCGGGCTCCGAGGCCAGCAGGCGGGCCCACGCCAGCGCGACGTCGAAGGCGCCGAGCCGCCAGCCGCGTCCCCGGTCGACGAGCTCACGCGCCTCGGAGAGGTGTGAGCGGGCGCCCGCGTGGTCACCGGCAGCCGCCTTCGCGTCCGCCAGCGTCGCGAGGATGCGCGGCTCGTACCACAGCGCGGTGCGTCGATGGCGAGCGAGCGCGAGGGCCGGCTCGAGCACACTCGTGGCCTCGGTAAGGTCGCCGCCCGTGAGCTCGGCCGCGCCGAGAAACGCCGCGGCCTCCACGCGAGAGAACATGCTTCCGCGCTCTTCCGCGAGCTCGACGGCACGGCGGCCGTGGGCGAGCGCGCCGGGCAGGTCACCCCGCAGGCGCAGTACCTCGCACAGGAAGGCGTGCGTGCCGTAGAGGGCGTGGAGTGCGCGGTCGCTCTCCTCGGCGAGGAGGGCGTTCAGCGCGGCCTCGGCGTCGCCCGTATGCCCGAGGTGGGCGCTCGCCAGCGCCCACCACACGCGGCACAAGCCGGGGGCGGTGGAGTGCCCGACCGCCTCCCGCAGTCCGGCAAGCCGCCCCACCTCCGTCAGCGCCTGCTCGGCGGTCCCACGGGCGGCAGCGAGGCGGCCGACGGCCAGCTGGGCGTGGGCCAGCACCGAGCGCATCTCGAACTCGAACACGGCGTCGGACCCTTCGGCGAGCTCGGTCGCGCGCTCCGCGCACGCGAGGTACTGCCTCACGTCGCCCCCGAGCCCGCACAGGCGTCCGTACGACGTGAGCAGGAACGCGTGGCCCGCCTTGTCGTGAAGTCGCTCGGCGACCGCGCGCGCCTCGTCGAAGAGGCCCCGCGCCTGACCTTCGTCGATGCCGGCGATGCGGCCGATCTCGAGCAGGGCGATGCGTGAGGTGAGCTCCAGCGTCAGGGTCTCGCGAGACTCCGGAACGGCGGCGAGGAGCGTGGTGACCCGGCGACAGTGTCGCTCCCCGTCCGCCGGGTCACTGCGGGCGACGCGGCGGCCCGCCTGCTCGTGCCAGCGCGCCGCCTCGAGGCGCTCGCCGGCTTCGTCGAAGTGATGGGCGAGGAGCGCGGCGTGCGTCGCGGCCGTGGGTCCGTGGATGGTGAGCAAGGCGTGCGCGATCGCGGCGTGGGTTTCGCGCCGTCGGTCCAGGAGCTGGGTGCGGTAGGCCACCTCCTGCGCGAGGGGATGCCGGAAGGCGTGCTGACCCGGCGACCCGACGGGACCGAGAAGCTCGGCCGCCGAGAGGCGCTCGAGCGACGCGGCGAGCTCGGGCTCGGGTCGATGGACCACGGCGCGCAGCAAGTCGACGGGCACGTCTGCCCCGATCACGGCCGCGGCGTGGAGCAGCTCCTTGTCGCGGTCCGCGAGCCGATCGATGCGCGACGCGAGGACGGCCTGAACGGTCTCGGGCAGCGTGACCTCCTCGATCGGGGCGGCCAGGCCGTAGGAGCCTCGTTCACCACGCAGCACGCCACGCTCGACGAGCGAGCGAATCATCTCCTCGACGAAGAGTGGGTTGCCGCGCGCCCGGTCCTCGAGCCGCGCGCGCAGCGGCGCGAGCGCGTCGTCGAACCCGAGCCAATCGTCGAGCAACGCCCGGCAGTCCGAGAGGTCGAGGGGCGCCAGCGAGAGACGCTCGACCCGCGAGGCCCACGCGGCCAGATACTCGGGCCGCGTGGTCGCGAGCAACAGGATCCTGCTGCCGGCGGAGTCCGGGGCCAGGAGATGCTCGGTGAGCATCGCGAGCGCCTCGTGGCTCGCCGGGTCGAGCCAGTGCAGGTCCTCGACCCAGAGCACCGTGGGCTCGCGTCGAGCGCGAGCCCGGATCAGCTCGAGCAGCGACCGGAACAGACGCGCGCGGCGCGCCTCGGGATCGAGTCCGGAGTGAGCCCGGGCGTGGTCGGACGCCCCGAGGAGGTCGAGCCAGAGATCCACGGCGATCGGGTCGGGCGGCGCGTCGTCGAGACCGCGTCTCACGGCGTCCCGGACGTCCGAGGGTGACGCGTCGTCGCCGACCCCGAAGAGGCTGCGCGCAAGCGCGACGATCACGTGCAAGGGAAGCATGCGACCGTGGGAGAGCGCACGGGCATCGTGAACCGCCACGCCGCGGGTGCGCCCGACGAACTCGTGACAGAGCCGGCTCTTCCCCGCACCCGGCTCGGCGGTCACCAGGACGACCGTCGGTCGGCCTGAGCGCGCCTCGCGCAGAGCCCTCTCGAGCAGCGCGAGCTCGCGCTCGCGGCCGACGAAGCGCGAGAAGCCACGCGCTCGGGAGCCCTCGAGGCGGCTCCGGATCTGGCCCGGGCCACGCAGCTCGAACACGCGCACGGGAACGCTGGCGCCCTTGAGACTCTGTTCCCCGCGATCGAGAACGTCGAAGAAGCCCGCCACGAGGCGCGCGGTCTGCTCCGTGACCGTGATGCCGCCTGGGGGCGCCAGCTGCTGCACCCGGGCAGCGAGCCCGACGACGTGTCCCTGCGCGGTGTAGTCCATGCGCAGATCGTCGCCGATTCGCCCCACGACGACCTCGCCGGAGTTCAGGCCCATCCGCACCGCGAAATCGAGCCCGCTCTCGCGCCGCACCGCGTCGGCGAGCGCGCCGAGCTCGCGCGCCAGGTCCAGGGCGGCGGCACAGGCGCGCTGGGCGTGATCCTCGTGGGCGATCGGCGCGCCGAAGAGCGCCATGATGCCGTCACCGGTGTACTGGTTGATGGTCCCCTCGTATCGGTGAACGCCATCCGCAAGGATCCGGAACAGACGATCGAGCAAGCGATGCCATTCCTCGGGATCGACGCGCTCGGCGAGCTCCATCGAGCGCGCGACGTCCGCGAAGAGGACGGTGACCAGCTTGCGCTCGCCTCGAAGCGCGCTCTGGGAGGCGAGAATCTTCTCGACGAGGTGCCGCGGTGTGTAGGAACGCGGCTCGGGGGTGACCGTCGGCGCCGCGAGGGGCGCGCCACAATCGTTGCAGAACCTCGCGCCGGCGGGGTTCTCGTGACCACACGACGAGCAGCTCACTGGAGCCCTCGCCCATCTTAGCCTCATCCGCGTGAACGCGCCGCCCCTTGACCTCGGCGCGCTTCAGGTCATCCTGGGGACATGCCGCAGACACATCTGGAGCGCGGCCGGCGAGCGTACGAGCGCCGCGCGTGGAAAGACGCCCACGAGCTCCTGGCCCTGGCCGATCGCCAGAACGCCCTACGCGCGATGGATCTCGAACGGCTTGGGACCGCGGCGTTCCTGATCGGGCGCGAGGCGGAGTTCGAGCGCACGCTGGAGCGTGCTCACCGGGCGTATCGGGACGCGGGCGACCGTCCGGGGGCTGCGCGTTGCGCGTTCTGGATCGGCCTCAACCTCTTCATGGGCGGGAAGAGCGGCCCCGCCACCGGGTGGCTCGCGCGGGGTCAGCGGCTGCTCGACCAGGAAGGACGTGAGACGGCGGAGGCGGGATATCTGCTCCTGCCCGTCGCGGAACAGCATCTGAGGACGGGCGAGTGGGAGCGCGCTCGGGCGGTCGCCCGCGAGGCGGCCGGCTTCGGCACTCGTCTCGGCGATCGTGACCTGATCGCCGCCGCGCGGCACGTGGAAGGACGGGTGCTCCTCGAGGTGGGCCAGGTCGAGGAGGGGTTCGCGCTGCTGGACGAGGCGATGGTCGAGGTCACGTCCGGTGAGCTCTCGCCGATGATGACCGGTCTGGTCTACTGCAGCGTGATCACCTGCTGCCAGCGAGTGCAGGCGCTCGGTCGCGCTCGCGAATGGACGGCTGCGCTCGGCCGCTGGTGCCAGGACCAGCAGCAGATGATGATCTTCACCTCGACCTGCCTGGTGCATCGCGCGGAGATCCTGCAGCTGCAGGGCGCGTGGGCGGACGCCCTGGCCGAGGCCCGGCGGGCCTGCCAGCGCCACACCGACGGGATCGGCGAGCGAATGTCCGGCGCGGCGTTCTACCAGCAAGGCGAGATTCTCCGGCTGCGGGGAGAGCTCGATGCCGCCGAGAAGGCGTATCGCAGCGCCAGCCGGGCGGGCGCCGAGCCGCAGCCCGGTCTCGCGCTGCTGTGGCTGGCGCGGGGGCGCACGCGCGCGGCCGCGGCCGCCATCGGGCGCGCCCTCGACGAGACGGTCGAGCCGCTCGCGCGGGCGCGATTTTTACCGGCCCGGGTCGAGATCCTGCTCGCGGGACGCGACTACGATGGAGCCCGCGCCGCGTGCGACGAGCTCGCGGAGATCGCGGCACGGGTCCACACCGATTTTCTGCAAGCGACCGCCGCACAGACCCAGGGCGCTCTCGAGCTGGCGGTGGGGAACCCGCGCGAGGCGCTGGTCCGGCTGCGGCTCGCATGGAAGGAATGGCAGGCGCTCGAAATCCCGCACGCGGCGGCCCGCACCCGCGAGGTGCTGGGCCTCGCCTGTCGCGCGCTCGGCGATCAGGCAGGGGGGCGGATGGAGCTCGAAGCAGCGCGCACCGCCTATGCGAGCCTGGGAGCCGGCCCGGACATCGCCCGAGTGGATGCACTCCTGGGACCCCATCGAACCGACGCCGGTCCCCAGGGTCTCACGGCTCGTGAGGTGCAGGTGCTCCGTCTGGTCGCGTCCGGCAAGTCCAACAAGGAGCTCGCCGGCACGCTCGCCCTCAGCGTCAAGACGGTCGAGCGCCACGTCGGCAACATCCTGACAAAGCTCGATGTCCCCTCTCGGGCTGCCGCCACGGCCTGGGCCTACGAGAACGAGGTGGTCCGCCCGCCCCGCTGAGGGAAAACCCTCACGCCCGCCCTCGTGACGGCCGTGGGTGTTTTCCCCGAAGCCGAGACTCGTGCGTCCCCGTAGCCTCGAGCCAGATTCGATCGGCGACTACCAGGAGGGACGCATGGAGACGACGAGAGAGAGTGGCGCTCGCGGCCCGCTGGCAAGGGAATCCAGAGGCGCCGAATGAGCGCCCGAGGGTACGACGTGATCGTGGTCGGCGCGCGCTGCGCGGGCGCCCCGACGGCCATGCTCTTGGCCCGCAAGGGCTACCGTGTGCTCGCGGTCGATCGCGCGACGTTTCCGAGCGACACCGTTTCGACGCATCTCATCCATCCACCCGGCGTGGAGGCGCTGCGGCGATGGGGTGTGCTCGATCGCGTCATCGCGAGCGGATGTTCGGCGATCCACACGTACGCCTTCGATTTCGGCCCGTTCACGCTCACCGGCTCGCCCGGAGCGGAACGCTCGGACGTCGCCTATGCGCCGCGCCGGACGGTGCTCGACAAGATCCTGGTGGATGCCGCCTCCGCCGCCGGGGTGGAGATCCGGGAAGGATTCGCGGTGGAGGAGGTCGTCTTCGACGGTGACCGGGTCGCCGGCATCCGCGGGCGCAGCCGGGGTGGCGCAACGGTGACCGAGAACGCACGCGTTGTGGTGGGCGCCGACGGGCTGCATTCGCTCGTCGCGCGGGCGGTCGATGCGGAGCGGTACCGCGAGAAGGCGCCGCTGCTCGCCGCCTACTACTCCTACTGGAGCGGGCTGCCGATCGAGGGCCGGTTCGAGGCCTACAACCGGCCACGCCGGGCGTTCGCGGCGTGGCCGACGAACGACGGTCTCACGCTGGTCATCGCAGGCTGGCCGTACTCGGAGTTCGAGTCGAACAAGGCGGACATCGAGGGTAACGTCCTCGGGGTGATCGACCTGGTGCCGGACTTCGCGGATCGCCTTCGGAAGGCCCGCCGCGAGGAACGGTTCGCCGGCATGGCCGTGCCGGGATATTTCCGCAAGCCGTTCGGGCCCGGGTGGGCGCTGGTGGGAGACGCCGGATACAACAAGGACTTCATCACGGCGCAGGGCATCCAGGACGCCTTCCGTGACGCCGAGCTGTGCGCCCGGGCGCTGGATGGGGCCCATTCCGGCGGACGCCCCTTCCACGAGGCGATGGCCGACTATCACGTGGCGCGCGACGAGCACGTCCTGCCGATGTACGAGCTCACGGCGGAAATCGCCTCGCTGGAGCCCCCACCCCCTGAGCTGCAGAAGATCCTGGCGGCGGCGTACGGAAATCAGGAGGCGATGGATGGCTTCGCCCGTGTGAACGCAGGGGTCACGTCTCCCCGGGAGTTCTTCTCCGAGGAGAACGTCCAGCGCATCTTCGCGGCCGCCCGCTGACTAGGCGGCATGGTGTTTTTACATCGGGGAGGGAACCGCCCAATCACGCTGCTCCGGCGCCCCGGCGACGGCGCGATGACAGCCTCGTAACCAATCGAAGACGGCCGGCGTCAAACAAGGTGTCGGTGGTGAAACTGCGAGTTGCGCGGTGGGCGCGGTCGAGAGACTCGCGTTCGGTGTCGCGAGCAGAGACGGGACGGGCGTGAGAGCGCGGAGGGGGCAGCCGTGGAACATGCCGTGTCGGACAGGGTGGGCAGGACGAGGCACCGCTTCGTCGACGTGGATGGGCTGAAGGTCTTCTACCGAGAGGCCGGGGCCGACAGGTCGCCGGTGCTGCTCCTGCTACACGGGTTTCCGACGTCGTCCCACATGTTCCGCGACCTGATCCCGGCCCTGGCGGACGACTACCACGTGGTGGCCCCCGACCTTCCGGGCTTCGGATTCTCAGACGCACCGGACCGAGCGCAGTTCAAGTACACCTTCGATCACCTCACCGAGGTCATCGACCGGTTCACGACGGTGGAACGCCTCGACCGGTATGCGCTCTACGTCTTCGACTATGGCGCACCGGTCGGCTTCCGCCTCGCGACGCGCCACCCGGAGCGGATCACCGCGATCATCTCGCAGAATGGCAACGCCTATGAGGAGGGACTGAGCGAGGGCTGGAACCCGATCCAGCGCTACTGGCAGGAGCCCACGGCGAAGAACCGCGCGGCGCTCCGCGACTTCCTCTCGCCGAAGGCGACGAGGTGGCAGTACACGCATGGCGTGCAGGACGAGTCACTGGTCGCGCCCGAGAGCTACACGCTCGACTCGGCGCTGCTCGCCCGGCCCGGCAACGACGAGATCCAGCTCGACCTGTTGCTCGACTACGCCAGCAATGTTGCGCTGTACCCGAAGTTCCACGAATACTTCCGCACGTACCGTCCACCGCTGCTCGCGGTGTGGGGCAAGAACGACCCCTTCTTCCTGCCGCCGGGCGCCGAGGCGTTCAAGCGCGATATTCCGGGTGCCGTCGTCCGCTTCTTCGACACGGGTCACTTCGCGCTGGAGACGCATGCCGCAGAGATCGCGGCGGAGATCCGCCACTTCCTCCCCGGGGCGCCCTGAACATCTCCCAGGGCGCCCCGAACATGGTGCGACCGTGCTCCATCGGGCGACCCCGGAGCGTCTGAGCGCGTTCTCCGACGCCGTGTTCGCAGTCCTCATCACCGTGCTGGTCTTGGAGCTGCGCCCACCGGATCTCCCGACGTTCGAGGCGCTCCTGTCGCTCTGGCCCACATGGCTGAGCTATGCCGTGAGCTATGTCTTCATCGCCATCGTGTGGACCAACCACCACTATCTGATGCGCTACGCCGCAGAGGCGACCCCTCGTCTGATCTGGTTCAACTGTTTTCCATGTCACTCCTTCCGCTGTCGACCGCGTGGATGGCCGTCAGTAAGCTCGCGCCGCAGCCGGTGGCGTTCTACGCGGCGGTCTTTTTCCTGGTCAACGCGACGTACCTGTGTCTGATCTGGGAGCTCATCGACACAGAAGGGGTCTCGCGCGGGGTGCGCGGGATCATGCGTGCTCGATCGATCACGACGCTGTGCCTGTTCGGGGTGGCGGCGATCGTCGCGCTGAGACATCCGGGAGTTGGGCTCACGGTCTGTTGTGGATGCCTGATCGTGTATCTCAGGCCCGATCCCAGGCGAGTCTGATCACAGAAACTTCTTGACACATCGGTCGTCCGCGCTGTACCTGGGGCGGACGATGACCAGTGTCTCCGAGCGGAAGCTGACGCCGCCCCGCGGTTATCTGGCCGTCATCCGCACGATCGACCGGTTCACCGAACTGACCGGCTACCTGTTCGTGATCCCGATCGTCCCCCTGATCCTGGCGAACGTCGTCGAGGTCTTCTCGCGCTACGTGCTGAGGTCTCCGACGGTCTGGGCCCTGGACGTGACGACGATGTCGTACGCGGCGCTGTTCATGCTGGGGGCGGCGCTGGCGCTCCTCAAGGGCGCGCACGTCCGTACCGACATGCTCTGGGAGCGGTTCTCGGACCGACGGAAGGGGATGATCGACAGTCTGGCGCTGATCCTGTTCTTCTTGCCGACCATGGCGGTGCTGTTCTCCATCTCCATCGACGACTTCCTCTACTCGATCTCGATCGACGAGCGCTCCAGCTCCGGCGCCTGGACGCCGGTCTTGTGGCCGCTGCGCGGCGTCGTGCCGCTCACGGCCTTCATGCTGTTCGTGCAGGGCATCTCCGAGCTCATGAAGAGTCTCTGGGCGTGGCGAACCGGCCAGTTCCTGACCGTGCACGAGAAGATCGAGGTCTGAGGACATGAGCCTCAACGAGGCGATCGGATTCCTCATGCTCCTCAGCATGATCGCCGTCATCTTCATTGGGTTCCCGATCTCCTTCACGCTGCTGTTTCTGGCCCTGGTGTTCGGCGGACTCGGACTGGGCTGGGAGCAGACCTTCAATCTCGCGTATCTGCAGATCTGGGGCACGATGAAGGACGAGATCTTCCCCGCCGTGCCCCTGTTCATCTTCATGGGCTTCATGACGGAGCAGGCCGGGCTCATGGAGCGGCTGTTCGGGGCTCTCAGGAGCCTGCTCGCCCCGGTGCGGGGCTCGCTCTATCTGGCGGTCCTCCTGACGGCGACCATCTTCGCCATGGCCACGGGCATCGTCGGGGCGGCGGTGACGGTGCTCGGCATCATGGCCGCCCCGATGATGCTCAAGTCCGGCTACGACGCCCGGCTATCGGCCGGCGCGATCGCCGCCGGCGGCACGCTGGGCATCCTGATCCCGCCCAGCATCATGCTGGTGGTGATGGGCCCGGTCATGGGCGTGCCCGTCAATCTGCTGTATTCGGCGGCGTTCGGCCCCGGGTTCCTGCTCGCCTCCTGCTACATCGCGTACACGCTGGTCCGCAGTTTCATCGATCCGAAGCTGGGGCCGGCCATGACGATGGAGGAGCGCCGCGTCGCCTACCACGACATGACGACGGAGAAGGTCCGCTTGCCGGTGGTGGTGCTGGGCATGGTCTGCATGATGGCGATGATCTATCTCGTCGCGGACGCCGTGTTGAGCCGGCTGGGCGTTCCGCCACTCGCCGTGAGCGTCGGCGCGTTCCCGGTGTCAACCGCCGCGCTCGTGCCGACGGTGGCCACGGCGTATCCCTATTTCCGCAGCCCGTACTTCCGCGCGCTGGTGCTCGGCGTGGCGCCGCTGAGCGCGCTCATCGGATTCACCCTCGGCACCATCATCGGCGGACTGGCGACGCCGACCGAGGCCGCGTCGTGCGGCGCGTTCGGCGCGACCCTGCTGGCCCTGGTCTATGGCCGCCTCAATTTCAAATCCGCCGTCAACGCGTCCATGGGCACGATGGTGACCGTCGCCATGGTCCTCCTGCTGGCCGTGGCGTCCAACGTGTTCGGCTCCGTCTTCACGAAGCTCGGCTCGGCGAACCTGATCACGGAGTCGCTCCTGGCCATCCCCCTGGGCGACTGGTGGAAGCTCGCGCTCATCATGTTCGTCTTCTTCGTCCTGGGATGGCCGTTCGAATGGCCCGTGATCATCCTGGTCTTCCTGCCGATCGTGCTGCCGGTGATCGAGAAGCTCCAGCTCGGCCTCAACAAGCTCGACTTGCTGATCTGGGTCGGGACCGTGATCGCGGTCAACATGCAGACGGCCTACCTGAGTCCCCCGGTGGCCATGTCGGCCTACTACCTGCGTAACGTGGTGCCGCAATGGAGCCTGGGCACCATCTACAAGGGCATGGCCGACTACATGGTGATCCAGGTCTTCGTCCTCATCGTGCTGCTGCTCTTCCCGATGATCGCCCTCTGGCTCCCGCACGCCGTGCGGTGAGACGACGAAGGGCGGCCGAGTGGCCGCCCTTCGCGTTGTTCCGTTACCGCCTCACGTTCAGCGCTTGGCCGGCCAGTAGTGATCCGCCTGGAAGGTGTAGGGCGGGAACATGAAGCGCTTGGCCGGCACCACCTTCGACGCGTAGGCGCGCTGCGACTCGTAGACCTTCTTGAAGAACGGGTTCTTGGCGGATTCGGCCGCCGCGAACTCGTCCCACACCTTGAGGAAGGCCTTGTTGACCTCGGGTGGCGTGGTGAGCAGCTGCACCTTGTGCTTTTCCACCCACTCGGCGATGGCTTCCGCGTTCTGCCGCTGCCACGAGGCCCACCAGCGCAGGAAGGTCTCCGAGGTCGCCGACCGGATCGCCTCTCGCTGCTGGGGCGTCAGGCTGTCCCAGACGTCCTTGTTGATGGCGAGCTCGGCCACCGAGGCGCTCTCGTGCATGCCCGGCGTGTAGTGGTACTTCCACACCGTGTGCAGGCCGAGCCGGTGGTCCTCGATGCCGCCGACCCACTCCGCACAGTCGATGGTGCCGCGCTCGGCGGCGGGCAGGATCTCACCGCCCGGCATGTTGACCACGGCCATGCCCATCTTGGCGTAGAGCTCGGCCACGATGCCGGTCTGGCGGCACTTCATGCCCCTGAAGTCGGCGAGGTCCTTGATCGGGCGCTTGAACCAGCCCATCGCCTGCGGGCTCGGCGGGATGCTGGGGAACGCGACCAGGTTGAGCCTCAGCTCCTTCTGGTAGAACTCATTCCAGAGCTCGAGCCCACCGCCGTCGTAGACCCAGCCGATGAAGTCGATGGCATCCATGCCGGCGATGCCGGCCGGCGTGTTGGCGAACAGCGTCGCCGCCTTGTTCTTGCCGAACCACCAGTAGGAGATGCCGTAGGCGCCATCGATCACCTTCTTGTGGGTGGCGTCGAGGATCTCGAACGGCGGCACGATCGCCCCGCCCGGCAAGGCCTCGATCTTGAGCTGCCCGCCCGTCAGCTTGTCGACCCGGTCGGCGAAGAATCTGAACGCATCCTGGGTCGTGGACGCCTGCGGCACCGCCGACTGCATCTTGAGCACTCGAGGCTGTGGCTGCTGGGCGAGCGCCGAACCCGCGAACGCCACGGTCGCGGCCACCACCGCAACCACGGCGGCTCTCCCAAGGGCACTGATAACCATCGGTGTCCTCCTCCCGGTGTCTAGAAGTACGTGCGGGCCGTTCTTCGGTCTCGCTCGCGGGCCGAGCTTACTGTGGAACGGGGGCTTTCAGCCAGGACAACCCTTCAACCCCCGGCCAGCTCAGAAGCCCTGGCAAGCCTCGGCTTGCCGCTGCCCCAGACGTCACCAGGACCCGTCAGCGGGAGAGCTTCTCCGCGCGGACGCCGATGAGGCGGAGCTTGCGGTGCCGGGGATTCTCCCGGTCGTCGAGGAAGGGCACGAGGAGCTCGAGCGCCGTGGCGCACAGGGCGCCCTCGCTCGTCCACGCCTCGCGACCGGTTCGTGAGCGCGCGAAGGTGATGAAATTCTCGAAGCGGACGGTCACCGTGACCGTCCGGAACGCACGGAAGCCGTGGCCCTCGAGCCGGCTCCACACCGTGCCGGCCAGCGCGCGGGCGCGCTCCAGCACGAACGCCGTGTCCAGGGTATCGACCTCGAACGTCTCCTGCTCGCCGACGGACTTGCGCTCCCGCTCGTTCGACACCGCGCTCTCCGAGAGGCCGCGGGCCTTGGCGAAGAGGTCGTCGCCCCAGCGGCCGAACCACTCCACGAGCTGCGCCTGCTCGACCGTCCTGAGATCGGCGACGGTCCGGATGTGACGATCGTGCAGGAACCGCTCGGTCTTGGGTCCGATCCCGGGAATGACCCGGATCCGCAACGGATCGAGGAACGGCTGAACCTCCTCCGGACGCACGAGCGTGAGCCCGTCAGGCTTCTGGAAGTCGGAGGCGATCTTGGCGACGAGCTTGTTGGGGCCGATGCCCACCGAGGCCGTCAGCCCTTCCTGGCTCACGATCTCGGCCTTGAGCCCGCGGGCGCGCTCGACGGCGGCGTCGAAGCTGCCGAGCGACGAGAGCTCGAGATACGCCTCGTCGACGCTGGTCTTCTGGAAGGCATCGCCGGCGGCGGCGAGGATTGTCATGATCCTCGCCGAGACGTCCCGGTAGAGGGCGTGATCGTCACGGACGAAGATCGTCTCGGGCTCACCCCGGCGACGCGCCGCCTCCGCCAGGCGCCAGGCTCGCGAGATGGGCAAGGCCGACCGGATGCCGTACCGCCGCGCCGCGTAGCTCGCGGCCGTCACGACGCCTCGGCCGTGGCCCTCCTTGGGATCGGCGCCGACCACGAGCGGCCGATCTCGGAGGGTCGGATCCCGCTGTGCCTCGACGGCGGCGTAGAAGGCATCCATGTCCACGTGCGCGACGATCCTCACCGGCCGGCCCGATCACTCCTGGCGAAGGGCCATGATGGCGAGGGAGATGTGCACGCGCTCGCCGAGGTAGGCCCCACCGGTGTCGATCGTCGCGTTCCAGGTGACCCCGAAGTCGCGGCGGTCGATCGCCGTCTCCGCCCGGAAGGCGGCGGCGATCTTGCCGCTGAACGGGTGCTTGGCCTGGCCGAGATAGCGCGTGTCCAGGACGACCGGGCGCGCGACGCCGTGGATGGTGAGGTCGCCCGTCACCTTCCAGTGAGCCGGATCGAGAGCCTCGACCCGGGTGCTCGTGAACGTGATCGCCGGATGGTCCCTGCCGCCGAGCAGGTCGGGGTCCATGAGCCGGCTCATGAGGCGATCGTTGGTCACGTCGATGCTGGACACCGGGATCGACGCGTTGACCGACGACGCGGCGGGGCGGGCCGCATCGAATGCGAGCGATCCCTCGAGCGCGCGGAAGCCCGTGCGGTAGGTGGAGAAGCCCATGTAGTCCAGCGAGAACTCGACGCTCGAGTGCACCGGATCGATGGTCCAGGTCGCCAGTGTGGTCGCCATGGTGATCTCCTTGCAAAGGAGTACGAGTACGAACCCGATCGAGAACGAGAGCTCATGCCTTCCCTTTCCCGATCCCGAGGTTGGGTTCGCGGGAGGCTGTTGCGTTGTCCGCCCGTGGAGTGTAAATCGGCGTGCAAGGCGAGGCGTGATTGAGAATCTGCGCGGGCGGCATCCTGGTGCGGGGTCAGGACATCCTCCTGGCGAAACGGTCGGCAGACCGGCCGTTCTATCCCGGCGTGTGGGACGTCGTCGGGGGGCACTGCGAGACGAATGAGGCTCCTGCTGACGCTTTGATCCGCGAGCTTCGGGAAGAGATCGGCGTGGAGGCGCTCGCCGTCGAGCAGATCGCCATCTTCGGGGACCCAGAACCGGCAACGCACGGCGAGGCCCGTTACCACATGTTCGTCGTCACGGCCTGGAGTGGCGAACCAGAGCTACGGAACGCCGAACATTCCGAATTGCGCTGGGTCGGCGCCACCGAGGCCGGTACGTTGCCATTGGCACATCCGGACTATCCAGGCCTCTTCCGAGAAGCCATTCGACGCGCACAGGCAGCCGGCGCAGACACCTGACGTCACGGTCGCAGCGCGTGCGGGATGGCGTCAGGACGGTGGGTGTCGATCACGCGGGCGCAGCTGCGTGAGACCCACGACGATGACGACGATACCCCCGAGTATCAGCCACCATGGCGGACCTCCGCGCCAGGTCCCGAGGGCGGAGGCGAGAAGGAGCCCGGCTCCGAGCGCGAGGAGGAAGAAGGCGCGCCGTCCGGTGCGCAGCCGCAGGGCGTGGCCGAGCCCCACGCCGACCAGCACGGCGCCGTAGGCCGGGAGTAAGCGCCCCGCAGGGGGAAGCCCGAGCGCGGTCGCCAGCAGGTACGCGCCGACCAGGAGCGGAGCCAGGCTCGAGGGGTGCAACAGCGCGTCCGCCCAGGGCATGCTGCTCCGCGCTCGCGCGGGCGCGTCGGGCGGCCGCGCCTGCGCCGGCGCGGCGCCGGGGTCGGCCGCGTGACGGGTCTCCGGCGCGACGACGCGATAGAGGCGGATCGGGTGCTCGATGTTCTTGAGCTCGCGCACGCCCAGGTCCTCGAACGCGACGTCGAGCTTCTTGTAGACCTGCTGGTAGACGGCCTCCGAGACGCAGATGCCGCCGGGGGCGGCGACCGACTGTAAGCGCGCCGCGATGTTCACGCCGTCGCCGTAGACATGGTAGTCCTGCACGATGACATCGCCCAGGTGCACGCCGATCCGGGTCTCGATCCGCCCGTCGGGTGCCCGGCCGGTGTTGGCGACGGCCTGTGCCGCCTGGATCGCCTGGGCGCACCGCACGGCGTTGATCACGCTGTCGAACTCGCCGAACACCGAGTCACCGGCCGTGTCGACGACCCGGCCTGCATGCGCCTGGACCAGCGCCTGGGTCCGCTCGTGGAACTCGCGGATCAGCGCGGTGGTCCCCTCCTCGTCCCGTCCCATCAGGCGGCTGAAGCCGGAGACGTCGATCATGAGGATGGCCGAGAGCTTGCGGCGTGGTGCGGAGGCCTCGGCCGTCATTCCGTCCACGCCCGCATAGGTCCTCCCGATTGAGTCGGTCGGATCGAGGATAACCCGGTCGGCAGGCCACCGCACCGAGACGCGCTCACCTCGCGTCGATGGACTGGTAGAGCCTCGGCAGGATTCGATTCAACGAGACGGCCCATGGCACGTCCCAGGACCGCGCGTAGGCGATGATGCACTCGATGAGGCATCGCACGGAGTCGGCAGACTGGAAGGCGACGATGTGCGCGGCTCCATCCCGCTCAGCGGTGTGGACGGACTTCTCGATGCCATGGGGAAGCGGATGCTGCGATGAGACGAACTCGGACAGGGCGGTCCAGTCTTTGGCCGGGATTCGGACGCGAACCAGAGCGCCAAGCTCCAGACGTCGTGACGGCGAACCGCGCACGGCAGGCAGAACGGCCGCAGAACGGCCTGGAGAATGCGACCGCAGGGGGGCTACGTCAAGCGTGAAGCGAGTCTCGGGCCGTCGGCCGGCTCAGGTGGTTCCCGGCCGGCGGAGGCTCTCGTCCAGCTCCTCCAGGCACTGCGTGCAGAGTCGATATCGTGGATCGTCCGGTGGGAGCGCGCGGGACGCCAGTCCGACGTAGGTCATGAGCTCCCAGGCGTGCAAACGCAGGGTATGGATCTCGAAGATTCGCGGAGGCCCGGGCAGCTCGAGAACGACCCACGGGGCGCGCTCGAGCAGCCTCCGGACATCGTCACGCAGCGGAGGCGGCGCCTCGGACCGCACGCCCTGCAGGAACTCCCAGCTGTCTTCCGAGAGGCGGATCGTGACGGGCGTCCGGGGCACGGGCGCGTTCCTTTCAGGAGACCGCGAACGCACCCGCCGGTGTTCGACGACCAGCCACTCGTCGAGCGGGTTCCGACCACTCCACTGTCGACGGGCGCCCGCGTGAGCGGACCGGAGCCCGCGTGCTGGAGCGCGTCAGCGAGACGCGCATCGTAGGTCCATGCGCGGTGCACGCCACGTGCCGGAGCCGGCCCACCATCTTTCGCGGGTTTGATGGGGGCATTTGCCCTGGGCGTCACAGTCCTTCACTGCACGATCTTCGTGGTGGCTCATGAGCCCGTCGGCTCGGGGCACTCTGGCACGACGCCGCGGTCGAGTGCCGGATGTGCGTGACGTTGGCGTTCAGAGCTCCAGCCGATAGAGGCGCACCCAGAGATCTGGCTCGTCGCCCTTCCGCGCGTTGAAGCGTTCCTCGCCTCCTGGCAGCGCCACCGGCGAGGTTCGCCACAGCGACGGCTGACGAGCGAGCTGGTCACGAAATTCCTCGGTCGCCCAGATCTGACCGGGCTCCACGTGGGGCTCCACGCGGACGGCGCACAGCACGGCCTCGCCCCCGGCGACGGCGGTGGAGCCATCGCCCTCGCGCCGGGTCAGCACCTCGCCGTGGTGCAACGCCACCCGCAGACGGGGTTGGCCTGGCGCGCTGTAGACTTCATCGACGAGATGGCGTGCGCTTCGAGCCAGCGCGACCGGGTCGTCGTGGATGACCAGGACGGCGTCGCCGGCGCCGGTCTCGGCGCAGACCGCACTCTTGGCCGATATCCGCACCGCCTCCTCGAGCGCGCGACGGACGGGCGCGTCGACGCCCGCGCGCATGAGGCCGCCGAAGCCCTGGATGTCGGCGGCGAGCACGCACAACATCCGCGGGGTCGCGCCGGGCTCGGCGCTCACCGCCCCATGCCAGGGCCGGCCGTAGCCGACGATGTTCGTCCGGTCGATCCGCCCCAGGTACGCGGGGTTGATCTGGCCGATCACGTCCGACAGCACGGGATGCACGACGTAGTGCGTCGCTCGCGGTAGCACGCCGTCGGGCTCGAGCGTTCCCTCGCCGGGTCGCAAGAAGCGCTGCACCGTCTCGCCGCGGACGCGGTCGGGCAGCGGGTAGCCGAGGAGTCCGACCCGATAGAGCGCACAGAAGACGTGCTGCGGCTCCGGGGCGCCGGTCGTCACGGTGTGCGCCCGGAACAGCGTCTCGACCTCGTCGCGGGTCAAGATGTGGCCGGGCAGGCGTCCGAGGAACTGGGTCAGGTCGAGGTCGGCGACGTAGGGCGCGATCTCGACGAGGTACTCCTGGGCGATCTCGGTCGCCGCCTGGTTCACGACCTCCTTCAGCCGGTGCTCGTTGCGTCGCTCGTCCGGGCGCAGCGTGGTCAGCCGCTGGCCGATGGTCATGAGGTCGCGCGGGCGGAGCAGCGTGTGGCGGCAGATGTAGTCGAACGCGTCCTCCTCGAGGCCGGTGTACGCGTGGGTCACCGTCGTCCGGCCCAGGAACGCCTCGATGGGGCGGTCGCGCAGCCGCTCGGGCCGCACCATCCGATCGGCCTTCTCCAGACGGATATTGTTGATGAAGATCTCGCGCAGGCTCTCGACGGGATAGACGATGTCGACGGCGCTGCCACGATACTGCTGGCTCATGACCGTGGCCTGCAGCAGGCGCGCGTAGGCCTCCTTCCGTACGGCCGCGAAGACCTTGAGGTGATGATTGACGCGCCGGAGCTGGTAGGCCACCTCGACGAGACCCAGCTGAGCGAAGTGCCAGATGTCGGGGGACAGCTCGCCGGCCACGCTGGCCCGGTTGCGAACGGCCTCGATGTGCTTGTTGAAGTACTCGTCGACCCCGTCGAGGAAGATGGCGACCGGCGTGTTGACGGCGCGCAGGCGCGGGACGAGATGGCCGTCGGTGTCGTTGGCGGTGCGGAGCAGCTCGCTCGGCGAAAAGTCGAGCAGGCGCACGAAGTGGTCGATGACGCCGCGGAGCGGCGCGTCGGCGAGGAGACGCCCGAGCCGCGGGTTGACCTTCAGCTGGTCGAGCTGGTCCAGGTGCTTCAGCGTCGCGGCAGCGATCGCGGTGAGCCAGAGCTTCGACCAGGGCAGGGAGGACTCCGCGAAGAAGGCCAGGGCGTCCTTGCCGAAGATCTTGTCGCCGATGGGTTTGTCGAGGAGGTTGCTGGTGGGCAGGCACACCGACCGCGTCTTGCGCTGGTAGGAGATGCGCTTGGCCTTGAGGAGCAGCGTCTTGCCGAACCCCTTGGTGCCGATGACGATGAACTTGTCGTCGCGGTCGAGGCTCAGGAAATTGTCGATCTCCGGCGTACGGTGCAGGAGCGCGTCGTCGAGGTCCTCGGCGACGCGGATGTCGTCGGCGTCCACGGTCCACGCCCGCATGGGTCCTCCCCCGGATGGCCAGTCGCAGGCTAGAGGATAAACCCGGCGCCGAGCCGCCGCAGGGGCCGCCCCGGACGGACGCCACTCGGCCGAGGGCTCATGGGCGCCCGCGCGTGGTGGCGATGTCGACCTCGTTTCCGGCGGCGTCGGCCAGTGTCCACCAGGCCGGGGCGAACGCATCGCGCACCATGCGGCCGCCGGCAGCGAGCGCGGCCGCGACGCGGGCCTCCGCCTGCTCGTACGGCACCCAGACGGCGACGTGGATCGCGCCGCCACCGTCGGCGCGCGGCTCGTTCATCCGCTCGAACCAGAACCCCGGCCCCCGATCGCGCGGATCGACGAGGTCCTCGGCGGGACTGTCGCGGCGAGGCTCGTACTCGAGCGCGGCACGCCAGAAGGGCATGACCTCGGCTGTCGAGGCCGCGCCCGGGATGACGAGGACGCTCTGTACGGCCGACGGGTCGGCGGACAGCCCCAACCCCCTCGCGGCCGCCGAGATCCGGCGGGCCATCTCGACGTCGCGCTGGCTCATCCCGTAGTAGTCGTCCGTGTACGTGATCAGGCGCACGGTCACCCCGTCGCTCCGCAGGTCGACGTTGGGCGCGTGGTCCTCGACGCCGGGCACCTGGGCGATGGCCTGCACGAGCCGCGCGCTCGCCGCGAACGAGCCGGTCCGGAAGTACGCGCACGCACCGTCACCGACGACCCGCCAGTCGGCGACGCCCTCGGACTCGTGGAACTGCTGCGGGCTGATCCAGTCGGTCATGCGGGCCTCCTTGCCATGGTCAGCGTCTCGATGCGACGACCAGCCATCAGCCCCTAGCGATAGACGTTGTTCGAGGTGCGGTCGCCACGGAGCCACCGCGCGAGAGTTGCTCGCGCGTCCGCCCGGCGATCCTTGGCGATCCGATTCGCGTTGGGCGCATCGAGGGTGAATTCGAGAATCAGGCCGTTCGGGTCCTTGATGTACACCGAGCGGCAATAGCCGTGCTCCAGCACGAAGGTGTCCGGGGCCTTGTAGCCGGCGGCTCTGATGCGCTTCTCGATCGTCTTCTGTGTCGCGCGATCGACCTTGAGCGCGATGTGATGGAAGGGTGTCTTCGGAATGCGCGGACTGAACTTGCGCGCATCCGCCCGATCGGCGAACTGGAAGAACGCGAGGGCGCCGCCATCACCGAGACCGAAGAAGCAGTGACAGTACGTGCGCATCTTTCCAAACAGCTTGTCGGATTCGGTCCAGGTCGCCACGAGCGGCAGTCCTATCACCTCCTCGTAGAATCTGCGGGTCTTCTCCATGTCCCTGGTCGTGTAGGCCGTGTGATGAAGGCGGCTGGGCAGGCTCGCGGTTCTCGGCATCAGGCGAAGTCTCCGATCTCGAGCGAGAGTCTCGGCACGCGGTATGTTCACCCGGATGAGTCTCAGTGTACCCACGCTGTCCGCGAGCGCGACTCCACACCTGCCTGTGGATTGTGCAAGCCGCGGGAGCTGGCGGCGACGTAGCGCCGGGCGGCTGATCAGCTAGTCACGGGTGGCGGCGTCTGCCGTCCGGGCCCGGGCGTCGCGGGTCAGAAGGACCTGCGTGCGCAGTCGCCGGCTGGGGGCTCGTTCGCGAAGCGCGCCGTGGTCCACGCGACGAGCGGTCCCTCGAGCGGGGTGCCGGGCTGCACGATCGTCCCGTGATCGCGCCCCGCGAACGTCCAGTACTCGATCTGCTGGCCCGCGCCGCACCGCCCGTCGACATACGCGTCGGTGGCCGCCGGCGGCACGACGACGTCCGTCAGTCCCTGGGCGATCAGCACGGGCGCCGCGATCTCGCCAGTCGCGCTGTTCTGTTCCAGCCGGGCGGCCAGGGCCTCGTTCGTGCCCATCGCCAGCGCCGGACCGTCGAGCGTCGCCGTGAGGGCCGCGATCCGCTCGGGATCCTCGCGAGGGATGACGCCGCACAGGTTGACGATCTCGCGGGCGGCGACGAGCGCTTGCGGTCGGAGGGCCTGCTCGAACGTGACGTCGGGGTAGAACCGGCTGTACGACAGCGCGAGATACGGCCCGAGGCGCTTGTCGACCGCGAGATTCCTCGAGAGGATGCTCGCGATGTCCGCGGCCGGTGCGATGCCTGCGACGCCGACGATCTCCACGTCCGACGCGTAGCGCGGGCCGACGATCCCGGTCCACAGGGCCGCGTGCCCGCCCTGCGAGTGGCCCCAGACCACCGTGCGCGCGTCGAGCGTGAGCTCGGGCATCTGTCGCGCGGCGCGCACCGAGTCGAGCGCCGCGCGCGCTTCGCCTTCGCCAATGATGTAAGGGAGCGGGCCACCCTTCTCGGCGAACGAGTAGTCCGTCGCGACCACGACCCAGCCGGCCGCGACGATGCGGTCGCGCGCGGGAATGCCCTCGCTCGGTGCCGACGCGAGCGACGGCATGCACTTCTGCAGCACGCCCGTCGTGCCGTGCGTCCACGTGATCACGGGACGCGGGCCCGGCGGGAGATCGGCCGGGGCGAAGACGGTCGCCACGGCGGTGGCCCGCGTGTTGTCGTCGACCGTCGTCGTGTAGAGGATGCGCCAGCCCTGCATCGCCGCCGGCAGGGTCACGTCGGTGAGCGGCTGGCTGCGCAGCAAGGCGCCGGGCTGGCTCGGCAGGTCCGCCGGCGGATCGTAGAACGCGTCCGGACCGCGCGCGGTGATCTGTGTCCGCGAGTCCTGGGGCGTCGAGGCCGCGGGGTCCGTGGGAGCGACGCTCGGCTCGGACGACCGCGCCGCCGTCCGACCGCAACTGGTTCCCGTGAGGACGATGACCAGGATCGCAGAGCCGAGGCTCATGATCAGGGGCATGATTCCCTCCGCGGCTGCCGCCGCCATGCTTTCGGCGTTGACGGGACCACGACGCGCACGCCGTCCCTGAGTGCTCGAACGCTGATATTGTCCGGCGGTGAGTCGGCGCCCACAGTCCCGAACGGCGACGGCGGAGTGGCCTGATGGCTCTGCGGCGAAGGGATGCGGCCGTTACCCGGGGACCTCGGCCTCGATGAGCTGGGCGAGAAGGGTGAGCGACTCTTGCCAGCCGAGATAGCACGCCTCCGGGGGGATGGCGGCGGGTATCCCTTCCTGGACGATGGTCACATCGGTCCCGCAGGACACCGCCTTCAGGGTGATCGTTGTCTGCATCTCGCCGGGGAGGCCCGGGTCGTCGAACCTGTCCGTGTGGCGGATGCGCTCATGTGGCACGAGGTCGAGATAGGTCCCGCCGAAGGCGTGGCTGTGGCCGGAGGTGAAGTTCGTGAAGGACATCCTGTAGGTCCCGCCGACCTTCGCGTCCAGGTGGTGAACCTTGCCCGTAAAGCCGTTCGGCGGAAGCCATTTGACCATGGCGTCGGGATCGAGGAATGCCCGATAGACTTTCTCGGGCGTCGTACGAAGCACCCGGTGAAGCCGGACGGTGCCGGTGGACATGGCCAACGTCTCCTTTCTCTCTACCCTCGAGTCGAACGGGGATCGGCGGAATCGACACGTGAGACTCGAAGGGGGTTCAGCCTACTCGAGCTCGATTCGAGATGTCTCGGATCGCGGCGAGCCGCCGGGTACAATCGCGTGGACGGCTTGGGGCACCAGAGCCACCCTCTCGAACCGGGGAAGCGAGATGGCAGACGAAGATCTGAAGGTGGAGATCGAGCGGCTCAAGGCCGAGAACGAACGCCTCAAGGGGCAGCGTGAGCGGGGCGTCACCCTCAAGGTCAGCGAGAAGGGGGGCGTGTCGGTGTACGGCCTCGGCCGCTTCCCCGTCACGCTCTACAAGGAGCAGTGGACGAAGCTCCTGGCCATGGCCGACGAGATCCGGGCGTTCATCAAGGAGCACGACGCCGAGCTGAAGGCCAAGCCGTAACGCGTGCGGATCTTCGACCGGAAGTTCGGCGCCGACTTCCTCGCGGGAGTTCCGCCCGAGCCGGGCATCTATCGCATGTACGACGCCGCCGGCGGGCTCCTCTACGTCGGCAAGGCGCGCAATCTCCGGCGGCGGCTGGCCCAGTACCGGACGACCCGCCGGACGAAGAAGGATCGCAAGCGTCGCGCGCTGGTGCGATCCGCCGACCGCATCGAGTGGCAGGTCTGCGCGTCGGAGCTGGAGGCCTCGCTCACCGAGATCGGCCTCATCCAGGTGCTGCGGCCGAGGCGAAACGTCACCGGCGCCTTTCCGTTCCTGTATCCCTTCATCGGGGTCCAGGTCGATGGGCCCGACACGCGCTTCTGCCTGACCACCGCGCCGGAGGCGTTCCTCGCCTTCGAGGTCCACGGGGCATTTCGTTCGCGCGAGGTCACCCGGGAGGCCTTCTTCGCGCTCATGCGCCTGCTCCGGTTCGTGGGGCACCCGAAGCCCCGACGCGCGCGTGATCGGCTCGGCGTGCCCCGTCACTCCCACGTCTGGACGTTTCGCCGGCTCCCGCACGACTGGCCGGCGCTGTGGAAGGCCCTGTTCCGCGGTACCTCGCGCGCGGCACTGGAGCAGCTCTCCCTGCGCCTGCTCGACTACGACGGAGCGTGTGCCCGGAGCGCGGACATCCAGGCGGACCTCGAGGCCGTGGGTCGCTTCTTCGACGACGAAGCCTCAACGCTCGCCAGCGCGATCACCGCCACCGGGTACGTCGGCTACCCGGTGCCCCAGCGCGACCGTGACGCGCTCTTCCTCCGATACCGCGACCTGCGCCGGGTCTCGGCGTCCGTTCCGGGACGATCTGCACCCCTTCTTCTGCGACCCTGAGCGGGAGGGTCTGAAGGACACGTGACCGAGGGGGCAACGATCCGCTGGGCCCGTCTCTACGATCTCGGGACGGCCGTTCTGTCGTTGGGCCGGCTGTCGGCGCTGCATCGGAAGACGGTGGCGCTGGCCGGGATCGTTCAGGGCGAGCGCATCCTCGATGTCGGATGCGGGCCTGGGCGGCTCACGATCCTGGCGGGAACGGTTGCGGGGTCGGGGGGCGAGTCGTGCGGGATCGATCCGGCGCCCGAGATGATCGCCCTGGCCCGCCGAAAGGCCGCACGGGCAGGGGTGCGCGCGCGGTTCGACGTGGGCGTGATCGAGGCGCTCCCGTTCCCCGACGATTACTTCGACGTCGTGCTGAGTAGCCTGATGCTGCACCACCTGCCTGATGACCTGAAGCGTCGTGGGCTCGCGGAGTCCCGCCGCGTGCTGAAGCCGGCCGGGCGCCTTCTGGCCGTCGACTTCGGCGCGACGCCCGGCGAGGGCCTCGGTCATCTCCTCAGCGTGCTGGGCCTCCGCCGGGGGTGGGATCACGCGGAGCGTCTCCGCGAGATGGTCCGGAGCGCGAGCTTCGACGCGGTCGAGATCGGGCCCACCGGGCACTGGGGGCTGGCCTTCGTGCGCGGCCGGAAGCCGCCGGCGGGCAGGGCCTGACGCCGCGGCTCTACTGGCGCCGGGGCTGAAACAGCTCGATCGGGTTGCCGGACGGATCCTCGAGCAGGATCTGAGCGCCACCAGGTCCGGTGACGATGTCGTTGCGGAACTGGACCCCGGCCGCGCGGAGTCGGTCGACCTCGGGAGCGAGATCATCGACGATGAGGTGAATACGGTTCCAGCCCCCCGGCGCAGGACGGCGGCCGTCGGGCATCGGCCGCCCGGCCGAGCTCGCCGGCCCGCTCAGCAGCAGCCGTAGATCGCCACGGGCGACGTCGGCAAAGGCCGGAAGCGTCTTCGAGATCAGAGTGAAACCGAGGTGTGTCGTGTAGAACGCGACGGCCGCGTCGACATCATCGACCATGTACCGGACGTTGACGGTCGTCATCGCTCGCCTTCCTCCCCCTCACACCGATGATCACGTCGATCAGGGCGCGCGTATTGGAAAAAGTTGACCCGTCAGTCGATCAGCGGGAGGTGGTGCCGCTTCAGGTGTATCCCGCGTCGCTCGAGCGCCTGCTGATGTCGAGCGAACACGGCCGGGCTGAAGCCGGAGAAGCCGACGAAGTCGTGGATGAGGTGAGACTGGTCGAAGAACCCGCAGTCTGCCGCCAATCGACTCCAGTCCGGCGAGGGCGTGTGTCGCACGAGCCCGAGCAGCTGGTGGAACCGCTGCACGCGATGGAACAGTTTGGGGGTGAGGCCGACCTGGGCCTTGAAGACCTCGATGAACCGACGCTGGCTCAGGCCGATCTGTGCGCAGAGCGCACGGCCGTTCACGGCAGGGGATCGGCGAAAGCGGTCGAGGGCGAAGCGTACCGCGCGGTGAGGCGTCGCGGAATCAGAGAGGTGCGCCAGGAGCGCTGCCTCGGCGACGCGAAACCTGGCGAGCGGGGTCGTCGCCGCCCGGAGCCGATCGCGAAGCTCACGAGCCGACCGGCCCCACAGCGTCTCCAGATCGACGTGGGTGTCGACGAGCTCGCTGGCCGGCAGGCCGAAGAAGGGAAAGGCGCCGCCGGGTCTGAAGTGCACGCCGAGCAGCGACGCTTCTTCCGCCGTATCGATGACGAAGAATCGGCCGTAGGTGCCTGAGACGATGGCCCCGGAGAAGCGCTCGCACACGCCGGCCCGCACGCGGTCATAGATCCGCAACTCGTCGTCGTTCAGGTTCACGACGAGCTCGATCGTGCCGCTCGGCAGGATCCGCTCCCTCCGGTGCGCTGGGGTGTAGTCGTCGTAGAGCCACACGTCCTCGACGAAGTCGGAGAGAGGCGAATCCGGACCGTAGGTGCGGTGGAGCATTCTCTCCAGCTTACGCCTGACGGGGCGAGCGGCGACGTCGCCCTGGTGGACACGCCGGTCCTCCCAGTGGTTGAATCGGGACGCCCATGAGGTGCCCGAGGTGCCGGCAGGACAATCCGCCCCAGGCGAAGTTCTGTCTGGAGTGTGCGACCCCGCTCGTTCCGCGCTGCGCGAACTGCGGGACCCAGCTGCCGGCAGACGCCAAGTTCTGCTTCGAGTGCGCGACGCCGGTCGGGACTCTCGGCTCCGGGTCTCGCGCTGTTGCCCCCGCGGCGTCTACCCCCCGACATCTCGCGGAGCGGATCCTCACGTCGAAGGCCGCGCTGGAGGGCGAACGCAAGCAGGTCACGGTGCTCTTCGCCGACCTCAGGGGGTCGATGGAGCTGCTCGCCGACCGCGACCCGGAGGAGGCGCGCACGCTGCTGGACCCGGTCCTCGAGCGGATGATGGAGGCCGTCCATCGGTACGAGGGCACCGTGAACCAGGTGATGGGCGACGGGATCATGGCGCTCTTCGGTGCGCCGGTGGCCCACGAGGATCACGCCGTCCGCGCGTGCTATGCCGCGCTCCGGATGCAGGACTCGGTGCGACGCTACTCGGACGACCTCCGCCGCGCGCAGGGCGTTGAAGTGCAGATCCGCGTCGGGCTGAACTCCGGCGACGTCGTGGTGCGCTCCATCGGCAGCGATCTCCGCATGGACTACACGGCGGTGGGGCAGACGACGCACCTGGCGGCGCGCATGGAGCAGCTCGCGGCGCCCGGCAGCATCCGTCTCACGGCGGGGACGGGGCACTTGGCCGAGGGCTTCGTGGAGGTCCGCTCGCTCGGCCCGGTACCGGTCAAGGGGCTCGGCGAGCCCGTGGAGGTCTTCGAGCTCATGGGGGCCGGCGCCGCCCGCACCCGGCTCGAGGCCGCAGCGGGGCGGGGCCTCACCCGCTTCGTCGGCCGGAGCACGGAGCTGGAGCAGCTGCGAGACGCGCTCGACCGGGCCAGCCACGGCCACGGTCAGGTGGTCGCCGTGGTCGGGGACCCGGGTGTGGGCAAGTCGCGCCTTTTCTGGGAGCTCACGCATTCCCACCGCGTGCACGGCTGGCTGATACTCCAGTCTTCTTCGGTCTCGTACGGAAAGGCCACCGCTTACCTTCCCGTGATCGAGCTGCTCCGCGGCTACTTCGGGATCGACGGCCGTGACGATGCGCGGCGGATTCGCGAGAAGGTCATGGGCAAGGTGCTCACGCTCGCCCCGGCGCTGGGGCCTGCGGTCCCCGCGTTCCTGGCGCTCCTCGACGTGCCGGTGGACGAGACGTCCTGGCAAGCCCTCGACCCGTTCCAGCGTCGCCAGCGGACGCTCGACGCGGTGAAGGGTCTGTTGCTGCGCGAGAGCGAGGTCCAGCCGCTCGTGGTGGTGTTCGAGGATCTTCACTGGGTCGACGGCGAGACTCAAGCCCTGCTCGATGCCCTCGTCGAGAGCCTGCCCGCGGCGCGCCTCCTCCTGCTCGTCAACTTCCGGCCCGAGTACCAGCACGCCTGGGGCGGCAAGAGCTACTATCGCCAGCTCCGGATCGACCCGCTGTCGCCCGAGAGCGCCGACGAGCTGCTCGATACGCTGCTCGGGCCCGAGACGGCGCTGGCCCCGCTGAAGCAGCTCCTGATCGGACGGACGGAAGCGAATCCCCTGTTCCTCGAGGAGAGCGTGCGGACCCTGGTGGAGACGGGGGCCCTGGCCGGCGAACGCGGCGCCCACCGCCTGACGCGGCCGGTCGAGCACGTGCAGATCCCCACCACCGTGAAGGCCATCCTGGCCTCGCGCATCGACCGCCTGACGCCCGAGGCCAAGCGACTGCTCCAGACGGCCGCCGTCATCGGCAAGGACGTGCCGATGCCGCTGCTCCTGGCCATTGCCGACGCCGCGGAGCACGAGGTACGCGCCGACCTCGCCCGTCTGCAGGCCGCCGAGTTCCTGTACGAGACGCGGCTCTTCCCGGACCTCGAGTACACGTTCAAGCATGCGCTGACGCACGAGGTGGCGTACGCCGGAGTGCTGCACGAACGGCAGCGCGCCCTGCACGCCCGCCTCACCGAGGCCATCGAGCAGATGGCCGCCGGCCGCCTGGCCGATCAGGCCGAGCGTCTCGCCCATCACGCGCTGCGCGGCGAGCTCTGGGAGAAGGCGGTCGTGTATCACCACCAGGTCGGCCTCCGCGCCATGTGGCGGGCCGCGAACCGCGAGGCCGTGGCGTACCTGGAACAGGCGCTCGAGGCGGTCCGCCGTCTGCCGGAGACCAGGCAGACGACCGAGCTGACCGTCGACATCCGCGTCGACCTCCGGAACGCCCTCCTGCCGCTCGGTGACCGGCCGCGCATGGGTGAGCACCTCCGCGAGGCGGAGGCGCTGACTCGCGCGCTCGGAGACCAGCGGCGGCTCGCCCGGATCGCGACCTTCATGGTGGTCCAGAGCCTGGGCAGCGGCGACTACGCCGAGGCCGTCCGGTCCGGCCACGAAGCCCTGGAGCTCGGGCGAAGGCTCGGCGATCGTCCGATCGAAGTCGTCGCCAGCTCGTTCCTCGGCATGGCTCACGTGACCCGGGGAGCGTTCCGCGATGCCGTCGCGGTCCTCGAGGGGAATCTCACGCTCGCCGGTGACCAGCGCTACGAGCGGTTCGGGGCACCCGCCATCCAGCTGGCGCTCTCGCAGGCTCACCTCGCCGATGCGCTCTCCGAGATGGGCGGGTTCGACGAGGCGACCCGACACGCCGAGGAGGCGGTGCGCATCGCGGAGGAGGCCGATCATCCCTTCACGCTGTTCTGGGGATTGCTGGGGCTGGGACTCGTCGGCCTGCGCCGCGGGAGTCTACCACGCGCGACGCAGGCCCTCGAGCGATGCCTCGACCTCTGCCGGACGTGGGGGCTCGTCGCGGGCCTTCCGGCGACCGCGGCGATGCTGGGGGCGGCCTACGCCCTCGCCGGCCGGACCGACGAGGCGCTTCCGCTAGTGGCCGGCGCGGTCGAGGAGTCCCGTGCGAGCAAGAGCTATCGCTGGGCGGTGCCGATTCTCCTGCACGCGGGAACCATCTCCCTCTTGGCCGGGCGGCTCGACGACGCGGTCGGCCACGCTGGCGAGGCCCTGGCGCTGAGCCGTCGGCTGGGCGCGCGCAGCGGCGAAGCCCGCGGGCTCTGCCTCGCCGGTGATGTGGCGTCGACGCGCGGGGCCGGGGACGCCGAAGGCTCCTACCGCGAGGCGCTGGCCCTGGCCGGCGAGCTCGGCATGCGTCCCGTGGTCGCCCGGTGCCACCTCGGCCTCGCTCGGCTGTACCGTCGCACTGACGAGCGTGATCAGGCCCGCGAGCACTTCGCCCGTGCGACGACGATGTGCCGGGAGATGGGCATGACGTACTGGCTGGAGCAGGCGACCGCGGAGATGCAGGAGCTGACGTGAGGGAGGGCTACGCGAGCTCGAGCTCGCGGTAGCCGGCCGAGGCCACGCGGTCGCACCACTCGCGGTACTCCGGCGCCGTCCCGCTGTAGCGGGCGATGATGCGGACGTTCTTCCCCTCGACGTTCTGGTTGACGCCGGTCATCCAGGAGTCGACCTCGTTGGCGAGCAGGCCCTCGCCCTTCTTCTTGACGAAGGCCGTCCACTCGTCCACGGCGTCCCGACGGGCATCGGCCACGCGGAGACCGTGGCGCTCGAGGTGGGCGAGGAGATCGCGGATCCACTCGACGTTGTACTCGATGCTGCGCGGGATGTTGCCGAGCGCAGTGTGGGGGCCCATGACCATGAAGAGGTTGGGGAACCCGTCCACCATGACGCCCATGAAGGTCTCGAGGCCGCCCCTCCATCGCTCCTTGAGCCCCTGGCCGCCGGCGCCGCGGATGTCGATGCGGTCGAGGCTGCCGGTGATGGCGTCGAAACCGGTGGCAAAGACGATGAGGTCGAAGGCGAACTCGCGCTCGGTCGTCCGGAGGCCGCTCGCCGTGATGCGCTCGATGGGGGTCTCGAGGATGCTGACCAGCTCGACGTTGGGCTGGTTGTAGATCTCGTAGTAGCCGCTCTCCTGCGGCACCCGCCGGGTGCCGAACCCGTGGTCCTTCGGAATCAAGAGCTCCGCGACCCTCGGATTCTTCACCCGGTGGCGGATCTTGTCCGCCACGAAGGCCGAGAAGAGCGCGTTCGCCTCGCGGTCGATCAGCACGTCGCGGAAGTTGCCAAGCCAGATGGCGAAGCCGGGCGAGGAGTAGAGCATCTCCCAGAAGGCCTGACGCTCCTGGGGGCTCACCTCGAACGTGCCGCGCGCGTCGGTGGTGTGGAGAAAGCACGCCGCCGTCTCCCGGCAGCGCTCGAAGATCGTCGGGTACCCCTGGCGGATCTCGGCCATCTCGGCCTTGGTGATGGGCCGATTGTGGAGCGGCGTGCACCAGTTTGGGCGGCGCTGGAAGACGGTCAAGTGCCCCGCCGTCTTCGCGATCTCGGTGATGGCCTGCACGCCGGTGGCCCCGGTGCCGATGACGGCTACGCGCTTGCCTGCGAAGGACACGGGATGCTTGGGCCAGAGCCCCGTGTGGTAGGCCTCGCCCTGGAAGCTGTCGACCCCGGGGATGCGCGGCAGCGTCGGGGCGGAGAGCGGGCCGACCGCGGTGACGACGTAGCGCGCGCTGGAGTGGGCGCCGTCTTCCAGCGCGATGTCCCACGCCTGTCGGTCCTGATCCCAGGTCGCGGCCTTCACCCGGCTGCGGAACTGGATGTCCCGGCGCAGGTCGAACTTGTCGGCGACGTAGTTGAGGTAGCGCTCGGTCTCCGGCTGCGGGGCGAAGTGCTCGGTCCAGTCCCACTCGTCGAGCAGCTCCTGGCTGAACGAGTAGCCGTAGGAGTAGCTCTCGGAATCGAAGCGGCAGCCGGGGTAGCGGTTCCAGTACCAGGTGCCCCCGACGCCGGTGCCCGCCTCGAACACCCGGACCCTCTGCCCGATCTCGCGCAGGCGGTAGAGCTGGTAGAGGCCGGAGATCCCCGCGCCGATGACGATGGTGTCGAAGTCCAGGTCTTGAGCGGTCTCGGGGCGGGCCTGCTGCTCGGGCGAGGTGGGCATCGACGATATCTTACCGCGAGGGCGCCGGAGCCCCACGTGGTCTGGGCCACTACCTCGGCCCATCCAGCAAGAGGTGCCCGTGGGCGGTGCGTGTGGCTCACGCGAACACCCGTCGCATCTGGCGGGCGACGGCCAGGAGCCAGCCGCCGGCCGACCACGCGTCGGCGTCCTCGATGCACCAGCCGCCCGCCCACTGACGCACCCTCAGCGACACGAGGACCCAGGCCCCGGGCTTCTCCTCGAGGAAGGAGTCCGAGTACTCGACCTGGAGATGGGTCGTCACCGTTGGATGGGGCAAGGTGGCGGCGAGGAAGAACGGGGGAAACATGGCGTCGAGCAGGAAGAGCATGCCGCCCGCATCCAGCGGGAGGTCACGCATGCGAATCCAGCACAGCATCTCCGCACGGCCGGCGCCGCTGAAGACGGCCGGGGCGCGAACGATACGATAGTCGCAATGCTGCCTGAAGTGAGGCAACCGGCCTCGCGGGAGGTACGCTGGGGGACAGAGCTCGGGGGCTGGCGCGGCCGGAATCTCGTCGGGCTGGTGACACGGGCCGGGCTCCGATCGCCCGAGGAAGAGCTGCCCCGCGAGCCTGACGTGGCCGGCTTGATAGGCGGTCACGGACAGGAAGCATGAATTGAGGCTCTTCCGTGGGACCTCGACGTCGATCCGCATCGGCTCGTAGGCAGGTGAGGAGATGAACTGGACGGTCGCGACCCGCGGGGCGAGCTCACGAAGCTCGACGCGGTCGACCGACGCCTCCCAGAGCAGCTTCGCGAGATAGCCCCCGTTCGGGCCGCCGGTCTCCGGAGGCTCGAGGAGCGAGGCGTTCGAGAAGGTGTGGGACGGGATCACGTCAGCGGGAGCGGTGGCGCTCGGGATGCGAGGCGTCATCGACGTGTGTGAGAGGCCCTGGCGCGCTCGATCAGCTGGTTGGACGGCAGCGTGGGGTCGACCAGCTTTCTCGCGGTTTCGACGCCGGCGACCGGAAGCGTGGAGGGGTCGAGAAGCCCGAGCTGCACCAGCACGGACGCCTGATCCCAGTAGATGTGCTCGTTGTACAGCTTCCCGTCGCGGAAGGTCACGATCGCCACGAGCGGACACTCCACGCGCTTGCCGGTCGGGGCGACCCCGGGGAGCATCCAGTCCATCTCGATCGTGTGGGTGAAGCGGACGATCATCTCTTCCACGAGCCGGTCGGGGCCGATGGTCCGGGAGAGGGGGACGAAGTCGGTGTCGGGCGGCAGCTGCGGGATGAAGTACTTCGAGTAGAACTCCTGTAGCTTGGCGCGGCCAACGCCTCCGGTCAGCACCGGGACGTGGTTGACGTAGGCATAGGGCTGCATCGTGTCGAGCGTCGCGCGCGTGTCCTTCGTCTGGAACTCGTTGCGGACGTGCTCGTCCCACAGCTCACCGAGCTGCTGGAGTCCGGAGCGAGAGTCCGTGGCCGGGCTGCGGTCTGATGTCTTCGCGCTCATGTTCGTGGTGTGTCCTTCCAGAGTGGCGATGCTGGGCTCGCGGGGGCCACTCGTCCTTTCGAGGACGGGCGGTCCTCGCGCGAGCGCGAGGGCAGCAATTCGGGCAAGAATCGGCAAGCGTGGGCGGCGTTGACTCCTGACCCACGCGTACCCCACCATCTCGGCATGGATCGTCGCCGCTTCCTGCTGACATCCTTGGCCGGCGCGGTCGCGGCTCCGCTCACGGCCTGGGCCCAGGCGCCCGCCCGGGTGACCGTGCTCTCCCCCGGAACCCCGGTACCGCACGACGACCTGGCGAAGGCGTTCGTGCTGGGGATGCACGACCACGGCTTCGTGGATGGTCAGGACTTCGTGCTGGACGTCCGCTACGTCGGGACGCGGGCGGACGAGGTGGATCGCGTCGTCGCCGAGCTCCTCCCGCTCAGACCGAGCGTGATCGTGACGGTCGGCTCGCACGGAGCGTGGGCCGCGAAGAAGGCCACGTCGACGATCCCGGTCGTGATGGCGGTGGTGGCGGATCCCGTCGGACAGGGGCTGGTGACGAGTCTGGCCCAGCCCGGCGGGAACCTGACCGGCAATGCCATCCTCAGCGAGGCGGTGAGCTCGAAGCGGCTGGAGCTGTTGCACGAAGCCCTGCCAAAGGCGCGGAGGATCGGCGTCCTCGAGAATACGTCGAATCCCGCGTACGCGTTCGTGCGGAATGGCCTGGACGCCTCGGCGAAGCAGCTCGGTCTCAGCCTGGTGCGCTTCGATGCGGCCTCGCCGGGCGCCGTGGAGACGGCCCTCGAGCAAATCGGACGTCAGCGTCCCGACGCTCTGCTGGTCGCCCAGGACAGCCTGTTCTACCTCACGCGAGCGAAGATCGTCCAATCGGTGGCGCGACAGCGGACGCCGGGGATCTATCCGTTCAGGGAGGCCGTCACCGAGGGCGGCTTGATGAGTTACGCGAACAGCAACCAGGCGATGTTCCGGGAGGCCGCGAGATTCGTCGCTCGCATTCTCAGGGGTGCCAAGCCCTCGGACCTCCCCGTCGAGCAGGCCAGGACCTTCGAGCTGGTCATCAACCTCGGGACGGCGAAGGCCCTCGGGCTCACGATCCCGCCGTCGCTGCTGGCGAGGGCGGATCAGGTGATTGAGTCCGGCGCGTCGCGCTGAGATCGTCGGCGCGGGCTTCGCCGGGTTGTCGGCGGCCTGCGCGCTGGCCCAGCGCGGCTGGCAGGTCCGCGTGCACGAGCGCGCCGACGAGCTGCGGACCACTGGCGCCGGCATCTACATCTACGAGAACGGGCTCCGCGTGCTCCGGGCGCTCGGCGCCTTCGAGGAGGCGGTCGAGGGGGCGCCCTTCGCGCACACGCGGCAGGTCCGTGACGAGCACGACCGCGTGCTCTCGGTCCACCGCTGGGACACGCGCACGCGAGTGTTGAGCATCGTGCGCCAGCAGGTCATCAATGCGCTGGCCAGCGCGGCCAGGCGGTCCGGCGCCGAGATCGTGACCCGCTCCGAGGCCGTCGCCGCGACGCCGGACGGCGGCGTGTCCTTCGCCGACGGATCGGCGGCCGCCGCCGATCTCGTCGTGGCGGCGGACGGCACGGGATCCCGGCTGCGCGATGGCCTGGGACTGGTGGCGACCCGCAGGGCGCTGGCCGACGGCGCCATCCGCCTGCTGATCCCGAAGCTGGCGGACGAACCGCCGGACGACGGGACGACCATCGAGTACTGGTCGGGGAGCCGGCGGATTCTCTACACGCCCTGCGGCCAATCAGAGGTCTACGTCGCGCTGACGATGCTTGACCGCGACGCGGTCGCGAAGGCCACCCCGATCCAGACCGCGGCCTGGAAAGCATGGTTCCCGCATCTGGCCGGGCTGATCGACCGCATCGGCGACCGGGGACGCTACGACCGGTTCGAGTACATCCGGCTCAGGCGCTGGTCAGCCGGGCGGGTGGCCGTGCTGGGTGACGCGGCCCACGCGCTTCCCCCCAACATCGGTCAGGGCGCGGGGTGCGCCATGATGAACGCGCTCTCGCTGGCTGTGCACCTGGACCGCCACGGTGACATCGCGTCGGGCCTGGCCGAGTGGGAGCGCAACGAGCGCCCGCTGACGGAGCACACGCAGCGCGTGTCCGTGCTGCTGGGACTGCCGACGACGTGGCCGGCCCCGTTGCGGCGCCTGGCCTTCCGCCTGGCGGGACGCTCGACGTGGGTGGTCCGTCAGCGGACGCGCACCGCGCATCATCGCCCGACGGGAACCACGGAGTGAGGGCTCAGCCGGGCAGGCGGCGCAGCGTCAGCGAGGTGAGGGCGCTGGTCGCGATGCTTCGCACCGTGGCACCGAGGGGGCGGGCGTCGCCCTCCTCGATGTGCAGGGCCGTGATGGCGGCCAGGGCACGCGCCACGGCCGAGGCCAGGAAGAGGACGTGGATCGGCGTCCACGACGCGCCGAAGGCATCCAGGTGCGCGGGGAGCCCGGCGGCCACGAGCCCGGCGAGGACGGACGCGGCGCCGAAGCCCAGCCCGCTTGTCGCGCCGAAGACCGCGACGTAGTACGGACGCCTGGCGGTCGGCGCCGAGTTCAACGTGAGGTCCATCGCCGCGATGCCGTGGCCGGCCCACAGGGTCCCCGCCGCGGCCGCTTCGACGGCGAGCAGCCACAGGAACTCGGGGGTGACGAACAGCCACAAGGCCGGCACGACCGCGATGCCGAACGAGCACAGCACGAGCACCGGCCGCGCGCCGAACCGGTCGACCGCCCGGCCCCACAGCGGCGCCGTCATGACCCGGACCCCCGCCACCGCGACTCCGTGGAGCGCGATCAACGAGAACCCGAGACCGAGCGTCGCCAGCATGTGGTACGAGAAGAAGCTCGCCGAGAGCGCCACCGCGGCGTTCCAGCAGAGCAGGTAGCGGAGCCAGGGCCGCGTGCGCGCATCGCGGGCTGCCTGCACGAGGCCCCGCAGTTGCGGACGCTGCCGGTCGTGCACGCGACCGGGACCCGCTTGGCGCATCAGGAGCCAGATGCTGAGGACTCCCGCCGCGCAGGAGACCGCGGCCAGGCCTCCCAACATCTCCCGCTTGAAGCCGAGCGGGGTCACGGCATCGAGCGCGACGCCGGCCCCGAGCGAGCTGAGCGTACCGGCCACCGTGATGTAGATGGTGCGCCGGCTGAAGAACCTCCCGCGGATCGGGCCGGGTACGAGGTCGCCCATCCACGCCACCCACGCGTTGTTGCCGAGGACGCCGAGGACGGCGGCGGTCGCCACCACGGCGAGGAAGACCGAGAGCTCGGCACCGGCGGGCAGGGAGACGAAGGGCATGGCCACCAGCGGGAGCCACACCAGGCGCGAGGCGCCAACGGCCGCGACCGCGACGGGTTTCGGCCCGAGCAGCTGCGTGAGGAATGCGCTCGGCAGATGGAGGATCTGCGCCGCCAGCGGGAGCGCCCCGAGCAGCCCGATGACGAACGGCGTGGCGCCCACCTGGATCGCCCACGCCGTCAGCACGGTCCCGCCCGTGCACGCGGCGACCAGCTCCGCGGCCGCCCCTTCCGCGTGCGAGGCGCGGAAGGAGGCGCGGAGCCGCGCGCGGCCGGCCTTGTTCGGGCGAGCCTCGCGGGGCGCCAGCGGGGCAGCGGCAAGGGCGGGAGCGCTGCCGGGAATCGACTCGCCGGGGCGGAGGACCGCCGGCGCCGAGGCGATACGGCCGATCGCGTCGAGGGGTCGAGCGTCGCGAGATCGCAGGCTTCAAGCCTAGCGGCGCCGACCATCCGGACCCAAGCGTTATCATGCGGGCGACGGAGGAGGGCGGGCGATGGCGAATGATCGCGGGCTGCTGCCGAAGGCGCGGCGCGAAGACCTTCCCGAGGAGCTCAGGCGACGGCTCGATCGCTGGTACCGCGACGCCTACGAGGACGACAACCTCTTCCTCACCATGGCGCGACGGCCCGGCCTGCTCGACGCCACCATGGGATTCATCCGCTACGCGTACGGCGGGGCGTCGAGCATCGAGCCCGAGCTGTTCGAGATCGTCCGCATTCGGTTGGCGTGGAAGAACCGCTGCGTCCACTGAAGCCTCGCACGGTCTGCCTCGGCCGTGCGCCGGGGCGCGACGGAAGAGTTGGTGGCCAAGCTGGAGGACTACGAGCGCGCGGACCTGCCCGATCGCATCAAGGCGGCGCTCCGGTACGTGGATCGGTTGACGTCGGACGCGTCGCAGATCGACCGGGCGTTCTACGACGGGCTCCGGCGTGACCTCACCGACGACGAGCTGCTCGATCTTGGCATGGTGGCGATGTTCTTCGATGGCTGGCAGCGCCTGATCGACGCGTTCGGCATCGTGCCCGACCGCTGGCGAGAGGGCGACGCGCTTCCCTTCGGACCGCTGCGAGGCCCCGGGACCGGGCCCTAGTAGAGGATCGGCCCGGAGGGGAGGTAGAGCTCGGGGCGGCCGAACAGCCGTGAGGCCATGAACAGCGTTGGATCGCCGAGGCGGAAGCCGGAGCCGACCAGCGCCTCGAGCAGGGATGCGCAGGCGCCGGGGACGCGGAGGGTCACGCTTCCGCCACCGGCCGCGCCTGCCGCCGCCGCGGCCGTCACCGCGCCAAGGAGCACCGTCTCGTCACGTCCCGCCGCCGGCCCGATCCGGTCTCCCCGCCGGTAGGCGAAGGCGGCGATCTCGCCACCGCGCTCGATCCCCACCGCCGCGCCGCCGTCGTTCCGCCAGTGGGCGAGGTCGTCGGCGCGGTCGTGGCCGAAGACCTCGGCGGTCACCTTCTCGGCGGTGCCGGGATCGCACGGCAGCTCCTGCTGCCGCCGGTCGAGTCCGACCCGCGCCTTGAGCCGCGCTACCGCCGCGGCATCCCCATCCAGGCGATAGATCGGCCAGCGCGGCGCCATGCCGGCCATCACGTAGCGGGCCTGGGCGCGTGGGTCGAGCGTGGCCCAGGTGCAGCGAATCTCGGTGCCACGCGCTTCGCCGTAGGCTAGCGCCCGGTCGAGCAGCGCCCGTCCCAGACTCCGTCCCTGGTCGCCGGGGAGCACGAAGAACATGGACAGGTACCACACCCGGCCGCGGACCAGGGCCGAGACCATGCCGCGGATCCGCCCTTCCTCGACGGCGCAGAAGTAGCCGTCCGGGTCGCTGGCCAGCCCTGCCCGGGCATCGCTCGCCACCGGGGCGTCGGCCGGCCTCCCCATCGGCCGACCCCTGCGCACCATGAGGTCGTTGCTCGAGGTGACGTGCACCCGCCAGACCTCCTCGAGGTCGTCCGGCCGGACCTGGCGGATGTGCGGCTCGCCGCTCACGGGCGCATCATACCCACGCCCGCCAGCCTGCTGCGGCCGGCGGGACTTCACCGACGGTCAGCGGTTGTTGCGGCCGAGGACGTCCAGGATGTCGCGGGCGAGGTGCTCGGGGGCGACGGGCTTCGTGAGCACACGGGCGAAGGGCGCACCGCTCAAGTCGTAGTCCTGGTCATAGCCGGTGACGGCGATGACTGGGATCGGGCGAGCGCTCGTGTGGACCTGATCGACCAGCCAACGACCATCGCGGCCTGACATCGCCAGGTCGGTCACGACGACATCGCACATGATCACCTGAGGGAGCGCCTCGAGGGCCGTCGGGGCCGTCAGGACGAGCGCCCCGGACAGCGTCAAGTACGTCGCGAGCGCCTCACGGGTGTCGTCGTGATCCTCGACGAGCAGGACGCGAACGCCGCGGAGGAGGCTGTTGGGGTCCTCGCTCATCGGTAGGAAGGATCGGCCTGCGCCAGTCCCAGGGTGTTGTCGGCCATGCCCATGTGGGAGCCTACGTCGCCCCCGGCATGACTGCAAGCTCACCCGGGCCGAACGGCCTGCTCGGCCCCGGCAGCGCGCCATCGGACCCTAACGGCCCTCCTCGGCGAGGAGGTGTACTGGGTTCTCATGAGCACCACTGGGCACACGTACATACCGCCTCGGATCATTGCCACGAAGACGGTCCCCGCGGAGGTGGCCGGCTACCTCGACGGCACCGACCTGCCGGCGAAGACGCAGGCGCTGCGGCTGTCGACGGTCGACGCCGAGGGCTGGCCACACGCGGCCCTGCTGAGCGCGGGCGACATGGTCGTCACGTCATCCGGGCGCATTCGACTCGGGATTTTCCCTCAGTCCGCGACCGCCGCCAATCTCGCACGCGACGGGCGCCTCACGCTGACGCTCGCCATCGACGGTGGCCTGTGGGAGTTACGGCTGCGAGCGCGCCCGCTGGCGCGCTCCACGCGCGACGTGCCGCTGGCCTTCTTCGAGGCGGAGGTCGAAACGACACGGACCCATGTCGCATCGGACGCCACCCTGACGAGCGGGCTCACGTTCGCGCTGCGTGACCCCGACGCGGTGCAGGACCGGTGGCGGCGACAGATCGCGGCGTTGCGCAGCGTGGCGTGAGCTGCAGGAGGGCGAACGGCGGTCATGCGAGCCTACGCGGATCTCCGAGAATTTCTCTCCGTCCTGCAGCAGGAGCGGCAGCTGCTGCACATCACCGAGCCCGTCAGCCTCGAGCCGGATGTGGCCGCCGCGGCGTGCGCCCTCACCCAGCTCGGCGAAGCGAGCCCGGCGATCGAGTTCACCAATCTGCTCGGGTACGCCAATGCCCGCCTGGTCATGAACGTCCACGGCTCGTGGCCCAACCACGCGCTGGCGCTCGGCATGGACAAGCGCGCGCCCCTGCGTGACCAGTTCTTCGAGTTCGCCCGCCGCTATCGGCAGTATCCCGGCGATCTCGAGCGCATGGCGAGCGCCCCCTGGCACGACGTGGTGGTCGACGGGGACGTCAACCTCTACGACCTGATGCCGCTGTTTCGCGTCAACCGCGGCGATGGCGGCTACTTCATCGACAAGCCCTGCGTCATCAGCCGCGATCCCGATGACTGGGACAACGACGACGTGGAGAACGTCGGTGTCTATCGCTTGCAGGTGAAGGGCCGAAATCGCCTCGGGCTCCAGGCCGTGCCGCAGCACGACATCGCCATTCAGCTGGCCCATGCCGAGGAGCGTGACGAGGACCTCCCGGTGGCGATCGCCCTCGGGAACGAGCCCATCATCACGTTGATGGCGGCGACACCGATGCTCTACGACCAGCTCGAGTACAAGATGGCCGCCGTCATGCAGGGCAAGCCCTATCGCGTCGTCAAGACCGCCAAGGGCCTGGACGTCCCCTGGGGATCGGAGTACGTGCTCGAGGGCCGGATCCTCGCTCGGCAGCGCGAGCCGGAAGGCCCGTTCGGCGAGTTCCCCGGATACTACTCGGGGTGCCACCGGTACCCCGTCATCGAGATCGACCGCGTCTCGCACCGGAAGGATCCGATCTACGATGCGGTGTACGTCGGCCGTCCCTGGACTGAGCTCGACTTTCTCCAGGCGATGACGACGAGCGTCCCGCTGTTCGTTCAGGTGAACGCCACCTTTCCGGAGGTCGTCGCGGTCAACGCACTGTACACGCATGGCCTCGTGGTCATCGTGTCCACCAGGACGCGCTACGGCGGCTTCGCGAAGGCCGTCGGCATGCGGGTGATGACGACGCCGCATGGCCTCGGGTACGCCAAGATCGTCATCGTCGTCGATGCTGACGTCGACCCGTTCGATCTCAAGCAGGTGATGTGGGCCATGTCCGTCAAGGTCAACCCGGCGGGTGATGTCATGATCGTGCCGAACCTGCCCGTGAATCTGCTGGACCCCGCCGGGCAGCCGGGAGGGATGGCCCACAAGATGATCATCGACGCCACCACGCCCATCGCCCCCGACGTCCGCGGCCACTATGGGCAGGAGCTCGACACACCGCAGCGAACCGATGCGTGGCGGCACCGGCTCGCGGCGCTGATGGAGGAGCTCGAGCCATGAGCCGGGCGGCGGACAACACTCCGGCCGTGTGCCCCCGCTGCCGGTCCACGACGACGGCGGTGCGAAGCACCTCGCCCGTCGCAGGGGTGTGGACCGTGTTCGGCTGCACCACGTGCTTCTATGCCTGGCGCTCGACCGAGCCGGAAGAGAACTCGAGCCCCGACACGTACCCCGCGGTCTTCCGGCTCAGGCCAGAACAGCTGGCGAACCTCCCGGTCTCCCCGAGCATCCCTCCGATCCGACGGCGCTCTAGCGGGCAGCGATAGGGTCCACCGCCGCCGCGGGGCGCCGCGGCGACGTCCACGGCGTCGTCAGGCCGTGCCGACGGTGTGATTCCAGGTCGTGCGTACGCTGCGGAGCAGCGACGGATAGACGACGAACCGCCGAAACGGGTCGATCAGGGCCATGTAGACCGGCGTCAAGCGGCCGACGCTGCGCACGTAGACGGCGAAGTAGAAGCGGTAGGCATCGGCCGTCTCGACCAGGGTGCTCAGGGCGGCGGCGTGGGCGGTACGGTTGCTCAGCTCGAGCAGCTGCTCGTTCTCGAAGCGGTACACGACTCGGAAAGGGCCCTCTCGCGTGCCCGCGGGCGCGAGGGAGCGCGAGCGATCGGAGGCCGTCAGGCGCGTTGCGAAGGTCTCCCTCATGGGTGCGTCGGGCTCGGGATCCCAGCCGAAGAGTCCGCCGACGAAGAAGCGGAGACTCAGGAGCGCGCGCACGACCGGCGAGGGTATGAACAGACGCCCGCCGGCGACCCGCACGAACTCTTCGAGCGTGATGCCGGAGCGTCTGCGGGGCAGATCGACGGCCCAGACGTCGTGGAGCGGTACGCCGGCCAGAAGGTCGTGAACCCGCAGGGGCAGCCGCTCGAACTCCTGCCTCGAGATCCGGGGCATCGGGCCTCCTGGTCGGACCCGGCCGGCGCGCGCGCGACCGTCCCCCTCAGAGAGGGGGTTTTGACCGACGATTTCCCAGTGATACCGCTCGCAGAGTCTGTTGCGTTCGTCGTCGTTGCTCGGTCGGTGGGCCAAGAGCTCCTCGACGTAGCCGCCAGCGGCGGCCGGGGTGTACAGGAACAGGACACGGCCGGTGTCGGTGCGGCTGTTCTTCCACGCATGCGGGACGTTGCGCGGCATGAACGCGCAGGTGCCGGGGCCGCCGACCGTCACGTCGTCGCCGATCTTGAAGGTAATCTCGCCCACGATGGGCACACTGTACGCCTGCCCGGTCGATGCCTCACGCCGTGGATGAATCGAGCGACTCCGATGCGGGAATTCGTTACACTGCAGCCATGCCGAGGGTCGGCCGTTCGAGGAGCCGATCTTCCATCGCCCTAACCTACTCAGCATGGAGGGTGGTCATGACCCAGAGACTTCGCTGGTTGTGTGTGCCGACGGCGTTTGTTCTGATCGTTGGGCTGGCCTGTAGCGAGGCCGTGGCTGCCGACAAGACGAAGGTGGATCAGGCCACCAGTCGTGTCGAGCAAGGCGCCAGGCAAATCGGGCAGCGCGACCTCGGGCCGGGGTTCAAGGAGATGTTCACGGGGATCGGATACACGATCGTCGAGGGGGCGAAGTTCACCGGGAACACGATCGGGGAGTTCTTCAAGCAGACCTTCGGCGGTTCGCGCGACTGACGCATCGTTGGGGCGGGGCCGCTCCGGCTTGTGCTGATCGGAGCGGCCCTCGCCCTGTCTTTACCGGTCGGCCTCAGTAGTCGGGAAACAGGTCCCGCGGGATGCCGGCGGCCGTGAAGATACGGTCGCGCGAGGCCTCGAGACGACGGCGCAGCCGGGAGAGGTCGACGTCGAGCAGCCGGCCGTTCCACTTGCGCACCTTGCCGGCCACGATCACCGTCTCGACGTTGCCCCGGTCCATCAGCGAGACGACTGCTCCGGGGACGCTGTTGAGCGGTGTCACGTTGAGCGCGGTCGCGTCGAGGATGATGATGTCGGCCTCCTTGCCCGGCGTGAGCGAGCCGACCTTGTGGTCGAGCCCGAGGTCCTCCGCACCGTTCATGGTGGCGAAGCGCAGGACGTCGAGGGTCTTCAGCAGTGGGGGCGTGCCCGCCGTGCCGCCCGAGTCGAGGATCATCTGGTTCACGATCGCCCGCTGCAAGTTCATCGTGGACCGCATCTGGGTGAAGAAGTCCGCCGTCAGCGTGACCTCGACGTCCGTGCTCAGCGACGGCTCGATGCCCAGGCCGAGGGTCTTGAGGATGGGCGGCAGGCCGTGCCGCATGTTCATCTCGATCGGGACGGCCAGCGAGACGTGGGCGCCGGAGCTCCTGACCTTCTCCCAGGATGCGTCGGACATCCCGGTCATGTGGATGAACAGGTTGTCCGGCCCGAACTGGTTGGCGGCGGCGAGCGCGTCGAAGGTGGGGCCCATCCCGAACGGGGCGACGATGTGCGCGGCGATCATGAGACCGAGCTCCCGCCCGATCGCCCAGGCCTTCTCGAAGCCCGGAAGATAGATCTCGCCGCCCATGATCATCGTGACGAGCTGGTCGTCGGACGCGAACCACTCCTCCTTGATGCGACGCGCGTCGTCCGGATAGAGGTTGCCGGCCACGGCCCCGGCGCTCTCGAAGTAGCCGAAGGCGGCACGGCGCCGCGAGTCCATGAGCGCCTGAATCGCGGCGTCCGAGTGTTCGGGCGAGTGATGGATCTGCGAGATGTCGTGCACGGTCGTGACGCCGTGATCCAGCTGGCTGAGCGAGCCCACCAGCTCGCTGATGTAGACGTCCTCCGGCCGGTACACGGGGGCGAACTTCTGGAGAATGTATTCGAAGTAGTTGATGACCCCGGCCGGCGTGCCATCCGGCAGGAGGATCCCGTTGGCGAGCCAGCCGCGCAGGGCCGTCTCGAACAGATGGTGGTGCGTGTCGACGAAGCCCGGCATGACGATCCGGCCGCGCGCGTCGATGACCGCGGCACCGCCGGCGCGGAGATTCGGGCCGACGGCGACGATCTTCTTGCCCTCGATCAGCACGTCGGCCTGGGCGAAGTCGCCCACCTGCGGGTCCATCGACATCACCGAGCCGCCGCGAATGATGTAGCGCCGTTCGCGCCGGCCGTGGTCCTCGGGCGGGCCACCGCCGTGCGCGGAGGCCGGACGGTCGGAGAACAGATTGAAGCCTGCCGCGGCGACGCCGGTCGCCGCCGTGGCCTTCAGGAAGTCGCGTCGCGAGCCGGAGTGCTGCTGCGGGGTGCCCTCATCGCACGATGTGCACATTGGTTCCCTCCTCCAGGTCGGGTCATTCCCAGCGAGAGCGCAACCAACATGACTGCCGATGCCGGGGGAGGTACTGCGTCACCCAGCGTCCCCAAGTACCGCCGCGACGACGACCCTGTCAAGAGGGGTCGTGCGGAGGGCGTCGAGGCGATTCGAGCTCGACCGAGTAGCAGACGGGGGAGGCGAGGGCGCTGGGCTCGCCCGCGAGGGGCTCGCCGAGAAAGACCAGGCCTTCCGGGTCGCGCCGGTAGACGCCGCGCTCGGTCACGACCCAGTCCATCGGGACGTCCCAGCCCTGAGGCCAGATGGTCGTCATCCTGGCCAGCTCGTAGCTGACGCCGATGGCGACGGGCTTCTTCGGCCAGCTCGCCAGGGTGCGGTCGAAGAAGCCGCCCCCGTAGCCGAGGCGGTAGCCGGCCTCGTCCCACCCGTTCATCGGCACGAGCACGGCGGTGGGATCGACGGGATCGGAGCCCACCGGGTACGGAATGCCGAGCGGGCCGGAGGCCAGGGTCACGCCGGGATACCATTCGCGGAAGACGAGCGGCTGCCTGGGCGCGACGACCACGGGCAGGGCGGTCACCGCGCCGCCCTCTCGCAGCCGCTGGACGAGACGACGCGCGTCGTACTCCCGCCGGATGGGCCAACAGAAGGCGAGCCTCGCGGTCGCGAGGCCCGGAAACGAGCGCCAGAGATGGCCGTCGATGCGTTGGCGGACGTGCTCGAGCGTGGCCGGGTCGAGCGCCTCACGGGCCGCGATCAGCCGGTCGCGCTCGGCCTTCCTCCAGGATTTCAGCTCGTCGGCGGTCATGCCGCCTTGAGAGACTCCGCCAGTCGCTCGCAGGCCTCGATGTTGGCGCGGTGGCGCGTCTTCATCTCGTCGAGAAAGCCCCGCACCGACGAGGGGAGGGTCTCGCCGAGAAGACCGTCCAGTCGCTTGACGACCCACCCTTGGCCCCGGTTCAGGAACCGGAGCCGCGCGGCGAGGGTCGGCTCCTGCATCACCTTCTCGGCAAAGTCGCCCTTCTTGTCCGAGACGGCCCCGCCCATGGTCTTGATCGAGCGGACGAGCCCGGCGCAGGACCAGGCCTCGTCGTCTCGGACCGCCTCGAACAGCTTCTGCATCTCGGGGCCGCGGGCCTCGGGAAACAGGCGGGACAGCGTGTCCACGCCTGCCCGCTCCGCCTCGAGCAGCTCATTCAACCGGTCGATCACCGTCAAGGTCTTCCTCCTCGTCTCCGACCAGCTTCAGCATACGGCCGCGGTCCCGGCGGCGGAAGTCGGACGCCGCGGAAGGTCTACGCGCAGGGGGTGTCTGTATGGTCAGATGCCTCACCTGACTGAGGAGGCCGGCGATGAACAAGGCCGAACTGGGAGACGCCCACCGCAAGCTCGCGCAGCGCGCCCGCGAGCGCTTCGACAAGCGCGCCGGCGAACGCGAGCGGAAGCTCACCGAGGTCGACGAGAAGGGCGTCCTCGCGGCCGCCGGGATGGCCGCGGCCCTTCGCCGGGTCGCGCACATGACGGTGGGGGAGGGCCGGGTGTTCGAGGCGCGGCTGGGTGAGACGGACGATCTCATGCAGATCAACTATTTGCCGCGTGGCCAGCGCGCGTCGCGCTCGGTGTGCCGGCTGCTCCGCGACGGTGACTGGTTCGGGACCGGATTCCTCGTGGCCCCGGGCCTGCTGCTGACCAACAACCACGTGATCGAGTCGGCCGCCGAGGCCGGGCGATTCACCGCCGAGTTCGGTCGCGAGCTGACCCTGGATGACCAGCTCGCCTCCCCGATCGTCACGTTCATGCTCGACACGGGGCGGGCGTTCGTCACCAGCCCGTACGAGGGCGGCCTCGACTTCACGTTCGTCGCGGTCGGGCCGACCAGCGTCGACGGCAGGGCCAGGATCGACGAGTTCGGATGGCTGCCGATGGACGAACGGCGCGACAAGATTCTCGAGGGTGAGCCGTGCGTCATCATCCAGCACCCGCTGGGGGAGCCGAAGCAGATCTGCCTGTTCGGCAGCGAGCTGGTGGACCGCCCGGACGATTTCCTCCAGTACATGACCGACACGGACCATGGCACGTCGGGGAGCCCGGTGCACAACCGGCACTGGCAGCTGATCGGCCTGCACCATGCGTCGACGACCACGGACAAGCGGCGGCGCGGCCGCAACATGGCCGTGAACGAGGGCATCCGCGTGAGCAGCATGATCCGGGCCCTCCGGGATGGCACGCACCGGCTGTCCGGGGCGGATGGCGTCGCGCCCGAACAGGCCGCCGCGGCCGTACTGGCGCAGGTGACCGACCTCGCCGTGCTGGGCGATGGTCGGCCCATGGCCCCGAGGACGGTGACGATCGCCGACCGTCGAGCCGGCCGCGCGCCCGGAGCACCTGAAGCGCGTGCCACCGTCATCGGGCGTCGTGCGCGCGATTACTTCGACGACCGAGCGGCGCGTCACCACGGATACAAGGAAGCCTTCCTCGGGCGTCACCATCCCGTGCGGCTGCCGAAGCTGATGGGCTCGCTCGAGGAGGACGCCGCTCGTCTCATCGGCGACAGCTCGAACGTCGTCCTCAAGTACACGCACTATTCAGCGATCCAGTCGACGTCCCGGCGGATGCCGATCTTCACCGCCGTGAACATCGATGGCGCGCGGTCTCAGCGGCTGGATCGCAAGGACCGCGATTTCGAGTCACGGGGGAGGCCCGAGTCGGCCGCGATCCTCGAGGCGGCCGCCGACAAGTGGTTCTTCGATCCGCGGATCGACGAGTCGGCTCAGCTCACGCCGCCGGTCTACGACGAGACGGCCTTTGCGTTCGGGCACGTGACCCGCCGGGAGGACCCCGTCTGGGGCGACCTCCGCACCGCCCGGATGGCCAACGACGACACGTTCTACATGACGAACTGTGCGACGCAGCACGAGCGATTCAACAGCGGCATCTGGCTGTCGCTGGAGAACGCGATGCTGGATGCGGCCCGGAACGGCGGGGTGAAGATCAGCGTGTTCTCCGGCCCCGTGTTGCTGCCCGACGATCCGGAGGTGCTCGGCGTCCCGGTGCCGACGGCGTTCTGGAAGGTCGTGGCCTGGAGAGAGGGCAACGCGCTGCGTGCCCGCGGATACCTGCAATCGCAGCGAGCGCTCGTGGACGACATCGTGAGGCGGTTCGAGGCGCTCCCCGAGCTGGCCCGCATGGAGCCGTACGAGGTGGCCATCGCGGACATTGCCCGGACGACGTCGCTCGACTTCGGCGTGCTCGTGGCCGCGGACGAGAAGACGGCCGGGGGCCCGGAGTCGCGGCGTGGCACCCGACTCACGCAGGCGTCCGTCGACTCGCTCGCCCGGAGTCTGTCCCGCGCGACCCGGTCGGACGACGACGGGGACGATGACGACCGCCCGAGCGGCCGTGGGGGCTCGCGCTACGGCGACCGCGACCGGCTGCGCCAGCTCATCGCCGACGTGGTCGCGAATCAGGACCGGTTGTTCGAGCTGCTCGACGAGGAGACGGGGGAGGCGCTGTAACCGCGCCTCGTCGCGCCTCGTCCTATCAGTGGTGGAGCCTCTCGATCACCGGTTGGGGCGCTGGCGAAACGCTGCCGTGCCGATCGCCCAGACGGCGCTGGCCGCCGGCCTGTCCTGGCTGGTCGCCTTGCACGTCGTCGGCCATGGGACACCGTTCTTCGCGCCGATCGCCGCGGTCGTGTGCCTCGGCCTCACGTCCGGCCGGCGGCTGCGCCGGGTCCTCGAGCTGATCGTCGGGGTCAGCCTCGGGATCGGCATCGGCGATGGGCTGCTCTCGGTGATCGGCACCGGGCCGTGGCAGCTCGCCCTCGTCGTCGCGCTGGCGATGTCGATCGCGGTCCTGCTGGACGGCGGACCCGTCATCACCACCCAGGCGGCGGTCTCGGCCATTCTCGTGGCGACCCTCTATCTCCCCGGGGACATGACCGGGGTCAGCCGGATGGTGGACGCGCTGATCGGAGGCGTGACGGCGCTCGTGATGGTGGTGGCGCTGTCTCCCCGCCTCGTGGGCGTGCTGACGTCCGTCCGGCGCTGAGCTCGGTCCGCCCGGCTACGGGGCGGTCGTGGTCGCGGGCTCGCCGAGCGAGAGCATCAGGCGATTGGCCCAGTTGAAGAAGGCCGCGGCGTGAATGACGTCGGCGATCGCCAGATCGTCGAGCCCGGCGCGACGCAGGCGGTCGACGTGCTCGGGCCCGAACACGCTCGGCGTCGCCGTCAGCGCGACCGAGGCCGCGACGATGGCGTTCCAGCGCTCGCCGAGATCGGCCGTGACACCGGCGTCGAGCAGGCGCTGCACGTCGGCCTCGCGCTTCGAGTAGGTGGCGGCGTGGCGCGCGTGCACGGAGGCGCAGTAGAGGCATCCGTTGAAGCGGGACGTCGCGGCGGCGGCCAGCTCGCGCTCGGCCCGCGGCAGGCCGGCGTCCGGGTTGTAGAAGATGTCCTTGTCGGTGCGCGTCCGGGCCTCCAGCGCGTCGGGGTCGCGGGCGAGGAGGCGGAAGTACGGCGACTTCACGCGCGCGGCGTCCACGAGGCTCGCCAGGTGTCGCTCGGTCATCGCGTCGACCGCGAGCGGCTCGAGCCAGGGAAGCCAGTCGAGCGGGGCGCGGGTGAAGGCGGTCGGCACCGTGTGCTCGGGGGGGACCAGGACGGTCTCGCTCATGTCGAAACCTCGCCTCTACGGGTGGCCGGCCAGGGTGCGCAACCCGCTGACGACTCGAATCTGGAACGACAGGAAGGCGACGATCTGGGAGAGCGTCACGATGTCGGTCGTGGACCAGCCGGCGTCCAGCAGTGCCTGCAGCGCCGGGGGCGCGGCGTCGCGCGGGTGGAAGACGAGCATGTGCGTGTGCTCGAGCGCCGCGGCCAGCCGCGACCCGAGCGTCCGGCGAATCGACGCGCCCACGCGGTAGCGCACGCCGGCGGTATCCTCGCGACTCAGCGGCCCCGGTGGATAGGCGCCGTATGGCCCGCTGGTCCTGGCCTCGGCGATGGCCGCACCGACCGCTTCCTGGAGCGCCGCCGAGGCTCCGCTTTCGGCGAGGCGCGCGGCGTAGTAGCTCGCGATCGCCGTGGCGCCGTGCAGGCCCGCGACGAACCCGCCCACCGCGAAGCGCTCCTGGGCAGTGACCCCGCCCGGCTCCTTCGGCGCGAACAGCGCCTGGTACGTCGCCTGCGCGTGCGCGCGCGCCTCCGGTCGCCGAGCACGGATCGCGTCGAGTGAGGATCCCGGCGAGATTCCGACCAGTGCGTCGATCACGTCGACATCCGTCGTGGGCATCGTCATCGTCCCCTTGGCTCGGTGGTCACGGGAGACCGCTGGGCCCCGACGGCACTCCGTCCCCAGCCGAGCGCCGGTGCGAGCACCTCGGCGACCAGCTCGATCGACCTGAGGATGTAGGGATGCGGCGGATCGATGGAGTGCACCTGGACGGCGACGTGCGTCGCCCGGGCGAGCGCGCTGTCCGTCTGGAGCGAGGCGATCACACGGTCGGGCGTCCCGAGATGCACGTCCATGGCGGCGATCATCGCGCGCAGCGATCCGTCCGCGGTCGCGCGCCCCAGCCGGGCCAGGCGCGCGCGATGCCGTCCGAGGCCGATGTCGGCCAGACGCAGGGCCTCGTCGTGGTCGTCGGCGACGAACACGGTGCGCGAGGCGAGAATGCGCGGCGCACGCCCCTCGGGCAGGGCCTCCAGGTACGCGTCGATCATCGGGTTCTGGATCTCGGCCAACGACAGATCGGGCGCGTTGGGTGGACGGGGCTGCGTGCGCGAGAGCATGAGACCGTCCCCGGCGGCGCCCGCCCGCCGGGCGCCGTCCACCGAGAACGTCGCTTGCCAGACTCGCTCGACCAGGCTCGGGTTCGCCGGATACAGGCGATCGTCTCCGCCGGGCAGTGGCCGCCCCGTCCAGGCGTCGCGCAACAGCTGGAGGTGCCTGACGAGCACCGCCGTGCGCTCGGCACTGTCCTGGCCGAACGCGGCGTACGAGGACAGGTTGCCCCCGCCGCCCACGCCCACCTCGAGCCGACCGCCACACATCAGGTCGAGCACGGCGGAGTCCTCGGCCACGCGGATCGGCAGCTCGAGCGGCAAGGTCACGATCCCCGTCCCGAGGCGGATCCTCGTCGTCTGGACGGCGACGTGGGCCAGGAAGACGAACGGCGCCGGCAGCCCGCCCTCGTCCTCGTGGAAGTGGTGCTGGGCGATCCACGCCGAATCGAAGCCGACCCGTTCGGCGTGGACGATCTGCTCGGTCGCCAGCCGGTACCGCTCGGCCGGGTCCGTTCGATCGAGCAGGCGCGTGAAGAACCCCAGGCCCTTCGGCACCGTCGCGATCCTCGATAACCTCCTAGGCGCCGACGGGCTCGTGCGCCTTGAGGAAGCGCCGCGCGTGCTCGACGACCTGGTCGATGTGCTCCTGCGAGTCCTTCCAGGGATAGATGGTCACCTCGGCGTTCGGGGCGAGGCTGGCCACCTCCATCGCGACCTTGTACGGGTGCGCGGGCACGTCGTCGGGCGCGACCAGCAGCGGTGTCTGGATCGAGCGCACGAAGTCGCGCGACACGGTGAACACGAAGTCCGCACGCTTGGTGTACATGCTGGTGAGGAAGTCGTGGACCATGTCCATCGTGAGGTCGGGGCGCTTCGCGCAGAGCGGCGGCCCCCAGCCCTTGATGTTGTTCTGGTAGAACAGGTCCGGGATCTCCGGCCGGAAGCCGCTCGGCTGCATCATCGCGGCCGCGACGACGCGGCCCGGGGCCCGCCGGATCAGGTTGTGGATCATCGGCCCGCCGATGCAGAACCCCATGACGAGGAACGTATCGATGCCGAGATGATCCATCAGCCCGAGCTGATCGTCGGTGTAGGCGTCCCACGGGCGATCGATCTCCAGCGGGCCGCTGGACTGGCCGGGGTTGGCGTTGCGCAGGTCGGCGCAGATGCAGCGGAAGTCGTCCTTGTACCGCTCCATCGGGTTGAACGGCGACGCCGTCTGCCAGGACGAGAGGGCGGAGTTCAGCCCGCCGCCCGGAATGAGCAGCAACGGGAAGCCGGAACCGACCTCCTGGTAGTGGATGCGGACGGGGCCTCGTTCGTAGACCGGCATGGCGGGTCTCCTTCCTGGCGAGTCGCCGCTACTCTACCTCATTCCGCCGGCTCTTTGGGCCGGGGCAGGGGCGGTAAGCGTCGCGTGAGGGGCGGTCGCGGATGGGCGCGCCGGGCGAAGTCGGCTAGCTCGTCCACGAACTGTGCGGCATACGGTGCCAGGAACCGCCGAGGATCCCACGAGATGCTCGCCCACCGGCCGATCGGCTCCCCGCGCCGCACGATCGGCACCGCGCGGAGACCACCGCGGGGCATCCGCGTGTTGGACGGCACGATCGCCACACCGTAGCCGGCCTGCGCGAGCGCCACGAGCGTCGGCGGCGCGCCGCTCTCCAGGAGCACGAGCGGGCGAACGTGCGCCATCTGGCAGGCCGCGTCGAACCAGGCGCGCGAGCCGAAGTCGCGCCGTGTGAGCAGCAGCGGCGCGTCGGCCAGCTCCTCGACCTCGAGCGTGGCGCGGCGGCCCCATCGGTGGGACGTCGGGAGCACGGCCAGCACGTAGAGAGGCCCCAGGACTCGCCAGCGGAACCGTGCGTCGCCGGCCGGCATCATCGACAAGTGCACGTCGCCGTGCTCGAGCCGCGCGGGCAGGCGGGCGCCGCCGTCCTCGACGAGGTGGACCTCGACGCCGGGATGGCGCCGTCGATAGCGCGGGAGGAACGCGGCGAGCAGCGTCTCCGTCGCCTGCGGCGCGGCGCCGACCCGCAGGAGCCCCGTGTGGCCGCTCTTGAGGGCGCGCGCCCGCTCGCCCAGCGACTCGGCGTCGGTCAGCAGGCGACGGGTCCGGCGCAGGAGGTCCTCGCCCTCGGACGTGAGCAACGCGCGGCGGCCGATGCGGTCGAACAGCGGCACGCCGAGGTCGGACTCGAGCGCGTGGATCTGCCGGGAGAGCGCCGGCTGGCTGAGATTCAGCCGGGCCGCTGCCCGGGCGAAGCCGCCGGCGTCCACGATCGTCGCGAAGGCGCGCAGATGACGGAGGTCCACGGGCCCATGCATTCCGCGCATAGATTATCTGAAGGGAAATGCATTGGACACATCACTGCCCGGGTTCCTACCCTGCGCCCATGTTCGATCGCGACCGGTTCATCGCCGACTGTCACGACGCGCTGACCCAGGCGCGCCCCGCCACGGTGATCCGCGACCTCGTGGCCCGGGCGGTCGCCGAGCCCTCGGAGGTCGAGGCCGCGCTCGGCCGCCCGCACCAGGGCGGGCTCTTCACGCTCCATCACTCGGCGACGCTCACGATCCTCAACATCGTCTGGGCCCCGGGCATGACCATCTACCCGCACGAGCACGGGATGTGGGCGGTGATCGGGCTGTACGGCGGCCAGGAGGACAATACCTTCTACCGCCGCAGCCCCCACGGCCTGGTCACGGCGGGCGGCACGCGGTTGGAACGAACCGACACGGCGCTGCTGGGCGAGACCATCATCCACGGCGTCACCAATCCGCTGCGGGCGTTCACGGGGGCGATACACGTCTACGGCGAGGACTTCTTCGGCACGCCGCGCAGCGAGTGGACGCCCGATACGCTCGTCGAGCGTCCCTTCGACGTGGAGCGGGCTCGTCGGGCGTACGCCGAGGCCAACGACCGCTGGAGCGGGGAGGGGCTATGAGGACCACGCTGGCAGTGCTCGGCCTGGTGGTGATCGCGCTCGGCACGGCGCAGGCCGCGACCGCGAACGAGGTGGCGGAGTGGAACGACGTCGCGGTCGCCGTGCTGCTCGCCGGCGGCCAGAACAACCTCACGCTGACGCGCGGGCTCACCATGGTGTCGGTGGCGATGCACGACGCCCTCAACGCGATCCAGCGACGCTACGAGCCCTACGCCTTCGACGGCGCGGGCGAGCCGAACGCGACGCCCGAGGCGGCGGTCGCGACCGCCGCCCGGGACGTCCTGGTGCTGGCGGTGCCCGTCTTCGGCACGCCCAGCCAGCAGGCCACGGCGATCGCGATGGCCGACGCGGCCTACACGTCCGCCCTCGCGAAGATCGCCGACGGCCCGGGCAAGACGAGCGGCGTCGCCGTGGGCCGGGCGGCGGCCGCGGCGATCGTCGGTCTCCGGCGCGACGACGGGGCGATCCGGGATGTGCCGTACACGCCGGGCACCGCGCCCGGGCAGTGGCGCCCGCACCCGAACCCGGTGCCCGCCGATCCGCCGATTCCGAATCCGTCGCTGGCGCCGGGGTACAGCGCCGCGATGCTGCCCGGCTGGCGACACGTCACACCCTTCACGCTCCTGTCGGCCGCGCAGTTCCGCCCGGCGGGACCGCCGCCGCTCATCAGCGAGGCGTACACGCGCGACTTCAACGAGGTGAAGAGCCTGGGCGGCAAGACCAGTACCGCTCGCACCGCCGAGCAGTCGCAGATCGCGCGGTACTGGTACGAGGGGTCAGGGCAGGGCTGGAACCGGATCGTGCGCGTCGTCGGCGCCTCCCGGAAGCTCGACCGCTGGGACCTCGCCAGACTCCTGGCACTCACCAACATGGCGATGGCCGACGGCTTCATCGCCGGCTTCAACACGCGCTACCACTACGACTTCTGGCGACCGGTGACCGCGATCCGCCTCGCCGACACCGACGGCAATCCCGCCACCGGCGCGGATCCCGACTGGGAGACCTTCCTCAACACGCCACCCATCCCGGACTATCCGTCGACGCACAGCGTGCTCGGGGGCGCGGCCGCGGCGGTGCTGGCCGAGGTGCTCGGGACCGATCGGGTCGCCTTCATGATGGTCAGCGGCCCGCCGTTCGCGGGCATCTCACGGTCGTTCACGAGCTTCTCGGGGGCCGCGCAGGAGAATGCCGATTCGCGCGTGTACGCAGGCCTCCACTTCCGGACGGCCTGTCGCGACGGGATTGCGCTCGGCCAGAAGATCGGCACGCGCGTCGCTCGGATGTACCTCCTGCCGAGCCGACGCTGAGCCGCGCTCCACACGGTCGACTGCGCAAGGGCCATCCGGGCCCGGCGGCCCCTGCGCATGCTCTCCGCGCGCGTGGGACCTTGATCCCATGGCTCCGCGCCCGGCCATCCGCAACGCTAGCGGAAGGCCCGATCGCCACGATCTTACTGACGGGAGTGGAGCATGAGAGCAGCAGTGATCGCCGGAGGAGTGCTCGTCGCAACGATGACCACCGCGTGGGCCCAGGCGCCCACGACGACCGAGAAGGCGCCGGCGCCCGCCCAGACGGACAAGCTGCCCGGCAAGAGTGAGGCCGCCGGCGCGAAGGTGCGCGGCACGGTCGATGCCGTGGACAAGGACAAGGGCACCGTGACGCTGAAAGGCCCGGAGGGCCGCACGGTCACCCTGGCCGTGAAAGACAAGTCGAAGCTCGACGTCATCAAGGTCGGCGACCCCGTGGTGGCCACCTACGTCGAGGCCGTGGCCTTCCAGGTGCGCAAGGCGGGAAGTGGATCGCCGGGGGTGAAGGTCACGGAGGAGCGGGCGACCTCGAAGCCGGGCGAGACGCCCGCCGGCGCGGTCTCGCGCAAGGTGACGGTCACGGCCACGGTGGACGGCATCGACAAGAAAGCCAAGACCGTGACCATCAAGGGCCCCGAGGGCAACGCCGAGACGATCAAGGTGAAGGACCCGAAGAACCTCGAGGGCGTAAAGGTCGGTGACCTGGTGGACATCACCTACGCCCAGGCGCTCGCCGTCGCGCTCGACACGCCTGCGGCCAAGTCGACCAAGTAGGGATCTAGCGGCGGCCGGGTGCGCGCTCCGAGTCCTCGCCGGCAGCGGTGCCCTGGTCGGGGACCGCCCGGACGGCGGCCGAGAGGCTGTCGGCGAGCAGCCGGGCGATGCAGTGATAGCTCACGTCGTTGAGGTGCAGGCCGTCAGGCGAGATCACGTCGTCCATCCGGTACTGGCCGGTGGAGACCCAGTGCTGCATGATCGCGAAACGCCGGAACACGGCGACCTTCGTGTCGTTGGCCGCCGCGCCGATCGTGTCCACCACGCGCGCGTGCAGTGGCCGCGCGAGGACGCGCGGGGCGAACTGGGGATCCATCAGCACGATGTCCACGCGTGAGGTCTGGAGCCGGCGGATCCCGTCGTGGATCGCGGCGGCGTAGTCCTCGACGTTCCCCGCGCCGAGGGCGGCGTGGCTGCCGGTCTGCCAGATGACGAGCTGGGGCCGGTAGGACAGGACGTCGCGCTGGAAGCGGCCGAGGACCGCGGAGACCGTCTCGCCGGAGATGCCCTTGTTGATCACGGTGACGGTGCGATGGGGCCAGCGGCGCCGCAGCTCCTCGGCGAGGACAGCCGGATAGGCGTGCGCGGGATTCGAGGCGCCGACGCCCTCGGTCGAGGAAGACCCGATGGCGACGATCACCAGCTCCGGTCCGTGGCGGATGGCCCGGGCCGTGTTGGGCAGCGGCACGCGGAAGCGCGTGAGCTCCTCCGGCGCCGAGCACCGTCCCGTTTCGGTCGAGGCGCGGCTGTGCCCCAGCACGAGCACCACGAGCAGGGCGGCGGCCGCACCGAGGGCGGCCCGGCGCAGGCTCACCGCCGGGCCACGAAGTCGGCCACGGCGTGGCCGAGGCAGTCGTAGAGCCGGGTGGCGAGCTGCTTGCGCTTGTCGCTGTCCTTCGTCCTCAGGTCGAGCACGCCGCCCTCCGCCCAGGCGCGCATCAGACCGTAGCGATTGAACACCGGCACCTCGCCGGCGTCCGCCAGCTCGCGCAGCACGCTGAGATAGGGCCCGAAGTGGATCACCGGGTCGGTGTCGCGCGAGAACTGCGAGCTCATCAGCGCGACCTCGATGCCGGCCCCGCGCAGCTCGTCGATCCCGGCCTGCACCGTCTCGCGGAAATCGTCCACGTCCGTGCCGCGCACGGCCTCCATCGTGCCGGTCTCCCAGATCACGAGCGTCGGCCGGAGCGGCACCACCTCGCGGGCGAGCCGGCCCGCCGCGTCCCGTGCCGTCTGGCGCGGCGTCGCGAGGTTGACGACCTTGACCCGGGCCGAGGGAAACCGGCGAGCGAGGACCACGCCGAGCCGCGACGGCCAGGAGAGGTCTCCTCCGCCCGCCGCGGTGCCGACGGTCGAGGAGCCGCCGAGGGTGACGATCACGACGTCGGAGCCCTTGGCCAGCGCCTTCGCGGTCTTCGTGAGCGGCGTCTCGAACGCACCGAACCCCTCGGGCGTCGGGCAGGCCGACTCCTTGGCGCACGCGGAGCGAGGCGCGGGCAGGAGCGCGAGGCCGGCCGTCGCGACCAAGGCGACCGCCCACCGTCGCGACGTGAGAGGGGCGATCATGCTCCGCCTCCCAGAGGCGGAGCGGGCGCGAGCACGCGCTCGCCCGGGCCGGTCCGCGCGGCGAACCAGTCCATGAACGCCGCCACCGCGATCATGATCGCCACCCCCAGCACGGACACCACGAGCTGCATGAGGAGGCCGCCGAAGAACTCGCTGAGCACCAGGTGGCCCAGCACCGCGAGCAGGATCCCGAGGCAGAAGATGTGGAGCGAGTGCCGCCCACAGGTCACGAACGGCCACGCCACGCGGCCGGCCAGGAACGGCGCTCGAGGCGACAGCAGGTGCCTGACGAGAACGGCGAGCACGAGCACATTGAGAAAGCGTAGCAGGCCGAGGTCCCCTTTGCTCATGAACAACCACGTGAACTTGGTGTTGCCCAGAGCCGGGATCGGGTTGTACAGGTTGTGCAGCGTCCAGCTGAAGCGGATGACCAGGCTGGCCGCCGCCACCCCCGCAGCCACGGCCACTAGCCACCGTCGGTCCAGCCAGGGCCAGGTGTCGCGGATGCCGCGCCAGCCCAGCCAGGCTCCGATGAAGAACAACGCCTGCCAGCCCAGTGGATTGAAGAACCAGACGCGGTTCGGCCCGGGATAGGCCGGCAGGGCGACCCGTGGATCGAGCTGAACGATCGCCCACAGGACCAGCGACAGCCCGAGCACCACCCTCGGCCAGGACCGGAACCCGACCAGCACGAAGGGGAAGGCGGCCAGCAGCACGATGTAGAGCGGCAGGATGTCCATGTACGCCGGCTGGAACTGCAGGGACAGAGCCTTGATCACCGCCACCCCGGGCTCGTTGAGGAAGTCCGCGGCCAGGAACTCCTCGGCGTAGAGCGAGCTGTTCAGCGTGCCGACCGTGTACGCCACCGTCGCCATGAAGATCATGAACAGGAAGACGTGCGCGACGTAGAGCTGCCAGACCCGGTGGCCGACGCGCACGGTGGCGACCAGGAACCCCTGGCGCTCCATGCTGCGGCCGTAGACCATGCCGGCGGTGTAGCCGGAGATCAGGATGAACACCTCGGCGGCGTCGCCGAACATGACGGACTGGAGCGTGAACTGGGCCAGGAAGTTGCCGGGGAGATGATCGAGGAAGATGCAGAAGAGGGCGAGGCCGCGGAAGAAGTCCAGCCGCAGATCGCGCCCGCTCTCGGTCACCGGATCTCGTCCCTCGACACGCCGCCCTCCAGGTGAGGCGTGTGCGTACCTCGATTCGTCGCCCGCGGCAACGATGGCGTCCGGACCCGGCGAGCGCAACGACACCCCGTCCGGTCCATCAGCGGATCGGAGCGTCGTCCCGCTCGTCTCGCCCGCCGCGCTCACCGCTCGGTCAGGCGGGCGCCGTCGTCGGCCACGAAGACCGCGAGCAGGCTCGCGGGCTCCGAGGTGCTGGCGTTCTCGCTCACCAGGTGCTCGCTTCCCGGAGGCTCGAAGAAGCTCTCCCCCGCTTTGTACACCCTGACCGGTCCCGTCGCGGAGTTCTCCGACCGGATCGAGCCGGACAGCACGTAGGCGAACACGCTGCCGGCGTGCCGGTGCCTCGTGGATTTGACACCGGGGCCGTAGCTCACCACGACCGCGGTGAGGGTCTTGCCCGGCACGTTCGGCAGCGCCGCGGCGAACACCACCGCCACCTGCTCGCTCGTCGCGGACGGTTGCGGATGCGCGACGCGCGCGCCCCCGCCGACGACCAGCGCGGCCAGCACGACGGTCCACAGCGTACGTGTCTTCATCGAGTCCTCCCCGACGCAAACGTCTGGCCGCGCCAGCGTGGGTGCCGCCAGGTCGAGCCCCATGGTCAGCGGGCCGGCCATCCCGGTCTGCCGGCCCGCCGAGATAGCAGGCAGTGTACCCACCGAACGCCCGCTCGTCTCCTGCACGACGAACGGGCGACGAGCTGGTGGGTCTCGCAGGGGACGCGACCGTCCGTCGGGGGGTCAGAAGCTCGTTCGGTTGAGCGTGTTGTCCGGCGCGCCCACGCGGTACCAGCGGTGGCCGTACGGAGGGAGCGTGACCTCGTGGGTCCCGCTCTCGGACCGGCTGTGGTGCTCGTCGAACACGTCGACCAGGAGGCCGGCGTTGTCGGTCTTGGGATCGACGCCGACGGTCTGCCGCCGGCTCGAGAAGTTGTGGAGGGTCAGCATGGACACGCCGCGGAAGTCGTAGCGGATCGCCAGCACCTCGGGGGCGTCGAGCCGCAACACGGTGAAGTCGCCCCAGCCGAGCTCGGGGCATTCCTTGCGCATCCGGATCCGCCGCTCCGTCCAGTTCAGGAGCGACTGCGGGTCCCGGCGCTGCTGCGCGACGTTCACCGCCTCGTAGCCATAGACCTCGTCATTCAGGACGGGGCGCACCGTGCGCTCGGCCCGCGAGAAGCCGCCGCGCGGCTCGTTGGTCCACTGCATCGGCGTCCGCGCACACTCACGCTCCTCCATCGTGAGATCGTCCCCCATCCCGATCTCGTCGCCGTACTGCATCATCGGGGTCCCCGGCAGGGAGAAGAGCAGGCTGAAGGCGAGCTCCAGCCGCCGGCGGTCGTTCTTCAGCATCGGCGCCAGCCGCCGGCGGATGCCGCGGTCGTAGAGCTGCATCGACTTGTCCGGCGCGAACTCCTTGAAGACGGCCGCGCGCTGCTCGGGCGAGAGCCGCCCGAGGTCGAGCTCGTCGTGGGACCGAAGGAAGTGGACCCACTGCGCCGCGGCGGGCCTCTTCGACGTCTGCTGGAGCGCCCACGTGAGCGGTCCGATGTCGCCGGTGGCGAGGGCGTAGAAGATGCGCTGGTTCACCGGGAAGTTCAGCATGAGCTGCAGCCGATCGCCCTCCTCGCCGAAGTACTCCAGGCTCTCGTCCGGCGGCACGTTCGCCTCGGCCAGCAGCACGGCGTCGCGGCATCGCCACTGCAGGAACTGCCGGAGCTCGTGGAGGAGCCCGTAGTCGCGCTGCGTCGGCACGGCCACGCCCTTCTGCGCGACGATGAACGGCACCGCGTCCATCCGGAAGCCCGAGACCCCCAGCTCCAGCCAGTAGCCCATGATCTTGGTGATCTCGTGCCGCACGGAGGGATGGTGGGTGTCGAGGTCCGGCTGATGGTCGTAGAAGCGATGGAAGTACCACCGGCCCGCCGTGTCGCTGAACGTCCACGTGGACTTCTGCGTGCCCGGGAAGACCATGCCCTTGTCGTAGTCCCTGGGGCGCTCGTCGGACCAGAGGTACCAGTCGCGGAACGGCGATCGCGGGTCGGCGCACGCCGACTGAAACCAGGGGTGTGCGTCGGAGGTGTGGTTGACGACGAGGTCGACGATGACGCGGAGGCCGAGGGCCTTCGCGTGGTTCATGAACTCCACGAAGTCGCCGGGTGTGCCGTGCTTGGGATGGATGCCGTAGAAGTCGCTGATGTCGTAGCCGTTATCGCGGTTGGGCGATGGGTAGAACGGCTGCAGCCACAGGCACGTCACGCCGAGCCCGGCGAGGTATTCGAGGCGGCGATGGAGCCCCTCGAAGTCACCGGTGCCGTCGCCATTGGCGTCCATGTACTTCTCGACGTCCAGGCAGTAGAGGATCGCGTTCTTGTACCAGAGGTCATGGACGGCCATGCCCTGTCGCCGGTGCAAACCCTGGACCGGCATCCGGCGCTTCCCGAGGGGCTTGACTCCGAGTCCGTGGGGGCGCGATCTTAGGCGACATTCCGACAGGAGGGACCTCATGGCCGAAGTCGACGGCGCAACACTGGTGGCGAGAAGCCTCAAGAAGCAGGGCGTCCAGTACATGTTCGGGATCGTCGGGTTCCCGGTGGGCCCGATCGCCACGGCCGCGCAGGCTGAGGGCATCACCTACGTCGGCATGCGCAACGAGCAGTCCGCCTCGTATGCGGCGCAGGCCGTCGGCTACCTGACGGGACGCCCCGGCGCCTGCCTGGTCGTCTCGGGCCCCGGCGTCGTCCACGCCCTCGCGGGCCTCGCCAATGCGCAGCAGAACGGGTGGCCGATGATCTGCATCGGCGGCGCCTCGGAGTCCTGGCGCAACGGCATGGGGGCGTTCCAGGAGGAGCGCCAGGTGCTGATCACGACGCCGTTCTGCAAGTTCGCGCACGGCGTCGAGCACGTCCACCGCATCCCGTTCTACGTCGAGATGGCGGTGCGGAACGCGATCTATGGCCGCCCCGGCGCCTCGTATCTCGATATGCCGGACGACATCATCACCGCCAAGATCGACGAGACCCGGGTGGAAGAGCCGGCCCGCTGTCCCGACCCGCCACGTACCCAGGCGATCCCCGAGGACGTCGAGCGTGCGCTGGACGTGCTGCGGGACGCCGAACGGCCGCTGGTGATCGTCGGCAAGGGCATGGCCTACTCCCGCGCGGAGGACGAGGTCCGCAAGTTCATCGAGCGCACCAAGCTACCGTTCCTCGCCTCGCCGATGGGCAAGGGCGTGATGCCCGACGCCCATCCGCTGTCGGTCGGCGCGGCGCGCAGCCACGCGCTGCAGAATGCCGACGTCGTCCTGCTCATGGGCGCCCGGCTCAACTGGATCATGCACTTCGGCCTGCCACCGCGCTACAACAAGGACGTCAAGTTCATCCAGCTCGACATCGCGCCGGAGACCATCGGGCAGAACGCGCCTGCCGCGGTCGGGCTGGTCGGAGACGGCAAGGCGATCGTTGCCCAGCTCAACCGTGCGCTCGAGAAGCGTGAGTGGGTCTTCCCCAAGGACGCGCCGTGGCATGCCGCGATCGCCGAGAAGGCGGCCGCGAACGCCGCGCAGATCGCGCCGCAGCTCGCCGACGACGCGGCGCCGGCCAATTACTACCGCGCGCTGAAGGACGTCGCCGCCTGGGCCCCCGAGAACGCGATCATCATCGGCGAGGGCGCCAGCACGATGGACATCGGCCGCACCCAGCTCTTCAACGCCCGGCCGCGACACCGGCTCGACGCCGGCAGCTACGGCACGATGGGCATCGGCATGGGCTTCACGATCGCCGCGGCCGTGGTGCATCCCGACCAGCCGATCATCTCGGTCTCGGGCGACTCCGCGATCGGCTTCTCAGGCATGGAGATGGAGACCGCCTGCCGCTATCAGCTGCCGGTCAAGATCGTCGTCTTCAACAACGGCGGCATCGGGCCCGGGCACGCCAAGCATCCGGAGAACCCGCTCAAGACCATGCGGCCGAACGCGCTGATCTACGGCGCCCGCTACGACAAGATGATGGAGGCCTTCGGGGGCAAGGGCTGGTTCGTCGAGAATCCAAAAGATCTGCGGAGCGCGCTGGACCAGGCGATGGCGTTCAAGGGTCCGGCCCTGGTCAACGTCATGATCTCGCAGGAGTCCGCCCGCAAGCCGCAGCAGTTCAGGTGGCACAGCTGATCCGCTGAGGTCTCGCACCAGGGGCCGCTCCCGCCAGGGAGCGGCCCCCGTTTCCGGCTACAGGACGCCGTCGCTCTTCAAGGTGGCGATCTCGTCGGGGCCGAGGCCGAGCCAGGTCTTGAGGATATCGGCGCTGTGCTGGCCTAGCAGGGGCGAGGGCTGGAGCCGCGGCGGCCGGCCATCGACCCGCACCGGCCACGTCGGCATCTTGAAGGGGCCGCTGGGGTGTTCCATCACCTGCATGATCCCGCGCTTCTCGAAGCTCGGGTCGTTCTGCAGCTCCATCGTGTCGAAGACCGCCCCGGCCGGCACGCCGACGCCGCTGATGAGCGTCATCGCCTCTTCCTTGGTGTGCTGGCGTGTCCACGCGGTGACGATGGCGTCGACCTCGGCCTCGTGCTCGATCCGCGCCGCGCCGGTGGCGTAGCGCGGATCGTCGATCAGCTCCTCGCGCCCGAACAGCCTCATCAGCCGCGCCCAGTGCTCGGGGTTGGCGCGGCTCGTCATGACGTAGATCCAGTCGTTGGCGCCGTAGGGCTTGCACTGGTAGAGGCCGGACGGCGCGTTGCTGCCCATGACGGTCTTCCCACCGCGTCGCTGGGCCGGTTTCCCGGTCCGCGCCTGGACCGCGAAGCAGGTCCGCATGTAGTGAAGCATCGCGTCCTGCATCGCGACCTGCAGCCGTCGGCCCTGGCCCGTTCGCTGGCGCTCGACCAGCGCGCCCAGGATCGTGATCGCCATCAGCATGCCCGTGCCGGTATCGCCGAAGCTCGGGCCGGGCTTGACCGGCGGCCGATCGGCCTCGCCGGTGACGCTGATCAGGCCGCCGGCGGCCTGCGCGATCATGTCGAAGGCCAGCCCCTTCTCGTACGGGCTACCGGCGCCGAACCCCTGGATCGAGCAGTAGATGATGCGCGGGTTGAGCTTCTTCACCTCGTCGTAGCCGAGGCCGAGGCGCTCGATCGTGCCCGGGGCCATGTTCTCGGCGGTGACGTCGGCCTTCTTCAGCAGCTCCTTCACGATCGCCAGCCCGCGCGGCGACTTGAGATCGAGCGTCAGCGACTTCTTGTTCGCGTTGAACATGTGGAAGTACCAGGGGTCGTCGGGGTTCTTGCCCGGGAGCACCCGGCGGGCGGGATCGCCGGTCTTCGGGTTCTCGATCTTGACGACCTCGGCGCCGAGCCAGGCGAGTGCCTCGGTGCAGGACGGCCCTGCCTCGAACTGGGTGAAATCGACCACGCGGATGCCGGCGAGACACTCGAGGTCCTGGCAGGTGTCGCTCATCACCGATCCTCCCTGCGCGATAGTACTCGACGACCGGGCCCTCCGGCTTGGAGGGGCGGGGGGCGCTCAGCTCCTCGGCGTCGGCGCGGCGTCGGCGATGAGGCCGCTGCCCTTCAAATCCTCCCAGAGGGCCCCGGGGATCGGAAGCTCGACCATGCGCACGTTGTCCTCGACCTCCTGGATGGACCGCGCGCCCGGAATCACGGACACGATCGCGGGATGCGCGAGGATGAACTGGAGCGCCGCCGCCTTCAACGGCACACCATGGCGCGCGCACACCTCGCCGATCTGCGCGGCCTTGTCCATCATCTCCGGCGAGGCGGCGCGGTAGTTGAACGTGGCGCCGGAGCGGGCGCCCACCGCGAGGATGCCACTGTTGTACGGGCCGCCCGCGACGACGGCGATCGCGCGCTCGACGCAGTACGGCAGGAACTCGGAGAGCGCGGTCTGGTCCAGAAGCGTGTAGCGCCCGGCGAGCAGGAAGCAGTCGCAGTCGCCCTCCCGCGCGAACGCCAGCTCCATCTGCCACTGGTTCATGCCGGCGCCGATGGCCCCGACCACGCCGGCGGCGCGGAGCTCGACCAGAACGGGGAACGCTTCCTTCAGGGCTTGCTCGTAGTGGTCGTCGGGATCGTGGACGAACGCGATGTCGACGCGCTCGAGTCCGAGGCGGCCGAGCGAGGCCTTGAATGACTCGCGGACGCCCCGGGCGCTGAAGTCGAACGCCCACGTGGCCTTCGCTGATCCCGGCGCCGGCGGCTGGAGAACACGGCCCACCTTGGTCGACAGCACGTAGTCCCCGCGCGGGATGCCGCGCAGCGCTTCGCCATAGCGCGCCTCACTCTCGCCCACGCCGTACATCGGCGCGGTATCGAGGTAGTTGACGCCCAGCGCGAGGCTGCGCTGGATCAGCGCCACGGCGTCCCGCTCCGCGGTGGTCCGCTCGGGGTCCGTGGCGGGCGGCGCACCGGAAAGGGCGACGCCCCCGAGTCCGAGGCGCGTAACACGAAGCCCGGTCCGGCCGATCTCGACGGTGTCGGTGGCGCGCATGTCGTGTCCCTCGTGAAACGGTGGGAGGTTTCGCTCGCCCCGCGAGTAGGGGATGGGTCCGCGCTACCCTCCATTCGCGCCCCGGATCTTCGCATAGGCCTGCCGATCACGCTCGGTGATGTCGCTGTGGAGCGACTCGGCTGGTCTACCGCCGGCGAACCGTTCGCTGGCACAGCCTGATAGGCTGAGGGCTCACGACAGGAGGCCGCTCCGCGAGGCGATGAGGGCGGCGAAAGGATCTCGCCATGCCGACGATCGATGCCCAGGTCCACGCCTACGAGCGCAATCATCCGGGCCGGCCGTGGGCGGCCGTGCTGCACGGCCCACCGGAGGTCACCGGTGACGACATGGTGAGGGAGATGGACGCCGTCGGCGTCGACGGCGCCCTGCTCATCTCGCCGTTCACCATGTACCGCTTCGACGCGAGCTATGCCGTCGAGGTGCAGAAGCGGCATCCCGGCCGGTTTGGGCTGATCAAGCCGGTCGATCCCGCCGAGCCCGCCGTCGCCGAGACGGTGGCCGACTGGAAGGCCACCCCCGGGACGGTCGGCATCCGGATTATGCTGAACCGGGGCGTGTCCGAGGACCCGGCCGATCCGGGCATCAACCGGGTGCTGGCGGCGGGGGCGCGCCACGGGTTCCCGGTGAACATCCTGTGCTGGGGGCGCCTGGAGCAGGCCGGGGCGCTGGCGGCCCGCAACCCGGCCACGTCGATCGTGATCGACCACCTCGGCCTGCAGCAGCCGTTCGAGCCGCCGCCGCCGGCGCAGCCCTTCGCCGACCTGCCGAAGGTGCTCGCGCTCGCCGCGCATCGAAACGTCGCGATCAAGATCACCGGCGCGTGCACGCTCTCGCGCGAGGCCTACCCCTTCAAGGACATCTGGGATCCGCTCGCGCGCATCTTCGACGCCTTCGGCCTCGATCGCTGCCTGTGGGGGACCGACTGGACCCGCGCGGTCGGGTTGCTCACGTATCAGCAGGGTGTCGACTCGTTCCGCCACAGCGATCGCCTGTCCGCCGGCGACAAGCGCACGTTGATGGGCGGGGCGCTGCAGCGCGTGTACAAGTGGGCGCCGACGAAGGCGTGACGCAGGTGCGGGTATGAACTGGCTGGTGAAGGAAGAGCCGACTCACTACGGGTTCGACGAGCTCGTGAAGGACAAGAAGGCGGTCTGGAGCGGTGTGAGGAACGCGCTGGCGCAGCGGCACCTTCGCGGCTTCAAGAAGGGCGACCGCGTCTTTTATTACCACACCGGGAACGAGAAGGCGGTGGTCGGGATCGCGAAGGCGGTGTCCGACGCCTACCCCGATCCGGAGGACGCGAGCGGAAAGTACGTCGCGGCCGACATCGCGCCGGTCAAGCGGCTCCCCCGGCCGGTCACGCTCGCCGAGATCAAGGCCGACGCCGCGTTCAAGGACTTTCCGCTCGTTCGCATCGCGCGGCTGTCGGTGATGCCGGTCACCGACGCGCAGTGGACGCGGATCGAGCGGATGGCGGAGAAGGCCGCGCGCTAGCCCCAGCTGGTCGCCGTCGCGGCGCGCGGGGCCGCGCGCTGACGGCGGGGCGCGTGGGGGCCGGCGGCGCCCGCATGGCTCGCCTGTCGCGGCAAGCTCGCTCCGGACGGGGCGAGCGCGAGCCCCCCATCCCCCGAGACGGGGGCTGGGTCGGCGGGAAGTCGAATCGCCGATCGCGCGCTCGCCCCGTCCTGCGCTCGCGCACGCGACGACGGCTCGCCATGATGGCGCCGCCACCCCCCACGCGCCCCGCCGTCAGCGCGACACCACGGTCGGCGACGACTCATCATCAGCCTGCGCGAGGCCGACGGCCCGCGACTCTCCGCTAGCTACAGCTCAGCCCGCACCAGGCGGGCGCCTGCGGTGAGGGCGGTCAGCTTGGCGAAGGCGACGGGGCGGGGTAGGTACTTCATCCCGCAGTCTGGGGCGGGGAGGAGGTGCGTGGGCGGGACGCGCTGGAGACCTGCTCGGATGCGCGCGGCCACTTGCTCCGGGGTCTCCACCGCGGGGTCGGCGAGGTCCAGTACGCCCAGGATGATCGTCTTGCCTGCGAGGTCGGCGAGCACGCCCAGGTCGAGCTTTGGCTGGGCGGCCTCGATCGAGATCTGGCTGGCGGTGGTCGCGGCGAGCTGGGGTAGGAAGGAGTAGCCGGTCGGCTTCTGGTGCCGCACCACCGCCGCGTAGCCGAAGCAGAGGTGGATCGCGGTCGGCACCGTGAGACCTTCCAGGGCGCGGTTGATGGCGCGCACGGCGAACCGGCCGGCCGCATCCGGGTCGTTGCGCAGCCAGGGCTCGTCGAGCTGGATGACGTCGGCCCCGGCGCGCTCGAGGTCACGCGCCTCGGCGTTGACGGCCGCCGCGAAGTCCATGGCGAGCGCCTCCACGTCGGGATAGGCCTCGTTGCGCGCCTGCTGCGCCAGCGTGAAGGGGCCCGGCAGCGTGATCTTGGCCGGCCGGTGCGTGTGGCGCCGCAGGAACTCCATGTCCCGCACCTCGACCGGCCGCGTGCGGACGATGCGTCCGACCACGCGCGGCACGCGCGTCTCGTTGCCGTTCCGGTCGCGGATCACGCCGGGGTTGTCGACGTCCACGCCCGCAAGCGCGGTCGCGAACCGGTTGGAGTAACTCTCGCGCCGGATCTCGCCGTCGGTGATGACGTCGATGCCCGCCCGCTCCAGCTCCCCGATGGCCAGGAGGGTGGCGTCGTCCTGGGCCTGCTCGAGGAACGGCTCCGCCACCCGCCAGATGTCCCGCTGGCGCACGCGCGGGACGCCCTTGGCGAGCAGGCTGCGGTCGACGAGCCAGTCGGGCTGCGGATAGCTGCCCACCACCGTGGTCGCCAGGAGCGGCAGAGCCATGATCGGATCCTTTCCTCGTCGTGATGCTATCGCGTCAAGCCGCGCGATATGCCGCGACCCGCCGCTCGAGCCGGCGTAGCAGCGCCTCGTGCAGACCGGTCATCGCCAGCACGAGCACGATGCCGGCGTAGACTCCGGGGCTGTCGAGCATCGTGCGCTGGCGCGTGATGAGAAAGCCGAGGCCGGCGCCCGCCCCCAGCATCTCGGCCACGATCACTCCGACGATCACGAGCGCGCCGCCCAACCGCAGCGCCGCCACGCTGGACGGCAGGCTCGCCGGCAGGGCGACGTAGAGAATCTGCTGCGCCCGCGTCGCGCCGAGCGCCCGAGCGGTCTCGGCCAGGGCGGGGCTCAGCGCCGCCACGCCGGCCAGCGCGGTGAGCATGGTCGGGATGAAGGCGTAGATGGCCGCGAAGGCGATCTTCGATTCCGGCCCCAGCCCGAACCAGACCAGCATCACCGGGTAGAGCACCACCAGCGGCACCGCGTAGCCCGCGCGGATCACCGGCAGGAGCATCCGGCGCGCGGTGGGCGACCCGCCGAGGACCTGCCCGGCCAGGATACCGCCGCCGCACGCGATCGCGTAGGCGACGAGGATCTCGCCGAGCGTCGTCGGCAGGCTGCCGAGATACTCGGCGCGCTCGCGCACGAGCGTGCCGAGCGCCTCGCTCAGCGGGGGCACGAACAGACGCGGGACGACGCCGGCGCGCGGCAGCACCTCCCAGGCCACGAGGATCGCCACGTACAGCGCCGCCTGGCTCGCGCGCAGCCCGCGTGTCATCGCCGCTCCGCGGTGCGGATGTGCTGCCAGATGCGGTCCTTGAGGACGCCGAAGCGCTCGCCGGAGGTCAGGGCGAACGTCCGTGGACGCGGCAGGTCGACCGTGACGTCGTCCAGGACGCGGCCGGGCCGCGCGCTGAGGACCACTACCCGGTCGGCCAGGTAGACCGCCTCGTTGAGACTGTGCGTGACGAACAGCACGGTCTTGCGGGTCTCGGACCAGATCCGCAACAGCTCGTCCCCCAGCACCATGCGGGTCTGCTCGTCGAGCGACGCGAACGGCTCGTCCATGAGCAGCACGGCCGGGTTCTGCACGAGCCCGCGCGCGATCGCCACGCGCTGCTTCATGCCGCCCGAGAGCTGGTGCGGCAGCCGATCCTCGGCCCCGGCCAGGCCGGTGAGCTCCAGCATGCGCCGGGCGGCGTCGAGGCGCTCGCGCCTGGGCACGCGGCGGAGCTTCAGCGGGAAGGCGACGTTGTCCACGGCGGACAGCCAGGGCAGGAGGTTGGCCTCCTGGAACACCACGCCCACCTTGCGCGGCTTTGGCGCCGTCATCGGCTCGCCGTCGCAGAGCACGACGCCGCTGGAGGGCTGGCGCAGGCCGGCGACGAGCGACAGCAGCGTCGACTTGCCGCAGCCGCTCGGACCCACGACGGTCACGAACTGGCCGTCGGGGACCTCGAGGTCGACCCGGTCCAGCGCGAGCACGCCGTCGCCGTCGGCGCCGAACCGCTGCGAGACCGATCGGATCGCGACGACGGGCCGGCTCAGGGCGCCTGTCTCCAGGCGCCGAGCCGGCTCTCGGCCGCCCGCAGCAGCTCGTTGACCGCGACCGCGGCGGCGGCCACCAGCACCAGCGCGGCGTACAGCTGCGGCATCTGGAGGTTCTCGCCCCAGGCGGCGATGCGGTAGCCGATGCCGTCACGGGCGCCGTAGATCTCGCAGAGCAGCACGGCCGTGATGTTGAAGATCATGCCCAGCCGGACCGACTCGAGCAGGATCGGCGCCATCGCGGGCAGGTAGATCTCGCGGATCACCTGCCACCGGGTGGCGCCGTACGCGTGACTCACGAGCACCAGCTCGCGCGGCACCGACTCCACGGCCGCGATGCCACCGGCGATGACCACGAACAGCGTGGTGAACACGCCGAAGGCGATCTTCTGCGGGATGCTGACGCCGAACACGAGGATGAACACCGGGAGGAAGATCGACTTGGGCACGCCGAACAGGAAGTTCACGAGCGGCCGGAACAGCCCGCCCAGGAACGGCACCTCGGCGAGCACGAAGCCCACGAAGAGCCCGACGGGCGCGGCGATCAGAAAGGCCGCGAGCACCTCCCAGACGGTCACCCACAGGCTCGCCCGCACCTCCGGCCGTCCCGCGAGGGCCACCAGGGCCTGGACGATGGTGCTCGGCGCCGGCGCCAGGCTCGCGTCGATCCGCCCCAGGCGGACCAGCACCTCCCAGAGCAGCACCATCCCCAGCACGCTGGCGGCGACGATGAGCCGCTCGTGCCGCTGCATCGGCGAGCGGGCTACGGCTTGGTCGGGACGATCGGCATGTTCTGGAACACCTCGGCGGCGGGCGCCATGTCCTTCACGCCGCTGGCCGCCGCCAGCTCCAGCGCCTTCTCGACCGCGGCCAGCTTCGTCTGGCCGTCGCGCGATAGCCGGAGGAACGTCTTCTCGAACTCCATCTTGGCGATCGCGGGCGACAGCTCGTTGTGCTCGGCGATGGTCTTGATGGCGTAGTCGGGGTTGGCGCGCATGTACTCCAGCGCACCGTAGAGCGCGTTCAGCCCTTTCTGGATGAAGGCGCGACGGTCGGTGAGGTTCTTCTCGGTCGCCGTCCAGCCGCCGATGAGGTTGGGCGGCATCGCGGTGGCGAAGTCGATCAGCACGCGCACCTTGCCCTCGGAGACGACCTGGTAGCTCAGCGGCGAGTAGATGACGGCGGCCGCCAGGTTGCTGTTCAGCAGATTCGGCACGAGCCCGCCCCCGCCGACGCCGATGCGCGAGAAGTTGACCTTGTGCTCGCTCTGGGCCCAGAGCGCCAGCGTGTCGGTGCCGGACCCGGCCGACGTGATGCCCACCTTCTTGCCGTCCAGCTCCTTGGCCGACTTGATCGGTGAGTCGCTCTTCACGCCGAGGATCCACCCCGACCACTCGTCACCGCTCCCACCCACGATCTTGGTCAGGACGCCGCGCTTGCGGGAGGTGGCGATCAGCGGGACGGCGACGGTGCCGAGGTCGGCCGAGCCGGCCGCGATGGCCTCGAACGTCTCGCCGCCACCTCGGTAGATCGTGATCTCGGGCTTGAGCCCTTCCTTCTCGAACAGCCCCTTGTCCCTGGCGACGGTGGCGAGGATGGTCGGGAAGTAGGTCTTGGTCGGGCAGCCGATGCGGATGACCTCCTGGGCCGCCGCCTCGGTGGACAGGCCCACTCCCACACCGGCGGCGAGGGCGGCAATCAGCAGGACTGCCAGCGTCGTTCTCATGAGACTCCTCCGGCACGTCGTCGTGTCTGGGGCGGCATCGTAGCACGCCGCCTGCGCACCGGAGGGCGGGGCCGCTCCGCGAGGGGCGACCCCGCCGTGCGTCGATCTATGCCGGTAGCCTGAATCCCTGCCGCGCGAGCAGCTTCCAGCTTCCGTTCTGCTTCTGCCAGACCTGCAGCGCGCCGATCCTGGTCGTCGTCGCCTTGCCGTCGAGCTCGGATTCGGCCAGATAGATGTGACGCGCGATGGCGGCGTCGCCGACGACCGCCACCTTGAGCTCGGGGAAGGCGAGCGACTTGACGACCTGCTTGCGGGTCATCACGGCGTGGACGAACTGTTCCTTGGTCTCGACCCTGCCATCGGAGTGCCCGTAGCTGATCTGCGCCGCCGTGACCTGCTCCAGCTTGGTCCGGTCGGCCTCGAGCAGCCCCGTCCGTAAGATTTCGACGCTCTCGGTGACCGCCGCCTCGGCGGCGGCCTCGGCGCCGGTGAGGCTGCCGAGCAAGAGGCCGGGAGCGACGAGCGCACACGCACCTGCCACCGCCACGTCACGACGCGTCATGTCCATGGGTTCCTCCTCGACAGGGTTAGCTTGTCCCGCCACCTTCCCGCTGCTTGCGCAGGAAGTCCTGGAGCTCCTGCATGAGCTTGTCCGAGTCGACCTCTCCACTCGGGAGGGGTTGCCGCTCCTCGCCTGCTTCGGCGTCGTACTCCTGCTCCAACCGCTTGACGTGCTCCCGGGTGGCGCGATCCCGAGCCACCGCCTGATCGCACTGCGCGCGGAACTCCCGGATGGCCTCGGCGAAGTTCGACATGTCCGGGCTCAAATTGAGCAGGCGGGCCACATAGGTCACCAGGCTCTCGATCGCCGCCGGATTCTCGGAGTCCTGGAGGTAGTGCGGGGCCTGGCCCATGAAGCCGACGTGCTGGATGCCGCGTTGTTCCGCGGCGTCAAGGACGACCGAGGAGATACCGGTCGGGCCCTCGTAGGTCGGGCGGCGATAGATGCCCCAGGCCTCGAGCATGGACCGCGAGGCGGCGTCGGTGGCGCGCGCCGTGACCCGCACCGGACGGGTGTGCGGCGCGCCCGCCAGGAGCGCGCCGAGCGAGACGATGCGTGTCACCCCACAGCGCTCGGTCACACCGAGGAACGCCTTCGTATACGTCTTCCACCGCTGATGCGGCTCCGGGCCGCAGAACAGCAGGAGGCCGTCACGCCCACGCTCAGGAGGGCAGGCAAGGAACTCGCTCAGCGGCCAGTGGATGTCGCGGCCGCCGTCGGCCCTCATGCGCACCTCGGGCCGCTCCTGGCTGAACACGAAGAACTCTTCGGGGTCGATCCGTGCGACCCGCTCGGCCTGTAGGTCGCGGGCCAGGTGACGCAGGGCGCCCGTGGCCGCCCGACCGGCATCGATCCATCCCCCGAACGCCATGACCAGCGTCGTCAGGTTGGCCGCCGGCTCGCGATCGAACTCTACGTGGTCCATGCTCATCCTCTCGGCCGTGGCGAGCGTTGATCGTCACTTCCCCTGCATCCCACTGGGCCCGCCCGACCACCTGAATATTCGCACAGGCATCGCCCGGTTGGCTCGCCCGACCCGGCGGCTTACGCGGCGTGCGCCTTCAGGAAGTCGAGGAGGAGCTCGCTGACCCGGGCCGCCTGCTCCTGCTGTACCCAGTGCCCGGCGCCGTCGAGCAGGTGGCAACCGACGAAGCGCGTGCACGCCGTGTCCTGCATGCGCTCGACCGCTCCCGGTCGCTGATAGACACCCCAGTCGCTCCGCCCCGAGATGAAGATCGACGGCACGTCGATGGTCCGCCCCGAGAACAGCTGCACCTCTGACTCGAACGCCCCGCTGCTGCGCGAGCGATACCAGTTGAGGCCGCCCTGAAACCCGGTGCGCTGATACTCGGCGGCATAGACGGCCAGCTCGTCCTCCGGCAGCCACCGGCAGGCGGCGATCTCCTGCGGCGACGGCATTGCCTTCGCCACCGCCGCCGGCATGTCGTCGGCGAGGTCCATGATGTAGTAGGTCGGCATCTTCGCCAGCTCTTCGGCCGACCACGCGGCCAGCCGGTGCGGCGTGTTGTGCTTCCAGTCGGCGCTCTTGTGGTGGAAGTAGGCGCGCAGGAAGTCGTGAAGGCCCTGCGGGCAGTGCCACATCTGGGCGTTCGCGGCGCGGGTCGAGTACCACCACTGGTAATGTTTGCGTGGCCGGGGCAGGGCCGCGAGCGCCTCGTGGATGGTGGGGCTCGCGGGAACCTGGGGCGGATGGCGGTCGGTGTCGAACGGGAGATCGGGCGGCCCGGCGAAGGGTGCGCTCATCAGCGCGACGGACCGGAAGACGTCGGGGCGCAGCAGGGCGCACCAGGCGGCGACCGAGGCGCCGAAGTCGTGGCCGACGACCGACGCGACCGAGCGGTAGCCGAGCGCCACCACGAGCCCCAGCGCGTCGCGCACGCTGTTCAGCAGCCGGAACGGCCGGAGATCGTCGTCGTAGTTCGCGCTCCAGCCGGTCGTGCGGCCGTACCCGCGCTGGTCGGGGGCGATGACGTGGAACCCCGCGGCGGCCAGCGCCGGCATGACCGCGCGCCAGGAATACGCGAGCTCGGGAAAGCCGTGCAGCAACAGGACGCAGGGCCGGCCCGGCGCCGCCGAGCCGGCCTCGAGCACGTGCATGCGCAGGCCATTGACGTCGGAGACGAAGCGCGCCCGGATACCCGCGGGGAGGACGTCGTTCGGCAGCGGCGAGGGCTCGGCCATGGCGGTCGTCACACGCTGTCGAGGCCGCTCGACCATCGGCGGCAGATGTGATGGGCGATCGCGATGGGCGCCGGCAGCGACACCCGCGAGGGGTCGTCGGGGCCGGCGGTGGCGCGTGCGACCATCTCGCGGATCTCGTCGCGCGAGAACCAGCGCGCCTCGGCGATCTCCTCGGGGTCGACGGTGATCTCCTCGGTCAGGGCCTCGGTGAGAAACCCCATCATCAGGCTCGACGGGAAGGGCCACGGCTGCGCGGCCAGGTAGCGGACGCGCCCGCAGCGCACGCCCGCCTCCTCGCGTACCTCTCGCCGTACCGCCTCCTCCGGAGTCTCCCCCGGCTCGACGAAGCCGGCGAGGCACGAGAACCGGGCGCCGGGGCGGCGACGGTTGCGGCCGAGCAGGGCTCGATCGCCCGGGATGGCGAGCAT
>Ga0209382_10000173_pt1 | contig 102622 bp, 91 predicted proteins | sample SoiMetdeltSBSDD5_FD_187599 | JGI IMG/M metagenome (GOLD analysis project Ga0209382, IMG submission 187599) | Bulk soil microbial communities from a Populus tree surrounding site in Tennessee, USA - Soil MetaG P. deltoides SBSDD5 (SPAdes) (version 2) | ecosystem: Environmental > Terrestrial >...
GCCGAAAGCGGCGTTGTTGGACGTCGAGCTCCAGTTGTTCGCCAACTGAACTCCCCAGTTGCGGAACTGGAGCAGGGGATCGACCAAGTCCTTCCCGGCTTTCGTTGCTTCATCGATCATCGCCTGTTTGAGCGCCGGGTGCTTTTGCGCCGCCGCGACGACGGCGAGAACCTGCGCATAACGTGCTTCCTCGCCCGGCAGTGGCGGCCCGTCCTTCAGTACCGCCGGGAGTTCGTCGAAGAACTTGTCCGGGAACACCCACTTTGTCTCGCCCGCTCCACTGTCGCCGATCGGGGATGTCAACTTGGGCAGCTTGCGCCAATCGTGCTGCTTCATCGTGCCGTCGAATTTGGCCAGCGGATAGATGTCGATCGTGCCGATCACCGCTTGTATGGCCTGCCTGTCCTCCGGCGTGTCATCCATGAACACGCGTGGCACGACGAACGCCGTGCCGGTCTTCGCGCGAAAGACCTTGGTGACTCCCCTGGGCACTTCGCCGTTCCAATCCGGGCCGGCCAGCAGATAAAAACCGGGCCGCGTGCCGTACATCGCGCCGAGCTGGGCGAAGCTGTCGGTGCGCAGGTCCACCACTTGGTAGGCCCAGAAGCGCCCGCGAAAATCCGGCACCTGCACGACCACCGGCGTTTCGTCGAGCGCGGCGATGCCGGCGCCGTAAACCACGTCCTGGTTCGGACACGCAACCCAGCGCTGCTCGGGCTCGATGTAGTCGTGCAGCATGGACAGCGTGTTGAGCGGCGCGAATGGCAGCACGCCGTTCATCAATCCCGGCTCAGGCGCCTGCTTGAACGCCAGCCGGCGATTGTAGACATTCACCATCGGCCAGGCCCAGAAATAGGCGTCGCGCGCGACCATTCGGGCGTAGGCTTCGGTGATCTTTACGCTCGCGTCGGGGCCGGGCGGCATCGCGAGACTCCAGCTCGGCGACGGCATCAGCGGTGGCGGCGCGCTTTGCGCCTGGGCGATCTCAACTGGAACGCCGGTCGCAAGCGCCGAGACGGCCGCAAGCGTGGTGCCGACGAGCAGGCGGCGACGATCGACGGTAAGAGCTGTTGTTTGGTTGTTCATGACATGCTCCTGATGCTTCAGGGTGCCACACGTTTCGTCGGGGCAGTTCTCATTTCGGTGGCGTGTAGAGATCAGGTGTTCCTCTCGCCATCATCGACAAGACGTCACTTCAGCTCCACCGTGACGCGGCCGAGCTTGCCGGTGAACTTGAACGGCGGGGTGTAGCTGAAGTCGATGGGCGAGCCGGTGTCCTCGCCGATGTCCTGCCCCTCGGCGAGGGCGTATTTGAACGGCGTCGTCTTCTCGACGCGACCTTCGCCGATCTTCCGGCCGTTGGCAGAGAGTGTGATCGTGCCGCCCTTGCCCATGCCGCCGCCGTCGGACTTGAAATCCATCGCCAGGGTGACCTTGCCGGGCGGCACGGGCTCGGTGGAGACGATCCGATAGCGCTCAAGCGCGACGTGGTTGTGCAGGCCCACGAGCTTGCCTTGCTGGAGGTAAAAGCCCCATCCGCCGGTGAAGCCGCCCTGCGTGAAGATCATGCCCTCAGCGCCGGCGACGGGGATTTCCGCCTCGGCCGTGATGGTGAAGGACTTGTTCTTGAGATCAGGCGCCGAGGCTTCGGGCAGCGCCGCCAGCGGCGTCTCGTACACGAACGTCTTGCGCCCGGCGGCGAGGCTGGGCTTGCCGGTCAGTTCGACCGACATGCGTTCGGGGCCGCGCCAATCGAGCGGCAGGATATCGTTGCGCGCCGCTTCGGCCCACCATAGGTCCTGCATCGCCCTGAGCTTGTCAGGATTCCTCGCAGCGAGATCGTCGGCCTGCGAGAAATCCTGGTCGATGTTGTAAAGCTCCCACTTCGCCTTATCGAGGTCGAAACCCTGGCGGTCGGGCTGCCACGGTGGGAACGAGAGCGACGACGCAAACCAGCCGTTCTGGTAGATGCCGCGATTGACGCCGATCTCGAACACCTGGGCCTTGCGGCGATCGGCGGCCTTGGCGTCTCCGAACGTGTAGCTCAGGCTGACGCCTTCGATCGGCTTCTGCGGGATGCCGTTGAGCACGTCCGGCGCCTGCACGCCGACGACCTCCAGCAGCGTCGGCATGATGTCGATGACATGGTGGAACTGGCTGCGCAGCCCGCCCTTGTCGGTAATCTTCGCCGGCCACGAGACGATCATCGGGTTGCGCGTGCCGCCGAAATGCGAAGCGACCTGCTTGGTCCACTGGAAAGGCGTGTTCATCGCCCAGGCCCAGGCCGACGGAAAATGATTGAAGTGCTTCGGGCCGCCGAGTTCGTTGATGACTTTGAGGTTGTCCTGCCAGGTCTCCACGATGTTGTTGAAGAAGGCGTTCTCGTTGGTCGAGCCTTCGATGCCGCCTTCCGCAGATGCGCCGTTGTCGCCGACGATGTAGACCATCAGCGTGTTGTCAGCGTCGGGAAGCTTCGCCACGGCGTCGAGCACGCGGCCCATTTCGTGATCGACATGCGCGCCGTATCCGGCGAAGACTTCCATCATACGTGCATAGAGCCGTTTCTGGTCGGCGTTGAGCGAATCCCAGGCCGGCAGGCCGGCCGCACGCGGCGTGAGCTTGGCACCTGCGGGAACAACGCCGAGCTGCTTCTGCCGCTCGAAGGTGATCTCGCGGTAGCGGTCCCAGCCCATGTCGAACTGGCCCTTGAACTTGTCGATCCACTCCCTCGGTGCCTGATGCGGGGAGTGGGTGGCGCCGGGGGCGACATAGAGGAAGAAGGGCCGGTCCGGATCGATGACCTTCACCTTCTGCATCCAGGCGATCGACTTGTCGGCGATGTCGGTGGAGAGGTGATAGCTGGGATCGCTCGAGCGCGGCACGCGGTTGCGGTTTTCGAACAGGATCGGCTCGTACTGGCTCGTGTCGCCGGAATTGAAGCCATAGAAGTAGTCGAAGCCGAGACCATTGGCCCACCGGTCGAACGGACCGATCTCGCTCGTTTCCCAGATGGGCGTGTTGTGATTCTTGCCGACCCAGGCGGTCGCGTAGCCGTTCTGCCGCAGAATTTCGGCAACGGTGCCGGTGCTTCGCGGAATGATGCCCGTGTAGCCGTCGTATCCCGTCGCGGCTTCGGTGATGCCGCCATTCCCAGTCACGTGGTGATTGCGCCCGGTGATCAGCGCGGCGCGGGTCGGCGAGCACAGAGCCGTGGTGTGGAAGCGGTTGTAGCGCAGGCCCTGGGCCGCGAGCTTCTCCATGCTCGGCGAAGGCACGCTGCCGCCGAACACGCTGAACTGCCCGAAGCCCACGTCGTCCAGGAGAATCAGCACGATGTTGGGCGAGCTTTTGGGCGGTCGCGCGATCTGCGGGAAGGTGGCCGGATCGGAGTCCTGGTAAGTGCGCCCGACTTGCCCCTTGAAGTGAAAGTCCGGTCGCGGCAACGACAGGGAGGCGCCCGGGACGGGCGGGAGGCTCTGCGCCGAAGCAGTATGTGCGAACGCGGCCATGCTGACCGTCGCGAGCAGCGTCCGCATTGTGCTAACAAGCGTCCTGGCTGGGAAGGACATTTCTCTCCTCCTGCGGTAGCGCTCCGTAGAAGTCGGCGCCGCGCGGCGTCGTCACGCGCGCAACGAAATCGGCGATCGATTTCTTCCCCGTGCCGTCGTTGCACAACGGCAGCGGATCGAGCCCCTGGGCGCGCGCAGCGGTAGCAACGCCGATAGCTGCGAGCCGGGCAGCCGAGCGTATCGCCTTGGTGCATGCCGATCGCATTTCGCGCCGCCGGTGGCAGGCGGCGCGTCGTGCGCTGCCGGCCGGTCTTCTACCATCAGCGCGACTGCGCGGCATCAAATTGCCGTTGCAGCTTTTCGACCATCTGATCGATGCTGAAACTCGCCGGTCTTTGACTGGGCGGATAGTCCTTGAAAGTAGCCAAAAATTTGCCGGCCACCGCGGGGCCCGCAATGATGCTCGCCGCCCCGTCCGACATCAGCCAGTCCCAGTACGTATTCGACGTGATATCTGCGCGTTCGTAAGGATCGGCCCGCAGGTTGAAGATCTTGGGAACGCGTAGCTTGGTGAACGGCTCGGCCCAGATCTGCAGCGTTCCACGCTCGCGCTGCTCCTCAAACACGACCTTCCACTGCCCGTAGCGCATGGCGACGAGATCGCCGTCGTCGTTGAAATAGAAGAACTCCTCTCGCGCGCTGTGGGGCTGCTGGCCGGTCAGGTAGGGGAGCTGGTTGTAGCCGTCGAGGTGGACCTTGAAGGTCTTGTTCCCGGCCTGATGGCCCTTGAGCAGCTTCTCCTTGATATCGGGATCCCCGGCGGCCGCCATCAGGGTCGGGAGCCAGTCAAGGCCGCTGACGATCTCGTTCGAGACGGAGCCCGGTTGAACCCGTCCCGGCCAGCGGATCAGGCACGGCACCCGGAAGGCGCCTTCCCAGTTGGTGTTCTTCTCGCTGCGGAACGGCGTTGTTCCGGCATCCGGCCAGGAATTCTGGTGCGGGCCGTTGTCGGTCGTGTAGATCACGATGGTGTCGTTGGCGATGCCGAGATCGTCCACCGCCTTGAGGATGGTGCCGATCGTTGCATCGTGCTCGATCATGCCGTCGGCATACTCGGTCCTTGAGTTTAGTCCGGGCTGGTCACGACGTTCCGCCCGCACGTGCGTGCGGAAGTGCATGCGGGTGGAGTTGAACCAGCAGAAGAACGGCCGGTTGGCACGCGCCTGACGTCGCATGAAATCGATTGCCGCGGCTGAAGTTTCGTCGTCGATCGTCTCCATGCGCTTGCGGGTCAGCGGTCCTGAATCCTCGATCTTGCCGTCGGCCGAGCTCTTGATGACACCGCGGGGCCCAAAGCGTTTCCGAAATTCGGGATTCTGCGGGTAAAAGCGATTCTCCGGGTCTTCCTCGGCATTGAGGTGATAAAGGTTGCCGAAGAACTCGTCGAAGCCGTGGTTGGTCGGCAGAAATTCGTCCTTGTCGCCGAGATGGTTCTTGCCGAATTGGCCGGTGGCATAGCCGAGCGGCTTAAGCAGTTCCGCAAGGGTCGCGTCGCGTGCCTGCAGCCCCAACGACGCGCCCGGGATGCCGACCTTGGAGAGGCCGGTGCGCAGCGTGCACTGGCCGGTGATGAAGGTCGAACGGCCGGCCGTGCAGCTCTGCTCCGCGTAATAGTCGGTGAACATCATGCCTTCGCGGGCGATGCGGTCGATGTTCGGCGTGCGGTATCCCATCAGCCCGAACGAATAGGCGCTGAGGTTGGTCTGGCCGATGTCGTCGCCGAAGATGACGAGAATGTTCGGCCCGCGGCCCGACGGTGCCGGCTGGGCCTGCGCGGGCGACTGCGCAAGCCGCGTCGGCGCGCCGGCGGCGAGCGCGGAGGCAGCCGCGAACGTGGTGCTACCGAGCAGAATGTTGCGTCGATTGAGTGTACGATTGTTCGCTTTGGTCTCGCGTCGTGTGTCGTCGTGGCTCATGACAGCTCCTTTTGAGGTCTCGGCAATGGCAACTCGCCCGCATGAGCCCAGTGGAAGCTTCGATCCGGTCAGGCGGCTCGGATCCACCGGGCTTGTCCTCGGATGGCGAGGCTGCCCGAGGTCTCGTGCAGGCTAGCTCAGTCAATCCCGCCGGCCATAGCCGGCCGCGCGCGCCTCACCTCATTGCGGAGGCGGCGTGCAGTAGTCCCAGTAGCCTTGCGTCTGCGCGGCGTCAGTCCAGAACCAGCACATGTTCGGGCCGGGTGCGGCGGGCGCGACGCCGACTGCCGTTGCGACGATAACCGTGCCGAGGACGACGCCGCCGATCACCGTGCCATAGTAGGGGCGACGGACCCACGTCCGTACCGGGCGAACGATGGCGCGCGTGGTGGCGACGCCGGCGCCGGAGCGCACGACGGTTCCGCCGCGGCGGACCGTGGTGGTGGTGGTGGTCCGTCGCGCGGCGACGGTGCCCCCTCGCACCGAGGACCGTCGCACCGCCACACCCCCGCCGCCGACTGCGGCGCGCCGTGCGCCACCGCCCCGGCGCTGCGCCGACAGGTCTGAGCTATCGGCTGTTGAGGCCTGCTCCGCCGCCGTTGCCGGCGCCGGTTGGTGAAACCCCATGCCGGCGCAAGCCAGCAACGAGATCAGGCCGGCGCCACTCAGCAGTCTGGTGTAGCTCATCGTGGCCTCCTTCCACACATGCGTTCGCTGCAGCTCGAATATTCAGCCCCCTTTTCGCGATCCGATCGTCGTCGCGATTTACGTAACCCAGGATCGAACGCAGTCAACCTGAGCCGATGTCGTGCCACACACGTGATCTCGATCCGTGAGCGTCGGCCCTGCGGATCGGCCGCGCGCAGCCTGCAGGTTGCCGGCTTGGCCCTTCCCGTTGGTCCGCGCGTCCCGGCTGCCGGAGGTGCACCGAGCGTTGATTCAGGCTAAGAAGAACCCCATATCCGGCTGCCTACTTCATTGGTCACCGCTGCATGGACCCGCCCGTCGGTTGCGGGCGTGTCGCGCTGATGGTTCAGGCATGCTCTCCAAAACATTATTCCACCCTTCGGTCAGCGCCTGGTTCGAGGAGCACTTCAAAGAGCCCACGCCGGCGCAGGCGGAGGCGTGGCCGCGCATCAAGGCCGGCCGCAACGTCCTGATCGCGGCGCCGACCGGCTCCGGCAAGACGCTCGCCGCATTCATGGCGGCGATCGACGACCTGGTGCGGCTGGGCGTCGACGGCGGCCTCGAGGACGAGACCCACATCCTCTATGTCTCGCCGCTGAAAGCGCTCTCCAACGACATCCGCCTCAACCTGCTGGCGCCGCTTGCCGGCATCCGGGAGAAGCTGCGCGAGCAGGGAGAGCCCGATGTCGAGATCCGAACCTTTGTGCGCACCGGCGACACCCCGGCGGGCGAGCGGGTGCGCATGGCGCGCCGGCCGCCCCACATCGTGGTGACGACGCCGGAATCGCTCTACATCCTGCTCGGGTCCGAGACCGGGCGCCGCATGCTTGCGACCACGCGCACGGCGATCGTCGACGAGATCCATGCCGTCGCCCCGAACAAGCGCGGCAGCCACCTCTCGCTTTCGCTCGAGCGCCTGGCGGCGATCTGCGCGCACCCGCCACTGCGCATCGGGCTCTCCGCCACCCAGAAACCGATCGAGGCCGTCGCGCGGTTCCTGGTCGGCGTCGGCACCGGCGGCAAGGGCCGGCGCGCGCGCCAGCTTGACTGCGCCATCGTCGATTCCGGACATCGCCGCGAGCGCGATCTCGCGCTCGAGGTCCCGGATTCACCGCTCGAAGCCGTGATGTCGGCGGAGGTATGGGAGCAGGTCTACCGGCGCCTCGCCGGACTGATCGAGGCGCACCGGACCACGCTGATCTTCGTCAATACGCGCCGGATGGCGGAGCGGGTGACGCGAGAGCTTTCCGAGCGGCTTGGCGAGACCGACGTCACCGCACACCACGGCAGCCTGGCCAAGGAGCAGCGGCTCGATGCCGAGCAGCGGCTCAAGCACGGCAAGTTGAAGGCGCTGGTTGCCACCGCATCGCTCGAGCTCGGCATCGACATCGGCGATGTCGATCTCGTGTGTCAGCTCGGCTCGCCGCGCTCGATCGCGAGCTTGCTGCAACGGGTCGGGCGGTCCGGTCACGCGGTAGGCGGCACGCCGAAGGGCCGCCTGTTCCCGCTGTCGCGCGACGAGCTGGTCGAGTGCACCGCGCTCATCGACAGCGTCCGCCGCGGCGAGCTCGACCGTCTCGCGATACCTGCCCGACCGCTCGACGTGCTGGCGCAACAGATCGTGGCGGAGGTCGCCGCGCGCGAGTGGAGCGAGGACGGATTGTTGGCGCTGATCCGGCGAGCGTGGCCCTACCGCGACCTCTCGCGCGAGGATTTTTCCGCGGTCGTCGACATGCTGGCGGACGGCTTCAGTACGCGGCGCGGGCGGCGCGGCGCGTTGATCCACCACGACCGCGTCAACCGCGTCGTGCGCGGGCGCCGCGGCGCGCGCCTGACTGCGCTGACCTCGGGAGGCGCCATCCCCGACAACGCCGACTACCAGGTCCTGCTCGAGCCGGAGAACCACTTCATCGGAACGGTGAACGAGGATTTCGCGGTCGAAAGCATGGCCGGCGACATCTTTCAGCTCGGCAACAAAAGCTACAAGATCCAGCGGGTCGAGCGCGGGGTCGTGCGGGTCGAGGACGCGCACGGCATGCCTCCCACCATTCCGTTCTGGCTCGGCGAGGCGCCGGGCCGAACCGACGAGCTGTCGCAGGCGGTTTCTCGCTTGCGCGCCGATGTGGCCGAACACCTTGCGGGCGACCCGACCGGCGCGGCCGCGCTGCGTTGGCTGGTGGACGAGCTTGGCGTCGTTGCGGCCGCGGCCGAGCAGCTGGTGGAATATCTGCGGGCCGGGCACGCTGCGCTAGGCTGCCTGCCGACGCGGCACACAGTCGTGCTCGAGCGCTTCTTCGACGAAGCGGGCGGCATGCAGCTCGTCATTCATTCGCCATATGGCAGCCGGATCAACCGCGCCTGGGGACTGGCGCTCCGCAAACGCTTCTGCCGCAAGTTCAACTTCGAGCTCCAGGCGGCCGCGACCGAAGACAATATCGTCATCTCGCTCACCGACGTGCACAGCTTCCCGCTGGAGGAAGTCGTCCGCTACCTGCACTCGGCTTCGGTCCGCGCCGTGCTCACGCAGGCGCTGCTCGATTCCCCGATGTTTACGACGCGCTGGCGCTGGGTCGCCGGCGTGTCGCTGGCGCTGCCGCGCTTCCGCGGCGGCAAGAAAGTCGCGCCCCAGCTCGCCCGCATGGGCGCCGAGGATCTGATCGGCGCGGTGTTCCCCGACCAGATCGCCTGCGCGGAGAATCTCCCGGGCGAGCGCGAGATCCCGGATCACCCGCTGGTCAATCAGGCCATCGGCGACAGCCTGACGGAAGCGATGGACATCGAGGGGCTCGAGCGGCTGCTCGAGGGGATCGAGTCCGGCGCGGTCGCGACGGTGGCGCGCGACCTCACGCAACCTTCGCCGTTGGCGCTCGAAGTGCTGTCGGCGCGGCCCTACGCCTACCTCGATGACGCGCCGCTGGAAGAGCGCCGCACGCAGGCCGTGATGGCCCGGCGCTGGATGTCCCCGGAGGAGGCGTCCGATCTCGGCCGCCTCGATCCGGAGGCGATTGCGCGGGTGCGGGCGGAAGCCTGGCCGGAAGCCGAAAACGCCGACGAACTGCACGACGCCCTGGTCTGGCTCGGATTCCTCACCGCGGCCGAAGTCGCCGCCGCGCCGCGCTGGAGCGGATGGCTCGAGGAGCTTGCTGCGACGAAGCGCGCAGGGCACATCAAGCACGCGGGCGTGACGTTGTGGATCTCCGCCGAACGCGCCGCCCAGTTCCAGGCGCTGTGGCCGCACGCGCGAGTTGCGCCGCAGATCGGCGTGCCCTGCTCGCAGGAGGCGCGCGAGTGGTCGCGCGACGACGCGCTGGTCGAGATCATCCGCGGTCGCCTCGAAGGCTCTGGACCGGTCGCACCCGCTGCGCTGGCGTCGCCGCTGGGACTGACCGCGAACGAGGTCGCGGTCCCGCTCGCCAGCCTCGAGGCCGAGGGCTTCGCCATGCGCGGGCGCTTCACGGCGGACGCGACCGAGGACGAGTGGTGCGAGCGCCGGCTCTTGTCGCGCATCCACCGCTACACCATCAAGCGGCTGCGCGCCGAGATCGAGCCGGTGTCGGCGCGCGACTTCCTGCGCTTCCTGCTCGCTTGGCAGCACGTCGCACCCGAGGCGCGCATGGCCGGGCCGAAGGCGCTCGATACGGTCCTGGCCCAGCTCGAAGGTTTCGAAGCCCCCGCCGCCGCATGGGACGCCGAGATCCTGCCGGCGCGGCTCGCCGACTACGACCCGGCCTGGCTCGACCAGCAGTGCCGGGCCGGACACCTCACCTGGATGCGCCTGCGCTCCCGCAACGGGACCGGCAGCGACCGAAGGCCCTCGCCACTGCGCACGACACCGATCGCGATCCTGCCACGGCGGCAAAGCGGGCTGTGGACGGCATTGTCGCCGCAACCCGACGGCGCCGCGCTGAGCCCGCGTGCGCAAACGGTCAGGGACTGCATCCGGCAGAACGGTGCGTCGTTCTTTCACGATCTGCTCGAGGACAGCGGCCTGTTGCGATCGCAGCTCGAGGAGGCGATTGCCGAGCTGGTGGCGTTCGGGCTTGTCACCTGCGACAGCTTCGCCGGCTTGCGGGCGCTGCTGATCCCGTCGGCCGAGCGACGCACCCACAATCGGCGGCGGCGGCGCACCGCGCTGTTCGGCGTGGAGGATGCGGGCCGCTGGTCGCTGGTGCGCCGGGCCACCGCTCAACCGGGTGCGGAGGCGATCGAGCATGTGGCGCGCGCGCTGCTGCGCCGCTACGGCGTGGTGTTCTGGCGGCTGATCGAACGGGAGGCGGCGTGGCTGCCGCCATGGCGGGAGCTGCTGCGCGTCTATCGCCGGCTCGAAAGCCGCGGCGAGATCCGCGGCGGGCGCTTCGTCGCCGGATTCGCCGGCGAACAGTTCGCGCTGCCCGAAGCGATCGGCATGCTGCGCGAAACGCGCCGGCAACCGGACGCCGATACCTGGATCGCGGTATCAGGCTCGGACGCGCTCAACCTCGCCGGCATTCTGACGCCGGGGCCGCGGATTGCCTCGCTGACCGGCAACCGCGTGCTCTATCGCGACGGCCTGCCAATGGCGTCGCTCTCGGCGGGCGAAGTGACCTTCTTCAGCGAACTCGATCCGGCGACCGAATGGCAGGCGCGTCAGGTCTTGCTGCGGGCGCCGGTGCGGGCCCCGTCGCTCGCGCCGAAGCTCGATGCCGCGAGCGATGAGGACCAGGTCCGTACGCATTAGCGTTATCGCGAGTTGCACACCGGCCAGGCGGCCGATCCACCTGGATGAAACTTGGGCAGTGCCTCATGCCTTGAGGAGCGGTCCGAAGGACCCTTCGAGACGCGTCGCTGCGCGACGCTCCTCAGGGTGAGGGCGGGCGCAAGCCGCTTCCAGTCAGGTACCGACGGCCCGCGTTCGCGGAGCATGACGGGTCGGTGCTTCACGCTGCCGGTGTTGCCCTCGCCCCTACTCTTCAAATAGGCGCGCGATGGATTCAGCCCCGTAATCGCGGAACAGTTCCAGGAACTCCTGCGCCAGCTCGTAGCAAATGTGCAGGCGCCGCGTCGGAATGGTCCACCGCGCGCCCACGTCGCCGCAGGTTTGCATTTCCATCGTGAACGGAGCCGGCCAGGCGAAGCGGGACGCATAGTCGGCGAAGGTCTCCAAGAGCCGCATCGAACGAAACGCCTCGGCATACGGGGCGAGTTCGCCCTCACCTTCTCCGTAGATCACTCGGATCCGCGTTGGTGGTTGATCGGCGGAGCGACGATGGGGCGCCATGACCGTGGCCCATGATTGAGCCGAAGTCTCGTAGTCCCACGCGCACGTGCGTCGGCGTTCCGGTGGGAGGCGGGTCTCATCAGCCAGATCCGCGAATTTGACCGGGTCGAAGCCGACCATCAGGCATACGATCTGATAGGCGCGCTGCTCATCGAGACTGTGCCGCTCGAAATAGCTGGGTGGTTCGCCATTGCGCCTATTGCGCAACGCACTGAGAAACCAGCCCTTGGCGGCGTGCTTGAGTACGCCGACGGAGAAGTCGTTGGCCACCACCTTGAGCGCGGTCAGAATGGCGAAGGTGTCGGCGGTGTCTTCTTCCCGTCCCAGAACCGGCAACTTCATCTCCGACACGAGCGCGTGGCCGAGCTCGTGGGTCAGGACAAAGGCCACGTTGCCGGCCATCGACTCCACCAGCTGCCGCTGCTGCTGCATGGAGAGCCTGCCGAGGCCCAGCCTGCTCGGGAGCGTGCGCGCCACTTGGTCGATGCGCACCTCGAGTTCGGCCGCGAGCGCCTGGGCTCGTTGGTCGGGCGGGTACCGCCTCGCCTGCGTGTCGGGCAGAACCGTTTGCGCAAGACCTGGGGTCGACGCAAGCCAGCTCAGAGCAAACCAGCAACAAATTGCGCGAATGACTGTCCAGATGCGTTCACACATGATTGGGGTTTTCCGTCGTTCTCCTAGGCGATGCGCACACGTCTGCTAGTGCTTGTCCGGCGAAGGACAACCGGCGCAATCCCGTCTTCTTTTCCCTGAGCATCGGCGCCACGGCCAGGGCGCTCGGTAACTGCTCGCAGGAGGTTGGGCGCGCCTGATGCCGCTCATCGTCATTGGCGGCTTTCCCCTCGGAGTATTTGCCATGGCGGAAGCCGCAGTCATCTCGTTGCGTATACGGCTTTGTCATCGCCAAGTTCGTGTACCGACGACTCACCTGTCACATGAAGGATTTCTTGTCCCCTCGGCGATCATTCGGAGGCAACGGGCATGGCGCCACCCCGTGCGAACCGCTGTGCTCACTGCAGGATGCAAGGAGACAGGGGCCTCGAAGGTCGCAACTCGATCTCACATGAAATTCCGGTACAACGGCAGAATAGAGTTTCCGCAATCGTGCTCCGGCAGCAGGAGGGGCGGAGCCCCGCGCAAGCAGCGGCTCCGTCCCTCATCCGCGAGCGAAGCGGCACGCAGCCGAGACAAGAAGGCCCCGTCGTCGCGCCGGCTTCAGTGATTGGTCATGGTCAACCGTGACCGCCCTTACTTCTGGTTCTTGGTCGCCTTCTTGGGCGTCTTGAAGTCGCCGCCGCGAGCTTCGTTGGCGGAGCGGGTGGCGTTCGCCTGAGCGAGTTGCATGTACGCGGGGTTGGCAGCGCGGACGTCGGTGCCGTCCGTGGCCACCCGAGCAGCGGCCGCGGGAAGGGTCATCGCGACCGTTCCAAGTCCTGCGAGCAGGGCGATACGACTGATGTTCATGATGGTACCTTTCAAGTTTGCGCCCCCCTGGGCGCCTGCTTGGCAAAACTGCCTTTGGACCGAGACTGCTTCCGTTCCCGGTCCTTCGTCATTGATGCCGAGCACCGATCGCATGAGCGCCTTGCGCCGACATGTGAGACCGGTTGGGGGGAATCACAAATCACGAACAAATCACGAATCTGTGCGACAGATGGTCTTGCAAAGCGGCGCCAGCGTTTCAATGCGATTACTGCGTTACGTGCGTCCCGATCACGAAGGGCGATCTCAAGCGCGTACTCGACAACTGGTGCCCGCCCGATGCGGGCACGTTGCAGACTTTGGGAGCATGCTTGGAGGCTCGGCCGCGTTCCGCGGCCGAGCGCGTCAGGACGACGTGACCGGTTTGCGGTCAGACCCTGCGATCATGGCGGAATACGCTTGCGCGGCCGTTAGCGGCGCGCGGCCTTGTCGCGGACGCGGTCGTGCAGCTCGGCAACCTCCGGGGTCAGGACTTCGCTAAAGTCGGCCATCTCAAAGACCGGCCTGATTTCGATCTCGCTGGGCCCCGGCATCGGGTTCGGGCAGCGCCTGACCCACTCGATCGCCTCGGCCATATCCCTGACCTCCCAGATCCAGAAGCCGGCGACCAGCTCCTTCGTTTCCGCAAACGGGCCATCGATGACGGTGCGCTTCGGGCCGTCGAAGGCCACGCGCTTGCCCTGCGACGAGGGCTTGAGACCATCGCCGGCCAGCATGATGCCGGCGTTGACCAGCTCTTCGTTGTATTTGCCCATGGCCTCGAGAAGCTCGGTCGAGGGCATCATGCCCGCCTCGCTGTCTTTCGTCGCTTTCACCAGAACCATCACACGCATCGGCTTGTCTCCTCGGATCTACGGGGGCCGCACCGGCCTCCCTGCCCATACGACGAACGAGCACCGGCGGGATCGACATCGCGAAAGAAAAATTTTACGCGAACAGAGACCAGATCGTGGCGGAACGGAGGCTCACGCGCCGTCGGCCATGCTCAGGCTGCGCAGCTGCCAGCTGTGAATGCAGCCTCTCAGGCGGCTTAGGTTTGCCAAAGGCCTATTGCGCGATTCTGTCGAGCTTGGCGGAACATGCTTCGTATCCGCTCCACATTTAGCTGCCGCGGGACGTTGCTCGAGCACGTCGTTTGCGACCGGCGGGGCCGAGAAGGCGTTGGTCAGGCGTGGAGCGAGGCGTTATGATCGGCAGGGAAGTCGAGAACCGCCGGCGTTGGTCGACCGCGGGTGTCCGCACATGGCCGATCGGACTTCGCCCGCCGCACTGATGGTCGATTGCCATCTATCGAGAGAGGCGTTAGTAGCGCCACCGTTCTCGTCCTCCATGGGAGCAGCGGCCTTGCCCATGACAATGCCCCGACAGCTCTTCGACCTGCTCAGCGGAACGACGAAACGTTCAGGTGCAGGATTCGCGTTGCTTGTTCTCGTGGCGCTCGGCACGGGGCCGCTTTTTGCGCAGCCGGCTTCTCCTTCTGCTACCGTGCAAGCCTCTCCGACACTGCAAGCCCGCAGCGCTGAATTCGAGGCCAGCATCGTGGCGCTGGCTGGCAGGCTGGCCAATGAGCCGCGCCTGCGCGGCCTTTCCCCGCAGAAGCGCCAGGAACGGGTCGAGTTCGTCGTCGGCAACATGATCTTCGTAGCGGCGCACGAGCTGGGGCACGCCGTCGTCTCCGAGCTGGATCTGCCGGTCCTGGCACGCGAGGAGGATACGGCAGACGTCTACGCGATCATGAAGGCGCTCAGGGTGGTGGCCACCGAATTCGCAACTCGTATGCTGGTGCGAGCGACGAAAGCCTGGTTTCTAAGTGCCCAGCGCGACCGACGCGATGGGGAGACGCCGACCTACTACCAGCGGCATGGCTTGGATGAGCAGCGCGCCTATCATATCGTCTGCCTGATGGTCGGCTCCGACCCAATCAAGTTCAAGGAACTCGCCGACGAGCACAAGTTGCCGGAGGAGCGCCGGCGAAGCTGCGGCTGGGACTACGACACCGCAGCGCGGTCGTGGGAAAAGGTGATGGCGCCGCATCTGCGCACCTCGAACCAACCGAAAGCCCACATCGAAGTGATCTATGGCGACGCCACAGGGGCGCTGGAAGTGGTTGCGCGCTCGTTCCGCGAAATCCGTTTCCTGGAGCACTTCGCCGAGTATGCCGCCGGTCAATACCTCTGGCCCGCTCCGGTCGTGATGGAGATGCGAAGCTGCGGAGAGCCCGGGGCTCGGTGGACCATTCCGACGCGCACCATGCATATCTGCTACGAAATGGTTGACGAGTTCGTGGAGCTGTTCAACGAGCAGGAGCGGTCGCTCAGGACCGCAAGGCGCGGGACGAAGAGATCCCCGGGCCGCGAAGCGCAAGACGCGCGCGCATTCACGCGTAAGCGTCTCAGGTAGACATCGTCAGGCCCGCGCCATCGGTGAGCGCTCCAAGCAAGCAGCGCTGCGTGGATACGGAAGGCGCATCACGCGCGCCAGGGTCGGCGCGGATGCGCATTTAAAGGGATGAACGCGAGAGCGCGAGCGCGCGCTCGGCCATGTCAAGGCTCGCGGGTGGATCAGCCGAAGACATGACCGCCGTCCTGCCGCTCTAGGTGGAATACTCCTAGCTATTCCGCCGTACATGCGCGCCGGCGCCCCCAATGCGTTGCGTCCGCCGTTAAACACAATTGCGCGAGCGGCGCGGCGATTTCTTGCTGCGGTCATAGGCGATCTCTATGGTGCGCGTACGAGGCCCGAGCTGTCGGATCGAGCCGGCGGCCGGGCCGCGGCGCAAGTCTTGGGAGGAAATCCGAGGCGCAGTCGTCGCCAGCCCCACCAACAACTATAACTGTGCCGGGGATCAACGGATCTTGCGAAGTTTTGAGAGCAGGGCCTCGGGCCCTGCTCTTTTTTTGGTGCGGCGGCGGAGTGGATGCTGCCGGCCGCATCACCTCGGAGGGAATTGCATTCCGCGCCTCAGGCTGGCGAGCATGGGGGCCGAGTCGCTCGATACGGCTACGATGGTCGCGCACCCCCAAAGGAACAGACGATGGATACACAGCCCCTGCCGTTCGCCAAGTTGATGGGACTGAAGGTGATCGGCGTCGCGCCCGAGAAGGTGGAGGCGGAGCTTGCCGTGCGCGACGATCTCTGCACCCGGCCGGCGGTGCTGCACGGCGGCGCCGTGATGGCGTTCGCCGACACGCTCGGCGCCATCGCCACGGTCGCCAACCTGCCGCAGGGCGCCGGCACCACCACGATCGAGAGCAAGACCAACTTCTTTGCCGCGATTCCCACGGGCGATACCGCGCGCGCCGAATGCACGCCGCTGCACCGCGGGCGCACCACGATGGTGTGGCAGACCAGAATCACGCGCGGCGACGGCCGTCTGGCGGCGGTGGTGATCCAGACGCAGCTAGTGATTCCGAGGACAGAGGACAGATGACGGAGGACGGAGGACGGAGACGGACGAGAAGAGCAGTCGCGCGTTTACTGAATTTCAGGAATGGATGAATTTCAGGGTCGCCTTCAGCGCCTTATATTGCTCTAACTTTCCTCTGTCCTCTGTCCTCCGTCCTCTGCCGTCCGTTGCTCCGGCTCAGCCCAGCACCCCCCACAGCGTCGCGAGGTCGTCGAGCGAGACCAGCCCATAGACGTAGACGACGTAGCACAGCGCGAACACGACCGCGGATACGACCGTCGTCCAGGCGAGCTTCGCCCACAGCCGCGGCAGCGTCGGCGCGCCCGGGTCGGTTCCGGGCGCGATGTCGCCTTCCTCGTGCTGCGAGCGGATGCCCCACGGCAGGATGGTGAACAGCACGACCCACCAGATCACGAAATAGATCGCAAGGGCGGTCGTGACCGACATGGGGCGCGCGCGCCTTACGCCTGCTCAAGCTCGATCAAGGTGCCGCAAAAATCCTTCGGGTGCAGGAACAGCACCGGCTTGCCGTGCGCCCCGATCTTCGGCTCGCCGTCGCCGAGCACGCGCGCGCCTTGCGCCCTCAGCCGGTCGCGGGCCGCGCGGATATCGTCGACCTCGTAGCAGACATGGTGCATGCCGCCGTCGGGGTTGCGTTCGAGGTATTTCGCGATCGGCGATCCCCCGCCCAGCGGCTCCAACAGCTCGATCTTGGTATTCGGCAGCGTCACGAACACGGTGGTGACGCCATGCTCCGGCAGCGGCAGCGGCGCCGAGACGTCGGCGCCGAGTGCGCGCCGGTAGACGTCGGCCGCCTTGGTGAGATCGCGCACCGCCAACGCCACGTGATTGAGCCGTCCGATCATGGGTTCATTCTATCCCAGGAGGGACGACATTTTGCGGCCCGTCATCGCGAGGAGCGCAGCGACGAAAAGCAATCCAGGCGGCGAGGCTCCGGATTGCTTCGCCTTCGGCTCGCAATGACGACAGCCCTTCCAGCGCAAATCACGTACCGTCATTCGCCGCTTACACCATCAAAATATGCGCGTGGCAAACGGGCTTTTTGCCCCAATGCTCCGCGATCGCCGCGCGCACGGCGCGCGTCACCGCTTCGGCGACGGCGTCGGGATCGCGGCGGCGCCCGCGCGGCAACTGCTCGAACGTTTCGAGCGCCACCGCATGCGCGATCTGCGCCATCGCCTCGCCGGCGGCATTGGCGTCGGGAATGCCGCGCAGCTCGACTTCGGGGTCGGCGGCGAGCGCGCCCTTGTCGGTGACCGCGAGCGCAATGGTGACGATCCCGCCGAACCCCAGCCGGCGGCGGTCGGCGACGGTGCGGCCGGCGGCCTCGACGATCAGCGCGCCGTCCTTGTAGAGCCGCGCCGCCGGCACCTCGTCGACGATGCCGGACGGCCCCGGCGCGAGGCGCACGAGGTCGCCGTTCTCGCACAGCACGACCTCGGGCACGCCGAGCCGCCGCGCGAGCGCGGCGTGCTCGGCCAGGTGCAGCGCCTCGCCATGCACGGGGATCGCCACCTGCGGCTTCACCCATGCGTACATGTCGGTCATCTCGGCAAGCCGTGGATGGCCCGAAACATGGACCAGGTGGGTGCGGTCGGTGATGACCTCGATGCCCTGCCGGACCAAGCCGTTGATCACGCGCGCCACCTCCTTCTCGTTGCCCGGAATGGTGCGCGACGAGAAGACGACCATGTCGCCCTTGGCGAGCGCGACGTCGGGATGCTGGTCCTCGGCGATGCGAGCGAGCGCCGCGCGCGGCTCGCCCTGGCTGCCGGTACACAGCGCCAGCACCTTGTCCGGCGGCAGATACCCGTAGGCCTCCACCGAGCGGAACTCCTCCACACCGTCGAGGTATCCGGTCTCGCGCGCGACCTGTGCGATGCGCTCCATGGCGCGGCCTACGACCACCACCTCGCGGCCGGCTGCGCGCGCCGCCAGCGCCGCGGAGCGGATGCGCGCCACATTGGAGGCAAACGTGGTGACGGCGACGCGGGCGCGCGCTCCCTTGATCAAATCGGCAAGGCACTTCGCCACGTCGGCTTCCGACGGCGAGCGACCTTCGCGCACCGCGTTGGTCGAATCGCCGACGAGCGCGCGCACGCCTTCGGCGCCGAGCGCCTTGAGCTTCGCTTCGTCGGTCGGATCGCCGATTACCGGCGTCGGATCGATCTTCCAGTCGCCGGTGTGCAGGACGGTGCCGAGCCGGGTGCGGATGATGAGCGCATTCGATTCGGGGATCGAGTGCGCGACCGACACGAACTCGAGGTCGAACGGGCCGAGCGCGAAGCGCCCGCCGAGGGGAACGACCTTGACTGGAATTTGCGGCGCGTTCGGCTCTGCCAGCCGCTTGGATTCGAGCAGCGCCGCCGTGAAGGGGGTGGCGTAGACCGGCACGCCGAGCCGCGGCCACAAGTCGAGGAGCGCGCCGAAATGGTCCTCATGCGCGTGGGTGAGCACGATGCCGGCGAGGCTGCGCCGCTCCTCCACCAGGAAGCGGACGTCGGGAAGGATGAGGTCGACGCCCGGGAGATGCTCCTCCGACGCGAACGACACGCCGAAGTCGATCGCGATCCAGGTCCGGCGCCCGGCAGCGCCGAGCCCATAGATCGAGAGGTTCATCCCGATCTCGCCGGCGCCGCCGAGCGGCGCAAAAACAAGCTCGTCGCCGCCGGCCGTCATTGCACCCCGTGGCCAAGGCGCGGCGGCTCGGCCGGCCGCGGAACCACCTCGCCTGCCCCGATCACGCGGGTGGTCCCGTCGGAGACGGCGAGAAGCAGCCGTCCGGTCGGGTCGATGGCCGAGAAAATCCCTTCGAGATGGTCGTCGCCGATGCGCACGCGCACCAGCTCGCCGATACCGCCGGCGCGCGCGAGCCAGTCGTGCCGGATAGCGGCGAAGCCCGCGCCCCGGTCCCACTGCTGCAGCCGCCGGCCCATGGCCACGGACAGGGCGCGAAAAACCGCCGCGGGCGAAAGCTCGACGCCCACGGCGCCAAGATCGGTGGAGGCGTAGGCCGCATCGGACGGGTGGCGCGCGCAATTGACCCCGATCCCGATCGCGGTCGCGAAGCCGCGCGGGCCTGCCTCCCCTTCGACCAGGATACCGGCGATCTTGGCGCGATCGACCAGGAGATCGTTCGGCCACTTGAACCGCAAGCGAGGCCCCAGGGCGGGCGCAAGCTCCGTGAGCGCGTCATGCAGGGCGAGCGCGGACACGAACGACAGTTCCGGCGCATTCGCGGCCGGCGAGGCATCGCAAAGCAAGAGAGTGGCATAGAGGTTTCCCGGCTCGGAAACCCACGGGCGCCCGCCGCGGCCGCGCCCGGCAGTCTGTCGGCGAGCCGTGATCCACAGCGGACCACCATCGCCGGCGTCCGCGCGCGCCAGCGCCTCGGCATTGGTCGAGCCCACGGTTTCGAGGACGATGAGGCGCACGCCCGCGGCGGCGACGGCCGGATCGAGCTCCATCAGTCGAAGAGCGATTTGGCGGCAAGGGTTGCCGCATCCAGCAGCGGAGACGGATAGGCGAAGAACAGAAGATTGAACAGACCGGTGACGCCGACCACGAATTTCAATTCGCCGTGCATCGGCCCGAAGCGCTCGACCGGTTCGTCGAAATACATGATCTTGATGATCGTCAGGTAGTAGTAGGCGCCGACCACGCTGGCGATGACGCCGATCACCGCCAGGGTGTAAAGCCCGGCCTTGATGGCGGCGAGAAAAACGTAGAACTTTGCAAAGAAGCCGGCGAGCGGCGGAATGCCGGCGAGCGAGAACAACAGCATGGCGAGGAAGAACGCCATCGCCGGATGGGTGCGCGCGAGCCCGGAAAGATCGCTGATCTCTTCAACGTATCCGGCTTTTCGCCACATCGACAGGATCACCGCAAACGTGCCGAGCGTCATCGTCAGGTAGATCGCCATGTAGACCAGCACACCGCGCACCCCTTCCTCGGTGCCGGCCGCAAGCCCGATCAGCGCAAACCCCATATGGCCGATCGACGAGTAGGCCATCAGGCGCTTGATGTTGCGTTGTCCGATGGCGGCGAACGCGCCGAGCAGCATCGAGGCGATGGAAACGAACACCACGATCTGCTGCCACTGCGGCACGATGTTGGGGAACGCCTCGATGGTGCCGCGCATCACCATGGCCATCGCCGCCACCTTCGGGGCGGCGGCAAAGAAGGCGGTCACCGGCGTCGGCGCCCCCTCGTAGACGTCGGGCGTCCACATGTGAAACGGCACCGCGGAGATCTTGAAGCAGAAGCCGGCGAACAGGAACACCAGGCCGAACAACAGGCCGGTGCCGGTCGACTGCATGGTGGCCTTGGCGATGCCGTCGAACGACACGGTCCCGGTGAAGCCGTAGATCAGCGAGCAGCCGTAGAGCAGCATTCCGGAGGACAACGCGCCGAGGACGAAATACTTCAGGCCGGCCTCGGTCGAGCGCACGGAATCGCGCTGGATCGCTGCTGCGACGTAGAGCGAAAGGCTCATCAGCTCGAGGCCGAGGTAGAGCGCGATCAGGTCGTTCGAGGAGATCAGCATCATCATGCCGACGGTCGAAAGCATGATCAGGATCGGGTACTCGAAGACATCCAGCCGCTCGGCGGTGAAATAGTCGGTCGACATGGCGACCGCGGCGGCCGAGCCGAGAAGGGCGAGGATCTTGAGAAAGCGCGCGAAATCGTCGACCACGAAGCTGCCGCCGAAGGTCGTCAGCGTGCCGGCGGGAAGGTAGGCGACCATCAGCGCCGCCAGCAGCAGCAGCGCGATGGCGATGCCGTAGAGCGTCTGATAGCGCTTGAGCTTGTCGAACGCCCCGACCATGAGCAGCGCCATCGCGCCGACGGCCAACATGATCTCGGGCAGGACCGGCACCAGCGGATAGAGCGCCATCATCGCACCAGCGCGGCCGACTTGGTCGCCGCCAACCCGTGTTGATAGGTCTCGATCAGGGCGGTCACCGAGGCCGCCGACATGTCGAGCACCGGCTTGGGATAGAACCCGAACAGGATCGTGAGGATGACGAGCGGCGCGAACACCAGGATCTCGCGCCGATCAAGATCGGCGATCGCGAGCAGGCCGGGCTTCTCCAGCTCGCCGAAGATGATCTTGCGGTAGAGCCAGAGCGCATAGGCCGCCGACAGGATGAGGCCGGTGGTCGCCAGGAAGGCGACCCAGGTATTGACCTTGAAGGTCCCGATCAGGGTCAGGAACTCGCCGACGAAGCCGGAGGTCCCGGGCAATCCCACATTGGCCATGGTGAAGACCATGAACACGGCGGCGTAGACCGGCATGCGATTGACGAGACCGCCGTAGGCGGCGATCTCGCGCGTATGCATGCGGTCGTAGATCACGCCGACGCACAGGAACAGCGCGCCCGACACGATGCCGTGCGAGATCATCTGGAAGATGCCGCCGGCGATGCCTTGCGTGGTGGCGGCGAAGATGCCCATGGTGACGAAGCCCATATGGGCGACGGAGGAATAGGCGATCAGCTTCTTGACGTCCTCCTGCACCAACGCAACCAGCGAGGTGTAGATGATGGCGACGATCGAGAGCGCGAAGATCAGCGGCGCGAACTCGAGCGAGGCGATCGGGAACATCGGCAGCGAGAAGCGCAGGAAGCCGTAACCTCCCATCTTCAAGAGGATGGCGGCGAGGATCACCGAGCCGGCGGTCGGCGCCTCGACGTGCGCGTCCGGCAGCCAAGTGTGCACCGGCCACATCGGCAGCTTGACCGCAAACGAAGCGAGGAAGGCCAGCCACAGCCACTTCTGCATGCCGGCCGGGAACGCGTGCCGCATCAGCGTCGGAATGTCGGTGGTGCCGGCATCCCAGTACATCGCCATGATGGCGAGCAGCATCAGCACCGAGCCGAGCAGCGTGTAGAGAAAGAACTTGAAGCTGGCGTAGACCCGCCGCGGCCCGCCCCAGACCCCGATGATCAAAAACATCGGAATGAGGCCGCCCTCGAAGAACAGGTAGAACAGCACGAGATCGAGCGCGCAGAAGGTGCCGACCATCAGCGTCTCGAGCACCAGGAACGCGATCATGTACTCCTTGACGCGCGCCTGGATCGCCTGCCAGCTGGCGATGATGCAGATCGGCATCAGGCCGGTGGTGAGGATCACGAACGGCAGCGAGATGCCGTCGACCCCCATGTGGTAGCCGATCGCAGCGCCGAGCCAAGGCGCCTTCTCCACGAACTGGAACTCGGCCGATCCCGGGTCGAACTGCAACACCAGGAGCAGCGACACCGCCAGCGTGACGAGCGTCGTCCACAGCGCGATCCAGCGGGCGTTGCGCTTGACCGCTTCGTCTTCGCCGCGCAACGCCATGATGAACAGCGCGCCGGCGAGCGGCAGAAACGTGGTGAGCGAGAGCGCGGGAAAGCCCATCAGTGGGCCCCCCCGGCGAACATGAACCAGGTCGCCAGCGCGGCGAGCCCGATCAGCATGGCGAAGGCGTAGTGATAGAGGTAGCCGGTCTGCAGGCGCACCACGTTGCGGGTCACGTCGATGACGCGCGCCGACACGCCGTCAGGCCCGAAGCCGTCGATCAGCCAGCCGTCGCCGCCCTTCCACAGCACGCGGCCGAGCCACAGCGTGGGCCGCACGAACAGGAAGTCGTAGAGCTCGTCGAAGTACCACTTGTTGAGCAGGAACTGGTAGAGCGGCTCCTGCTGGCGCGCGAGCTGCTCCGGGATGTCCGGCCGGCGCAGATAGAACTGGTAGGCGACCGCCCACCCGAGCATCATCATCACGGTCGGCGACCATGCCGCCCATCCCGGCACCTGATGCATGGCGTCGATGATGCCGGGCGCAAGCTGGAGCGAGTCGCGGAAGAACCTTTCGACGTCGTGGCCGGCGAAGATCTCCTTGAACGGATAACCGGCGAAGATCGACCCGGCGGCGAGCAGGGCCAATGGCACCAGCACCACGGGCGGGCTCTCGTGAGCCTGCTCATAGTGGTGGCGATCGTGCGGGCTGCCGTGGAAGGTCTTGTAGATCAGCCGCCAGGAATAGAACGCGGTCAGCGCGGCGGCAGCGACGGTGCACAGGAATCCGTAGATCGCCATCGGATTCTTGCCGGCATAGGCGGCCTCGATGATCGCGTCCTTGGAGAAATAGCCGGCGGTGAGCGGGAAGCCGATCAGTGCCAAGGTGCCGATCACCATCGTCCAGTAGGTGATCGGGATCTTGGCTTTGAGGGCGCCCATCATGCGGATGTCCTGCTCGTGATGCATGGCCATGATCACCGAGCCGGAGCCGAGGAACAGCAGCGCCTTGAAGAACGCATGCGTGAACAGGTGGAACATGCCGACCGAGTAGGCGCCGACCCCCATGGCCACGAACATGTAGCCGAGCTGCGAGCAGGTCGAATAGGCGACGATTCTCTTGATGTCGTTCTGCACCAGGCCGACGGTCGCGGCGAACAACGCCGTGGTGGCGCCGAAGAAAATGACCACCGATTGCGCGGTCGGCGACAGCTCGAACAGCGGCGAAAGCCGGGCCACCATGAACACGCCGGCCGTGACCATGGTGGCGGCGTGGATCAGGGCGGAGACCGGCGTCGGCCCCTCCATCGCGTCGGGCAGCCAGGTGTGCAGCAGGAACTGCGCCGACTTGCCCATCGCGCCCATGAACAAGAGGATGCAGATGACGGTGAGCACATCGACGTCCCAGCTCAGGAAGCGCATGGTCTTGCCGACGAGCGCCGGCGCCTGCGCGAACACGCTGTCGAGATTGATGGCGCCGACCAGCGCGAACACGGCGAAGATGCCGAGCGCGAAGCCGAAGTCGCCGATGCGGTTGACGATGAATGCCTTGATGGCGGCGGCATTGGCCGACGGGCGCTTGTACCAGTAGCCGATAAGCAGATAGCTCATCAGGCCGACGCCCTCCCAGCCGAAGAACAGCTGGCCGAGGTTGTCCGATGTCACCAGCGCCAGCATCGCGAAGGTGAACAGCGACAGGTAGCAGAAAAAACGCGGACGGTATGGGTCCTCCGCCATGTAGCCGATCGAGTAGATGTGCACGAGCGACGAGATGGTGGTGACGACCACCAGCATCACGGCGGTGAGCGGGTCGATGCGCAGGGCCCAGTCGACGCCGAGCTCGCCCGCGACGATCCAGGGGAAGATCAGCTCGCGCGCGCGCTCGCCCATGTAGCCGATGCGCACGAAGGCAATCCACGACAGGATCGCCGAGAACACCAGCAGCGAGCAGGTGATCAGCTCGGCCGCGCGCGAGCCGGCCGCAGGCGGCTCAGGCGGCGCGTGCCCGTGCGCGGCATCTGGCGCCGCCGCGTGCGCGGCGGCCGCCGGCGGCCGGTGGACGTCGTGGCCGTGGCCGTGGTCTCCCGGGCTGCCGCCGGGAAAGCGAGCGCGCGCGCCGACGATCGCGATGGCACCCGCCAGCAGCGCTCCCAGGAGCGGCAGAAAGACAATCGCCTGATACATCGCGGCCTGCCGCCCTAACCCTTCATGAGATTGACGTCTTCGACCGCGATCGAGCCGCGGTTGCGGAAATAGCACACCAGGATCGCGAGCCCGATCGCCGCCTCGGCGGCCGCCACGGTGAGCACCAGCAGGGCGAACACCTGCCCGACCAGATCGCCCAGAAAGGCCGAAAACGCGACCAGGTTGATGTTGACGGCAAGCAGGATCAGCTCGATCGACATCAGGATGACGATGACGTTCTTGCGATTGAGGAAGATGCCGAGGAAGCCGATCGTGAACAGGATGGCGCCGACCGAGAGGTAGTGGCCGAGGGTGACCGTCATGGCTGGAGCCCCTGCCCCGGCCGCACCTGGCGGATCTCGATCGCGGTTTCCTTGGTGCGCGCCACCTGCCGGGCGATGTCCTGCCGCTTGACGTTTTCCTTGTGCCGCAGCGTGAGCACGATGGCGCCCACCATCGCCACCAGAAGAATGACGCCGGCGGCCTGGAAGAAGTAGATGTAGCGGGTGTAGAGCACGAGGCCGAGCGCCTCGGTGTTGGTCGACGCGTCGAGCGACCGGATCGGCGTGGCGATCGCCTTCGACACCTCGGGCCCGAAGGCCCAGCCGCCGACCACCAGCAACAGCTCGACCAAAAACACGACGCCGATCAGCGCGCCGACCGGCAGGTATTGCAGGAAACCCTGGCGCAGCTCGGCGAAATCGACGTCGAGCATCATCACGACGAACAGGAACAGCACCGCGACCGCCCCGACATAGACCACGACCAGAATCATGGCGAGGAACTCGGCTCCGAGGAGGATGAACAAACCGGAGGCGCTGACGAAGGTGAGGATCAGGAACAGCACCGAGTGCACCGGGTTCTTCGCCGCGATGACCATGAAGGCCGCCGCCACGCACACGCCGGCGAACAGGTAGAAAAAGGCGGTCGCCACGATCATGCTGCCTCGCCTCTCGCCGCCCGGCGAGCATCCTTCGAGACACCGCGCTGCGCGCGGCTCCTCAGGATCAGGGCCGTGATTGTGGCGACCTCACCCTGCGGAGCGAGGGCCCCGATCGCGGGCTTGCCCAGGATCGGCGGCCGAGCGTCTCGAAGGGCGAGGTCGCGGTCCTTCTTCAAAACGTCACGTGCCGGGATGATCATGCCCCTTGACTCGATCGTGGCGCTCATCGATACGGCGCGTCGAGCGCGATGTTCTTGGCGATCTCGCGCTCCCAGCGGTCGCCGTTGGCGAGCAGGCGTTCCTTGTCGTAGTAGAGCTCCTCGCGCGTCTCGGTCGCGAACTCGAAATTCGGTCCCTCGACGATGGCGTCTACCGGGCAGGCCTCCTGGCACAGGCCGCAGTAGATGCATTTGACCATGTCGATGTCGTAGCGGGTGGCCCGCCGCGTGCCGTCGTTGCGGCGCGGGCCGGCCTCGATGGTGATCGCCTGCGCCGGGCAGATCGCCTCGCACAGCTTGCAGGCGATGCAGCGCTCCTCGCCGTTCGGGTAGCGGCGCAGCGCGTGCTCGCCGCGGAAGCGCGGCGAGATCGGTCCCTTCTCGAACGGATAGTCGAGCGTCGCCTTGGGCTTGAAGAAATAACGCATCGACAGCGCGAATGCCTTGACGAATTCGGCGAGAAACGCCGAGCGGGCTGCAGCATCGAGCTTCATGGCCGCATCTCCATTGCTAGCCCGCGATCGACCTGGCGACGAAATAGCCGACGAACGGAAAAACGATGATGTCCGTCCACAGCACGATCCGCCGCAACAGCAGCGCCTTGCGCTCGAACTCGGCACGTTCCGCGGCCGTTTCGGAGCGATCGAGCGCACGCAATCTGGTCTCGACCACGGTCACGATCAAGCGGTAGTTGATGAGCCCGAGCAGCAGGGCGACGACGGCCCCGACGAGGCCCGGAATCGACATGCCCATCGACCGTCTCCCGCCTCATCTCGGGGCGTATCCGCTGAATTGCAACACGGCCGCGACGAGCGCCACCATCGCCAGCGAGAGCGGAAGGAATACTTTCCAGCCAAGCCGCATCAGCTGGTCATAGCGGTAGCGCGGCACGAACGCCTTGACCATCGCGAACATGAAGAACAGGAACGAGGCCTTGAGCACGAACCAGACGATGCCCGGTATCCAGGTGAATGGCCGGACCGGCAACGGCGGCAGCCAGCCGCCGAGGAAGAGGATCGTGCCCATGGCGCACATGGTGATTATCGCCACGTATTCGCCGAGCATGAAGAACATGTACGGCGTCGAGCCGTATTCCACCATGTAGCCCGCCACCAGCTCGGATTCGGCTTCCGCCAGGTCGAACGGCGGCCGGTTGGTCTCGGCCAGCGCCGAAATGAAGAACACGACGAACATCGGGAACAGCGGTAGCCAGAACCACCCGAGCAAGCCCCAGCTGGTGTTCTGCGCCTCGACCACGAAGCTCAGATTGAGCGAGCCGGCGAGCAGCAGGACCGTAATGATCACGAAACCGATCGAGACCTCGTACGAAACCATCTGCGCCGCCGAGCGCAGCGCGCCGAGGAACGGATATTTCGAGTTCGACGCCCAGCCGCCCATGATGATGCCGTAGACGCCGAGCGAGGAGATCGCGAAGATGTAGAGCACGCCGACATTGATGTCGGCGATCACCCAGCCGGCGCTGACCGGGATCACCGCCCAGGCGGCGAGCGCCAGCACGCCGGAGACGAGCGGGGCGAGCAGGAACACGCCCTTGTTGGCGCCGGCCGGGATCACCGGCTCCTTGAGCACGAACTTCAACAGGTCGGCGAAGGATTGCAGCAGGCCCCAGGGCCCGACCACGTTGGGGCCGCGCCGGATCTGCACCGCCGCCCAGATCTTGCGGTCGGCGAGCAGCACATAGGCCGTCACCAGCAAGAGCGCCACGAGCATGAGAACGCTCTGCCCGACGATGATGAGCAGCGGCAACAGATAGCTCGACCAGAACTCGGCCATTCGCCAGTCGCCCTTACTCGGCCGCCGTCAATGCGCCGCGCCCTTCCGCCAGCGCCGAGCATTCGGCCATCATCGCGGAAGCGCGTGCGATCGGATTGGTCAGGTAGAAGTCCTCGATCGGCGAGCGGAACGGGGTCTTGTCGGGGGCTCCGCCGAGCGCCGCCAGCCGCTCGATATCGGCCGGGTCGCCGGCCGCGATCTGATCTATCCGCTGCAGGTGCGGATGGGCCATGAACATGTGCCGGCGCAACTCGCTCACCGAATCAAATGGCAGCCGCCGACCGAGCACGTCGGAAAGGGCGCGCAGGATCGCCCAGTCCTCGCGCGCGTCGCCGGGCGGGAACGACGCGCGCGTCGCCATCTGCACGCGGCCCTCGGTATTGACGTAGAGTCCGGACTTCTCCGGATAGGCGGCGCCCGGCAGAATGACGTCGGCACGGTGCGCGCCGCGGTCGCCGTGGGTGCCGAGGTAGACGACGAAGGTGCCGGGGACGAGGTCGATCTCGTCGGCGCCAAGCAGCAGCACCACATCGAGCGCCCCGGGTTGCGCCATTTCGAGCGCACCGCGCCCGCCCTCGCCGGGGACGAAGCCGAGATCGAGGGCGCCGACCCGAGCCGCTGCGGTGTGCAGCACGGCGAAGCCGTTCCAGCCTTCCTTGACCGCGCCGACCGCAAGCGCCAGGCGAGCCGCGAGCGACGCGCAGGCGACGCCGTCCGGCCGCGTCAGCGCGCCTTGCCCGATCAGGATCAACGGCCGTTCGGCAGCCTTGAGGGTTTCGGCGAAACCGGCGCCCGACGCGACCTCCGCCAGCGTCTCGGGACCGGCGCCGAGGTACTGGTACGGATAGGTCAGGTCGACCCGCTCGCCGATCAGTCCGACCGGGAACTTGCCCATGCGCCAGCGCTTGCGGATACGGGCATTGAGCACGGCGGCTTCCCGGCGCGGGGTGGCGCCGATCATCACGAGCGCGTCGGCGTGCTCGATGCCGGCGATGGTCGGGTTGAACAGGTAGCTCGCGCGGCCCCAGCTCGGATCGAGGCGGCTGCCATCCTGCCGGCAGTCCAGGTTGCGGACGCTTAGCCGCGTCATCAGGTCCTTGAGCGCGAAGATCTCCTCGCAGGCGGCGAGATCGCCGACGATCGCGCCGATGCGCTCCGGCCGCGCCTCCTTCACCCTGGCGGCAATGGCGGCGAACGCCTCCGGCCAGGTCGCCTCGCGCAGGCGCCCGTCCTCGCGGATATAGGGCGCATCCAGCCGCTGCGCGCGCAAGCCATCGACAATGTGTCGGGTCTTGTCGGAGATCCACTCCTCGTTCACCGCTTCGTTGGTGCGCGGGAGGATGCGCATCACTTCGCGCCCGCGCGTGTCGATGCGGATCGCCGAGCCGACGGCGTCCATGACATCGATCGATTCGGTCTTGCCGAGCTCCCACGGCCGCGCCGCGAATGCATAGGGCTTGGCGGTGAGCGCGCCTACCGGACAGAGATCGACCACGTTGCCCTGCAGCTCCGACGTCATCGCCTGCTCGAGGTAGGTGGTGATCTCCATGTCCTCGCCGCGGCCGATGGCGCCGAGCTCCGGGACGCCGGCGACCTCGCTCGCGAAGCGCACGCAACGGGTGCACTGGATGCAGCGGTTCATCGAGGTCTTGACCAGCACGCCGATGTACTTGTCCTCGACCGCGCGCTTGTTCTCGGCATAGCGGCTGGTGTCGGCGCCATACGCCATGGCCTGGTCCTGCAGGTCGCATTCGCCGCCCTGGTCGCAGATCGGGCAATCGAGCGGGTGGTTGATCAGCAGGAACTCCATCACCCCTTCGCGCGCCTTGCGCACCATCGGCGTGCGGGTGTTGACGGCCGGCGGCTCGCCCTTCGGGCCCGGCCGGCAGTCGCGCACCGCCCAGGCGCAGCTCGCGACCGGCTTGGGCGAGCCGACCAGCTCGACCAGGCACATGCGGCAATTGCCGGCGATCGACAGCCGCTCGTGGAAGCAGAAGCGCGGAATCTCTGCTCCCGCCGCCTCGCACGCCTGCAACAGCGTGTACTCGGGCGGGACGTCGATCTCGGTGCCGTCGACGATGATCTTGGTCATGTCACTGCCTGCTCCGCCACCCGGACCGGCTCACGATGTGGTCTCGACCCATGATCCCTGCGCATCATTGCTTGGCTTCAAGCCGCTCGACCCGTTCGGTCAATCGGTCGACCCGCGTTTCCAGCTCCTCGTAGCGGACATGGGCATTCGCGGCGACGCCCAATGTGTGGGTCGAAATCTTGTAGAGATCCTCCATACGGCTCTTCACCTGATCAAGAGACGCGCCTTGCGCATCTTGCTTCGCCCGAATCTCGCGCAACAATCGGAGCACGAGGTCGTTGGGTTCCCTTGCCATCGCCTGCTCCCTACTCCGCCGCCACCCGCACCGGCTCAGGATGCGGCGTTGCCGCGTAAGCATCGATGCGGCGCTCGATCTCGGGCCGGAAGTGGCGCAACAGGCCCTGCACCGGCCAGGCCGCGCCGTCGCCGAAGGCGCAGATGGTGTGGCCCTCGATCTGCTTGGTGACCTCGAACAGCAGGTCGATCTCGCGCTTTTGCGCGCGACCCTCGGCCATGCGGGTGAGCACGCGCCACATCCAGCCCATGCCCTCGCGGCAGGGTGTGCACTGGCCGCAGCTTTCGTGCTTGTAGAAATAGGAGATGCGCGCCATCGCGCGGACGATGTCGGTCGACTTGTCCATCACGATCACGCCGGCGGTGCCGAACGCCGACTTCACGGAGAGGCAGCCGTCGAAATCCATCAACAGCGTCTCGCACTGGTCCGCCGGCACCAGCGGCATGGAGGAACCGCCCGGGATCACGGCCAGCAGGTTGTCCCAGCCGCCGCGCACGCCGCCGGCATGTCGCTCCAACAGCTCGCGCAGCGGCACTCCCATCGCCTCCTCGACGTTGCAGGGCCGCTCGACATGGCCGGAGATGCAGTAGAGCTTGGTGCCGGTATTGTTCGGTCGGCCGAAGGAGGAGAACCAGGCGGCGCCGCGGCGCATGATGTCGGGCACCTGCGCGATGGTCTCGACATTGTTGACGGTGGTCGGGCAGCCGTAGAGGCCCATATTGGCAGGGAACGGCGGCTTGAGCCGCGGCATGCCCTTCTTGCCTTCAAGGCTTTCGAGCAGCGCGGTCTCCTCCCCGCAGATATAGGCGCCGGCGCCGTGGTGGACGTAAAGGTCGAAGTCCCAGCCGTGGACGTTGCCCTTGCCGAGCAGCCGTGCCTCGTAGGCCTGATCGATCGCCGCCTGCAGCCGCTCGCGCTCGCGAACAAACTCGCCGCGGATGTAGATGTAGCCGGCATTGGCGCCCATGGCGAAGCCGGCGATCAAGCAGCCCTCGACCAGGAGGTGCGGGTCGTGCCGCATGATCTCGCGGTCCTTGCAGGTACCGGGCTCGGACTCGTCGGCGTTGACCACCAGGTAGTGCGGGCGCCCATCGGACTGCTTGGGCATGAACGACCACTTCAGGCCGGTCGGGAATCCGGCACCGCCACGCCCACGCTGACCGGAGGCCTTGACCTCGTTGATGACGGCGTCGCGGCCGCGCTCCAGCATCGCCTTGGTGCCGTCCCAGGCGCCGCGCGCCCGCGCGCCCTCAAGGCCCCAGTCGTGCAGGCCGTAGAGGTTCTTGAAGATGCGGTCCTTGTCCGAAAGCATGCGACGGGTTTCCGGAGGGCCTAGCGGTTCTTCTGGTACCAGGCGAGGCCCGCCGCCGCTGCCCCAAACGCGGCGGCCCAGAGCAGGGCAGTTTCGGTGCTGCTCGCGAGCAGATAGCGATTGAGCACGAAGCCGAACGCGGTCGCCAGCGCCGCGTGCAGCACCACATAGCGTATCGTTTCCGCGGTCATGTCCCGCTTCACTCCCGTCGTCCCGAGGGCGGTGTGTGCGCGCTCGCGTCGGCGGCCGGCGGTTTGGGGGCCGGGCGTTCCTGGACGTTGGCGGCCGCCCCGGCCTTCTTCGGGTCATCGTCCGTCAACGGCGGGCCGGCATGGCGCGGCGTATAGAGCGCCGGATCGGTGAGCGTGGTGGCGCCGCCCGGCGGCGCCGACAACTGGCGCTCGATCTGCGGGCCCGGCGGCGGCACCCGGCCGACCGCGAGCTCGTCGAGAATGCGCGAGAAGCTGTCGACCGTCAGATCCTCGTAGTAGTCGTAGTTGATCTGCACCATCGGCGCGTTGACGCAGGCGCCGAGGCATTCGACTTCGATCCAGGAGAACTTGCCGTCCGCGGTCACGTCCAACTGCTCGCCGATGCGCTTGCGGCAGACCGCCTTGAGGTCCTCGGCCCCGCGCAGCATGCAGGGCGTGGTGCCGCACAGCTGCACGTGCCAGCGCCCGACCGGCGCCAGATTGAACATCGTGTAGAAGGTCGCGATCTCGAGCACGCGGATGTGCGCCATGTCGAGCAGCTCCGCAACCGCGCGGATCGCGGCTTCCGGCACCCATCCGCCGGCCTGCTCCTGGGCGCGCCACAGGATCGGGAGCACTGCCGAGGCCTGCCGGCCATCGGGATACTTGGCGATCTGCGTGCGCACCCAGGCGAGGTTCTCCGCCGTGAAAGTGAACTCCTTGGGCTGGAGGTGCTTGTCGGCGAGGCGGCGGGGGGCCATCAGCCGACCTCCTGGGCCGCAGTGGAAGCCAGTCCGAGCAGAGCCTCGACGGCAACCGACATGCCCGGCGGGGCCAGCATGATCTCGTCCTCACGCGCAATGCGCGTCACGACCTCGCCTCGCGGATCGCGCTGATGATGCAGCACCGCCCGCTTTTCTGCGATGACGATCAAACAATGCCGGATACTCTCCGGCGAGAAATACTCGATCAACCGAGCATGGCTGTCGTGACGTTCGCTCGAAGGCGAGGTGACTTCGCGAGTCTGTGGTAAGACGGTCGTGCTCATCGGTCCACCTCGCCGAACACGATGTCGAGCGAGCCGAGGATCGCCGAGACGTCGGCGAGCATGTGACCGCGGCAAAGAAAATCCATCGCCGAGAGATGCGCGAAGCCGGGCGCGCGGATCTTGCACTTGTACGGCCGGTTGGTCCCGTCGGCGACGAGGTAGACGCCGAATTCGCCCTTCGGCGCCTCGACCGCGGCGTAGACCTCGCCCGGCGGCACGCGGTGGCCTTCGGTGTAGAGCTTGAAGTGCTGGATGAGCGCTTCCATCGAGCGCTTCATCTCGCCGCGCCGCGGCGGCACGATCTTGTTGTCGCCGACGGTGACCGGCCCCTGCCCCTGCGGCGAGCGCAGCCTCTCCAGGCACTGCTTCATGATGCGGATCGACTGGCGCATCTCCTCCATGCGGATCAGCTGGCGGTCGTAGTTGTCGCCGTTCTTGCCGACCGGGATGTCGAAGTCGAGCTCGGCGTAGCATTCGTACGGTTGCGCCTTGCGCAGGTCCCAGGCGGCGCCGGAGCCGCGCACCATCACGCCGGAGAACCCCCAGGCCCAGGCGTCCTCGAGCTTGACCACCGCGATGTCGACGTTGCGCTGCTTGAAGATGCGGTTGTACATCACCAGGTCGTCGAGATCGTCGCAGACCTTGAGGAACGGGTCGCAGAACGCCCAGATGTCGTCGATGAGCTTCGGCGGCAGATCCTGATGCACGCCGCCGACGCGGAAATAGGCCGCGTGCATGCGGCTGCCGGAGGCGCGCTCGTAGAACACCATGAGCTTTTCGCGCTCTTCGAACCCCCACAGCGGCGGCGTGAGCGCGCCGACGTCCATCGCCTGGGTGGTGACGTTGAGCAGGTGCGAGAGCAGCCGGCCGATCTCGCAGTAGAGCACCCGGATGAGCTGCGCGCGCTTGGGCACCTCGAGGCCGAGCAGCCGCTCGGCCGCCAGGCAGAAGGCGTGCTCCTGGTTCATCGGCGCGACGTAGTCGAGCCGGTCGAAGTACGGGATCGCCTGCAGGTAGGTCTTGTGCTCGATCAGCTTCTCGGTGCCGCGATGCAGGAGGCCGATATGCGGATCGACCCGCTCGACCACCTCGCCGTCGAGTTCCAGGACGAGCCGCAGCACGCCGTGGGCGGCCGGATGTTGCGGGCCAAAGTTGATCGTGAAATTGCGGACGGCAGCTTCGGTCATGCGGCGCACCCGCTGCAAAATAGCGAATAGCGAATAGCGAATAGCGAATAGTTGAGATTACCCATCTGACTGTCTGCGCTGTATTGACCGGATCAGTGATCGCAGCATGCGACCGAGCTCGTCACATTCCCGTAGAATTGGTTCCACTTCATCCGCTGCTGCCAAGCGCACCCTCACCGCCAACATAAGGTGGGTTCCAAGCTCTTTGAGTGAACCTGCGACATCCGCAGGAACTGAACAAAAGACCCACTGTTCTCCCTTCCGTGCCCTTCAGCAATGTTGGCAGCAATCGAGATGGCCGTGCGGCGAATTTGGCCGTCATGCCGTAAACTTCGGCCTTTGGAAAGCGCACCGTCAGTCCGTAAGCATGTTCGGCCACTGACATCGCTGCCTGCCAGACCTTGAGGTCACGGTATGAGCTGATTCCGATCGCAACCCTCCTTCTATTCGCTATTCGCTATTCGCTATTCGCTGCTCACTATTCACCTTTCCCCGGCTTGGCCTCTGCTTTTTCATCGCCCGGCAGCGGGTAGTCTGTGCCCTCCCAGGGCGAGAGGAAATCGAAGCTGCGGAATTCCTGGTTGAGCCGCACCGGCTCATAGACCACGCGCTTGGCATCGTCATCCCAGCGCACCTCGACGAAGCCGGTGAGCGGGAAATCCTTGCGCAACGGATGGCCCTCGAAGCCATAGTCGGTGAGGATGCGGCGCATGTCGGGATGACCGGTGAACAGCACGCCGTAGAGATCGTAGGTCTCGCGCTCGAACCAGTCCGCTCCCGGAAAAACCCCGATGATCGACGGCACCGGCGTTACCTCGTCGGTCTGAATCTTGACGCGGACGCGCTTGTTCTGCTTCGGCGAGAGAAAATGGTAGACGACGTCGAACCGCTGCTCGCGGCCCGGCCAGTCGACCGCGGTGACGTCGATGATGCACCAGAACTGGCAGCGCGGATCGTCACGCAGAAACGTCGCCACCTCCACGATGCGCGCCGCATCCGCTTCGACCGTCAACTCGCCGAATGCGACCGCGAATCCGGAAGCCGCGCTGCCGAGGCTTGCGACGATCGTCTCGCCCAGTCCGGTGAGATCGCTCACTTCTGGCTTTCCAACTCACGGACCTTGCGTTCGAGCACAGTAATGCGCTCTTCGAACTCACCAGTGACAAGTTTGCTGAGAAGCGAGTCGGCCGTAAGTGCCTGCCGAAAACCATTAGGCGTCGCTTCGAGCTTGTCGAGCCGTTGCCCGACGGCCGAGAAACCTGCCGAGGCCTCCTGGCGCATCTCGCGCAAGAGCGGAATGATCATGTCGACGGGTTCAGTCATGGCATCCTCACCGCTCGATCGTGCCCGTGCGGCGGATCTTCTTCTGCAGCAGCATGACGCCGTAAAGCAACGCCTCCGCGGTCGGCGGGCAACCGGGAACGTAGATGTCGACCGGCACGATGCGGTCGCAGCCGCGCACCACCGAGTAGGAGTAGTGATAGTAGCCGCCGCCATTGGCACAGGAGCCCATGGAGATGACGTAGCGCGGCTCCGGCATCTGGTCGTAGACCTTGCGCAATGCCGGGGCCATCTTGTTGGTGAGCGTGCCGGCAACGATCATCACGTCGGATTGCCGCGGGCTCGCGCGCGGCGCAAAGCCGAAGCGCTCGGCGTCATAGCGCGGCATCGACATCTGCATCATCTCGACCGCACAGCAGGCAAGCCCGAACGTCATCCACATCAGCGAGCCAGTGCGCGCCCAATTGATCAGATCGTCGGTGGCCGTGACCAGAAAGCCCTTGTCGGCCAGCTCGTTGTTGAGGTCGACGTAGAACGGGTCGTCGCCGGCTGGACGGCCGGCGCGCGGGTCGATGATGCCGCGCGCGGACGGCGTCATGACGGCGGTGCCCTCGCCACTCAATCCCATTCGAGTGCTCCCTGCTTCCACTCGTAGATAAATCCGATGGTCAGCACCGCAAGGAACACCATCATCGACCAGAACCCGACCTCGCCGAGATCACCGAACGCGATGGCCCACGGGAACAGAAACGCGACTTCGAGGTCGAAGATGATGAACAGGATCGCCACCAGGTAGAAGCGCACGTCGAACTTCATGCGTGCGTCATCGAAGGCGTTGAACCCGCATTCGTAGGCCGAAAGCTTCTCCGGATCGGGATTCTTGTAGGCGACCACGAACGGCGCGATCATCAGCGCAAGCCCGATCACCAGCGCGATGCCGATGAAGACGACGAGCGGGAGGTAGTTCTGCAGTTCGCTCATGCGCACCTTCTGGCCGCCACCGGCCGAAGCCGCCGCCAGCGCTCGTCCCGCTCGATCCGACCGGCTAAACCGCGGTGGAAACGCAAGAAATTCGCCGTGTCACAGGTCGGACTGGGTGCAAGGACAGGGCCGCGCGAGGCTTAGCGCAGCGCACAAAAGGTAGCAAGCAAAACCGGCCGGAACGGCCCGGCAGTGCCGCAATATGGCGATGCCGTCGCATTGCCTTTCCGCAGCAATGGGCCATGATCGGACGCGTGGACCCCAAGGCGTTGCGCCAAACGTTCAAGGGAGACGCCGTTGCCTAGGACTGTCACTTTCGCGACCGCCGTCGCGCTGACGCTATGGTGCGCCGCACATGCTTTGGTGGTGGACGCCTTGGCTGGTCCGCTGGAGCGCGTAGAGTTTGAAGGCGCCATCCTTCGGGGTGCCGTCATTCCGGGCGAGCGCATACAGGGGTATCTGGCCAAGCCCGAGGGCGCAGGCCCTTTTCCCGCGGTCATCGGACTGCATGGCTGTGCCGGCATGCCCGACACGACAAAGCGAAAACTGGTCGATGAACTTGTTGGCTGGGGTTATGTCGTTCTACTCGTCGATAGCTTTGCCACGCGCGGCATAGGTCACGCCTGCACTGGTGGAGTTCCGGACATCTCCGGCAAGCGCAGGTCGGATGCTTATGGTGCGCTGGCCTTCTTGGCAGGCCAGACCTTCGTCGACCCACAACGTGTGGCCGCAGTCGGCTTCTCGCAAGGTGGTTGGGTCACCCTCTTAGTGGCAGACGAAATTTCATTCGAGCTATTCGCCCGCCCAAGCAATTTGAGATTTCGTGCAGTGGTTGCGCTTTATCCCGTGTGCAGGGCCGTAGGGGGAAGCCCAGTGATACCCACGCTGATTCTTATTGGAGCCCTCGACGAATGGACGCCGGCGGCAGACTGCTCCGACAAGATCGACGCCTGGGGCACTGACGGACCGCCCATAGAGCTAGTCGTCTATCCCGGCGTTCACCACAGTTTCTACTACCCGGAGCTCCAGCCGGGCAGGAAAATATTTGGTCACTGGGCGGAATACAACGAGGAGGCAGCCACCGATGCGACCCGTAGGATGCGGGAATTTCTTAAGCGCCACCTAAACTGACGGTGTACCAAGTTGACCTCTCCTCTGGGTCAAAATCCGAACGCCTCTTTTGGGGCCGGCCCTATGGCCGCATCCGCCGGGTGCGGACGTGAGCGCGACCCCTGTTGCAGCAAGCCAAGACTCAAGCGCGGCATCCCCTTTCTCCTGGGCACGAGCAGCCAAGGACGGCAGCGCGACAGCGCCTCCGTCAAGCGCTCTCCCTTACGTCGCATATCCGGGCGGCGGCACAAACCCGCCGAACTCACGCTCGATCAGCTGCGCAAACGCAAGCGTGGTGCGGTCTTCAAGGTGCGGCCCGAGAACCTGAACCCCGATCGGCAGGCCGGTGTCGGAGCGGCCGATCGGCACCGCAGTCGCCGGCAGCCCGGTCAGGTTGGCGATGCCGCCCCATACGATCTGATCACCGTAGGAATGGACCGCGCCGTCGATCTCGATCCGACGCATCCGCGCCGGCTGAGAATGGTCGTGCGGAAACGCCAAGGTCGGCATCACCGGAGAGACCACCACGTCCCATTCGCGGAACAGGTCGCGCCACTGCTGGTTCACGGTGGCGCGCACGTAATCGGTCCGCAGCCAATCGCGGTGACTGAGCACCATCCCGCGCACGCGTTCAGCCCCGAGGTCGGCAGCCTCGGGCGGGAGCGCCGCGAGAGCGCCCTGCACCTCGCGGTAGGTCTCGAGCGGGACGGTGGCGCCGATGAAGGCCATCAGCAGGTTCACGAAGGTGCGCGCCATCCGTGCCAGATCGGGCAGCAGCGGGCTTGCGTGGGCGATCGTCGCGCCAGAGCGCGCGAGCTGGTCCGAAAGACCGGCCAGGGCGGCGCGGATGCTGTTCGCGGTCGGCAGCAGCGGGTGGGTGTCGAGCACGAGCACCCTGAAGCTCTTGAGGTCGGCATGGCGCGGGGGCGGCAGCGCAAGCCGGTAGGCGACGGCGTTCGGCTCGTCGGGACCGGCAAGAAGGTCGAGCGCTAGTCCCAGATCGGCTGCGCTCCGCGCCATCGGGCCGACCACCGCGAGGTCGGGCTCGCGCGGCAAAGGTTCGGTCCGGGGCGGCGTGTGGCCGCGCGACGGCACCAACCCGTGAGTCGGCTTGTGGCCGAACACGCCGCAGAAGCTCGGAGGCGTGCGCAGCGAGCCGCCGATGTCGGAGCCGAGCTCGAGCGCGACGTAGCCGGCCGCGAGCGCCGCCGCACCTCCGCCGGACGAGCCGCCGGGCGTGCGCGCCAGATCCCACGGATTGTTGGTCGTGCCGTAGACCGGGTTGAAAGTCTGCCAGTCGGCAAGCGCGACCGGAACGTTGGTTTTGCCGAGGATGACGGCGCCGGCGGCCTTCAGGCGCGTGATCGCCGCGGCATCGTTCGATACCGGCCAGCTCGAATCCGCAAAGCCCCAGGTGGTCGGCAGGCCGGCGACGTTGAAGGATTCCTTCACCGTCATCGGCAGGCCGAGCAGCGGCCGGCGCTCGCCGCGGGCGAGCGCCGCATCGGCTTCGCGCGCCGCCGCGCGCGCCCGCTCGAAGTCGCGCACCACGACGGCTTTGAGCTGGCCGTCCAGCACCTCGATCCGCTTGATGCAGTGATCGGTGAGCTCGGACGCCGAAACCTGCTTCGCCGCGAGCGCGGCAACGAGCTGCCCTACCGTCTGGTACTCGAGGCCGCCGGCGCTCGCGACTTTGGCGGCCTGCGCAGAGGCGCTTGTCGCCAGCGACTGCGGACCCGACGTGGTCGCCGCCAGGCCGGTGGCACCGGCGAAGGTCAAGAAGTCGCGTCTGCTCTGCCGGTCAGCCATTGCGGCCTCCCCAACGTGACAGGGGGATGCTAGCCGAGATATCGTCGCGCGTCGCGGTCGTGCGCACTGCGGCGATCGCTGACCTCCCACATGGAGCAAGACCGTGCAGAAAATTTTCGGCATCGGCATCGTTGCGGCCGCTTTCGCGGGCTTGGCGGCCGCGAACGCGCACGCGCAGTCGTATCCAACTCGGACCATCAAGATCGTCGTGCCGGCCACCCCCGGCGGTGCGATCGACACCATCGCCCGCATGGTCGGCGAGAAGCTCACCGTGTCGTTGGGCCAGCCGGTGGTGGTGGAGAACCGGCCCGGCGCCGCCAATAATCTCGGCACCGACGTGGTCGCCAAAAGTCCGCCGGACGGCTACACGCTTCTGATCTGCGCCTCCAGCCACGCCACCAACAAGCATCTCTACAAGACGCTGCCGTACGATCCGGTCGCCGATTTCGAGCCGGTCGTGTTCACGCACGTGGTGCCGCTGCTGCTGGCGGTCAATCCCGCCATTCCCGCCAAGACCGTGCCGGAGCTGGTCGCCTGGATCAAAGCCAACCCCGGCGCCGCGAACTACGCCTCCAGCGGCAAGGGCAGCTCGCTGCACATGGCGGCCGAGTTGTTCATGAGCATGACCGGCACCAAGATGCTGCACGTGCCCTACCGCGGCAGCACCGCGGCGCACCCGGACCTGCTCGGCGGGCGCACCGCGATGATCTTCGACACCATCACGGCGATCCTGCCGCACGTGCAGTCGGGCGGCGTGCGCGCGATCGCAGTGACGACGCCGACGCGTTCGCCGTCACAGCCCGACCTGCCGACGGTCGCGGAATCCGGCCTCACGGGCTACGACGCCAATACCTGGGGCGGCATCCTGGCGCCGGCCGGCACGCCGAAGGAGATCGTGCTCAAGCTCAACGCCGAGATCAACAAGGTCTTGGCGATGGAGGACGTACGCGCCAAGCTCACCGCCACCGGCATCGAGATCCAGGGCGGCCCGCCCGAGCGTTTCGCCGCCTACATCAAGGCGGAAGTGGAGAAGTGGGGAAAGGTGACCAAGGAGGCCGGGATCCTGCCGGAGTGAGGCGAGCAGCCCTGCCGTCGTGGCCCGCCCGCGTGCCGTCCTGATCCGGCTCGGGCGACCCACGAGGGCGAAGAACAGGTCACAGAGTGCAATACCTGTCGCGCAGCCCTATGATGCGCCTCTGATTTGTGGCGCCCGCGCGCTTCACATGGCTCTGACACGATGCGGATTGTGCCGGGTGCGCAGGCGCGTCCAACGTCTATCTTATCCGAAACCAGTTCCCGCTTCGGGATCGCGCGCTAAACGTCCAGCATCTCCTCGCTGGCAAACTCGGCGTGCTCCTGGATGAAGGCAAATCGGGATTCCGGCTTGGTGCCCATCAGGCGCTCGACCAAGTCGGCGGTATCCTCGCGGTCGTCGGTCAAGAGCACCACGCGCAGAAGCGTGCGCTTCCTCGGATCCATGGTGGTTTCCTTGAGCTGCGCCGGCATCATCTCGCCGAGGCCCTTGAAGCGACCGACCTCGACCTTGGCGTTGGCGTGGAACTCGCGCTTGACGATCGCGTCCTTGTGGGCATCGTCGCGGGCGTAGAAGACCTTGCCGCCGTGCGCAAGCCGGTAGAGCGGCGGCACCGCCAGGAAGAGATGGCCGCTCTCGATCAGCTTCGGCATCTGGCGGTAGAAGAACGTGATCAGCAGAGAAGCGATGTGGGCGCCGTCGACGTCGGCGTCGGTCATGATGATGACGCGGCCGTAGCGCAGGTCCTCGTCGCGGTAGTGCACGCCGGTGCCGCAGCCGAGCGCCTGCACCAGATCCGCCAGCTGCTGGTTCTGCGCGAGCTTGTCGCGGCCGGCGCTCGCCACGTTGAGGATCTTGCCGCGCAGCGGCAAGATCGCCTGGCTGGCGCGTTCGCGCGCCTGCTTGGCGGAGCCGCCGGCCGAGTCGCCCTCGACGATGAACAGCTCGGAACCTTCGGCCGCCGAATTGGTGCAATCGGCGAGCTTGCCCGGCAGGCGCAGCTTCTTGACCGCGGACTTGCGCGCGATCTCCTTCTCCTGCCGGCGGCGCAGCCGCTCGTCGGCGCGCTCGACCACCCAGTCGAGCAGCTTGTTGGCCTGCACCGGATTGCCGGCGAGCCAATGATCGAACGGATCGCGGATCGCCTGCTCGACGATGCGCGCCGCCTCCGCGGTCGCCAGCCGGTCCTTGGTCTGGCCCTGAAACTCCGGCTCGCGGATGAATACCGACAGCATGGCGGCCGAGCCCACCATGATGTCCTCGGAGGTCACCGGCGCGGCGCGCTTGCCCTGGCCGATACGTTCGGCGTGATCCTTCAAGCCGCGCAGCAAGGCGGCGCGCAGCCCCGTCTCATGGGTGCCGCCGTCGCCGGTCGGGATGGTGTTGCAGTACGAGGAGAGGAAGCCGTCGGCGTCGGCAACCCAGCCCACCGCCCATTCCACGGTGCCGTGGCCGCCGACCTTGCCGGAGCGGCCGGCGAAGTTGTCGGGATGGACCAGCGTCTGTCCGTGGATCGCGGCGGTGAGAAATTCGGTGAGGCCGCCGGGGAAATGGAAGCTCTCCTTCTCCGGCACGCCATCAACGCCGGCCAGCAGCGCCGGCGCGCACGACCAGCGAATCTCGACGCCGCCGAACAGGTAGGCCTTCGAGCGCGCCATCTTGAAGATGCGCTGTGGCTTGAAGACGGCCTTGGCGCCGAAGATCTGCGGATCGGGCTTGAAGCGGACCTTGGTGCCGCGGCGGTTGTGGATGGCGCCGAGCTGCTCGAGCTTGGTCCTTGGCACGCCGCGCTCGAACACCTGGCGGTAAAGCTTCTGCCCGCGCGCGACCTCGACCTCGAGCCGCTGCGACAACGCGTTGACGACGGAGACGCCGACGCCATGCAGCCCGCCCGCGGTCTCATACACGTCGGACTTGAATTTGCCGCCCGCGTGCAGCGTGCACATGATCACTTCGAGGGCGGATTTCTTCGGGAACTTCGGGTGCGGATCGACCGGAATGCCACGGCCGTTGTCGGTCACGGTCAACGTGCCGTCGGCTTCCAGCACGACTTCGATCCAGGTGGCGTGGCCGTTGAGGGCCTCGTCCATGGCGTTGTCGATCACCTCGGCAAACAGATGATGCAACGCCTTCTCGTCGGTGCCGCCGATATACATGCCGGGACGCTTTCGCACCGGCTCAAGCCCTTCCAGCACCTCGATGTCGTGGGCGGTGTAGGCGCCTTCGGCACCCGCAGGCTTCGAGGCCGACCTGCGCGCGGCCGCGCGCGCGGCGGCGGTGCCGACGTCTTGCGAAAACAGGTCGCGCGCGCTCGCGCTGGTCCGTGCAGTCTTGGCCATGCCGCAACCGATATAGGGTGAGCGGGCTCGAATCGCCCGTCGATCCGACTATGCCATGATGATGGCCGAAGGGTGAACGGAACGGAAAAGACGCCGCGCCTGCCTGCCCTGCGGGCTCTGGCTTTCCCGCCGCCCGCAGGCTACACCCCCGCGTTCGGCTCGGAGAGGACCCTCGAATGGCACTCGCGGATGTGGCTCAGCAGACGATCGATTTCGTCCGCGAGCACCAGGCCTGGGCCGCCCCGATCGTATTCGTTTTGGCGTTCGCCGAGTCGCTTGCCTTCGTCTCCTTGTTGGTTCCTGCCTGGGCCGCGCTGGTCGGTATCGGCGCGCTGATCGGTTCGAGCGGGATCAGTTTCTGGCCGGTATGGATCGCGGCCTCGATCGGGGCCGCGCTCGGCGACTGGCTGTCATACTGGATCGGCCAGAAGCTCGGCCCCGCGGTCGCCCATGTGTGGCCGCTCTCGCGCCATCCCGATCTGCTGCCGCGCGGCGAGGAGTTCATGAAGCGCTGGGGCGCGGCCGGCATCTTCATCGGCCGCTTCTTCGGGCCCTTGCGCGCCGCGGTGCCGCTGGTCGCCGGCATCTTCCACATGCCCTACTGGACCTTCCAGATCGCCAACTTCACCTCGGCGTTCGTCTGGGCCGGCGTCTTGCTGCTGTTCGGCGACGTCGTGTCCAAGGTGATCGGCTGGATCTTCGGCGGCACCATTCCGGGCCTCTAGGCCCGTCAAGGCGTAGTCGTCGCTGCGATGCTCTATCACGGCGAGTTGAGCCACCGACGAGGTTTCGGCCAAGGCCGGGAGCGCTACAATCCGCCCGCCCGAAGGCGCCCCGCGCAAAGCTCAAGCCCCAGTATCGAACCCCAGTGTCGAAAGGGAGGAAACCATGCCGGATCTCACGCGCCGCACCATGCTCGCCGGCGCCGCAGTCGGCGCTCTGACGCCGCTTACCGCGACGCCGCTTAAGGCCGCGGCACCGGCCGCCGGCAAGCAGGCGCCAAGCTTCTACCGCTCGAAGGTCGGCGATTTCGAGGTCACGGTGATTTCCGACGGCGCGGTGCAGATCCAGGTGCAGCCGACACTGGTGCGCAACACCTCGATCGAGGAGATCAAGGCCGCGCTCGCGGCCGCATACCTGCCGACCGACCAGTACTGGAACCAGTTCAACCCGGTGCTGGTGAATACCGGCACGAAGCTGGTGCTGCTCGACGCCGGCAACCATGCCAGCCGCTCGCCGACCACCGGCAAACTGCCGGAAGGACTAGCCGCCGCCGGCGTCGATCCGAAAGCGATCGACCTGATCGTCATCTCGCACTTTCACGCCGACCATATCGGCGGCTTGCGTACCGCCGACAATGCGCTCGCCTATCCCAACGCCGAGATCATGGTGCCGGCCGCCGAATGGGCGTTCTGGATGGACGACGGCAACATGAGCCGCGCGCCCGCCAGCGGCCCGGTCCGCAATACCTTCGAGAACGTTCGGCGCATCTTCGGCTCGATCGCCGATAAGGTGACGCGGTACGAGGCCGGCAAGGAGGTCGCGCCCGGCATCACCACGATCCCGACTGCCGGCCATACTCCCGGCCACGCATCGTTCATTGTGGCGTCCGGGTCCGGCAAGCTGATCGTGCAGGCCGATGTGACCGGCAACCCCGCCATCAACCTGCGCAATCCGGGGTGGCATACCGCGGCCGACATGGACGGGCCGATGGCCGAAGCCACCCGCCGCAAGCTCTACGACATGGCGGCGACGGAAAGGATGCCGATATCGGGCTATCACTACGCCTTCCCGGCGCTCGGATATGCCGAGAAGGACGGCGACCGCTATCGTCTGGTGCCGGTCCACTGGAATCCCACGCTGTAGCCTTCTTGTTGCTGCTGGCGCGCGCACTGCTTGCCGGCGCGATCACCGGCTGGATAGCGGCGGCGCGATGGGGAGGATCGGCGACGCCGGTCGAAGCGCGGTTGAAGCTGCAACCGACGCGGTGCGGGGTTGCTTGTGTGCTGCGTTATGCCGCTCGGCCGGAAGGACTGGAGCGGCCGCCTCGGGGTTTACTATCGTGCGCATCCGCGGGGCTTGTCCCTGGCGCCTGCCAAGGATGCCACGGCTGCGGCGATGAAGGGAGAAGACGTCATGACGGAATTGACACGCCGGACCATTCTACGCGGGACTGCCGCCGCCACGGCGGCTGCCTTGAGCCCATTCGCGGGCACCGCACCGGCTCGCGCCGCGGCGCCGCCGGTCGGCAAGCAGGTTCCCGGGTTCTATCGCTACAAGGTCGGCGATTTCGAAATCACCGCCCTCAACGACGGCGCCGTAAAGGCCGCGAACCCGGCAACGATCGTTGTCAATCAGCCGTTCCCCGAGGTCCAGAAGGCGCTTGGGGCAGCTTTCCTGCCGACGGACGAGATCCGCAACCCGTTCACGGCATTGCTGGTGAACACCGGCAAGAACCTGGTGCTGATCGACGCCGGCTTTGGCGACAACGGCGCGCCCACCGTCGGCAACCTGTTGAGCAACATGGCGGCCGCCGGGGTCGATCCCAAGACCGTCGACACCATCCTCGTCAGCCACTTCCACGGCGACCACATCTCGGGCATCCGCGCCAAAGCCGGCACCCCAAATTTCCCAAACGCCGAGATCATGGTCCCCAGCGTCGAGTGGAAGTATTGGAACGATGAGGGCGAGGAGTCGCGGGCGCCGCAGGTATGGAAGGGAGGCTTCGCAAACGTCAAGCGCGTCTTCGGCCCGATCGCCAAGGACGTGAAGCAGTTCGAGCACGGAAAGGAGCTGGTACCGGGCATCACCGCCGTCGACGCCAGCGGCCACAGCCCGGGCCATACCGCGTTCGTCGTCGCGTCCGGCAACGGCAAGCTGTTGGTGACGTCGGACACCGCGAACCATGCCGTGCTGTTCGTGCGCAACCCCGAATGGAGCCTGTGGGCCGACATGGACGCCGCCAAGGCGATCACCGCGCGCAAGCGCATCCTCGACATGGCGGCGGCCGATCGCATGCCGATCGCCGCCTACCATCTGCCGTTCCCATCGACCGGCTACATCGCCAAGCAGGGCAGCGGCTACGAGTTCGCGCCGGCCTATTGGCAGCCGTCGTTGTAGCCGCGGCAAGCGGACGTCGCGCGAACGGTTACAAAGGAGCCGCCCCTTTTCAGAGGCGACTGACGACCGATGGCTGCCCACCCGGGCAGCCGTCGTGCTTGTGGAGCGTGGGGTGCGCACGGTGCCGCCGCTCGAGTGACGGCACCGAAAGGCGGCTATTCGTCCTTGAGCGCCACCTCCAACAGACGACGGCATTCACCAAGCTCGTGCAGCGTTGACTGCAGCTTGCTCAGATCCTCGCCCGAGAGCGCAGGCGCAGGCTGCGGCCTCGGCGCCCGCGCCGGCGGCTCGTCGGTCCTCGCTCGACGTTCGGGCGCCGCCGACCGCTCGCCTCGGTCTCCGTCCATGCGCGCCGGCTCTGGGCGCTCGTCGGCGCCGGCCGCATCCTCGGCGCGCGGCGGTTCCGGTTGCGGCGCGCCGGACTTCCACACCGACTGCACGAACTTGGTGCCGTTGTCCTTGAGGATGCGCTGCACGCCGCGGATGGTGTAGCCCTCGCCGTAGAGCAGGTGACGGATGCCACGCAGCAGGTCGACGTCGTCGGGCCGGTAGTACCGCCGCCCGCCGCCACGCTTCATCGGCTTGATCTGGCCGAACCGCGTCTCCCAGAACCGCAGCACGTGCTGCGGCACGTCGAGGTCGTCGGCCACCTCGCTGATGGTGCGGAAGGCGTCCGGCGCCTTGTCGACGTTGCCCGCTCCAGTCGCGTCGGACATCGCAAGCCTACCTTCGGTTCCGGCACGCCGGCCGGCGCGGCAGAGACGGGGAGCGAGGCGCGCTCAGGCCGCTCATTCGCTGCCGACCTCGGTGGCGCCGTTGATCCGCTGCTTGAGGATGGCGGAGGGCTTGAACACCATGACCCGCCGCGGCGAGATCGGCACTTCCTTGCCGGTCTTGGGATTGCGCCCGATGCGCTCACCCTTCTTGCGCACCACGAACGACCCGAACGAGGAGAGCTTCACGGTCTCGCCGCGCTCAAGACAGTCGGTGATCTCCTTGAGAACCGCTTCGACCAGGGACGCGGACTCCGTTCGCGACAGACCCACCTTCTGATAGACCGCCTCGCACAGATCCGCTCGCGTCACCGTCTTGCCAGACATAGCCGCCGCCTCGTTGTTCCGGGCAGTTTATCACGCTGGATTTTCAACGACATGATGCCGCAGGGCCGGTTCAGCCGCAAGGTGGGAGACGGCGTTCCGTCACCACCGCAACAGGACCGCACCCCAGGTGAATCCACCGCCCATGGCCTCCAGCAAGATGAGGTCGCCTGACTTGATGCGGCCGTCGGCACGCGCGGCCGCCAGCGCGAGCGGGATTGAGGCGGCTGAGGTGTTGCCGTGCTTGTCGACCGTGGTGACGACCTTGGCCGGATCGATGCCAAGCTTGTGGGCGGAGCCGTCGATGATGCGCTTGTTGGCCTGATGCGGCACGAACCAGTCGATATCGGCGGCCGTGCAGCCGGTGGCCTCGAATGCGTGATGCACCACATCGGTGATCATCCCGACGGCGTGGCGGAAAACCTCACGGCCCTCCATTCGCAAATGACCGACCGTGCCGGTCGAGGACGGCCCGCCATCGACGTAAAGCTTTTCCTTGTGGCGGCCGTCGGAGCGCAGCTGCGTGGTCAGCACCCCGCGGCCGTTCGCCTGCTCGGCCGGCTGCGCCTCCAGCACCACCGCGCCGCCACCATCGCCGAACAGCACGCAGGTGCCGCGGTCCGTCCAGTCGAGGATGCGGGAGAAGGTTTCAGCCCCGATCACCAGCGCACGTTTGGCCATGCCGGTCTTCAACAGGCTGTCGACGGTCGCCATCCCGTAGACGAACCCGGAGCATACCGCTTGCAGGTCGAAGGCGGCGCCGTGCTTGATGCCGAGACCGGCCTGGATGGAGACCGCCGTCGCCGGAAAGGTATTGTCGGGCGTCGAGGTCGCCAGCACGATCAAGTCGATGTCCGCGGCATCGACCCCGGCGTCGGCGAGCGCCGCGCGCGCGGCGTTCAATCCGATGTCCGAGGTGAACTCGCCGGGCGCTGCGATATGGCGCTTGCGGATCCCGGTGCGCTGCACGATCCAGTCGTCGGAGGTGTCGACCATCCGCGCCAATTCGTCATTGGTGAGAACCCGTTGCGGCAGGTAGCTGCCGCAGCCGGTTACGACCGAACGCAGCGCGCTCACGAGGCAACCCCGCCGACCATGACGGCGCGATCCTTGCCCCGCTTGTACTGGGTCAGCGCCTCGCCGATCTTCGTGACCCAGCCATAGCGGACCATGTCGTAGCCAACGTCGATAGCGGCCGCGAATCCTTCTGCGTCGGTGCTGCCGTGACTCTTGATGACGATGCCGTTGAGCCCGAGGAAAACCCCGCCGTTCGAACGTCGCGGGTCGAGCTTCTCCCTGAGCGTCTGAAATGCCTGACGGGCCAGCAGGTAGCCGAGACGTGCGCGCCAGGTGCGGCTCATTGCCCCGCGCAAGTATTCGCCGATCTGACGCGCCGTTCCTTCGGCGGTCTTCAGGGCGATGTTGCCGGCAAAGCCTTCCGTCACCACCACGTCCACGGTCCCCTTCCCGATATCGGTCCCCTCGACAAAGCCCACATACTCCAAGCCGGGCAGCTGCGCATCCCGAAGAATCTGCGCGGCCTCGCGCACTTCCTCGAGGCCCTTCACTTCCTCCACGCCGATGTTCAAGAGGCCGACGGTCGGCCGTTCGAGGTCAAACAGAATGCGCGCCATGGCGCTGCCCATGACCGCCATGTCGACGAGGTGCTGGGCATCCGCGCCGATCGAGGCTCCGAGGTCGAGCACGATCGATTCGCCGCGCAGCGTCGGCCAAAGACCCGCGATCGCCGGTCGCTCGATGCCTGCCATGGTCTTGAGGCCGAACTTGGCCATCGCCATCAAGGCGCCGGTATTGCCGGCCGAGACCGCGACTTCCGCATCCCCACGCTTTACGGCATCGAGCGCAAGCCACATCGACGATTTCCACCGTCCATGCCGAAGCGCCTGGCTGGGCTTGGCGTCCATGGCCACGGCAACCTCGGTATGGACGATCTGCGAGGCTTGCTTGAGCCGAGGCGAGGCCGCCAGCAACGGCTCGATCACCGCGCGGTCACCGAACAGCAGAAATTCGCTGTCCGGACGCCGCGCGAGCGACAGCGCTGCGCCGGCAATGACCACCGAGGCCCCATGGTCGCCCCCCATGGCGTCGAGCGCGATGCGAACCTGTTGGGGCATCAATGGACCCTGGCGACCGCCTCAAGCGCCGAGAGCTCCAATCTTTCTGACCCGGAGCGTGAGGGCGACAATACCGTGTCGGCGGCCGGACACAACAGCGTAGTGATCCGACCGAAACGCACCTGCAAAAGTGAATCTATCTTGTTGTACCTCCGGATCTTTTCTTCAGCACCGCGAGCTTGGCGAATGGCCCCGCGGCGCCCTCCTCGCTGCTCGGGCCACGAAATATCGCGCCCGGCTGGCGCGGGTAGGGATCGATCCCGAGCATCAGAAATTCGACGGCAATGGCGCCGAGATCGACGGTCCCGTCGACCAGCGGCTCGGGCCGTTCAAGCGGCACGTCCTGCGCCGCGTCCGGATCCGGATCGGCTCGCGCAATCCCGGGCTCAAACAAGAGATCGATGCTCTCCTCGACCTTGTTCGCCACCGGCTCGAGCGTGACCACGCAGGTCTGCCGCACCGCCGCCGAAACCTCACCGACGACATGCAGACCATCGGAGCCGTAGCGGGCCACGTCGAACACCGCTTGCAGGTCGACGACCCCAAGGATGCCGGCGGCACGTGCGATCGCGGCGAGGGTCGCTTCTTCGGCGCGCAGATCGAAGCGGCGGCCGGTGGGCGGCACCTCGTCCAAGCGCACCGGTACGCTCCACAACGAGCGGTCTTTGCTCATCGGACCCTCCGTCATCACATCCGACCTGCCCCAGCAGCAGGCGCGGCCGGATCGGGCCACGACACCTGGCCGACGGCGAAAGTTGGATCCGGCTTCCGCGCCAGCTCGGCGGCGGCGGTGCGTACATACGCGGCGAGCCGCTGCGGCCGCGCCGCGTTCGCGCCTACGAAAATGTTGCGGGAAAGCGCGGCGACGAGGGCTTCGTCGCTCGGGCTCGCCAGGGCTTCGTCGTAGGCGGCGGCACGGCCGTAAAATGCCTCACCGATGCGTCGCATACTCTTCGGAATCGTCAAATCGGCTACACCCATTTCTCGAAGATTATGCTCCATATCCTTGCAAAAACGATCGAAAACGGCTTGGCCAAGCGCACGGGAAGAGCCCGAATCGCGCATCCGCCGAAACAACAGCGCGACGTGCAGCACGATCATGTCGAAGCGCGCCTCGACGGTATCGGGGACGCCGTAGTCCGCATAGAACACGGGACAGCGGGCCTGTGCCACGATGGCGCCATAGAGCGCTTCGATTGTGTCGCCGCGCCGCACGCGTCGGACGAGGGGGAAGGTCATTCAGGCTTTTGTATCTCCGACGGCGCAGGGCGGCCGAGATCGGACGGCACTGCCCGTAGGACACATTTGGTTCGGCCGCGCCTGACTGTCCACCCCTTTTGGCGGACGAGCGCGCTCGACCAAACTCCCGCGGCTCAAGCTTCCGATTCGAGCCTGGAATCCTCGTGCATGCGCCGTTCGCTGCGAACCTTCTTGCCCAGTCTAGGGGCTTTGACGAGACCGGCTTTGGTGATCGCCGCCGGCCTTCTGGTTTCCGGCTGCTTCACGCAGACCTATCAGCGCGGGTATGTGCTGCAGGAAGGCGCGCTCGAGCAGATTCCCCTTGGCGCCTCGCAGGAACAGGTCTTGATCGTGCTGGGGACACCCTCCACGGTCGCCACCGTGAGCGGCGAGGTCTTCTACTACATTTCGCAAAGGACGTCGCAGACCTCATTCCTGCCGCGGAAGGTCGTCGATCAGCGGGTCGTTGCGGTCTATTTCGACAAGAACCGTCGGGTCGAACGGGTGGCCAATTATGGCCTGCAGGACGGCAAGGTGTTCGACTTCATCGGCCGTACTACCCCGAGCGGCGGGCAGGAGCTGTCGTACCTGACCTACGTCTTCAAGCTCATCGGCACCGATTGAGCAACGAGGCCGTGCTGTAAGACCGCACCGGCGGCGCCTGCGCCGCGGTCGCAGTCGCGTCCGGCCGCGCCTCAATGCGCCAGGATCGCGAGCAAGAGCAGCGCCACGATGTTGGTGATCTTGATCATCGGGTTGACCGCCGGGCCGGCGGTGTCCTTGTAGGGATCGCCGACGGTGTCGCCGGTGACCGCAGCCTTGTGGGCTTCCGAGCCCTTGCCGCCGTGGTGGCCGTCCTCGATGTATTTCTTGGCGTTGTCCCAGGCCCCGCCGCCCGAGGTCATCGAGATGGCGACGAACAGTCCGGTGACGATCACGCCCAAAAGCATGGCGCCGACCGCCGAGAACGCCGCCGACTTGCCGGCCGCTCCGCCACCCGCGATCCAGTAGATCACGAAGTAGACGACGATCGGCGAAAGCACCGGCAACAGCGACGGCACGATCATCTCCTTGATCGCCGCCTTGGTGAGCAGGTCGACGGCGCGGCCGTAGTCCGGCTTGTCGGTGCCCTGCATGATGCCCGGCTTCTCGCGGAACTGTCGGCGCACCTCCTCGACGATCGCCGAAGCGGCGCGGCCGACCGCGGTCATGCCGAGCGCGCCGAACAGGTAGGGCAACAGACCGCCGAACAGCAGGCCAACCACCACGTACGGATTGTTGAGCGAGAAATCGAGGGTAACTCCCTGGAAATAAGGAAACTTATCGCCGTTCTTGATAAAGTACTTGAGGTCCTCGTTGTAGGCCGCGAACAGCACCAGGGCGCCAAGACCGGCCGAGCCGATGGCGTAGCCCTTGGTGATCGCCTTGGTGGTGTTGCCGACCGCGTCGAGCGCGTCGGTCGATTTGCGGACCTCCTTGGGCAAGCCGGCCATCTCGGCGATGCCGCCGGCATTGTCGGTGACCGGCCCGAAGGCATCGAGCGCCACCACGACCCCGGCCAGCGCCAGCATGGTGGTGACCGCCACCGCGATGCCGAACAGCCCGGCGAGCCCATAGGTGATCAGGATGCCGGCGATGATCACGATCGTGGGCAGGGCGGTGGCCTCGAGCGAGACCGCCAAGCCCTGGATGATGTTGGTGCCGTGACCGGTGATCGACGCCGTGGCGATCGACTGCACCGGCCGGTAGTGCGTGCCGGTGTAGTATTCGGTGATCCAGATGATGAGCCCGGTCACCGCCAAGCCGACCACGCCGCAAGCGAACAGCTTGGCGCCGGTGTAGCTCGCATTCGGGATCGGGCCGAAGCCGATCAGCCAGTAGGTGACGAACGCGATCGCGACCAGCGACAGCACCGCGGTTGCGATGAAGCCCTTGTAGAGCGCCCCCATGATCGACTGGGTGGCGCCCAGCTTCACGAAGAACGTGCCGATCACCGAGGTGATGATGCAGGCCGCGCCGATCGCGAGCGGATAGAGCATCATCGCCTTGAGCACCGGCGTCCCGGCAAAGAAGATCGCCGCCAGCACCATGGTGGCGACGGTCGTGACCGCGTAGGTCTCGAACAGGTCGGCGGCCATGCCCGCGCAGTCGCCGACGTTGTCGCCGACGTTGTCGGCGATGGTGGCCGGGTTGCGCGGGTCATCCTCGGGAATGCCGGCCTCGACCTTGCCCACGAGATCACCGCCCACGTCGGCACCCTTGGTGAAGATACCGCCGCCGAGGCGAGCGAAGATCGAGATCAGCGAGGCGCCGAAGCCGAGCGCGACCAGTGCGTCAACGACCACGCGGTCGTTAGGGGCGCGGCCGAGCGGGCCGGTCAGGATGCCGTAGTAGACGGCGACGCCGAGCAACGCGAGGCCCGCCACCAGCAGGCCGGTGATGGCGCCGGCCTTGAAGGCGATTTCGAGGCCGCCCGCGAGCGAGCCGATCGCCGCCTGTGCGGTGCGGACGTTGGCGCGCACCGACACGTTCATGCCGATGAAGCCGGCGGCGCCCGAAAGCACCGCGCCGATGGCGAAGCCGAGCGCCACCAGGAAGCCGAGGAAGATCCAGAGAATGACGAAAACGACGACGCCGACGATGCCGATCGTGGTGTATTGGCGCTTGAGGTAAGCCTGGGCGCCCTCGCGCACGGCGGCCGAGATCTCCTGCATGCGCTGGCTGCCGGCATCGGCCGACATCACCGACTGGGTGGCCCAAACTGCATAGGCGATCGAGAGCGCGCCACAGGCGATGATGATCCACAAAGCTGCCATGGAAATGCGTCCTTACGTTATCGACCGAACGGGCGCCACTTTTCGCCCGTTCGCCGTCAAGCCGAAACTGCGGATGGTTACGGCCCCCAAGCCGCGAAAGCGGGGTCCGTATAGCCAGAAACAATGCGGCGACGCAACGCCGGAATCGCCGCCTTTCGAGCGAGCGTCAAGACAGGATGATGCCTTGGCATGGGCACGGCCGCTCGCGCTCAGAAGTGGCTGAACGAAGGCCGCGCGAAAGCAAGGGCGCGGCCGCGCTCGTCCGCAAAGCGCGCGGCCCCCTCCCCGGCCGCCGCCATCCCGATCTCGCTGACCGGGATGCCGGCTCCCGCGGCCGCGGCCCGGAACGCTTCGATGGCGTGCGCCGGCACCGTGCAGACGATCTCGTAGTCATCGCCGCCAGTGAGGATCTGTTCGATCAGGTTCGGCTCGGCTTTGAGCGCGGCGCGCGCCGCTTCCGACAGCGGCACGCGGTGGGCGGCGACTACAACCGCGACACCGGATTCTCGGCACAGCTTGCCGAGATCGCCCGCAAGCCCGTCCGACACGTCCATTGCGGCCGATGCATGCCGGCGCACCGCCTCGGCAAGTGCAGTGCGCGGCTGCGGCACCGAGTAGCGCTCAAGCAGGTGCTGACCCGCCGTCGCGCCCAGACGCCATTGCGCCGCCTTCGCCGGATCGCGTCGGAGCAGAAGGCCAAGCGCCGCGTCGCCGATCGTCCCGCTGACCAGGACGTGGTCGCCCGGCTTGGCGCCGGTGCGGTGAACCATCGTCCCGCGCGGCAGCGTGCCGAACGCCGTGATCGACACGGTGAGCGGGCCCGGCGTGCTCACGGTGTCGCCGCCGAATAGCGGGCAACCGTAACCGTCGGCATCGGCGGCAAGCCCGCGCGCAAAAGCTTGCAGCCATTCGTCGCCGGTCGCGTGCGGAAGCGCGAGCGCAAGCAGGAAGCCTGCCGGCTTCGCACCCTTGGCCGCAAGATCGGACAGGTTCACCCGCAGGGCCTTGCGGGCGACCAGGTCGGGAGGATCGTCGGCAAGGAAATGCACGCCGGCGACGATCGCATCCTTGGTCAGGACGATGTCGGAACCCTCGGGCGGCGTGTAGAACGCCGCGTCGTCGCGCAGCTCCATGGCACCGGCGTGGCGCGCAAGCGGGCGAAAATACTGCGCGATGAGGCGGTCCTCGGCGGACAATGGCGCATCGCGCGCGGTCACGCGGTCGGCCCTCGCGACCCCTCCGCTTCCCCGCTTCGCACCTGCCGGCCGAGCTGGTCGAGGACGGCGTTGACCATGCCGGTCTCGTCCTTATCGACGAAAGCGCCGGCAACGTCGACGTATTCGGAGACGATGACGCGGGTGGGGATGTCGCGGCGCTGGTCGAGCTCATAGAGACCGGCGCGCAGCACCGCGCGCATCAACGCCTCGATGCGCTTGAGCGGCCAGCCCTTCGACAGCGCGGCATCGATGATCGGATCGAGCCGACGCTGGTCGCGCACGACGCCGCCCACGACTTCGCGAAAGAAGGCGGCTTCCGCCGGCAGGTACTGCGAGCCCTCGACCTCGCGGCCGAGCCAGTGGCTCTCGAACTCGGCAAAGATCTCGTTCAATCCCTTGGCGGCCACGTCCATCTGATAGAGCGCCTGCACGGCGGCGAGCCGCGCGGCGCCGCGCCGGTTGGCCTTGCGCGCCTGGCGGTTGGGCTCAGCCATGCCGGCCCTCACCGCCCGCCCGCGAAGCGGCGCCCGAGCGCGATCAGCGCGAGCGCCGCCTTGGCGGCGCCTCCGCCCTTGTCCATCTCCTCCGGGCGCGCGCGCGCCCAGGCCTGAGCTTCTTCGTCTACCGTCAAGATGCCGTTGCCGATCGGGAGCGCATGCGCGAGCGCAAGGTCCATCAGGGCACGCGCCGACTCGCCGGCAACGATGTCGTAGTGACTGGTATCTCCGCGGATCACGCATCCGAGCGCGACGACGCCGTCGTAGGCGCGCCTGCTGCCGCCGACCGCCTTGAGCGCCAGCGCGATCGCCTGCGGAATTTCCAGCGAGCCCGGCACCGTGACGCGCTCATAGGTCACGCCGGCCTCGTCGAGCGCGCGTTTCGCCCCCGCCCACAGGGCGTCCGAAATATCCTCGTAGAAGCGCGCCTCGACCACGAGCACGCGCGCGCCCGTCACGTCGCCATCGATTGCGGTCGCGCCGCGGCGCGGTTCAGCCATAACCCACCCGCCTGTGTGGCGGGTCAACTAGCAAGCACACCGGCCGGGAACAAGCCGCCCGTCAGCGGGTCTCCAGGAGCCGCGCCGCATAGCGCGCCATCAGGTCGGCCTCGAAGTTGAGCAGGTCGCCCGGCCGCAGCGCACCAAACGTGGTGACGGCAAGCGTGTGCGGGATGATCATGACCGAGAACGTTTGGCCTTCGACGTCGTTGATCGTCAGCGAGACACCGTCGAGCGCAACCGAGCCCTTGGGGGCAATGAAGCGCGCAAGCGGAGCCGGCGCGCGCAGCGTGAGCCGGGCGGTGCCGGGGAGATCTTCGCGGGCGGCCAGCTCGGCGACGCCGTCGACGTGGCCGCTGACGAGATGCCCACCGAGCGCGTCGCCGATCCTGAGCGCGCGTTCGAGATTGATGCGCGTACCCGGCCGCCAGCGTCCGACGGTGGTGACGCGGAGCGTCTCGGCGGCGGCGTCGACCACAAAGCTCGCCCGTCCGCCCTGCTCCGCCGCGGCGACCACGGTGAGGCAGGCGCCCGAACAGGCGATCGACGCACCGATGTCGATCGATGCGCGATCGTAGGCGCACCCGACCGTGAGCCGGCGGAGCCCCGCGGCCCGCTCCTCGATCGCGAGCACTTCGCCGACGTCGGTGACGATGCCGGTGAACACGCTAGTTTGACCGCTCGAACGTCTCGACCGTATCGGCCCCGATTTCCTCGACGCCGCGCGATACTAGGCGGGGCGAGCCGGCAAGCGCCGAAAGCGGCAGCCCGTCGAGCGCATCGATGCCGTCCCTGCCGATGGTCAAGGGTCCACGCAGCAGCAGCGCTTCATCCACCAGATCCGCGGTCACGAAGGCCGCCGCCACCCGGGGGCCGCCTTCCACCAGCAGCCGCGTGATCCCGCGCCGCGCCAGGAGCTTCAGCGCAGCGCCGAGATCGATTCGTCCAGCGTCTCCTTCGCCGCGCAATACTTCGACGCCGCAGGCGCGCAGCGCCTCGCCCAGCCGTGGATCTGCCGACTCGCCCGCAATCGCCCATACCGGCGTCGCGCGTGCGCTGGATGCGAGCTTGCCGGTGGCAGGAAGCTCAAGCCGAGTATCGAGGATCACCCGCACCGGCGAGCGCTCGGTCATGCCGGGCAGCCGGCAGGTGAGAAGCGGATCATCGGCCAGCGCGGTGCCGATTCCGACCAGCACGGCGTCGCTCGTCGCCCGCAGCAAGTGGACACGCCGGCGCGCCTGTTCGCCGGTGATGGCCGCGGGCCGCCGGCCCGGGAGTCCAGCCTTGCCGTCGGCGGATACCGCGAGCTTCAGAATGACGTGCGGGCGGCCTTGCGCGACCCGCCGGATGTGCCCGGCATGGACGCGGCGTGCCTCGTCGGCGCCGAAGCCGACCTCGACCGCGACGCCGGCGGCGCGCAGCCGCGCATGGCCCGCGCCGCCGACTTCCGGATTGGGATCCTCGAGCGCCGAAACCACGCGGGCGATGCCGGCGGCCGCGATGGCATCGGCGCAGGGCGGGGTTTTGCCGTGGTGCGAGCACGGCTCGAGCGTGGTGTAGACGGTGGCGCCGCGGCCGGCCGCACCGGCGCGCCTGAGCGCCTCGATCTCGGCGTGCGGCCGCCCGCCAGGCTGGGTCCAACCACGCCCGACGATGACCGGTCCGCCGGAACTGGAGCGGACCACCACCGCGCCGACCGCAGGATTGGGCCACGTTCGTCCGAGCCCGCGCCGACCCAAAGCGAACGCGATCTCCATGAAGCGGGCGTCTTCCGTCGGATCGGCGCGGCGCTTTGCCGCGGCAGCCGCGGTCATTTGCGCGCTTCCGCGGCCGGCACGGCCTCCTCTTCGCCGGTCAGTTCCCCCAGCACGGCGCGAAAGTCCTTGGCCTCGCGAAAATTGCGGTAGACGGAGGCAAACCGCACGTAGGCGACATCGTCGAGGGCGCGCAGGTGCTCCATGATGGTCTCGCCGATCGTCTCCGTGCTGATCTCGTTCTCGCCCAGGCTTTCGAGCTCACGCACGATCTTCGAAACCGCCCGTTCGACGCGCTCCGGCTCCACCGGGCGCTTGCGCAGCGCGATCTGCAACGAGCGCAGCAGCTTGTCGCGGTCGAACGGCACCCGGCGGCCATTGCGCTTGATCACCGTGAGCTCGCGCAACTGGACCCGCTCGAAGGTGGTGAAACGAAAGCCGCATGCCAGGCACACGCGCCGGCGCCGGATAGCGGCCGAATCCTCCGTGGGACGCGAATCCTTTACTTGGGTGTCAAGGCTGCCGCAGCTCGGACAGCGCATTCGCGCCCCCTGGATTGCTCAGCTGTCGTAGATCGGGAACCGCGCGACCAGCCGCTTGACCTTGTCGCGCACGGCCGCCTCGACCGCTGCATCCTCGTCCGTGCCACCTTGCGAGAGCGCATCCAGGATATCGGCGACCATCTCGCCGACCTGCCGGAACTCGGCAATGCCGAAGCCGCGCGTGGTGCATGCGGGCGATCCGATCCGGATCCCAGACGTGATCTGCGGCTTCTCGGGATCGAACGGGATGCCGTTCTTGTTGCAGGTGATGTGGGCACGCCCAAGCGCGAGCTCGGCGACCTTGCCGGTCAGCCGCTTCGGCCGCAGATCGACCAGGATGAGGTGCGTGTCGGTGCCGCCGGAGACGATATCGAGGCCGTGAGATCTAAGCGTTTCTGCAAGCGCTTTGGCGTTTTCCACCACGTTCTTCGCGTAGATTCTGAAGGACGGGCGGAGCGCCTCCGCGAACCCCACCGCCTTGGCGGCGATCGCGTGCATGAGCGGACCGCCCTGCAGTCCCGGGAACACCGCGGAGTTGATCCTCCGCGCCAGCTCCTCATCGTTGCTCAGGATGAAGCCGCCGCGCGGGCCGCGCAGCGTCTTGTGGGTGGTCGACGTGACCACATGCGCGTGCGGAAACGGACTAGGGTGCGCGCCGCCCGCCACCAGGCCGGCGAAATGCGCCATATCGACCATGAGGTAGGCGCCGACCTCGTCGGCGATTTCGCGGAACCGGCGAAAGTCGATGGCGCGCGGATAGGCGGAGCCGCCGGCGATGATCACCTTCGGGTGGTGCTCGCGCGCGAGCTTCGCCACCTCGTCGAAGTCGATGCGGTGGTCGTCGCGGCGCACCCCATACGGCACGACGGTGAACCATTTGCCCGACATGTTCGCGGGCGAGCCGTGCGTCAGGTGCCCGCCGGCGGCCAGGTTCAAGCCCATGAAGGTGTCGCCCGGCTTCATCAGCGCCATGAATGCCGCCTCGTTCGCCTGCGCACCCGCATGCGGCTGCACGTTGGCGAATTCGCAACCGAACAGTCGCGTCACCCGCTCGATCGCGAGCTTCTCGGCAATGTCGACATACTGGCACCCGCCGTAGTAGCGCCGACCCGGATAGCCCTCGGCGTATTTGTTGGTGAGCACCGATCCCTGCGCTTCCAGCACCGCTCGGCTGACGATGTTTTCCGAGGCGATCAGCTCGATCTCGTCGCGCTGCCGGCCAAGCTCCCGGGTGACGGCTTCGGCTATCTCCGGATCTGCGTCCCGCAGGCTGGCCGTGAAGAAGCCATCCGACACCACGGGCGAACGATCGGTCATCGGCATGCAGCAGTCCTCGCAACGCCCGGCGGGTTTAGGATCGATCGCCCGTCAGCAGCGGACGTTCATCGGCGATATCACATCGTCGGCTAGCCGCCAACTCTGGCGTAGCAGCCACACACGTGACGCTAGATATGGGGTCGATGGCGGGCGCGAAGCCTCAGCCGCGCTGGGCGGTAACGCCCAGCCCGTCCCGATTGTAGATATCGTCGCGGAACTGCACCACGCCGTCAGGCGTCGCCCAGGCGGTGATGTAGACCCATTGCAGCGGCACGGGCTTGGCGATCTTTGCGTCCTTGCGCTCGCCGCTCTTGATCACCTGGTCGATTTCCTCGCGCGGCCACGCCGGGGTGTCGGCCAGCAGCCACGCCACCAGCTCGCGCACGTTCTGCACCCGCACGCAGCCGGAGGAGTGGAAGCGGAAGTCCTCGCCGAAGATGTTCTTCAGCGGGGTGTCGTGCATGTATACGCCGTGCGGGCTGGGAAAATTGATGCGGATCGCGCCGAGCGAATTGAAGCTGCCGGGGTCCTGCTTGAACCTGTAATTCACCGCCTCTTCCGAATACCAGTTGATCTGCGCGGGCGTGAGCTCGTTGCCCTTCTGATCGAGGATGCGGATACGGTTCTTCTCCAGATAATCCGGCTCGGCCTGCATCTTCGGGATCAGGTCGCGCCGCACGATCGAGACCGGCACCGTCCAATACGGATTGAAGTTGATCTCCACGATCCGGCTGTTGATCTCGGGCGACGGTCGATCGGGCTTGCCGACGACCGCGGTGTGCCGCGTCACCGCGACGCCGCCCTCGATCGCCTCGATCTGCGCCGCCGGAATGTTGCACATCACGAACCGGGCCGGCGGCGAACCGCCCATGGCGCGCAGGCGGATCAAATTGACCTTGAGCTGGTTGAGCCGCGCCTCCGCCGGGATATTCATCGCCGCAATCGTCTGCTCGCGCGCGAGGCCATCGACATTCAAGCCGTGCCGCGCCTGGAAGCGCCGCACCGCGCGCTCGACGTAGGAGTCGTAGACGTCGCCCAGCCCGCTGCTGACGTCGAGGTCGCCGCCGGCGATCAGCCGCTGGCGCATCGGCACGATCCCCGGGTTGCGCCCGCCCACCCGCAGCTTGCTGGTCGAGGGAATCTGCGGCCACCCCCCCTGCGCGACGATCGCCTCGTAGCGCGGGATCGCCTGCTCGGTGGTCTCCACCGTTGCCGGCGACAGCGTCGGCAGCGACGATTTCGGCATCTGCAGAGTGCGGGACGCGGTGTCGAAACCCTGGTCGAAGTCGCCGCTCTGGTTCTGCTGCATCAGGGTTTCGAGCAGCGTGTCCTGCGCGACGGCGGCGCGGGCAAGCGCGAGCGCCGCAACCGTCCCGGTCGCGCCGCGCAAGAAACTCCTGCGGTTCACTATCGCGCTGCCGCGCAGCCTGCTCATGTCCGCCATTCCGGAACGCGCGCCCCGAAGACCGCAAACGCCCGGTCCGTGCGCATGGATACCGTCGAAACGCGGGACGCCGGCCTTCGCCCACGCCCTCGGTTCACGGCACCGGCCGGTGAGTCCCCTCACCCGGCAGGACGGTTAAGAACGTGCAATAGGCAATTTTGTGGCCGTCCGACCAGGATCGCGCGCTAGAATGTCGCGGGACGCGAAGCCGGCCCTAGCGGATTGTTAACTAATTGAGCACCGTGGCGGGCCCCGATCGCCGGCTTGTCTGCAATCAGGCCGTATGCGACCCGAGTTCCTGCGGTCGACGAGCTCAAAGCCGCCGCGGAGCGCATCAAGGCGCTCGAGGTGCTTGCGCTGAGCACCGAATCGCGCGCCAACGAGGCCGCGCGCCGGCACGACGCGATCCAGGAAAACTCCCCGACCGCCGCATCGACAAAGCCGATCCGCGGCCGCGCGGCCGCGCGCGCCATGGCGCCGACGCGCATCTTTACGTTCGCCACCCGAAACGACGAACCCCGGCGCTGACGCCGGGGTTTTTCGTTTCGCTCCGATGCGTGCAGGCGGGGCGCCTTACAGGCGATACAGGACCTGATCGATCCAGAACCGCTCCAGCCGCTGCAGCGCCTTGTTGAGGCCGGCAAACTCGTCGGCATTGATGCCGCCGACTTGCTCGACGGTGCGCACGTGCTTGTTGTAGAGCTCGTCGACGATGTTGCGCACTTCACGGCCCTTCTCGGTCAGCTTGATGCGGACCGAGCGGCGATCGACGCGCGAGCGCTGATGATCGAGGAAGCTCATCTCGACGAGCTTCTTGAGATTGTAGGACACGTTCGAGCCGAGATAGTAGCCGCGCGTACGCAGCTCGCCTGCGGTCAACTCCTTGTCTCCGATGTTGAACAGCAGCAGCGCCTGCACCGCATTGATGTCGGCGCGGCCACGGCGATCGAACTCGTCCTTGATGACGTCGAGGAGACGCCGGTGCAGCCGCTCCACCAGCGTCAAAGCCTCTAGGTACAGCGGCTGAATTTGGTCGAAACGCGGTTCGACCACCTTGGCTACAGTCTTCATGGTTGACGCCCTTCTTAATGCTCAAGACTTTTTTTAAACGACGAGGCCCTGCTCCTCATCATGCGCGGCACACTACCGGCGACGCTCTAAGATCGGCTTAAATTCTAGAATAAAGATTGGGTTTATCCGTAATAGTGAACGGTGAATGACTATCGATTGCTAATGAAATTCGACGCGATCCATTTACCGTTCCGAAACGGCCACAGGCGCGTCACGTCCCGCGCAGAAACCGGATGATCCCCGAGAAGTCGATGCCCGCGCCGTCCGCGTCCTGCACGAAGCGCTCATAGACGGCGGCGGCGCCTGCTCCCATCGGGGTTGCGACGGCGGAACCGCGGGCGGCGCTCTGCGCGAGCTGCAAATCCTTGAGCATCATCGCCGCGGTAAAACCCGCTTGATAGTCGCGGTTGGCGGGCGAGGTCGGCACCGGGCCGGGAACCGGACAGTAGTTGGTCATCGACCAGCACTGACCGGAGGACTTCGATGAAATGTCGAACAGCTTCTGGGCGTCGAGCCCAAGCTTCTCGGCAAGCAAGAAGGCTTCCGAGACCGCGATCATCGACACGCCGAGAATCATGTTGTTGCAGATCTTGGCCGCCTGGCCGTTGCCGGATCCGCCGGCATGCACGATCGTCTTTCCCATCGCCTCGAGCAAAGGCCGTGCTTGCGCGAACGCGCTGTCGCTGCCGCCGACCATGAAGGTGAGCGTTGCGGCCTGCGCGCCGGCGACGCCGCCGGAGACCGGCGCGTCGATCATGGGCAGGCCCTTGGCCGCAGCCGCGGATGCAACCGCCCGCGCGCTCTCGACGTCGATCGTGGAGCAATCGATCAGCAGAGTGTCGGCCTTCGCCTTCTGCAGCACGCCGCCGGCGTCGAGATAGACTGCGCGCACGTGCTGTCCCGCCGGCAACATGGTGACGACGACGTCGGCATGCGAGGCGACCGCGTCGATGGTGCCGGCAGCGGAGCCGCCTGCGGCGATGAGCCCGTCGACCGCGGCAGGCTGCAGATCGAATCCGTCCAGCTGATGGCCGGCCTTGATCAGATTGAGGGCCATCGGCAGCCCCATATTGCCGAGCCCGATGAAGCCGATCCGCGCCATGGTTGCGACTCCTTTTCGGCCGCGACCTAGTCCGGCCGCTCGCGCGCGGCCATGATCGCCAGGCCGAGATAGCCGGCGATCGCCGCTACCTCGAGCAATATCACCCAGATCTGTCCGCCGAAGATTTGCGGGAAAACGATCTCAACGGCCGCCATCGAGCTTGCTGCCGTCAACCAAACCACGCCGCCCCAGACCGCCGCAAGCCACAGCCCGACCGCCGCCACCAGGTCGATGATGGCGAAGAAAACAGTCGCCGCCTTCCAGGACATCGGCGCCAGCTCGAACGTGGAATCGGCGCCATCGCCGACGCCGACCACGAGGCTCCAGTGATAAAGGCCCTTGAGCATCGACAGCACGGCAAGCGCCCGCACATAGAGAATGAGCCAGCGCGTCCAGGGCGCCTCCGAATCGGCGGCCGCCTGCGGGTCGAGCGCATGCAGCGGGTCGCTCACGGCAACTCCAGCTCCGTCGAGTCGAGCGGCGCAAAATGCCGCTCGACCTCGCCCTCCTGAACGTCCGCGAGGCGCGCCGGCTGCCATGCCGGCTTTTGGTCCTTGTCGATGATCACGGCCCTTACGCCCTCGTAGAAGTCATGCCCGTGGATGATGCGCGAAACGATGCGGAACTCCGCGCGCATGCAATCGGTAAACGACCAGGCCTTGCCGCCGCGGACCTGCGCAAGCGCGATCTTGAGGCTGGTGGGGGACTTAGCACGGATCAACGCCGCTGTGGCGCCGGCAAAGCCGGCATGCTCGCCGCGCGACACGGCCTCCCGGTCGAGGTCGGCGAGAATGTCCTCGACACGAGCGCCGGCGAAAAGACGATCGACCGCGGCGCGTCGCACCGTGAGCGTGCCCGGGGCGGCCTGCTGCGCAAAGGCTCCGAGCAGCGCGTCGACGGGCACGGTGCCAAGCAGTGCGTCGAGGAGCTCGCGCCAGCGCGCCGACGGCACGTGATGGGTGGCAACGCCGACGGCGACAGCATCGCCGGCCTTGAGCCGCTCTCCGGTCAGCGCGCAATAGGTGCCGGCCTCCCCCGGCATGCGCGGCAGGAACCAAGTCGCGCCGACGTCGGGGAAGAAGCCGATGCCCACTTCCGGCATGGCGAACTGGAAGCGGTCGCCGGCGATGCGGTGCGACCCGTGCACCGAGATGCCGACGCCACCACCCATGACGATGCCGTCGATCAGCGCCACGTATGGCTTCGGGTAGCGCTTGATCAACGTATTGAGGGTGTATTCCTCGCGCCAGAACCGCAACGCCTCGGCGTGGCGGCCGGACTGCCCGAGGTCGTAGAGCGCGCGAATATCCCCGCCGGCCGAGAACGCGCGCTCGCCCGCCGCGGTGACGATGACGCGGCTCACCGCCGGATCATTGGCCCATTCGCCGAGCTTGGCGGCAAGCAGGCGCACCATGTTGTGGGTGACTGCGTTGAGTGCCTGCGGCCGATTGAGCGTCACCACGCCGGCCGCACCACGGCGCTCAAACAGGATCTCGGAACCGGTGGTCATGCGTAACGGCGGTGGTTGTGGAAAGCGTGATGCGACAAGCCCTTACTGCGGCCTTTCGGCAACCTCCGTCAATCCTCGCGGCGCCCGGCCGGGTTGCCGGCGCACCGCCGGCGGCGCCCAAAAGCCGCGTCGGTTGAACTATTTGGCTGTCGGCGGGTTACCAGCCATCCCGCCCCTAGCTCGGTGCAGAAATCATGGACGCGCCCGTTGCCCCCAACCAGGTGGAGCAGAGCCAGCTTCGGTCGTTGACCCAGCGCTTCTGGCACACCGCGCATGGTTTTTGGACCGGCGATCAGCGGCGAGTCGCCTGGATCCTGACGGGCAGCCTGATCGCGCTGATCGTCCTGCAAACCTTCATTGCGTACCAACTCAACGTCTGGAACCGCAATCTCTTCGACGCCATGGAAAAGAAGGACGGCGCGGTGGTGCTGCGGCAGGCGATCGTCTTCGTGCCGCTGGCAGTCGCCGGAATCCTGGTCGCCGTCTCGATCGTCTATGTGCGCATGCGGCTGCAGCGCCGATGGCGCGCCTGGTTGACCGAGGCGCTCGGGGACCGGTGGCTGAACAAGGGGCGGTATTACCAGCTCAACTTCATCGGCGGCGATCATGCCAATCCGGAGTATCGGCTGGCCGAGGACATGCGGGTCGCCACCGAAGCCCCGGTCGATTTGGCGACCGGAGTGCTGACCGCGTTTCTGACCGCCGCCACATTCATCGGCGTCCTGTGGGTGGTGGGCGGCGCGATCACCGTCGACTTGAGCGGCCGCGAGATCTACATCCCCGGATATCTCGTCATCGCCGTGGTGCTCTACTGCGTGATCATCAGCACCAGCATGACGTTCATCGCCCGCAGCTTCATCCCGGCGGCGGAAGCCAAGAACCAGGCCGAGGCCGAGTTTCGCTATGCGCTCACCCGACTGCGCGAGAACGGGGAGAGCATCGCCATTCTCGGCGGCGAAACCGAGGAGCGCGCCGGTCTTGCCAAGCTGCTGGCTGCCGTGATCAACGCCTGGGCACGGATGGCCGGGCAGTACATGCGCACCATGGCGGTGTCGCACGGCAACTTCGTTATCGCGTCGGTCATTCCGGTGATCCTGTGCGCGCCCAAATATCTCGCCGGCAGCATGTCATTGGGCGAGGTCATGCAGGCCGCCGCAGCGTTCATTCAGGTCCAGTATGCGTTCAACTGGATCGTCGACAACTATCCCAAGATCGCGGAATGGACCGCGTCGGCGCGGCGCGTCTCCGGCCTCATGGTCTCGCTCGACCATCTCGACAAGCTCGAGCAGGACGGGACAATCAGCGCGATCAAGCGCCTCGAGGCCGATGGCGCCGCTATCAGCCTGCGCAACCTTTCGGTGGCGCTGAGCACCGGCAAGGTGGTCGTCGACGACGTCGACGTCAACGTCGACCTGGGCGAGAGGGTGCTGCTGGCGGGCGAATCCGGCTCGGGTAAGAGCACGTTGGTGCGGGCGATCGCCGGCCTGTGGCCGTGGGGCGAGGGTGAGATCATCACCCGGCCCGGGACGCACCTGTTCCTGATGCCGCAGAAGCCCTACTTGCCGCTCGGCACATTGCGGCGCGCCGCCAGCTATCCGATGCCGGCAGAGGAAGTCGATGACGAGGCCCTGCGGCAAGCGCTGGCCGACGTCGGCCTCGAGCACCTCGTCGACCGGCTGGACGAGGAGGGCGTGAAATGGAGCGACGTGCTCTCGGGCGGGGAGCAGCAGCGGCTCGGATTGGTGCGGCTGCTGCTGCACAAGCCCGACATCGCGATCATGGACGAATCGACGTCGGCGCTCGATCCGGAGGGGCAGGCCAAGATGTTCGAACGATTGGGCGAGCGGCTGCCGAAGACGGCGGTGATCAGCGTCGGACATCGGCTGGAGCTCGAGGCGTTCCATGACCGGAAGCTCAAGCTGGTGCGGCAAGAGGGCGGTGCGACGCTGGTCCCGGGCGATGCGCTCGGACCGCCGGTCAGCCTGATGACGCTGATGATGAAGCGCTGGCGCGGGCCGCGCGACCGCAAGGTGGCCGATGCAGCAGCCTGACTCACCCGAACAGGTCGCACGCAGGATCAGTCGAACGAGGTGAAACCGATCAGCTGCGCCCCGCAAGGATATGGGAAGCGCCGGCGCTCAGCTCATCGTGCGGACTGCTCCGTCTGCGGCCAGGCCACCGGCCGTTTCGTGATCTCGTCGTAGGTGTATGGGCACGCCGGCGGAAGCGCGTCTTCATCCAGGTCGGCTTCGATACGGGCAACCTCGTACGCCTCATCGATCGCTTCCGCGACAAGCGGCTCGAGGCCGGGGTTCTTGCGCAAGACCTTCAAGACATGCTTGCGCTGGATGCGAACGCTCAGATGCCAGCTACGTGAGCGCTGCAGCGGCCGATGATCCCACTTCAACAGGTGCAGCAGAATGATACGGAGCGCGCTTTCCAGCCTGTCGTATTGTTCATTGCCCACGTCGTCGAGCTCCTGCGCGATGTTGCTGGCGTCGGCTTCGGTCACGCGTCCGGCGCGCAGGAGGGCGGCCTGCTCGATGGCCCAGCTATAAAGATCATCCTCGTAGCGTGCGCGCGAGGAGGCGCCTGTCGCACGCGGCTTTGTGGCGGGGTCGGAAGGGTCGTCCATGGTGGCGACCTCCATCGTTCCTGGGCGTCAGTTCCCGAGCATATCGCGGCTGACGATCAGCCGCATCACCTCGTTGGTGCCTTCCAGGATCTGGTGCACGCGCACGTCGCGCAGCACGCGCTCGATCGGGTGGTCGCGCAGGTAGCCGTAGCCGCCGTGCAGCTGCAGGCAGCCGTTCACGGTCTCGAACCCGACGTCGGTCGCAAACCGCTTGGCCATGGCGGCGAGCCGGGTGGCGTGAGGCTCCTTGGCGCCGACCGCGAGCGCGGCGCGCCAGAGCATCAGCCGTGCCGCCTCCAGCTCGGTCGCGTAATCGGCCACGCGGAAGCGCAGCGCCTGGAAGTCGGCGAGCCGGGCGCCGAACTGCTTGCGCTCGCGCATGTAGGCGAGGGTGCGGTCGAGGCAGAACTGCGCGCCGCCGAGCGAGCAGGCCGCGATGTTGAGCCGGCCGCCGTCGAGCCCCGACATCGCGATCTTGAAGCCCTGGCCCTCCTCGCCGATGCGGTTCGCGACCGGCACCCGGCAGTTCTCGAACATCACCATGGCGGTCGGTTGCGATTTCCAGCCGAGCTTCTTTTCCTGGGCGCCGAACGTGAGCCCGGGCGTGCCGTTCTCAACCACGATGCAGGAGATGCCCTTCGGCCCGATCTCGCCGGTGCGCACCATGCACACGTAGACGTCGGAGACACCGCCGCCGGAGATGAACGCCTTGGCGCCGTCGAGCACGTAGTGCTCGCCATCGCGCCGCGCGCGCGTCTTCAGGCTGGCGGCATCGGAGCCCGAGTCCGGCTCGGTCAGGCAGTAGCTGGCGAAATGCTCCATGGTGCAAAGCTTCGGCAGGAAGCGCCGACGCTGCGCGTCGCCCGCGAATGCGTCGATCATCCAGGCCGCCATGTTGTGGATCGAGATGTAGGCGGCGGTCGAGGTGCACCCCTGCGCCAGCTCCTCGAAGATCAGCGTGGCATCGAGCCGGGTCAGCGCTGAGCCGCCGACGTCGTCCTTGACGTAGATGCCGCCGAACCCGAGCGCCGCGGCCTTGCGCAGGGTCTCGACCGGAAAGATCTCGCCTTCGTCCCAATCGCGGGCCGACGGCATCATCTCGTCGCGTGCGAACGTGCGCGCGGTTTCCTGGAAGGCGCGCTGCTCGTCGGAGAGCTCGAAGTCCATGGGTTCGCAGACCCTTGCTGGAGTTTCCCGATTACCAAGTCGTGATGGCACCGCGCAACGGGATGCGGGAACATTGCTCCGCGACCGATGTCTAATCCGTGCGACGATGCGCTTGACCCGGGCGGACGCTTCAGGAGGCCAGGATGACTCAAAACGACGGCAAGGCCAGCGATTTCGATTTGACCAAAGGCGTGGCCCTCGCGGCTCTCGACGACACCGGAATGCTGCCCGGACGCGTCGGCGACGAGGAGGTGCTGCTGGTCCGGCGCGGCGACCAGGTGTTCGCCATCGGCGCCCATTGCACGCACTACCACGGGCCGCTTGCCGAGGGTCTGCTGGTTGGCGACACGCTGCGCTGCCCCTGGCACCATGCGGCCTTCGACCTGCGGACCGGCGAGGCGGTGCGGATGCCCGCGTTCAATCCGGTGCCGTGCTGGAACGTCGAGCAGCGTGACGGCAAGGTTTTCGTGACAAGCCGGAAGGCCGTTGCGAAACGCTCCCTGGCGTGCGCGCCGGAAGGCGCCGCGGCGCCGCGGCGGATCGTGGTCGTGGGCGGCGGCGCCGCCGGCTACGCCGTGGTCGATAGCCTCCGCCGCGAAGGCTACCAGGGCGACCTGGTGATGATCAGCAACGACGATACGGCGCCGGTCGACCGTCCGAACCTTTCCAAAGACTACCTCGCCGGCAACGCCCCGGAGGACTGGGTGCCGCTGCGATCCGACGACTGGTACCGCGAGAACGGGATCGACCTGCGGCTGAGAACGAGCGCGACCGGCATCGATCCGCGCTCGCGCAAGGTCGTCCTCGCGGACGGCGCCGAGCTGGCCTACGACCGGCTGCTGCTGGCGACCGGCGCCGAGCCGGTGCGACTCAGCGTACCGGGCGCGGATCAGCCGCACGTATTCACCTTGCGGACGCTGAGCGATTGTCGCGCGATCATCAACGCCGCCCAGGATGCCAAGCGCGCGGTCGTGATCGGGGCGAGTTTCATCGGGCTCGAGGTCGCGGCTGCGCTGCGCGCGCGCAAGCTCGAGGTCGCTGTGGTGGCGCCCGCAAAGCGGCCGTTGGAGAAAGTGTTCGGCCCCGAGATCGGGGATTTCGTGCGCTCATTGCACCAGGGGAACGGCGTCAGCTTCCAGCTTGAGAACACGGCAACGGCGATCGACGGCAAGCGCGTGACGCTCAAGAGCGGCGGGACGATCGAGGCCGATCTGGTGGTGGTCGGCATAGGCGTGCGCCCGCGCACCACGCTGGCCGAAAAGGCCGGGCTGGCAATCGACAATGGTGTGTCCGTGAACCAATACCTGGAGACGAGTGCGGCCGGGATCTTTGCCGCCGGCGACATCGCGCGCTGGCCCGACCGCCACTCCAGCGAAAGCATTCGGGTCGAGCATTGGGTCGTGGCCGAGCGCCAAGGGCAGGCGGCCGCGCTCAACATGCTGGGCGCACGGGCGCCCTTCACCGACGTGCCGTTCTTCTGGAGCCAGCATTACGACGTGCCGATCAACTACATCGGGCACGCGCAGAAGTGGGACCGGATCGAAGTCGACGGCGATATTGCGGCGAAGGACTGCCTGGTGCGCTACCGGCGCAACGGCCGCGTGCTCGCGGTCGCGTCGATCTATCGCGACCTCGACAGCCTGAAAGCCGAGATCGCGATGGAGCAGGGGCAAGCCGCCTAGGCCATGGGCGGCGTCTCGAGCGCCGGCAGCGCGGCTCTGGCCGCCGAACGCCGGAACGGCTAAGAAGGGCGCTCGTCCGGGGAGACGCCGCCATGGCCATCAAATTCGGCCGTCCGATCGAAAGCCGCACCCGCTTCGTGCCGCTCGAGCCCGAGGCGCTCCCGACCCGTGCGGACAAGCTCCACCTTGCGGTCCGCATGCGCCGCAACCGCCGTGCCGAATGGGCGCGGCGGATGGTGCGCGAGCATGTGCTCACGACCGACGATTTGATCTGGCCGCTGTTCATCGTCCACGGCCGCGACGCGCGCGTGCCGGTCGCTTCGATGCCGGGGGTCGAGCGCCTCACCGTCGATCAAGCCGTGCGCGAGGCCGAGCGCGCCGCCAGGCTCGCGATCCCGTGCCTGGCGCTGTTTCCCTATACCGATCCCGCGCTGCGCGACGCCGACGGCACCGAGGCCCTCAATACCGACAACCTGGTCTGCCGCGCCATCCGGGCGATCAAGCAGTCGGTGCCGGAGATCGGCATCCTGTGCGACGTCGCGCTCGACCCCTACACCAGCCACGGCCACGACGGCCTCATGCGCGACGGCGTCATCGTCAACGACGAGACCGTCGCGGTGCTGGTGAAGCAGGCGCTGGTCGAGGCGGAGGCCGGCTGCGACATCATCGCGCCCTCCGACATGATGGACGGCAGGGTCGGCGCGATCCGCAGCGCGCTTGACGCCGCCGGCTTCACCGACGTGCAGATCATGGCCTATGCGGCGAAATATGCCTCCGCTTTCTACGGGCCGTTCCGCGACGCCGTCGGCTCGAACGCGACGCTCACCGGCGACAAGCGCACCTACCAGATGGACCCGGCCAACACCCACGAGGCGTTGCGCGAAGTCGAGCTCGACATCGCCGAAGGCGCCGACATGGTGATGGTGAAACCCGGCATGCCCTACCTCGACATCGTGCGCCGCGTGAAGGACGCGTTCGGCATGCCGACCTTCGCCTACCAGGTGTCGGGCGAGTACGCGATGATCATGGCGGCGGCGCGCAACGGCTGGCTCGACGGCGACAAGGCGATGATGGAAAGCCTCCTCGCCTTCAAGCGCGCCGGCGCCGACGGCGTCCTGACCTATTTCGCCGCACGCGTGGCGGAGAGGCTGAGGGAGGCAAAGCCGTAGCGGATCAACCGGCGCTGGTCTTCATGCGGCCGCTCGCTGATCCGCAGACGGACAGCTCCTGAAGCTCGGAGCTAGTCGATGACGAACCCAACGCGCACGTTGCGACGCCAGAAATCGTAGGAAAACCACCCGTAACCACCGTCCGCCCACGAGCGGCCCCAGGAGTTCTGGATCCGGAAGGCGCGGCGTGCGTCGTCGTATCCGACCGCAAGCATGGCGTGCCCTGCCAGGAGATTGTCGTCCGCGTCGAGGACGGCATCTCCGGCCAGCGCCCGCATCTTGAGGCCGGTTCGCATCGCGAAGATGACCGGTACACCGCGGGCGAGCTGCTGCTTGGCCGTGTCGATCGCGCCGGCATCGAACCGAGACCACCCCTTGATGCGAAATCGCACCGCCCGCTGCCGCTCGGCGTCGGTCGGCAGCCGGCCGCACCAGCCGGCGTCGAAGGCGAATTCCTCGACCGGGAGGGCGCCGGCGCTGCGCAGAAAATCCAGCGTCCTGCTGATGCTCGTACCGCTGCGGCAGAAACGGTTGCCCGACACCTGATTGTAGGTGAACGAAGGGCTCAGGGTAACACCCGTCCCCAGTCCGGCACGACGCGCCGCGTTTGAGGCCGCCGCATAGGTCACGGCCCAGGACACGCAGCTGTCGGTATCGGCCTGATTGCGCGGCGGCGGAAGCGTCGACGACAGATCCACTTTGGGCGGCAGTGGCGCGCGGAACTCCGGCGGATCGGGAAGATTGCGCAACTCGTCCAGCGTTTCGACGACTGCGCCCTGGGCGCCCGCAACGGTGGGCATCAGTACGAGCAACAAGGCGGCCGCGAGAGCGCGGCGCGATACAACGATCATCGGCTCGCCTCCGTGCGCCGCTGCGGCAGCACGACGCGATCGTTCACGGCATAGACGAAGCATGGATAGGCGGGGTCGTCCTCGTTGCACGCAGCAAGGGCCTTGGCCTCGGCCTCGGCGACACTGCTGCCGGTGCCGACGCGAATCCGCACCGGCGACGGTGCAATCGCCATCGCTTTCGGATCCGGCAGCTTGGCGTATTCGACCAACACCTTGTTCTTGTCGGGGTCGATCTGGAATGGAACCATGTCGACGCGGTAGACGCCCTCGTAGCGCAACCGCGGCATGTCCCGCTTCGGCGCCGCGTGCGGGTCGGGCGCGCGCAAATCGCCGTTCGAGGCGATGAGCACGCATGGCTGCGCATACATGAGTTGACAGCCTTCGAGCGCCAACTGCTCCGCCAGCGCGGCCGAGCGAAGATTCACGCGTCGGTAGGTGCGTCCGCTTTCGATTTCGATCGCGAGCGCCTTCTGCACGGCTTCCTTGGCGTAAACTTCCGCGACGCTGGTGCGAGCTACATCCGATACCGCCTCGGCGATCGTCCTGGCCGGCCTGCGTGGCTCGCTCAGGCGCTGCGGCAACACAACGTGATTGCCGACCGCATACAGCAAGCACGGGCCATCTGATCCCTTGCGGCCCGGATCGGCATTGCACTCTGCCAGCGCTCGGGTCTCGGCGGTGCGCTGGTCGGCGGCACCCGTGCTCGTGAAGACGCGACCCCAGGGATGAATCGCCATGGCCTTCGGGCCGGCCGTCGTCCCGTATCCGGCGACGTCCGATCGTTGCCGCAGGTTCGCCGATACGAATGGCATGCGCGACGGCTCGAACTGCCCGTCGTAGCGCACGCGCGGCATATCCCGACCCTGCGGGTTGCCGCCCGCCGGCTGGACCTTGTCGTCGACAGCCAGAAGCACGCACCCGTGTCCGTAGCGAACCTGACACGCCTCCAGGGCATTCTGCTCGGCGGCTCCCGGGCTCTCCCCACCGGCCCGCCAGGCGTTCGGGCCTTGTGCCGACACCGCCTGGGCCTTGTGGGGGGCGCGGAATCCCTCATAGCGCACTGCAACTTCCTCGCGCCGTTGCGCCGACATCCCCGGCGCGAGCACCGCAAGTCGCGCCAGCAGCGCGTCCCTGGCCTCCCGCGAGAGGGACGGCGCCGGCGCCGCCCGCTGCGTCTGGCCCGGACCGGCGGGAGGCGGCTCCGGCGGCGCCGGCGGCGCATCGGGCGCGGCAGATGGCGTCGAAGGCCCGGTCGAGGGCGTCGGCCGCCCGGGTGCGGCCGCAGCCGTCTGCACCTGGTTGAGGCGGTTGCGCGCGAGCTCCGCAAAGACGCCCTTCGGGAATCGTGCCAGATACGCGCGCAGATCGGCCGGATCGCGGCTGTTCCTGACCGTGTCCCAGAACAGCGCCTCCACGTCGGCCGCCGCGGTCGTCGGACCTGCCGGAGCGGCCGGTGCCGCGGTGCCGGCCGCCGCCCGGAAGTAGAATTCACCCTCGAGGGCGGAGCTGTCCCACGGCAACTGTTTCCCCTGGGTCGTGTCGCGCACCTCGCGACGAACCTCGGAGAGGATCCTGCGCACCTCCAGTCCGGGGGTTTCGATGTGTCGCAACAGCGCGGCGGTGAACGGGCTGTTTGGTCCGGCCCCGTCCTGCGCCACCGTGCCGGGCGCGGTGGAGAAAGCGACAAACGTCCCGGCGGCGGCATCGACGCGGCCGAGCCCACGCGTCGGCACCTCGCGGGTGCCGGTGGCGAGCTTCATCCGAAACGGATTCTCGCGGCACGCATCGAGAAACACGAGCGATACCTTTGAGCGCCCTGCCACTTGCTCCAGAACGGAATCAAGATCCAGCGCCTCGAAACGCAGGTCGAGGGCGGTCTGCAATTCGGCCGAGGTCGGGATCAGCCAATTGCGCCCGCCGACTTCCAGCGCGTGCCCGGCGTAATAGAACAGGCTCGCGTCCGCGCCCTGCGCGCGCTGGCCCCAGCGGCGCACCGCCGCTTCCATGGCGCCGCGGTCCGGATCAAGGACAACTTCCACCTGAAAACCGAGCCGCTCGAGCGCGCCCGCAATGGCTCGAGCATCGCTTTGCGTATTCGCGAGCTGCGGCGCATGCCGGTAGGTCGCGACGCCGATCACCAGTCCCACGCGCCGCTCCTCCGCCGGGGCGACATTCCACCCCGCGGTGAAGAGCGCGAACGCCCCCCACATGAAAGACCGCAAGTACCACATGATCGCGCGACCGCTCCGGCATGAATGTTAGCGCAGCGCGCCCGACGGTGCCAACGCATGCGGGGTTGCGGCGGAGCGCGGGGTCGATGCGCGCCGCCAAGTCAAGCCGACTACGATTTCATTCGCGACAATCGCGTCGCTCCCGCACCGGACGGACGAGGGCCGCGCCCGTGCCCGCCCCGCGCTCTTCGCACATGGTCGGCTCGCCGCGATCTAGCGGACCGCCGGCCGCCCGCTGCGTTCCGCCATTTCCCCGTCGAGCCAGGGATCGTGCTCGGCGAACTGATCGCCCGCCTCGACCACGCGCCAGAAGGTGTAGTCGGCCCAGTGCAGGATGGTGTTCTCGAGGCTCCGGACCAGGAGCTCGCCTTCGCCCGAATGGGCGGCCGCCATATGAGCGACTTCCTCGGGCAATCCAAGCGTCAGGCAGATATGGATGCCGAATCCGGGGTGACGAAGCGACGGCATTCCGGTTGCCCGCGGGTCGGCCTTCCAGCGCTTGACGTTCTCGGGATCGAACTCCCAGACCTTGCCGATGTCGTGACAGAGCGAGCCGGCAATCAAGAGATCGCGGTCGTAGGAGAAATCCGGAAACAGGGAAGCCATCTCCTCGGCGATCTTCACCGCCATGCGGGTGACCGAGCGGATATGGTCGGCTTGCGTGCCGCGGCGCAACGGCCGCGAATCGTAGTTGCCTGACGGCTTCATATCGCCGATGCGCGAAAAGCTGCTCGACGCGACTGCCGCCGCCCAGGCATCCGTCACCTTTCGCCTGAGCTCGTCATCCTTGATCCAGTCGATCTCCGGCATCTCCTCGCGCACACGCGCGCGCTTCTGATCGTCGATCTCGACGCGCTTGCCGCGCAGGCTAACCGTGGTCGTGTCTGTCACCGAACGCCTCCCTAAGCGAATAGCGAATAGCGAATAGTGAATAGTGCTGGCAGAATGGAAGCGTCGCAACTCAGCCGCCGCAACTCACCACTCACTACTCACCATTCGCTATTCGCCATTCGCTACCGGTCGGCCGCCCGCCCTTTACAAAACTTTACATTCCCGACGATGGGCCGAAACGGCCGGCTCCTACGTTGGACACGACCGGGCGATTGCGCCCGCCTCGCGACCCAAAAGGAGCTTGCCGATGAGCACCGTCGAACCGTCTGCCCCTGCGCCGCCGCCCGCTGTCCCGCCGCCGCCCCGCCGCAGCCGCCTGCGCCGCTTTCTGGTCGCCAGCGCGCTGCTGTTGACCGGCGGGATCATCGGCGCGACTGCCCATTCCGCCGCGCATGGATTTGGCCATGGCTGGCGCCATGGCGGACCGCCGGGCTGGTACTACTACGGCGGCGGCGACCCGCTCGAATGGGGCGGCGGGCCGCGCGACTTCGGTGGCCGCTTCTTCATGCCCGGCCGGATCGAGCGCGGCGTCGAGCGCGCGCTGTGGAGCGTCGACGCCTCAACCGAGCAGCGCCAGAAGATCACCTCGATCCTGCAGCGCGCGGCCGACGAGCTCTACGCGCTGCGCGCCCAGCATCTGGAAGGCCGCCGCCAGATCCGCGACGCGCTCGCCGCTGCTACCATCGACCGCGGCCGCATCGAATCGTTGCGGACCGAGCAGATCAAGCTTGCCGAGGCCGCCAGCAAGCGGCTGAGCGAAGCGATCACGGATGCGGCCGAAACGCTCAATCCGGCACAGCGCGGTGAGCTTGCCCGCCGTCTCGATCGCTGGCAGCGCTGGCATCGAGGGTGACAGCAGCGCCGCGGCCGTCCGATACTGCCGATCATGACGGCGCGCGTGCTCATCATCGATGACGACAAGCGCCTCGCCGGGATGGTCGCCGACTATCTCGGCGAGGCGGGATACCGCGTGAGCGCGAGCGCGACCGCGCGCGACGGCGAACAGCGGCTCAAGCGCGAGGCGTTCGACGCGCTCGTGCTCGACCTGATGCTGCCGGATGGCGACGGGCTCGAAGTCTGCCGCCGCATCCGGCAGACGTCGGATCTGCCGATCCTGATGCTCACGGCCCGCGGCGACGCCATGGACCGCGTGGTGGGCCTGGAAATCGGCGCCGACGACTACTTGCCGAAGCCGTTCGAGCCGCGCGAGCTGTTGGCGCGACTGCGCGCGCTGCTGCGGCGCCGGGGCGCGGCGGCGGCGCCGCGCGACGTCCTGCGCTTCGGCCGCCTCGAGGTCGATCGCGGCTCGCGCCGCGTCAGCATCGACGGCGACGAGCGTCCCCTCACCTCCTACCAGTTCTCGCTGCTGGTCGCGCTCGCCGAGCATGCCGGGCGCGTCATGTCGCGCGATGCGCTGATGGACCTGGTCAAGGGCGAGGCGCTGGAAGCGTTCGACCGCTCGATCGACATCCACATTTCGCGGATCCGGGCGGCGATCGAGGACGACCCCAAGAAGCCGCGCCGCATCATCACGGTGCGCGGCGCCGGCTACGTGTTCGCGAGGGAGCAGGACCGCTAGCGCGATGCGTCGGCTCTATCTGCAGTTCTACCTGACCATCGTCGCCATCCTGGTCATCTTCGTGATCGCGGCCGGCGTGCTGTGGCGCATCGTCACCGACGAGTCGCGCTACGAGGAGACGTTCGCGTTCGCCGGCGAACTGGCGGCCGGCGTGCTGCCGCCGATGGAGGCGCCGCGGGCGCGCCAGCAGGCGGCGCTCGATGCGATGCACGCGCGGCTGCGCGCCGACCTGGCGCTCTATGGCCCGGCCGGAACCTTGATTGCGGCGGCCGGGCGGCCGATGCCGTCCTTCTCGGCGCTTCCGCCCCACTCCGGCTGGCTGCGCGGCGGTCCGGGCGGTCCGACCTGGCTGCTCCGTCTCGGCGACGGACGGGCGCTCGTCGTCCGGCTCGGGCGCGGCCCCTTCCGCCCGGGCGCCTGGCTGCTGGCCGCGCTCGCCGCGATCGGGATTGCGGTTGCGATCGGCGCCTATCCGGTGGCGCGGCGGCTCACGCGCAGGCTGGAGCGGCTCAAGACCGGGGTCGAACAGCTTGGCCACGGCGATCTCGCCGCGCGGGTGCGCATCGAGGGCAAGGACGAGGTGGCGGCGCTGGCCGCGAGCTTCAACCGATCGGCCGAGCGTATCGAGGAGCTGGTGCGATCCCACAAGATGCTGCTCGCCAACTGCTCGCACGAGCTGCGCACGCCGCTCACCCGCATCGCCATGGCGCTGGCGCTGGCGGGAGAGGGAATCGAGGCGCGCCGCCGCGACCAGCTCAAGGCCGACATCGCCGAGCTCGATCAGTTGATCGAGGAAATTCTGCTCGCCAGCCGGCTCGACGCGATCCAAGCGCCGGAGCCGAGCGAGAATGTCGATCTTCTGGCGCTGGTGGCGGAGGAAGCCGCGCGTGACGGCATCGTGGTCGAGGGCCAGCCGGTCACCGTGCGCGGCGACCCGGCCTTGCTGCGCCGGATGGTCCGCAATCTCATCGACAACGCCCGCCGGCACGGCGGCGACGCGGCACCCGAGGTGCGCGTGGGCCGCGCAGACGGCAATCGCGCCTCAATCGAAGTCCGCGACCATGGACCGGGGATCGCCGACGGCGAGCGCGCGCGCATTTTCGAGCCGTTCTACCGCCCGGCAGGGTTTTCGGAGAGCGGCCGCGGTAGCGGCCTCGGCCTCGCCTTGGTCCGCCAGATCGCCCGCCACCACGGCGGCGACGTCGCCTGCAAGCCGGCCGACGGCGGCGGCAGCCGCTTCACGGTCGCCTTGCCGGCCGGCGATCCGTCCCGCGGCATGGCCTAGGCTTGGTCCGAGTCTAGCTCGGGATCATCTGCGCAACGCACCGCCGCAGCGCGGGCTTCACGGCAACGCCACCAGCGCGCAAATCACTGCGCCTTGATGCCCCCTAACCCGATCACCTTGCCCCACTTCTCGATCTCGTCGGCGATCAGCGTGGTCAAGTCGGCAGGCGAACCTGGGAGCACCCACGCGCCCATCTCGGCGAGCCGTGCTTTGAGCCTCGGATCTGCAAGCCCCAGGTTGATTTCTCGATTGAGCCTGTCGACAATCTCAGCCGGTGTATTCTTCGGCGCGCACACAGCGTTCCACGTGCTCGCCTCGTAGCCTGGCACAAAGTCGCTCACCGTCGGCAGCTCGGGCAGCGCGTCCGAGCGCGTGGACGTCGTGACCGCCAGGGCACGCAGGGTGCCGGCTCTGATGTGCGGCATCGATGGCTGCAAGTTATCGAAGGAGAGCTGGACTTGACCGGCGAGGAGGTCAGTGAGCATCGGGGCTGAGCCGCGATAGGGCACATGCTGCATGTCGATTCCGGTCATCAGCTTGAACAGCTCGCCGGACATATGGATCGACGTGCCGACGCCCGATGACGCCATGTTGATCTTGCCCGGATTGGCCTTGGCATATGCGATCAACTCGGGAACGGTCTTGGCCGGGACCGATGGATGAACCACCAAGACGTTGGGTGCACGGCTGATGGCGGCGATTGGCGCGATATCGCGGAAATTGTAGTTGAGCTTGTCGTAGAGCGAGGTGCTGATCGCGTTCGCTACACTGCACAACAGGAGCGTATAACCGTCGGGGGGTGAGTTCAGGGCCGCCTCGCTGCCGATATTGCCGGCGGCGCCCGCCCGGTTCTCGACGATGACCGGCTGGCCGAGCCGCTCCGACAACCATTGACCAATCAGTCGCGCGCTGAGGTCGATCGAGCCGCCCGGTGGAAACGGCGCCACCAGCCGCACCAGCCGCGTCGGGTAGGCTTGCGCTCCGGCGGTGCGCCAGAGCGTCGAAAGAATTGCGCCACCTGCGGCCAAATGCAGGAATCGGCGGCGCCGAAGCTTCATGGATCCCCCCATGCTCAAGAACGCTACCGTTACCGCCGCGCCCTTTTTGCCGATTCAAATTCCGAGTGCTGTTAAGTCCATCGAAAAAAAGCGGCCGCAGAAGCTGGTAGTCTGGCTGAGGTTAAACCACTCCTTGGTCAGACGGCAATGTGCGTCATGCTGTCGCCGTTTGACGCATCGCGTCGTTCCCTGCAACGCAATGCTGGCGGCAATCCGAGACTGAGGGGATTGTCATAGGTCAGCGCCCGGCGCATATGAGTTTGCGCTCTGCTTCAGCCTCGCAGGCTCCATCTCTGCAACGCATCTCCGCAGCGCGGCAATAAGCTCGGCGCTGTGCTTAAGGTGCGGCTCCTCGACATCGATGATTTGCGTGAAGGCTCGCTTTTTCAGCGCCGGCACGTCGATCGCACCCTGCATCGCATCCACATCCGCCGAGTCGCAGACGATATCGATCAACCGATCGGCGGCGTGCAGGCGCCCCAACAGGTAGTCGTTCTCGCGGTAGGCGCGGGACAGGAATGCCGCGAAGTGCCCGAACCCGATGCCCTTGAGGCACGCCGGCCCATCGAACCCGCGCAGCGCGTGGGCGTCCTGCGGGCTGATCCGGTCCACCAGGATCTCGTTGAGCTCCCCGGTCTCGCGCGCGCTCATCACCGGGAAGCTCAGGACGTCCCAATAGGGAAATCCGAGATAGTTGGTCATGACCTCGCGCCGGGCCTCGACATGCCACTGCTCGGGCCGCAGCGCCGCCAACAGCTCGTCGAGATCGCGGGTGCTGGCATTGAGGTCGATCTCGGCGGCGAGCCGTTCCACCAAGCGATCGAGCTCTGCGCCGTGGCGGTCCACGAAGCGGGTGGCGAAGTGCACGATGTTCCTGATCTCGCCGGCCGAGGGCGCGGCCGGAAACATCTCCGTCACCAGCTCGCGCGCGGCCACGCTATAGAACTGCGCGTTGGCGCGCTGCCGGAGCGCGTCGAGCCGAGCATAGAACTCCCGCTTCAGGCGATCGACCACGAGCGGATCGAGGCCGTCGAAGCTCGCCTGGTCGAGCATCGCGTAAAGCCGGTTCTGCCCTTCGATCATGAAATGCAGGCGCCGCTCGCGGTAGCCGACATCGAAAGCGAGTAGAAACTTCGCCCAAGGCGGAAGGCTGTCGATCGTCGGCGTCTCGCTGTGCAAGGTGCCGCTGTCGGCCTTCTGGTACATCAGGCCCTTGCGCGCCGCCCAGACGTCGATGATCTCGGCCACGACGCGCGAGAGCGGCGACGGGGACGGCACGCCGCGCAGCTTGACGATGAGTTGCGATACCAGCGTGCGCACGGCGGTCAGCTTGAGACGCACGTAGCCGTCGTAGGCAAAGCCGGTGTCGCGTGCGACCTGCGCGTTGACCTGCTCGCGCCAGGCGCGCAGCTCGGCCGCCGCGATGACGCCGTCGAGCGGCGCGGTGATCACCTTCGCCACCATCCGGCTGACATCCGGGCGCGCGCTCTCGACGATCGACTTGAGCCGGCGCACCTGGTCGTTGAAATCCAGGATCCACGATAGCTGGTCGGTCACCGGTTGCGTGCGCGGGATGTCCGAGATGGCGCCGCGCAGGGTGGAAAAGAACCCCGGAACGTTGTGCGGCACGGGCGCCTGCGCGGGCGCGGGATTGGGCTCGATATAGACCAGCCGGCGGTCGACCTGGCGGTACGCGGGCCGGCCCTGGATCGCCGAGATCGCTTCATGGAACGGGCGGTTGTTGAGCACCGCTCCGTCCAGGAACGAGGCCATCACCGGATCGACCTCGGCGCGCAGGTGGCGGTGAAAATTGCGCGCGATGAAGTCGGCGCGCCGCGGCCAGGGGTCCGACCTTTCCGCCGCCACCTCGTCGATCTCCACGATCCTGGCCGGAGGAAAGGCTCCCGGGAATGACGAGGTCGCGCGCGCCGCGAACGCCAGCGCGGGCGCATTGTCGAGCTCGAAGTCGCTTTCGAGCGCCCCGCTCGAACGGCGGCGGCAGGTGAAGCGCAGCAGGTGATGATGCTCGCGCTCGGAAATGAGCGGCGGGTCATGCAGCTGAATCAGCTGGTGATAGCCGTAGTAGTCGGTGAGCGTCACGAACAGATCGAGCGAATGGCCGGACGGCAACAGCGACGCCGTCGGGCGCTTCGGCGCGCCCATCGCGGTCACGGCCTCGTACATCAACCGCGCCATCATGCCGCCATCGAGTGGCGGCCGGAACCAGCGTGAGCGCACGAACAGCGACAGCTTGTCGCGCACCTCGCGGTCGCGGATCGACAGCATTCCTCCGGTTCGTGCCGCGCCCCAAATGAAAGGCTTGAGGAACCATTTGCTCCAGGTTCTCGCCTTGGCCTCCGAGGACAGCAACACCGTGACGTCGGCATTGTCGAGCCAGAGCTTGCGCAGCGGCTCCATCGGCAGATCGTGGCTCAAGGCGCGCGCCAGCATGGTGCCGTTGATGCCGCCGGCGGAGGCGCCGGCGATGATGTCGACGATCACGCGCAGCTCGACCTTGCGGCCGATATCGCGCAAGAGCTCGAAGTAGACCGCCTCGGTGTCGAATTCCGGGTCGTGCGCATCGGCGACGTCGAAGAACGATGCGCGCCCGCGCCGGGCGCGGTCGGCAATGCCGTGCAGCGCGCTCGATGCGCGCACCAGCTTGAGAATCTCCTTGCTGACGCCGTGCATGTAGACGGCGAGCGAAACGCCGCCGAAGCAGACCAGCGCGATGCGAAGCTCCTTCTCGCGCATGGCTCGCCCCCAAGACCCGCGCCGCGGGTCACTGTCGTTTCACCCGCGACGACCAATTCTAGACCATGCTCGCGGACGCCTGGCTATGGCATAGCGTGCACATCGTGCGTGCGCCACCACCCGAGCGCCTCACCTCTTCCCGCTCCCCCGCAGCGTCACGAAACCCCGGCGCCGGTGCAGGTCCTGGCCGGAAGTTAATTCCACCAGGCATTGTCGAACTGTGATCCTGCTCACACCGGGGACGGCGCTCAGTATGCAACTTTTGTGGAAGCCACGCGACGCTGCGGCCGGCCGAGCGGCAAACCGCTGCCGCCGGCGCGCGTCGATTGGGAGGTCGTAACGGGGAGTACGCTCATGACCGGCATCGATCGATGGATGGTTGCACTCTGCTTTGGCACGGTTGTTGTTGCGATGTACTCGTGGACGCGCTTCGATGAGCCGAGCTACGACAGCCAGTCGGAATATTTTGCCCGGTACAAACCGCGGTTCGCGACGTCTTCGCAGCGCTACTGGCGCGCGAAGTGGAGCTACGTCGGCGCGATCACGCTCATGTTCTTCGTGTTTTCGCTCGTCCCCGAGCTCTTCATCGGGCTCGCAAGCATCGATCCCAATGCTGGACAACCGAAACTCGGCGAGGCGGCGATCCCGTTGGCGGTTGCATTGGCGCTGATCACGCTCGAGAATACGCCCGGGCTGCGGGATATCGAACGAAGGATACGCGGATTCCTCCACGCCTTTGCGCGTATCCCGGACCGCGTCCGTCGCAGCGTCGCGCAAATGCGCAGCTCACCGTTCAACTTCACTCCCAATTCAATCAGCGCGCTGACGCGCAAGCTCGGGTTGCCCTCAGAGGGGAGCAATCCGTTGGCAAACTTGAGCGACCTGCTGGCCGAGGACGACCTGCTGCATAGCTGGTACAGCATCGGCGCCTTGCTGTATGCACTATCGGAAAAGAACCGCGATCGGATCGGTATCGACCCGCTTTTCTTCGAGTCCTACAAGGCCGAATTCGAAAGCATCGGTGACAAGCACGTTGCGCTGACCGAGCTCGTGCGCCAGCACGTCGCCGAGCGCTCGCGGGCGGATGCGGCGGACTCTTCGACGCTGCGCGAGGTTCGCGACCTGCGCGACCGGCTATTTACTTTCATCGCCTGCGGCGTTCATTCCAACGTGAAAGGCGACGCCGAGAGCCTCGAGATCATCAAAAGGCTGGGGTTTGCCATTCGCCCAAGCGACAGGAGAAACCGCGCCTTCGTCGCCCCACTGGCAGGGCTGGCGATTATCGTCCTGATCGTCGTCTCGATCTTCACCGGATATTCCACGCAAATCTTCCGTGAGCATGTTCTTCTGCGCGTTGGCCGGGCGTGGATCGACGCGTTTCCGGTACCAAAGGAAACCCTCGGATTCTATACCTGGTCCTGGATGACTGCGCTGTTCTATCTGTCGGCGATCATCGCAGCGCTGGCCATTCGGAATTCGCGGGTGGCGAAGCGCAAATGGTTCGATATCACCAATCTGAAGCGCGAGCGGCCAATCCTAAGTTACGTCACCCCGACGCTGGCCGGAACCGCGCTCGGGTCGTTGACCTTGTTCGCCATTGCCGTGATCGGTGGACCAGGATTCAGATTGTCTTTTGGTGATATCGGCAAGGCAGCCGCAGGTGCGATTCCTTGGGTGCCTCTGGCAATGGTGATGGGTTTGATCGCTATCACGTTGAGCGACAGCCACACCAAGGAAGAGACATTCTGGCGCAACGCTCTACGCCGATCCGCCTATGGCGCCTGCGTTATGGCGGTGATCGGTTTCCTCACCAGCCAGCTGAGCATTACGACCGCGATCGACGGATACGCAAATGCTCGGGGGCTGGATATCACCACCCGAGTTACCCACACCGGCCTCTATTTGAGCTTCTTCATCGCCGCCCAGATCGGCTTGTTTGCCTTCGCGCTCTGCGTGATCGCGCAAGTCGCAGAGCGCTACACCGCGAGAGCGCGGTGCTTCTCGGGCCAGCACGTAGAAGTGGTCACCCGGCAGGGCACCGAGTTCCGCATGTATTTCGACCCTGACGGGACGGCATCGCTGTTCCTGGGCGTACACAAACACGATGCGCCGACCCAATGGCGCGGCCGCTGGCAGCTCTTCCCGGAGGGGACGGCAATCAAGTGGAGCACCGCCGATGACGAGAGCCACTGCGCGGCGGGAGAGTTCGGCTTGATCTCATGGTATGGGGATTCGCTGATATACGAGGGCTATTTCGAAGAGTTTGCAGGCACGCCCGATTTCGTCGGCCAGGTGCGCCCGCGATCCGAGCGCGGTGCGGCGCGTCGGCGCCAGCGCGCCGGATTGCACGGCGACGGGCCAACCTTGGTGTCGACCGGAGCGGATAAGCCGGCACATGTGCTCACGATCGCTGGACGGGAAAGGGCGATCGCATGAGCTCGATGACGCAGTATTTCGTTCCGGTGTGCCTGTATCCGCACACCAAGTATCGGACGCGAGCCGGCGTGATCGATTTGTTTGAAAGGTACGAGCTGCACTCGCATCACCATCTGATCGTCATCGCCGATCGGCTGCTGGTGCTGGACCGTCTGGTGACCGGCCGGTACTGGTCAGTTGCGGCCATGGCCACAAAAGCCAGGCAAGAGGCCGAACAGATCCTCAACCTCATCAAGCGCGTTGCCCACAAGATGGCGGCGCAATCGCGAGGAAGGATCGTCTTTTGGGACGAGATCGCGGAGGCTGGCCAATTCTGCACCTTCAGCGACCGCCTGCGCGGCCAAATCCTGACGGACCATCGACTCGCGGGCGAGATCGAGGAGTTCGTCGAGCGCCGCGTCGCGCGCTTCGGTCTCGGCAGCCTGCCCGAGCGGGAACGCGCCTATGAGCGCGAGTATCTGCTCTCGGAAGTCTGCATGAGCGTGTTTTGTACGGAGGTGCTCGGCTTTTCCAACGAAGTCTGGGAACGTCCGCCGGCGGCCAACGTTCCGGACCCGTTGAAATTGCTCTACGAAAACCGGGCGGAACTGGTCACCCGCGTGACCGGACGTCCGGTCGCACGCCGCCTGCACTTCCTCTACTCCGATAGATCCAGGCACGCAGATCACGTGCAACAGGCGGCGCTTGCCGAAGGCTAATGTCCGGGAGGGGCAGGCGTCGTCATCGACGCCGAGAAGGAGGTCCGCGTGCAGCCGCCACCGCGTGCGGCGCAGCGGCCGGTGATCACGCCATGGCGTCGCCGGCCTCGATGCGCACCGGCTGATAGCCATCGGCGTCGAGCGCATCGAAGATGTGGTCGGCGTGCGCGCGGTCGCGGGTCTCGACCGTGACGTCGAGCCGCGCGCCCTTGGCCGGCACGTCGAGGAACAGGCGCTTGTGGTCGACCTCGAGGATGTTGGCGCCGAGCTGGCCGAGCCGGGTGGCGATCTGGCCGAGCACGCCGGGACGGTCGGGAATGGTGAGGCGGAACGACACGATGCGGCTCTCGCGCTCGAGCTCGCGCACCATGATCGAGGCGAGAATGCGCGGGTCGATGTTGCCGCCGGAGAGCACCAGCCCGACCTTGCGGCGGTGGAAACGCTCGGGCTCGGCCAGCATGGCGGCGAGCCCGGCCGCGCCCGCGCCCTCGGCGATCGCCTTCTGGCAGATCAGGAAGGCGTTCACCGCGCGCTCGAGCTGCGCCTCGTCGACCAGGATGATGTCGGAGACCAGCGCGCGCACCACCGGCAGGGTCAGCTTGCCGACGTTCTTGACGGCGATGCCTTCGGCGAGCGTCGGCCCGCCGATGGTCTTGTGGCGGCCGTTGACCGCGTTCCACATCGACGGATAGAGCGCAGCCTCGGCCCCGACGATTTCGATCGTCGGTTTGCGGGCGCGGGCCGCGACGGCGATACCGCTGATCAGCCCGCCGCCGCCGATCGGCACGATCAAAACCTCGAGGCCGGGCACGTCCTCGAGCATTTCCAGCGCGACCGTGCCCTGCCCGGCGATGACGAACGGATCTTCGTACGGGTGCACCCAGGTCAGCCGCCGCTCCTGTGCGATCGCCTCGGCGCGCGCCTGCGCCTCGGTGAGGGTCTCGCCGTCGAGCACGACCTCGGCGCCGTGCGCCTCGGTCGCCGCCACCTTCACGTACGGCGTCGTCACCGGCATCACGATCGTCGCCGGGATCGCCAAGCGCTTGGCGTGGTAGGCGACCGCCTGGGCATGGTTGCCGGCCGACATCGCGATCACGCCGTTCGCGCGCTCCGCCGCCGAGAGCGACACGAGCTTCACCACCGCTCCGCGCTCCTTGAACGAGTTGGTGACCTGCAGGTTCTCGTATTTGACGAACACCTCGGCCCCGGTGAGCTCGGAAAGCTGCGGCGCAGGCAGCATCGGCGTGCGCACGACCGCGCCGGCAATCGTGCGACGGGCGGTCTCGATATCGGCGAGCACTACGCTCAACCCGGTTCCTCCCCTCGCGCCGCAACGCGGCTCAGACGTCCCGCGGGCTCGGCCCCGAAAAGCCGAGCAGCCCGCCCGGCCGCAGCACGAACACCGCGATCAGGATCGAGTAAACGACGACCTCGCGCATGGCGATGTCGAAATACGCCGACCATAAGGTCTCGACCAGACCGACCAGAAGCCCCCCGAGGAACGCGCCCGGCACCGAGCCGATGCCGCCGACCACGGCCGCCACCAGCGCCTTGAGGCCGAGCACCGTTCCCATCGCGAACCCGACATTCCCGTAATAGACGGCGACGATCCATCCGGCGAGGCCGGCCATCAGCCCGGCAAGCACGAAGGTCGCGGCCAGCAGGCGGCCGGGCGCGACGCCGACCAGCGCCGCCGCTTGCGGATCGTCGGCGAACGCCCGCCAGTGGCGGCCGAAGCGTGAGCGGCCGAGCACGACCAGCACGCCGGCGGCTGCGGCCAGCGCGACCGCCGCAGTGCCGAGCTGCATCGGCGTGACCGTGACCACGAACGGTCCCGACACCGCCAGCGGGAACGGCTGGTTGAACAGGGCCGGCATCCAGCGGTCGCGCGCCCCTTGCGAGAGCCGCAGCGTCTCTTCGAGCGTGATCGCCACCGCGGCCGTCGCCACCAGGATGGGCTGTCCGAGCCGATGGCGCGCGTGCAGCGGCGCCACCACGACGCGACCAACGACGGCGCTCCACAGGGCGGCAAGGCCGGCCGCAAAGGCAAGCGCCACGGCGAGCGCCACGAGCGGATGGGCGATGCCAAGCACGACCGCGAGCGTAAGCGCGCCGACCGCCCCGAACGCGCCGATGACGGCGATCTGGCCGAAGGCCAGATTGATACGCCCCACCAGGCCGTAGATCAGCGAATAGGCGGTGGCGAGCAGCGCATAGATCGCACACGGCGCGAGCGCGCTCACCAGCTGTTGCGCCGCGTAGGCGACGCGCGCCGGGAGCTCCGGCAGGCCGGCGGTCGCAGCCCCCAGCGCGGTTGCGGGATCGGCGAGCCAGAAGCGCTTGAGGTAGAGCAGCCGCGCCTCCCCCAGGCGCCCCTCGTCGGTCTCGACCGCCACCAGGTCGAACCGGTTGGCGTCGAAGGTGGCGCCGCCAAACCCGCAAGTAACGGCACGCGCCCGCGCCGTGCCGCCGGGCTCGCGCGCGAGATATTCGATGCGGACACCCTGCCTCCCGAGCGTCGCGGGAGCAGCCCGGAGCTCGCGAATCTCGGTCGCGTCCGGGTGCAGCGCGGGAATCGCCCGCCGGCACAAGCTCAGCTGCTCGCCGTCGAGCGCCACGGCGCAGGCGGCGAGCACCGGCGCGAGCAGGACCGCGATCGAGAACAGCCGGCGCATGGCGCAACCATACGGGAGCATGCTGCGAGCGCCACCGTCTTGCGCCCGCCCGAGTGCGCTCCCATGTTCGCTGCCGCGCAGAGGAGGCCGCCCATGTCCAATACCGAACCGCGGCGGGTCGGCTTGTCGTTCGACGTCAAGCCGCACGCCTACGACCCGGCAACGCAGCCGGAATATTTCGACGGCGTGCTGTCGCGGCGGGTGCTCGCGTTCGTGATCGACGTCATCATCATCACGATGCCGGTCGTGTTTGCGGCGATGTTCATCTTCCTGTTCGGGATCGTCACCCTCGGCCTCGGCTGGCTGCTGTTTTGGCTGTTGCCGGCAGGGGCGACCATCTGGGCCATCGTCTACTATGGCCTGACCTTCGGCAGCCCGAAATCCGCCACCATCGGCATGCGCATGATGGATATCGAGATGCGCACCTGGTACGGCGCGCCGTGCTATTTCCTGCTCGGCGCCGTGCACGCGGTGCTGTACTGGGTCTCGGTGTCGGTGCTCACGCCGCTGATCCTGCTGGTTGCCCTGTTCAACGAGCGCCGGCGGCTGCTGCACGACATGGTGGCCGGCACGATCGTGATCAACAACGAGGCGCGCGCGGCGTCGCTGCGGGGCGCGCGGCCCGCCGCCGGCCGCTAGTGTTTCGCCGGGCCGGCGCACGAGCCCTTTGACGAAGGGCGGCCGGGCGGGCCAGAATTCGAGTCGCTCAAGCAGGAGGAGCGCCCGCCACAGCGGAGCCGACCCCAGTGACGCAACACTCGCGCGATACGCCGCAGTTCTACCTGACAGCACCCTCGCCGTGCCCCTATCTCCCTGGGCGCGAGGAACGCAAGGTGTTCACCCATCTGGTCGGCGAGAAGGCGGGCGAGCTCAACAACCTGCTGACCCACGGCGGCTTCCGGCGCAGCCAGTCGATCGCCTATCGGCCGGCGTGCGAGGGCTGCAAGTCTTGCGTTTCGGTGCGGGTGATCGCCGAGGAGTTCCGCCCCACCCGCAACATGCGCCGCGTGCTGGAGCGCAACGCCGACGTGGTCGGCGACATGCGGGTCGCGGTGCCGACGAGCGAGCAGTATTCGGTGTTCCGCGGCTACCTCGACTCGCGCCACCGCGACGGTGGCATGGCCGACATGACGGTGCTCGACTACGCCATGATGGTCGAGGACAGCCATGTGGAGACGCGCGTGGTCGAATATCGCCTGCGCGGCTCCAGCGAGCGCGGCAGTGGGCCGTTGCTCGGCGTGGCGCTGACCGACATTCTGAGCGATGGGCTGTCGATGGTGTACTCGTTCTACGATCCGGACTTCGATACGCGCTCGCTCGGCACCTTCATGATCCTCGACCATATTGCGCGCGCGCGCGACATGGGCCTGGCTTACGTCTATCTCGGCTATTGGGTGAAGGGCTCGCCCAAGATGGACTACAAAGGCCGCTTCCTGCCGCAGGAACGGCTGATGCCGGAGAAGTGGACCCGGGTCGACGCGTAAGCGGGCGCCGAGGTGTGGGGCCGGCCGGCGGCGCTTGCAGTCGCCGAGGACGGCTCGCTCGTGGTCGCCGACGATACCGGCGGCACCAATTGGCGGATCGCCTACACGGGGCCGAGGCAACAGTCGGGCAGGCCGTCGGAGAGCCTCGGGGTCGCGCCGCGGCAATAACCATTCATTGCGGCGCCGGCTTGGTTCGGTACCGCGCAACCAGCGCCTGGTCATCCATGCCCTTGGCGCAGTCGGCCGCGAGCCGGATGCCGTGGGCATGCAGGTTGTGAGACTGCCGGTCGCGCGCCGCCGCGGTGACGTGCACGATCGGCAAGTGGCGGGCCCGCACGCGCTCGACGAACTCGCGTTGCGACCGGTACGATACGAGCTTGTCCTCGGGATCGGACACGATGATGAGCCGGAGCCCCGGGCGCCCCGCCAGTGCGGCGACATGGTCGATCGGGTCGTAGAATGACGGCGGGTTCTGGCCGAGCGCAGCGCCGGCGTCGTGCTGCATGGTCGCGACCGACAGGGCGCCCGAGGTGATGACGGCGCAGCCGATATCATCGCGCGTCTGCGCCAAAGCCGCGACGATGTGCCCGCCGCCCGAGTGGCCGGCGAAATGAAAGCGCTTGATGCCGTAACGTGCCTTGAGGGCATCGAGCGCGGCCGCAATGGCGCGCACCTCGCGAACCGTTCGGCGGTCCTCGAGGTGGCTGCCCGATGAGCCGTAGGTGCCCAGCCGGCCGAGCACGACCCCGTGGCCGGGAAAGATGCGCGCCACCGCGCGCGCCTCGTATTGGACGTCGGAGGCGGTGAAGCGGTCGTCCTCGGCCAGCACGTAGCGCGCTTTGACGCGTCGGCCGACATCGCCGTGCAACAGCACGAGCGCCGCCTCGCGCGGCGCCGCCGCCTGACGCGCGATCCAGTAGCGAATGCAGAACACGCGGTCGTCGGCCTGCAGCCAGAGCGCGGTCGGATTGGCGTTGCATTGAGGCTCATTGAGCCGCAAGCCGTCGCGCAGGACCCGGACCGTGTGCAGCAAAGGCTCGCGCTGCGCCGCAGCCTCGGCGAGCGAGGGTGCCGCGCCCGACAGCAGAACGACGACAGCCGCAGCGGTCCGCCGCATGAGCTTTCAACCCTGCTGAGCCACGAGCCGCCCGCGCAGCAGCACCGCCGCCATGTCGAGCGTCGCGCCGGATGCACGTACCACCCTGCTCCAGCTCAAGTAGCCGTGGATCTGGTCGCCGAGGTGCAGCAGCACAACCGGCACGCCCGCCGCCTCGAGCTTGCGGGCGTATTCCTGCCCCTCGTCGCACAATGGATCATGGGTGGCGGTCACGACCAGGGCCGGCGGCAGGCCGTCGTGGCGCGCCGCCAGCAACGGCGAGGCGCGCCAGTCGGCCTGATCGGCGGGTCCGCGCAGATAGTGGCCCTGGAAGTAGCGCACGGTCGCGGTGGTGAGCGGGAAGCGGCTGACCACGCGCCGATAGGAATCCTGGCCGAGCCGCTGGTCGACGGCGGGATAGAACAAGAGCTGGTAGCAGAGCGGCGGCAGCGCGCCGTCGCGCGCGCGCAACGCCATCACGGCGGCGAGGTTGCCGCCGGCCGAATCGCCACCGACCGCGATCCGGTGCGCATCGAGCCGCAGCGCAGCGGCCTCGGCGGCGATCCAGCGGGTGGCGGCTTCGGAATCCTCGACCGCGGCGGGAAACTTGTGCTCGGGCGCAAGCCGATAGTCGACCGCGACAACGGCGCACCGCGCCGCATTGGCGAGGTGGCGGCAGATATAGTCGTGGGTGTCGAGGTTTCCGATCACCCAGCCGCCGCCGTGGAAATAGACCAGCACCGGCAAAACGTCGTCGGAAGCGGTGTCGCGCCCGCGATAGAGCCGCAGCGGGACCGGCCCGGCCGGCCCGGGAGCGGAAAGGTCGCGCGCTTCGGCGACCGGCGGTCGCTCGGCCTGCAGCGCGGCGGCCGAGCGCAGGTAGAGCGCCTTGGCCTCCTGCGGCGGAATGGTTTCGAACGGCGGCCGGCCGCTCTCCTTGATCAGGTCGAGCACGCGCTGCGAGTCGGGATCGATGACCATGTGTCGGAGTACCTCGGGCGGGAGGGGAACACGGATAGCATGCAGGCGCTCGCGTGTCCCGGGCGCGGCGCCGCGCGCCAGCGATGCGCTGCGGACCCGTGACTGCCGTTATCTCATCAGGCGAGATCATCGGGCCTGCATCTCGCCGCAGCGCTACGCGCCGCAGCGCATGCGCGACACGAGGCTTGAGCTACGGGCAGGACACCGGCGTCAGGCGCTCACTCGGCGGCGTGCGGGCTCATCGCGTCTACTTCCTTTGCCAATCCGGCGGCGACCATCGCAGCTGCGATGCAAATAGTTCTCAATTGCATTGACAGGCCGCGCGTTAGGAGTTAGTTGCGAATGCAAGGCAATGGCAGTTGCCCTGGGACACCGGGTCATTGCAGGAGCGGGTCATGAAAAACTGGGTGCGGGAGCGGCTCAGCCGACGCGGGTTGCTTTCGGGCGGTGCCATCGCGACGGGCGGGGTGGTCCTGGCCGCCCTGGCGAATGACCGGCAGGTTTCTGCACAAGGCGGCCACTTGCAGCACTCACGGCAGGCGGCGCCTTCGCGCGCGCATCAGGCGCACGGAAACATGATCGCCGTCGGCGACGTCGACATTGCGCGCAACGGGTTCGATCCGAAGGCGATGTTGACGGACTGGGACACCGGAACCGTCTCGCAACTGCCGGATGGTCGCACGCTGCGCACCTATGAGGTGATCGGGCAGGACAAGGAAATCGAGATCATCCCGGGCGTGTTCTTCCCGGCCTGGACCTACAACGGCCGGGTCCCTGGCCCAACTTTGCGCGCGACCGAAGGCGACCGGCTGCGCATCGTCTTCAGGAATCAAGGGTCGCACCCACACTCGATGCATTTCCATGGCATCCATGCTGCGCGCATGGACGGCATTCCGGGCGCGGGCGTGGTCGATCCCGGCGGTGAATATGTTTATGAGTTCGATGCTCTGCCGTTCGGCTGCCACCTCTATCACTGTCACGCGCTGCCGCTGAAGCGGCACATCCACAAAGGGATGTACGGCGCCTTCATCGTCGATCCCGATCCTGCGCGCCATCCCGAACAGGCCGCAGTTGCCCGCTCGCGTCTGCTCGGCACCCCCGAGAACAAGGAGTGGCAGGAACTCGTGATGGTGATGAACGGGTTCGACACAGACTTCGACAACAAGAACGAGGTCTATGCCATCAACACCGTCGGCCACTACTTTGCAAAGCATCCAATCCCTGTCGAGCGCAGGCGGCCGGTGCGCATCTATCTGGTGAACATTCTTGAGTTCGACCTCCTCAACTCATTCCATCTGCATGGCAACTTCTTTGACTACTACGACCACGGAACGACGCTCACGCCGACGTTGAAGACCGTTGACACGATCATGCAATGCCAGGCCCAGCGCGGAATCCTGGAGTTCACGTACCAGAACCATGAGCTGGGCCTTTACATGTTCCACGCACACCAGTCCGAGTTCGCCGAGCAGGGCTGGATGGCGATGTTCGATGTCGTGGAGGCCACCGCATGAATGAGAGCGCGCACATCGCGGCAACGAGCTCGCAAGTAGCGAAGTCTGGGCGACCGTCGCCGACCTATGCCAACCTGCTGTGGTTTGTTTTGCCGCTGCTGGCCCTAATCGTCGCCGCGGCGTGGCTCACGCGGAGCGACTGGCTCAAGGCATTCGACACGGGCGCGCCGCCGGTGGAGAAGCTCACTTTCGAGCGCACCATCCTCGATGGCGACGGCATCCACCTCAAGGTTCGCGCCGGCGGGTCGGAGGCGGTCAGCATCGCGCAGGTGCAGATCAACGAAGCCTATTGGACGTTTACGCAAGATCCGCCTGGCCCGCTCGACAACCTATCGAGCGCGTGGCTGCATGTGCCGTATCCCTGGGTGCTCGGCGACAAGCACGGGATCAAGATCCTGAGCCGGACCGGCGTAGCGTTCAAGAAGGAGATCGACGTTGCCGTCCCCACGCCGAAGCCCCAAGTCAACAATCTGATCCCACAAGCCCTGCTTGGCGCCTTCGTCGGCATCGTGCCGGTCGTCATCGGCATGCTGTTCTATCCCGCGATGCGTGGCATGGGCCGGGCCGGGATCAATTTTGTGCTGGCGCTCACCGTGGGCTTGATGGCATTCCTGTTCATCGGCTCGTTGAAGGAAGCGCTGGAGTTAGCGACCAAGGCGGCTGCCGCCTTCCAGGGCATCGCCATGGTCCTCATTGTGGCGGCGGCGACTTTCCTCGTCCTCCTGGTGACGGGACGAAGCCGCGGCACGCCGACGGGTGCAGCACTCGCCACCTATATTGCGCTCGGCATCGGACTGCACAACCTCGGAGAGGGCCTCGCGATCGGCGCGGCCTTCGCAGCAGGTGTTGCCGGCCTCGGAGCATTCCTGGTGCTAGGCTTTACGCTGCACAATGTCACCGAGGGGATTGGCATTGTGGCCCCTCTCCTCAAACAGCGCCCATCATTGGTGACGTTCGCGGGACTTGCGCTGCTCGCCGGCGCGCCGGCGATTCTTGGCGTCTGGCTCGGAAGCGTGAGCTATTCGCCGCAGTGGTCGGCGCTCGCGCTTGCGATTGGCGCGGGAGCAATCCTGCAAGTCGTCGTCGAGGTGGGCGCCTATCTGATCCGGAACACCGACCGGTCCCAATCGGGCACGGGATGGCTTTCGCCGAGCACGCTCGGCGGCTTCATCATCGGTGTCGCTGTCATGTACGTCACCGGCATGCTGGTGAAGATTTGAGCCCGCCGCGGACAAAATCCCGAAAGGTCGGCAACGTCGCCCGCGCCAGCGAGCTCGCGACCTTCATCGAGGAGCGGTGCCGCGCAAAGGGGATCCCTTTGACCGGCCCCCGCCGGTGCATCGCGCAGACGCTCCTGGAAGCCATCGATCATCCCGACGTCGGCGAGCTGCACCGGCGCGTAACGCAGCGTCTTCCACGCGTGTCGCTCTCCACCGTATATCGGACGATGAAGCTGCTCGAGAGCCTGGGCATTGTTGAGTGCCACACGTTTCGCGACGGCCGAATGCGATATGAGCTGACCCCCAAGCGCCACCATGACCATCTCATCGACGTGCGAACCGGCAAGGTGGTGGAATTCCGCAGCGATGAGATCGAGCGTCTGCAGGCAGAAATCGCTAGTCGGTTCGGCTACCGACTCGTCGGCCATCGCCTTGAGCTCTATGCCACCCCGATCGCCGGCCAGCGTCGGCGAGCATGACGAGACCTGCGGGGCGATTTGGGCTCGCATTGCAGCGCGGCAGGCGCGTGCCCGATGACGCATTCGTCAAGCAGCCACGCTCACGACCACGGCGGCCCTGCGCACAGTCACGCGCCGCAGGATTTCGGTCGAGCGTTCGCGGTGGGGATCACGCTGAATGTGGTCTTCGTCCTCATCGAGGCGGCTTACGGCATCTGGGGAAACTCGCTCGCGCTGGTTGCCGATGCGGGTCACAACCTGTCCGATGTCCTCGGGCTTGTCGTCGCCTGGATCGCGAGCGTGCTCGCGCGGCGGCCGCCGACGGCGCGCTACACCTACGGCCTCCGTGGCTCTTCCATTCTGGCCGCGCTGTTCAACGGCGTCTTTCTCTTGCTGGCCGTGGGCGCAATCGGATGGGAAGCCATTCTCCGCATCTTCCGTCCGCAGCCGGTTGCGGGTACGACCATCATAGTGGTCGCCACCATCGGCGTCGTGATCAATGGATTGACCGCCTGGCTGTTCGCGTCCGGCCGCAAGGGCGATCTCAACATCCGCGGCGCTTTCCTGCACATGGTGGCGGACGCCGCGGTCTCCGCCGGCGTCGTCTTTGCGGGTGTTGCCATTGTCTTCACGGGCTGGCTGTGGCTCGATCCCGCGGTCAGCCTCGCCATCGTTGCGGTGGTTGTCTGGGGCACATGGGGCCTGCTGCGAGAATCATTGGCGATGTCCCTCGGGGCGGTTCCGCGCGCGGTCGATCCGCAGCGGGTGCTCCGTTTTCTGGAGCAGCGCCCTGCCGTCGCCTCGGTCCACGATCTGCATATCTGGGCGATGAGCACCACCGAAATCGCTCTCACCGCCCATTTGGTCGTGCCGGACGGTCGTCCGGGTGATGCGTTCTTGATGGAAACCTCCGCAGCGCTCAAGCTGCACTTTGGAATCGATCACGTCACGCTTCAGATCGAAGCAAGCGATCAATCCTGCAAGCTTGCCCCGGCCTCGGTGGTGTGATCGTGCCAGCCTCGCGGTAATCGGCGAGACTGTGCACGTGCGGGCGTGGACGGCATGCGCTAAGGATCCAAGTCTCACGCCGATGGGTTCATCAAAGGCAGTTCGGTGCCGGCGAGCGTTCGAAAATGAACGATATCCTGATCCCGCACGCGCGGCTCACGGCCTTCGTCGCGGCTTGCCTCGGTAAGCTCGGCCTGCGGCCGGGCGACGCACGGCTGGTCGCCGAGACGTTGGTCCAGTCGAACCTGCGTGGCGTCGACAGCCACGGCGTGGTGCGGCTGCCGCACTACGCCACGCGACTGCGCAACGGGACCGTGAAGGCGCGCCCCAGCATCACGGTCGCGCGCACCGGTGCCGCCACCGCCATGGTGGAGGGCGACCAGGGCATGGGACAACTGGTGGCGCTGCGCGCCATGGAGGAGGCGGTCGCGCTGGCGCGGGAGTCAGGCGTCGGCGCCGTCGGCGCGCGCAACAGCTCCCACTGCGGCGCCTGCGCCTACTTCGTCGAGCGGGCGGTCGAGGCCGGGATGGTCGGCGTCATGCTCACCCATACCGACCCGATCATGGTGCCGCCCGGGATGCGAAAGATCTTCCTCGGCTCCAATCCGATCGCGTTCGGCGCGCCCGGCACGGACGGGCCGCCGGTGATCATCGACATGGCAACCACCAACGTGGCGCTCGGCAAGGTGATCGTCGCCCGGCTGGAGGGCCAGTCGATTCCGCCCGATTGGGGCGTCGACGCAGCCGGGCGCCCCGCCACTGACCCCAATGCGGTCGTAGGGCTTGCCCCGATGGCGGCGCACAAGGGCTATGCGCTGGCGATGCTGGTCGAGATCCTGTGCGCGCAGCTCACCGGCGTTCCGTTCGGCACCCATATCACGCGCATGTACGGCGACCTCGACAGGCCGCGCAATCTCGGCCACTTCGTGCTGGCGATCGACATCGCGCGCTTCACCGACCCGGCGACCTTCCGTGCCCAGATCGACCTCATGGTGCGCGAGACCCATGCGGCCGAGCCGGTCGATCCGGGGCGGCCGCCGCTCGCGCCGGGCGACCCGGAGCGACAGACGGCGGAGGCCCGCATGCGGAGCGGCGTTCCGCTCGGCGACGGCGTGCTGGCGGATCTGAACGGGTTGGCGGCCGAGCTGGGAGTTGAGAAGCTGCCGGACGGGCTCCGGAGCGCTACTTGAGCTCCGGTTCTTCGTGCTTTGACTTGAAGCGCAGGACGCCGCTCTTGTCTTCCTCCAAGAGATAGATGTCCCACTTCTTGTCCTTGCGGGCGGCGCGCTCGAGCCGCTGCGCGAATACCACCTTGTTGCCGTCGGTGCGAAGATTGATCGCTCCGTAAACCGCAACGCTGCGGTCGAGCTTGCTCATGATGCTCTTGAGCGTGCTCAAGACGGCGTTGGACTCGGGTCGAGTCGGTGATATCCGCATGCTGTCTGCGGCCGACCGGCATCTCCCGGGCTTCGGGCCGGATGACGTGTCCAACGTGAAGATCGACGTGCTGGGTCCGGTCCCTGAAGGCGACCGCAAATCGCCCATGCTGCGACGCTTCGACTCCGGCACTTCCTACGGTAAGACCAAGAACGGACACTCTGTGGTCCTGCGGGTCGCCTATGGCCGTCGCACGCTTCTGCTTGGCGGCGATCTCAATATTCCCGCGGAGGAATTCCTGCTGCGGCATCATACCGGCAAGACCGTGCCGCCGAAGACGCGCAAGGAATCGGACGAGATAGTGGCCGCCGCTCGCAAGGTGTTCGAATGCGACGTAACCAAGGCGTGTCACCATGGCAGCGCCGATTTCACCAGTCTCTACCTGCGCTCCGTCAATCCGATCGCGACCGTGATATCGAGCGGTGATGATGAGCCACACGCTCACCCTCGGGCCGACTCGCTCGGGACGATCGGAAAGTTCGCGCGAGGAGACCGTCCGCTGATCTTCAGCACAGAGCTGGCGCGCTCCGGCAAGGAACTGATCAAGAACCCGAATCTTCTGCGGGCCGAGCTCGACCTGGCTCAGCGGCGAGTCGATGCGGCCTCCCGGTCCGGCTCGCAAGCAGCCAAAAAGGCGAAAGCCAAATACGACAAAGCGTCAGCCAGTCGCCCCAAAGCAATTGATTGATCGCCTTGCCCGCCGGCTTGTCGAACATCACCACGGACGGATATCCGGCAAAGCCGATGAGTCGCGGATCGGCCGCCGATGCTCCGGGGGCACCGGCTTGGACATTGACGTTCTTGGGAATCGTCCTCGGCGTGCTGCGCGGGACTGCCATCTTCGCCGGCTTTTTGGCCGAGGAGCGAGGGAGCGCCCTGATGTGAGCCGATGTGCCAGCGCTTCTTCGCGCTTGCTTGGCGACTTTCTTCGTCGATTTCCTTGCTGTGCCTCTCGTCTTCGCCATGACACCCCCCTCTGGCGTCATGGAGTATGCGGTACCCGGCGAGCCGAATGCAAGCTACAGTTGATTACAGGGGCGCTGCCGTAAACCCGGCTGCCTCAGCCGCCATCTTTCGCGCCGTTCGGTGAGCGACCGAAGGTGTTGCTCTTCGGAAAGCGATCGGGCCGCACCCGACCGGCGTCTGCACGATTGCCGTGCCATGGCGCCAGTTCCTTCGTCGCCAACATGTGCGTTCGGCCCGCCGAATCGATCCAGCTGAGGCCCTCGGCGGCCTTGAAGGTCTTGATGTCGGACAGGCCGCCGTCCTTATAGCGCTGCAGGCGCACGCCGCGGCCGCGCGTCATCTCCGGCACCTGCTCGAGCGGGAAGATCAGCATCTTGCGGTTCTCGCCGATCGCGGCGATGAGCTCACCCTCCAACGCCGCGACCACCCTCGCCTCGTCGGGCGGGTCGACGTTGAGCACCTGCTTGCCCTTGCGGGTGTTGGCGACGCATTCGTCCTCGGGCACGACGAAGCCGCGTCCGGCGACGCTGGCGACCAGAAGCTTGCGGCCGGCGCGGAACGGAAACACCGTGACGACGTCCGCCTCCTGTTCCATGTCGATGAACAGGCGGACCGGCTCGCCGTGACCGCGGCCGCCCGGCAGCTTCGAGGCCTCGATCGTGTAGAAGCGCCCGTTGGTGGCGAACACCAGGAGCTTGGACGTGGTCTCGGCGAAGAACGCCAGCTTGAGCTTGTCGTCGGACTTGAAGGCGAGGCCGGAAAGATCGGTGACGTTGCCGCGCAAGGCGCGGATCCAGCCCTTCTCGGAAACCACGACCGTGATCGGCTCGCGTTCGACCATGGCGGCTTCGATCGCCGCCTCGTCGTGCTCGGGCGCGTCTGCAAAAGCGGTCCGGCGCTTGCCGAGCGGCGTCGTGGGCGCGAACGCCTTGCGCACCTCCTTGATCTCCCAGGCGACCGTCTTCCATTGCGTCGCCTCGGAGCGCAGCAGCTTCTCGATCGTGCCCTTCTCGGCGCCCAGTTGCTCGTGCTCGCGACGGATCTCCATCTCTTCGAGCTTGCGCAGGTTGCGCAAGCGCATGTTCAGAATCGCCTCCGCCTGCACCTCGGTGAGCTTGAACGTCTTGATCAGCACCGGCTTGGGCTCATCCTCGCCGCGGATGATTTTGATCACCTTGTCGAGGTTGAGATAGGCAACGAGATGGCCGCCCAGCACTTCCAGCCGATGCTCGATCGCCGCCAGCCGGTGGCGCGAACGCCGCACCAGCACTTCGCGCCGGTGATCGATCCATTCGCGCAGCGCTTCGGCGAGCCCGATCACCTTCGGGATGCGGCCCTTCACCAGCACGTTGGTGTTGAGCGCAATACGGCTCTCAAGCTCGGTGAGCTTGAACAGCGACTCCATCAACAGGGCGGGGTCGACGGTGCGGGCGCGTGGCTCGAACACGATCCGGATGTCCTCGGCCGACTCGTCGCGCACGTCGGCGAGCAGCGGCAGCTTCTTCTCGTTGAGCAGCTCGGCGATCTTCTCGATCAGCCGGCCCTTCTGCACCCCCCATGGGATCTCCGTCACCACCACCGCGTAGGTGCCGCGGCCGGCGTCCTCCTTCTCCCAGCGCGCCCGCAGCCGAAACGACCCCCGCCCGGTCTCGTAGGCCTCGGCAATGGTCTCGGGCGGATCGACGATCACCCCGCCGGTCGGGAAATCCGGTCCGCGCACGAACTTGAGCAGGCCACGCGTCTTGGTGTTGGAGTGCTCGATCAGGTGCAGCGCGGCGTCGCACAGCTCGGCGACGTTGTGCGGCGGAATCGAGGTCGCCATCCCGACCGCGATCCCCTGCGCGCCGTTGGCGAGCAGATTCGGAAACGCCCCGGGCAACACCACCGGCTCGTCTTCGGTACCGTCGTAGGTCGGGCGGAAATCGACGGCGTTCTCCTCGATGCCTTCGAGCAGGAGGCGCGCGACCTCGGTCAGCCGCGCCTCCGTGTAGCGCATCGCCGCCGGATTATCGCCGTCGATATTGCCGAAGTTGCCCTGCCCGTCGACCAGCGGATAGCGCTGGGCGAAATCCTGCGCCAGCCGTACCAGCGCGTCATACACCGCCTGGTCACCGTGCGGATGGAACTTGCCAATCACGTCACCGACAACGCGCGCGCATTTCTTGAATGCGGCGCCCGGGTCCAGTCGCAGCTGCCGCATCGCATAGACCAGCCGGCGATGCACGGGCTTAAGCCCGTCGCGCGCATCGGGAAGCGCACGGTGCATGATGGTGGAGAGGGCGTAGGCGAGATAGCGCTCCTCGAGCGCCTCGCGCAACGCAATCTCTTGGACGTCGCCGGTGTCCGGCGGAATCAGCTGCTTTCCCATGGCGCCTCGGTACTGCGTAGGCAGCCGATGAACAAGGGACACGGCACGGTGCCGACACGAGCTCGCAGCCGGCGCGCGCAGCGGCCGGCCTTTTTTGCCGCTGCATTACCGCCAGCAACGGCCTCAAGCGCTCGAAAGCCCCGCACTGCGCCCCGTGAGCAATCCCCGGGGCCCGCCGGTGGTTTGCCCGGACCGCATTGCGGCCGGGACAGTCTCGTCGGGGGTCCGAAATTGCGTGCGCCGCACAAAATCCGCGCCATCGGCGGCGGCTTGACCGTCTCCGACGCCACATCCCAGCGCTTTGTGCACTTCAAGGGCCAAACCGGCCGGTACGCGGAACCACGGCGGCCGGCAGACGTTCAACCCAGGTACGGCTGCTCCGCGCGCTGACCGGAGCGCAGAGGGTGAAATTCGATGACAGCATACACCGGTGGACCTCGTCACAAGTTGTTGACCCGGGTGGTCGCGACGGCCGCCATGGTTGCGATCTATTGCCTTGGCACAATCGCAACGTCAGGTGTCTTCCTCACCGCGAGCGCGACATCCGCGGAGGCGCGAGGCCGTGGCCGCGGCTGGAGAGGCCGGGGCTATGGCCGCCGCGGTTGGGGCCGACGAGGATGGAGAGGCCGCCGAGGATGGTATGGCCGCCGCGGCTGGCGGGGACGCCGCGGTTGGGGTTACCGAGGCTGGGGTAGAGCGTGCCATTGGCCGTACTCCAGTCGCTATCGGGCCTGCCGGTAATAACACCCCGCCTAGCGCAAAGGATTGCAGCCGGTCGCACCCGCGGCCGGCTGTTCTCATACCGGCAAGGGCGGCACGGGCGGTGTACTCGCCGACGACGGTGACGCGCATCCGATCGCCCGTGTGCACGTCGGCGCCATCCGAAAAGTCCGCCTCGCAGCCCACGATAGCGATCACGTCGGCAGCCACGCCGGGGCGGCTGCCCTTCCCTCCGCACCGGTGCCCTTGCTAGGTCTCGTCGCGTGCGTCCGCCTGCATAGCTTGGAAGGTCGGCCCTTGGCGCAGCATCACCTCGCAGTCACCTCGGATACCATGGTACCCGCCGCGACCCGTTGGTTCGTGTGGCTCGTCTACATCACCGCCTTCGTGACCGGCGCCATCATCATGAGCTTCGAGATGCTGGGCTCACGCTATCTCAACCCCTACTTCGGAAGCGGCATCTACACTTGGGCAGCATTGATCTCGACCGTGCTCGCGGCGTTGACGGTCGGATATTTCCTTGGCGGCTGGCTGGCCGACCGCACGCCCTCCCCCACCGTGCTCGGGCTCACGATCGTGATCGGATCGGGCTATCTGCTGCTGCTGCCGCTGTTCGTCGATTTCCTGCTCGAATTCGTTCTCGACGGCATCGACGACGTCAGGGCCGGCAGCCTCATCGCGTCGATTGCAGTGCTGTTCTTCCCCGTCACGCTGCTCGGCATGTGCTCGCCGTTCGCGATCCGGCTGCTGCTGCGCTCGGCCCAGCAGTCAGGCACGGTGTCGGGCACGATCTACGGGGTATCCACGGCCGGAAGCATCGTCGGTACGCTCGGCACCACTTTCATGCTGATACCCGCGATCGGTTCGCGCGCGATTACGATATCGCTCGGGGCGGTCGGGGTCGCGGCCGGACTGGCGATGATGATGGCCGGCCGCCGGCTGGCAATCCGCCGCGGCGTCGCGATCGCGGCGGCATATCTCGCGGCGGCGCTTGTCGTCGCGAGCGGATCGTGCGCCGCCGAGGAGCTGATCGACCTCGGGGTTCGCGCCGCCATGCTGGCAAAGAAGGACGGCCGCATCGCGCATATCGAAACGGAGTACAACGCCATCTTCATCAACAAGCGCCGCATCGAGCTGGTGCTTACCACGCAGGTCGGAGGCATGCGCTACACCGAATCGATCGCCAACCTGACCGATCCGGACGACCTGCCGATGAAGTATGCGCATGTGATGACGGCGGCGCTGCTCTATCCGCCCGAGACCAGGCGCATCCTGATGGTCGGCTTGGGGGGCGGCTCGATCCCCACCTATCTCGGCCGCTTCATGACGGATGCGGAAATCGACACCGTCGAGATCGATCCGGGCGTGATCAAGGTCGCCAAGGACTACTTCGGAATCCGCGAGACCGCACGCCTGCGCTACATCGCCAGCGACGGACGCGTGTTCCTCAATCGTAACAAGACGCTCACCTACGATCTGATCTACCTTGACGCCTATCTCAACGGCACGGTGCCGTTTCACCTCTTGACCAGGGAATTCTTCCAGCTGTTGAAGCAGCGGCTGACGCCGGGCGGCGCCGCAGCGTTCAACGTGCACGACGGCACCAAGCTCTATCCCGCAACGCTGGTGACGCTGCGGGCGGTATTTCCAACCGTCGACCTCTATCCGTCGGGGACGGGGGAGACGATCATGATCGCCACCTCGGCCCCGCCTATGGACAGCGAAACGCTGGCGCGCCGGGCGCTGGAGCTCCAACAGCGCTACAAGTTCCGATTTGATCTATCCACGATCGCGCGGCGGCGGCTGGACAATACCCCGCAGCCGAAAGCGCAGGTCATGACCGACGATTTTGCCCCGGTCAATCTCTACGACGCGATCCCCGAGCGCCCGCGGCGTTGACCCGGGCACCCGCCCGCTACGCCAGCACGACGCCGACGCGGAATCGCGACGATGCAGCGCTTGCCTAATCCGACTGCATGCCCATCCGGACGATCATTCGCACGTCTCCGAACGCCTGCACGAACGGCGTCAGCAGCCGGTGGAACACGGTCTTGCTCACCAGGGTGTCCTTGATCGCCAGGTAGTCGATACCGGTGCCGAGAAAACAATGCACGGCGTCGGCCGGGGTCTCAACGATCGGCTCGCCCTTTATGTTGAAGGAGGTATTGAGCAGGACCGGCACCCCCGTTATCGCGTCGAACTCCTTGAGCAGGCGATAGAGCACATCATTGGTCGACGGCACGGTCTGCACCCTGGCCGTTCCGTCCACATGCACGACCGCCGGAATCTTGTCGCGCCACTCCGGACGCACGCGCTTGGCAAGCAGCATGAACGGCGATTCTTCGTCGCCCTCGAAAATTTCGCTGGCCCTTTCGGCGAGAACGATGGGCGCGAACGGCCGGAACGGCTGCCGATGCTTGACCCGGGCGTTGAGGTGATCCTTCATCCCGGCCGTGCGCGGG
>Ga0209382_10000174_pt1 | contig 102614 bp, 104 predicted proteins | sample SoiMetdeltSBSDD5_FD_187599 | JGI IMG/M metagenome (GOLD analysis project Ga0209382, IMG submission 187599) | Bulk soil microbial communities from a Populus tree surrounding site in Tennessee, USA - Soil MetaG P. deltoides SBSDD5 (SPAdes) (version 2) | ecosystem: Environmental > Terrestrial >...
ATCCGCGCCGACGCCGTCCTGGAAAGTCGCCGAAGTGAAACGCAGTCAGTTCTCCCTTTTCACCAACTCGACGTCCGGCAGCTTCCAGGTCCCGTCGAACAAGCCCGCCTTAGGACTGTAGAACCGCATCATGGGGTAGAAGCCTTTGCCGGGGACCGTCTCAATCCAGTTTGCTTCGAAGCCCCCGGGCGCACTGCCGGCGGGCCCGAAGAGCGGCTCTCGCCGGACGCGATTGTTGCGGACATTGACATGCGGGTGAACTGCTGTCGCTATTCTCGACGTTTCGTTCAGTCGGCGCCCCGAATCGGGTATGGAGCCACGAAGTCAAACGAGAACACCTTGGCGATGCGGGACAGGTCAGTCGAATTCCGTGAGACGAGCGTCGCGCCAATCTCGCGGCATGACCGTGCGATCAGGATGTCGAACACGAAACTTCGACGGACTTCGCGGAGCACGAGTCCTTCTTCCTCAACCAACGCGGCGAGCGTCGTTCCCAACGCCTCCCACGCGGCCGGCGACGGATTCACCAGACGTCCCCGACGTGTGTACGGCGACAGGACCTGGCGTTCCAGCGTCCGGCGATTCCTGGCGCTGCCTGCTCCGGCCCTGAGTTCGGCCGCGACCACGGTGCTCAGGTACAGCCCCGGTGCGGCCCAGGCGGAAAACTCGCCGAGCGCCGCGGCTTCGACGTCGCCGTGAGAGGCATCGACAAAGCAGTTGGTGTCGAGCACGAACTTGCGCGGCCCGGCGACGGCCATGCGTCAATCGATGCGCGACAGTTTGAGGCCGAGTAGCGCACGCGTCCCGCGCGCGAGTTCCGTGCGGAAGCTGACCAGATCGAGGGCCATTTCGACAGCCTCTCGCTCGCTCGACGCTCCGAGCGACGCTCTCGCTTCCTTGAGAAGGCGTGGATCCAGCCAAAACGCTTTGCGAACTTTTCCTGTTCGCGTTGCGCGCGCACCGGACGTGGTCATACGGGTTCGAGACGACCCTCGACCAGTCTTCGAACCGCGGCGGCTAGATGTCGTCGGCACAGCTCCTCGCTTTCTCGTACGCCACAGAACAGCATATCGTACGTACGACCGCCGCACGCTAGTCCTCAGGCTCGACAGGCCGGCCGGGGCCTTGCGCGGCTATCGATGCCAGCAACTTAGTGAGAGCTGGAATGTCGATCGGTTTCGTGAAATGAACGTCGAAACCGGCTTCGGTTGCGCGGCGTTTGTCCTCCGCTTGTCCAAGGCCGGACAGCGCAACGAGCGTGAGCGACTGATGGCGATTGGCGTGGCGTATCTGCTCGGCCACCTTGTAACCATTCAGTCCGGGCATCCCAATGTCCAGCACGGCGACTTCCGGTCGAAACTCCTCGACAGCCGCCAGCGCACTCGGTCCGTCACCGGCCGTCGCGACGGTGTGGCCTTCGCTCTCCAGGAAATACCGCATCATTTCGCGAGCGTCCTCGTTGTCGTCCGCGACCAGGATCCGAAGAGCACGCGCGGAGGGCACGGACGACGCTGTCTCAGCATCGTCAGCTGCGGATTGCGCTGACCGCTCAATGGGTAGATCAAGGATCACTTCAGTCCCGGAGTCGACGCCGTCGCTTCGGACGTCAACGCTCCCACCGTGAAGATGGGCGAGATTCCGTACGAGCGTCAATCCGACGCCGAGGCCGCCGCGAGTTCGTTCAAGGGAACGGTCGCCTTGGGCGAACATGTCGAAAATCTTGGGTCGTAGCTCCGGTGCGATGCCGATTCCGTCGTCGCGGATCCGGACGCGCACCTGATCCGGATGCTCGTGTGTTTCGCCGACGATCTCGGCAACGACGTAGATATGTCCACCCGGCGGGGTAAATTTCACGGCGTTGTTCAGGACATTGACGAGCATCTGGGTCAATCGGACCGGATCCGCACGCAACATCACCGTCTCGGCAGGCAACGACACTTTCAATTGATGTCGTGCGGCATCGATGGCCGGTCGGCAGAGTTCGATTGCCCCGTGCACGACGCTCGAAAGCAACACGACTTCCTTGCGCAGCTCGAGCTTGCCTTGCGTGATGCGAGAGACATCGAGCAGATCGTCGATGATCCGCACCATGTGGGAGACCTGTCGATCGAGCACTTGCAGTTGCCTGTTCGTTTGGGCAAATGCCCCCCCCAGATCGCCGCATCAACTCGAGCGCGAACCGCATTGGCGCGAGCGGATTTCGCAGCTCGTGCGCCAGGATGCCGAGGAATTCGTCTTTGCGCCGGTTTACCTGTCGCAGCGTCTCGGCGTCAATGCGCAGCGCTTCGGCGGCACGAGCGCTGGTGACGTCTTCGATCGCCAGCAACAACCGTGCGGGTCGATCGGACCGCACGATGGGCCTCGCGTTCAGCACCAGGGTTCGACGCCCTTGTTCGCCGAGGGTGACCTCGATTTCCAGATTGGTGATGGATTCCGTCTCACGGCTCGTTGCCAGGAGTCTCGCACGCAGATTTCGATCCGCCCATACGCCCGGAGCGCTATCCCAGAGTGGACGTCCTTGCACGTGTTCCGGCGCGGTACCGAACAACGCGTAGAACGCCTCATTCGCCACGCTAACCCGACATTCATCGTCCAACACCGCCAGCGGCTCACGAACCGTTTGCACGATCGCCCGCGCGTAGTCCCGCTCCTCGACCAACTCCTCGCGGCGCTTTAAGGGGTCGATATCCACTGCCACAATCGTCGCGCCGTCAATTCGATTGTCTGCTGTGCGATACGGCTGGACGCGCAGGAGCCACCACCGACCATCGCGATCCGCGACCTGCTGCTTCCACGGGTGGAGAGTCGTCAGGACCGTATCGATGGCCGACCCAATGTCATCGACCGCCAGGGCGAATTTGATGTGGTTGATAGACCGTCCGACGTCCGACGGGAGGAGATTGAACGCCCTCGTGGCCGCCGGCGTGAGACGACGCACACACAAGTCAGGGCCGACCGTCACCATTGGAAGATCGGCACTGCTGATGAAATTCGACAGATCATCCGTGAGGGCATTGAGATCGCTGTTGCGAATCCGATATTGCTCGTTGACGGTCGTCAGCTCTTCGTTCGCCGACTGCAGCTCCTCCTTCGTCGTCTCCAACTCCTCGTTTGTGCTTTTGAGTTCCTCGTTGCTGGACAGCACCTCCTCGTGTGCGGCGCGGAGGTCCTGTGCCACCACGTCGTGCTGATCGACGACCGTTTGCAAATACTGTTTGCTCAAGGCTAATTCGCGGCGCAGCCATTCCACGTCGTTTTCAGCGGCGCTGACGGGCGTGGGTTCCGTCGCGTGGCGCGTCCACGGGGGCGTCGTGGTCTCGAACAGCACCAAGAAGGACAGCTCTTGGGTTCCCGGCGGACTGACCGGCAGGACGCGTAGCGTATATGGCAGGTCTGACCCTTGATCAGGTACCCGCAAGCCTTCTCGAACGATCGGCACCCGAGTGGCCTTTGCCTCAGCAAGGGCACTTCGCAGCTCCATGAAGAGCCCTTCCCGCGCCATACGGAGAATGTTCGTGGTCGGTTGCCCCGTCGGCGTTTCGAGGAAAGGTGACGTCCGCCCCCTGAAATGTTGAATCTCGAACTGCTCGTTCACCAACACGCTGGGAGGAGCATACCGATTGAGCAGCACCCGCTCGGCTTCGCGCTGCAGATCGGCGGGACCGTGGCCCCCAAGACGGGGGCGTGCCGGGGGAATCCCGGCCAGCCATTCATCGGACATGAAGGTCAGCTGCGGTCGGGTGACTCCTTCTCTTCGGCGATAAATCTTGGTGCCGATTAGTGAGTTCGAACAAATCCGACGATGAACCTACAGTCTCCGCGTCACCGAGGACCAGGTATCCGCCGCGGTTGAGAGCGAAATGAAACACCGGGAGCAAGCGTTCCTGGAGCGGAGCGGACATGTAGATCAACACATTGCGGAACGTGATGAGATCGACATGCGAGAAGGGCGGGTCCACCGCGACGTTCTGGCGCGCGAACACGCACATGTCTCGAACCGATTGGATGATGCGGTAGGTGCGTTCCTCCTTGACGAAAAAACGGCGCAGTCGCTCTGGACCGATGTCGACCTCGATGCTCTCGGGATAGACCCCCACACGCGCGCGCTCGAGCGATGCGGCATCTCCCAGGTCCGTGGCGAAGATCTGAATCGCCCGCTGACTGCGAATGTCTTCCAAGTATTCGACGAGGGCGATGGCGACAGAATAGGCTTCCTGACCGGTCGAGCATCCAGGCACCCAGACTCTGATGGCCGTCCCGTCCGCGCCGTTGTTCGCGATCTGCGGAAACACATCACGCTTGAGGTCCTCGAACATCTCGGGATCGCGAAAGAAACTGGTGACGTTGATCAAGACATCTCGGAACAGCGCTTCGGCTTCAGCGCGATCGCGCTCGACGAACTGCGCGTAGTCGGCCGCCGTCCTGAAACCGCGAAGCAGCATGCGGCGGGCGGTGCGACGTCTAATCGTCGTGTCCCGGTACTGAGTGAAGTCGACGCCGGACATTTTCTGAAGCGCGGCGAGCACGCGAGGGAACTGATCGCTGGTGTCAACGGACGCCGGTAATCGTTCATCGGCACCTGATGTGAGATAGGGATCCTGAGGCAATGTCGCGAGTCGGGCGCCGATTTCACGCGGGGGTAGCACCAGGTCCACCGCGCCGCTCGCGACCGCGTTCCGCGGCATGTCGGGATACTGGGCGGACGCGTCGTCTTGAGCAAATGTCAGGCCCCCAGCCGCCTTGATCTCCCCGATGCCGAGCGTGCCGTCAGAACCGGTTCCCGAGAGAATGACGCCGGCGGCATGCGGGCCCTGCACCGTGGCGAGGGACCGCAAGAAATGGTCGACAGGATAGTGGGGCTGCCGTTTGTCGGGCCGAGCCGTGACGGACAAGACGCCGTCGGCAATCGCGACTTGTGTGTTGGGCTGAATGACGTAAACGTGGTCAGGCTCGACCTTCTGACCGTGCATCGCGTCGAGGACGCGAAGCGGCGTGTGCGTTTGCAGGATGCTTGACAGCTGAGACTCGTAGTGCGGATCGAGATGTTGGACGACCACCACCGCGAGTCCCCGCTGCGACGAAAGCCCTTCGAGAAGTTGGCTGAGCGGCTCCAGCCCGCCGGCGGATGCGCCCACGCCAACGACCGGAAACGGGTTCGCGACGGGCTCGTTCACCGGCTGAGTATAAACCTTGCGTGGACGCCGCAACCTCAACTGGCTGGTTTGGAAAAAGGCCGCGACCTTCAAGCGACCTCGAACCGGGCCTCGAAGGCGTTCCGGCGCTGTGGCAATCCACGGTGACATCGTGGGCAACAATCACGTTCGGTTCGCGAGCGCTTCACCGACCGCCTTTTGATCACCTGTCTCTCGCGCAGGGGGTCTGGGGGTGAGTGAAGCCCGCCCAACTGTCGGCTGCTCACATCCGATTGCTGCTTTGCAGGAATCTGCAAGCCGTTCGCGAACACGCGTCCGCAATCGGCCATGAACGGCCAAGGCCGTGCGACAATGCGCCCACCAGCATCAACTTGACTAGTGCGCCGGTTGTTACGACTGACGCGAGGAGATCGTGTGAGCTCCGTGGACTGGCAACGCGTGAAGAGCGTGTTCCATGACGTACTGGAACGCGATGAGGAGGCGCGCGCGGCGCGCCTCGGGCGACTGCGTCGTGAAGACCCCGGCCTGCACAGCGAAGTGTTGTCGCTCCTCGAAGCACACGCCGCCGCCGGACAGTTCGCGGAAGTGCCGGCTGCCGTTCGCTGGCGCGATCAGGATGTTGCCCCGGCGTCAGCCCCACCGCTGGTCGAGGTCGATCGCGTCGGCGTATTCGAGATCGCATGCTGGCTCGGTGGGGGCGGCATGGGCACCGTCTACCGCGCGCGCGACACGCGCCTTGGCAGGACGGTCGAGATCAAGCTGCTGCACCCGGCGCTCGGCGACGACGCGGACGTCGCGCGCCGCTTTGCTGACGAGGCGCGGACGCTGGCGTCGCTCAATCATCCGAACATCGGCGCAATCTTCGGGCTCGAGGATGTCGCAGGGCAGCTCGCGCTCATTCTGGAGTTCGTCGACGGCTCCACCCTTGCCGAGCGCATCCGTCGTGGTCCGGTAGCCGTCGGCGAGGCGCTCGAGATCGCGAGGCAGGTGGCCGATGCCCTCGACGCCGCGCACACGCACGGATTCCTCCATCGCGATCTGAAGCCTGCCAACATCGCCGACATTGCCGGCCAGGAACTGATCGCCGTGCCGGTTCGACCCGCAAATCCTGGGTGTAGGCCGATGTTGCGAAATACCTGTCGGCGTTGGTGAGCCGAACTTTCGCCAGTTGGAACCAGATGGTCTGGCTGCCCGGGGTGGCGTGGCTACGAGACGTGGCGTATGCCGGGCGGTCATTCGGATTGGTGCCGCCACTGACAGCTTGAGCATTGCCCACCACGATCCGCTACCTGTTGGCCCCGTCGCGATCGCTCCGTCCGAGTGCTGATTTGTCCTCGCTTACCAGGGATCAAAGCAGTCGTAGTTGCGCTGTCGGACAATTCGGCCATCTCGAAACTCCATGAAGAGCGCGAATCGCGCTCGGAGCACCTGGCCGGCGGCGAACGGACCGACGGCGTCTCGAACCGTTCCCGTCCAGATCACCTCCATCGCAACCTTGCTGTCGGCAGCCACCGCGTTGACCAGCTCGAAGCGCTCCGCTTTCAGGAGAGCCCGTCCACGTGCCCGCGCTTCCTTCATGGCTTGCAGGTCTCGCGCCGCGCCGTTGGGCAGCAATCGGTTGGGGAACTCCTCCTGGACGACATCAGCTGCGAAGAACGAATCGAGCTCCTCAGGCTCCGCTCCGTCTGACAAGCGCGACAGGTAGTGCGTGGCGATTTCGAGGATGTTGACCTCTGGCACTATGTCCTCCCGACACGATCCCTCCATGAGTGCTGCAATCACTCGGAACCGACTCGATCATTCCAGACGCGAAACGGCAGTGCAAACGTGTGCGCGTGGACGCGTCGTTCCATCAAGGCGCCCGAACGGATGTGCGACGATCAATCGCCGACATCGATTTGCGCGCGCTGTCGCCGAGCAACCCTTCGACATACTGACGCAACGACACGTGCTGCGCGCGATGGCCAAAGCAGTCCTTGAACTGATCGAGCCACCGGGTCAGTCGCCGCAGCAGCGCCCACGAATGCTGGTCGAGCACCGCGACCCAGCGTATCGACTTCGAGCCAAAAGTACAATGTCCTCAATTGTGATCACTCGCCAGATCCGGAACGTTTCCGATGATCTGACAAAGTCGTACTAGTGGCTCGTATCAGCTGAATCACTCGCGGATTTCGGAGCGCGGCGGCCGGATGGCAAGGCGCGACGATCGAGCATACCGGCAGTATGTGAGGGAGGAGCAACGCCGCCAGCCGGGATGCCTCGCCCGAAAGCTGCGAGTGATTCAGCTGATACGCGCCACTACGTGTCGCCGGTGTCCGCGGAATGCCAGTTCCGCGGCCACGCGAGTCACAGCAGATCGAACGCTTCTAGCGTTCGGCGAGACCCGCTCGTGTCTCCTCCGGGCGCGGCCCGTCACGAAAACAGGACCGCAATCATCCCCTTCAAGTCACGAATTGCCGCGCGCCAGTCCTTATTCTGGCTGTCGGGCGGCAGACCACGGCCGATGTTCGGCGGGTGGTTCCGGATCGGCAACGTTGCGGCGCGCCCGGGCCGCCCGGGGCGTGAGACATCCGCTTCCCAAGCGTGTAACGAAAGGACATCGATTCTCATGAAGAAAGCCACCGCACTCGTGATCGCCCTCCTGAGCGGCGCGACTCTGCTGGCCGCAAACCACACCAACGATTCCATTGTCACCTGGAGGAAGATCGTCGGAGTGATCTCCGCGCCGGGTGTCGACAACCCGGTCGCCGTCGTCACCGACGATCGTCAGAATGTCGTCAGCCAGATTCACAGCGGCACGCTGCCGTGGGTCGCGCGAAGTGGAGCGGCAGCTGTGGATCTGAGGACTGGCGCGGTCGAGTTCAATGTGAGGGGACTCGTTTTGATTGGCGGCAATGCCAGCGGCACCGCCGGTCCTATCAACCAGGTCATTGGTACGCTCGTGTGCAATCCCGGCAGCAGGGCCACAAACCAGCCGCAGGTGGTCCTCGACACGCCGCCAGTCGCGCTCAGCATTGCCGGGAACGCCACCTTCTCGGGTGAGCTGACCGGCGACCCGCCGTCTTCGTGTGACAGCCCGCTGTTCCTGATCCGGATCGGACCCGCGTTCGGCGCATTCGCGGGCCGATGGCTGGCGACGGGCACCGACCGTGTCGCTGGCCGCGACTACGGGTTCGGGAACAGACACGACTTCCGCTATTGAGCGACGGGTTACGTGCAAAAGGACGACCTGTGACACTCGTTTCACTCGTGTATCGACTCGTGCAACCGCGCTCACGCCTCGCGGCGATGTGCGTACTTGTTCATCTCGCGGCGGCAGCACCTGCCATCGCGCAGTCCGGGCCAGAGGCGACCGAGGCGGCTCCCGCGGCGACCGCCGTCCAGGAGGATGACGATGCGGTGCTGAGGCCCGCCGAGCCCGACTTCGTTGTCGTCAATCTGCCGACCACGTTGCGGCTGCCTCGCTTCAGGGGCAACTTCCGAATCACGCATCGATTCGCCGGCAACTTGAGGAACGGTAGCCTCAGTCAACAGGCGGGCAACCTGTTCGGGATCGATCAGGGGGCGATCATCGGGTTCGAGTACCGGTTCGCGGTCGCGAGCCACGTGCAGGCGGCCTTCTATCGATCGAGCTTCGACAAGGCGATTCAACTGTACGGCAAGTACGACGTCGTGCAGCAGCGCCGATCGATGCCGGTGTCGTTGTCGCCAGTCGTGTCCATCGAGGGCACCGACAACTTCCAGGAGAAGTACGCACCCGCAGCAGGCGTCGTGATTTCTCGGCAATTCGGCACGCGGATCGCCGGCTACGTCACGCCGATGTGGGCGCATAACACCGCGGCGTCTCTCGAGGCGATCGGTCACGACCACGACGGGCACTCCGAATCGTCCGGGCCGTCGCACGTGAATCGCAACACCACCTATGTCGGGCTAGGCGGACGTGTCCGGCTCGGCTCCTCCACGTACGTCGCCGGCGAAGTCGCGGTCCGTGCGCGGGGCTACTCACCGGACCAGCCCGGATATGGCGTGAGCATCGAAAAGCGTGTCGGCGCGCACATGTTTTCGATGACCCTCACGAACACGTTTGCCACGACGTTCGCGCAACTGGCGCGCGGCGGTGCGGCCAACAGCCTGTTCCTCGGATTCAACCTCGGACGGAAATTCTTTTAATGAACGACAGGAGATATCAGTCATGAAATCGCGAGCTCTCATTGGGTTTCTCATTCTCGGATCCCTGGCGGCGGCGGCCTGCAGCGACGACCCGCCGATGGCACCGTCGCCCGCCACGTCGACGGCGACATTCACGGCGGCGCTGATGCCATCGAGCGAAGTGCCCCCGGTTGCCGGCAACGAGGCGAACGGCTCGGGGACGGCCACCCTCAAGTTCAACCTCACGAAGGACGCAGCCGGCTACGTCACGGCGGCGACCATGGATGCGACCGTTTCGGTGACCGGATTCCCGGCCGGGACCGCCCTGACGGCGTCGCACATCCACCCGGGAGCCGCAGGCGCGAACGGCGGAGTCTTCGTGAACCTCGGCCTTGCGGCCGGTGAGGTGACCTTTGCGACCGGAAGCGGCTCGTTCACCAAACAGGGGGTCACGGTGACGGTCGACGAAGCGAACACCATCATGGCCAACCCCGCCGGCTACTACCTCAACATCCACACCGCAGCCAATCCTGGCGGCGTGGCGCGCGGTCAGCTGGCGCGGACCCAGTGAGACCGTCGTGAGGCGATTGCGGCGACTCATGGTGGCTGCTCTCGTGCTGGTGGCGATCGGATCGGCAGCCCGCGCACTCCCGCATCCTCAGGGAGTCGCCGGCGCCGATCCGTCCACCGTGTTCAACCTGCGACCGGCCGTGCCCGATCCCGTGCTGTCGACGCTCCGCGGAGCGTGCTTCGACTGTCACTCCGAGGCGACGCACCGGCCGTGGTACGCGGCGCTCCCGCTCGGATCGCAGCTCATCGAGCGCGATGTGACGGAAGGCCGCGGGCAGCTCAATCTGTCGCGCTGGACCGAGTACAACCCGTTCGACCGCGCCGACCTGCTCGACAAGATGTGCGAGCGGGCGTCGAGCCGGAGGATGCCGCCCTGGCAGTACCGCCTGATGCATCCCGGCGCGCGATTGTCGGCACCCGAGGTTTCGGCGCTCTGTGCCTGGACCCAGGACGAGGCGGCGCGTCTCATGAAAGGAGAGCAATGACGTCGATCACTCGAGCAGGAGCGCTTCTCTGGATTGGCCTTTGGGTGTTTGGTCCGACCGTCGGTGTCGAGATCGCGATGGGCGCGACAGGGGCATCGGGCGGCTCGGACGGTTGGCAGATCCCGGAAGGTGCGGCGACGGAAGCCAACCCGGAACCGCTCACGGCGGCGAGCCTGACCAGAGGCCAGAGCCTGTACAAGACGAAGTGTCAGCGCTGTCACGGCGTGGACGGCGCAGGTCACGGTCCCGAGACCGATCCGGATCACCCCGCCGGTGATCTGACGGATGCGCGCCGGGCAGCGCGGAACCCGGATGGCGTGATGTTCTACAAGATCTGGAACGGCCGCGCGAAGCCGAAAATGCCGGCGATGAAAGCGGACATCAGCCGGGCTGACGGATGGAACCTCGTTCACTACGTGAAGACGTTGCGCCGGCCACGGCCCGCTGGCGAGTAAGAGAGCTTGATATGGATGCCTTCGTGGAACCCGCACTACCCGTCACGGGCGTGGATCTGGCGCAAGTGGAGCCGCTGACGATCCTGCTCGTGTGGACCTGGCACTCTGTGTACCGGATCATCGTCGCGGGTGGAAGTGACGTGCTGGTGCAGGGCGGCTCGTTCTTTCCAGACCCTACGCCCGCTCGCGTCGAGTGTGCGAGTCCGCTAAGCCATGTTCGGCGGGCGGGGTGGATTGGCGTGGGTGATCTGATGGCGCTCCGCATCGACGGACAGCTCATCGTGACGTCGCCGGTGATCGCGATCGCCACTGTGCGACGAATTTCTTCGGTGGTGCATTAGCGCATGGCGACCACGGCGCGACTCGGCGGCTCGCGCCTTTCTTCTCTACATCTGTGCCTTCCATCTTGCCGGCTCTGCTTGGGCCGGAATATTCGAGGGCGCCTGAGAATTCGGCACGGGAGCGGTTCGAACTGGCGGCGCGACGTGGCGGAGACCATGCAGCAGCAGCCCAACGCAGGAGATGTTGATGAATATCCGGGACATTCCATTCGTCATCACGCAGTGGGATGACGTGGCACCGACTGAGCATCGCGGCGAGACCGGCACGGCGATCTGGAGGACTCGGCAATTCGGCGAGATCCGGGTCCGGATGGTTGAGTACACGCCCGGCTACAGCTCGGATCACTGGTGTGCCAAAGGGCACATTCTGTATTGCCTGAAGGGTGAGCTGCGCACCGAGCTCAACGACGGACGAACGTTCACTCTGCGGCCTGGTATGAGCTATCAGGTGGCCGACAACGCTGAGCCTCACCGATCCAGCACCGTGGTCGGAGCGCGATTGTTCATCGTTGACTGAATGAGGTGTGCGGGGGAGACGAGCCTGGAATAGTTGATCGTGTCGGCACCCAGTTCCCGAACTCGTTCGAGCTTCTGCTCGCTGCCGGAAAGAACGATGGCGCGCCCCCCGAGTTCCTGAACGAACTGCAAGGCGAACAGAGACACCCTGCCGGTCCCCTGGATGAGCACGCTGTCTCCCCGGCGCACCCTGCTCCGCAGGCTGACCGCGTGCCAGGCAGTCAGGCCGGCAACCGGGAGGGTTGCCGCCTCGACGGCGGTCAGGTGGCCGGGCAGAGCGACGACGGACTGTTCGTCGAACACGCGGAACTCGGTCAACACTCCGTCCGCAACCGCCCCTCCGAGCGGAGAGACGTGGGTCTCGGCGGTCAGCTCGCCGTCCAGCCACCTGGGCAGGAAAATGCCTGCGACACGATCCCCGCTCCTGAACCGCGTGACGTCCTTGCCTGCGGCGACGACGATCCCGGCGCTATCGGACACCGGGATGCGGGCCGCCGCCGGTTTCCATCCGGGGGCTCCGTTCACGACCAGCAGGTCGCGAAAGTTGAGCGCGACGGCGGCCATCTGGACCAGCACCTCTCGAGGACCGGGGGACGGCCTCGACAGGTCCACCCGTTCCAGCGCATCGATCCCGTCCCCCCCGCGTCACGAACGCCTGCATCACTCAGTTGTCGCGCTGCGAAGTCGAACGCGATGCCAGCAATGGCCACGCCCGCCACCGCAATCGTTCGGTCGGCTTGTCATGATCGGGATGTCGATCGGCCTGGTTCATGTCTCCAGAGTCTCAAACAGCAGCAGGCGAGGAGTGACGGGCCAGTTACGTGTCGGTGATTTCTGGGTCCGTCAGTTCATCACAGCGGAACAGAACGAGTGCCACATGGATGGCAGCGCATCCTCAACCTTCACGGAGCGCACAGGCGAGGACCTGATGCAGACCGAGCCAAGACACATCTCAATCCTCGAGCCGACGAGGATCCAACCGATCTTGACGGGGCTGCCGCCGCTGGTCGCCCCGATCAGCCGCACGACGGTGTGATCGGGAAACATCCCGCCGCCTTTCACGAGTACGGCGGATGGATCGAAAAGCACCACGAAACGATAACGGGATTCGTGCGTTTCCACGATCACGGTGGTTCCGGGGTGGAGCTCTCGGACATAGACGCCGTCGTTGTCTTCTGCTGGTCGCAACATATGGTGGAGCAGCACATGCGCTGTTTCATGATGCGTGTGCCGCCGACCGTGAGCATACGGACGATCGACCGTTCGACACGTGACGGATCGGTGGCGTTACGGTCTTGTTGTTGGGACCGTTCGATTACCCTCTTGGACGCGATGAAAGGCGTTTCAAACGCAGCCCGACGCGGGCTCGCTCTCAGCGACGCGAAGAAAGAAGACGTCCGGCGTCAGAGCCCTAGTTCCAGGACGTCCTCGCAGACACGGCGCACGGCGGGGGCAGCGAGCATCTTGACTCGCAGCGGCTCCTCTGGCCCGAACGAATCGGCGAGTGCGGTGATGTGCGCCCGCGCGCGCTCGCGGTGAATGACGGCGTCCTCGGAGTGTCCGAGTCTTCGATAGAGCTCCGACGCGGTGGCGTGCACGCGCCACGCCGAAATCGGCACGTCGAAGCGAGCCAGTGACGCAAAGGCGCGATCGAGGTACTCGCTGGCGGCGGTCAACTGAGCCTCCGCCATCGCGACGTGGGCCCGCGCGTCCCACGCGAGCGCCTGCAGATTCGGATCGCCGATTCCGCGCGCCGACTCCGTCACCTCGTCAGCGGCGACGCGCGCATGGCCAATGCGGCCAGACTGAAGCCAGGCGTGAACCAGGCCGACGTGCGCGTGCGTACGCCAGTACCAGTGCATGAAGAACTTGGCCGTCGGGTGTGGAGCGCGGACATCCTCGAACAACTTCCGGGCGTCGTCCGAGCGGCCATGATCGAGCGCGTCGAACCCGCTGGCGAGGCGTGCAATCGTCTCTGCCTGCCCGCTCGGGTAGACGCTGCTGCGCATCAGCTGGGTGCACACGCGCTCGGCGCCGTGAAAGTCCAGAGCCAGCGTGCAGAGCCAGGCTTCGCGATAGGAAAACAGCCATGGATCGGCGCCGTTGCGCTCAGCGGTCTGCTGACTCGCGCGAATCATCTGCAGCGCTTGCCCGAAGCGACCGAGCTGAAGCAACGCCAGGATCCGGGCGCTCAGCGCGAACACATGCACCACGAGGTCGACCGGGTCGACGTGTTCGGGGATGCTGGCATCAGTATTTGTCAGGGCGGCCTCGGGGTCGCCCTGCAGGCCCTGCACATGCGCATACACCATCCGCTCGAAACCTGGCGCTGGCCGCTCTCCACCGTCGCGCACCACCTGATACGCCGCGTCACAGACGCGGACATCGTCCGCTCGCCACCGGTCGTACATCAATCGCATGCTGGCCGCGAGCAGCTCAATCCGCGCCTGCATCGAACGACCGTCGAGATTTCTGCTGGCCTGCACTGCGTCCTCGAGCACGGCAATGGCCCGGTCCGGATCGAGCAGCAACAGGGGACGGGCGAAACAGCTCTGCGCCTGCACTCGAGCGGCGACGATACCCGAGCGGGCGGCGAGCGCCGATTCGGTTTCGTAAGCGAGCGCCGACTCCACCATGGCGCCGAGCAGATAGTGGGCGTCGCCGATGGACTCGAGTAGCCGGATTTCCAATCGCGCGCGTCGATCCGCGGCAAGGCGCGGGACCATCGCGAGCGCATGTTGAAGCACGTCGACGGCATCGCGAAGCGCGAAGCGGCGTTCGGCATTCCTCGCGGCAACCATCAGGTATTCGATCGCGCGCTCGTACCCGTGCGCCTGCTCGAAATGTTGTGCGAGTTCCGCGGCCAAGGTGGACGTCGCCGGACCGAAGAGCGTGGCGAGCCGCTCGCCAATCGCACGATGCACTTTCGAGCGGGCCACGTCGGAGAGCCGCCGATACACCGCCTGGCGGTACAACGCATGGTGGAATTGATAGAACGCGGTCATCGTGCCGTCCACCAACTCGTCCATCCCGGCAGCGCGGATGAACAGCCGTCCTTCGGCAAGGCCTTCGCAGATGCGCTCGACCGAGTCGATGTCTGCGGCGGCATCCGCGACGGCCCAGACGGCGAAGCGCTCCCCGATTGCGCTCGCCCTCCTCAGAACCCGCTGCTCCAGATCCTCCAATTGATCGAACTGCAGGTTGAGCATGTCCTGCAGGGTCGCAGGGACGGCGAGCTCGATCCGGTCCACGGGTACCGTCAGTCGCCACGTCGGTCCGTCACGCGCGACGATGCCGGTGGCGACCAGATCGCCGAGGAGCGCTGTCGCGAACAATGGGTTCCCGCCCGAGTGACGATGGATCAGCGCGGCAAGATCGTCGGCAAACCTGACCCGACCCAAGGCCAACGCGAGGTACTCGGATACGTCGGCTGCCTGAAACGGCCCCAGCTTGATCTCCCGGCACAAATCATGAATCGCCAGATCCTGGTGAAGCCGGCTCAACGCGCTGGGTGAGGTGCCCGCCACGGGTCTCAGCGTGCCGATGACGAGCAGCCGCGATCGTCCTTGGCGTCGAGCGCAGCTCGAGATCACATCGAGCGTCGAGAGGTCTGCCCAGTGCAGATCTTCGAGCACCAGGATCAGCGTGCGATCGATCGTGACGGCCTCGAGCGTTTCGCAGATTTCGCGGACCATGCGCTGCCCGGTCGCACCGAGCGTCTCGCGGTGCAGCCTCTCGCGTTGATCCGCGGCCATCAGTGAAGGGAACTGCACCAGCCATGTCGGGGCCCGCCTCGCGAGCGTGTCGACGAAGCGCCGGTCTTCGGACATGTGAACCAGCTGCTCGAGGGCTGTGAGTATCGGATGGTACGTTTCCTGTCCGCCAAATCCCTCCACACACTGGCCGCGGGCGATCCAGAGAGCCGGGAGCTGCGCTGCGCTCTGCACGAACTGATCGACGAACGTCGTCTTGCCGAGGCCCGGCTCGCCGATCACGAACACGACCTGCCGCTCCCCGTTCGCTGCGCGCTGCAGGTAGCTCTCGAGCTGGCCGCGCGCGGCTCGCCGATCGATCAGTGGCCTGGCCCCCTCAGCCCGCTTGAGGGCGACCGCCGCCTTCTCCTCCACGATCGGAGCGACGAACTGATAACCACGCTTCGGAAAGGTGCGGATGAACTCCGGCTGGTCGTGCCGATCGCCGAGTACCTTGCGAATCCCCAGGATGTACTTCTTGACGACTTCCGGATTCACGAACGTGTCGGTCCACAACGCTTCGAGGATCTCCTCCTGCGTGACGAGCCGGTTCGCATGGTCGACGAGGTACCGCAACAGATCGAACGCCTTTGGCGCGAGCGAGAGCCGCTCCTCTCCGCGCCACAGGCACTGGTTGGTGATATCGAGCCGGAACTCATGAAACTGTTTCATCGGTGCCGTCGCGTGGACAAGGGCGTGACCTGTGTATGGTGCGTCCTCGGTCCTGGTTCGGTGAGGCCCGCCGGCGCCCGCCACAGATGAGGTGCCTGCCGCAACGCGCGATCTGCATCAGGCAGCGACCTGGACCCAGACGTCACCAAACCATAACCGGCGCGTCACTCTTCGTATTCCGACTCTCCGTACTCTGACATCGACGGGCGGGTTCATTGTGCGGTGTGACAGCGTCGTAACTGCTACCGCGCCCCCCGATTTTCTCTTGACTCGTCGCTTGCTCTCTCAAGCGGCACTGGAACAGGAACACAGCGATGCAAAACGTAGTGAGACAGAGGCTTGCGCTCTTGGCGCTTGCCATGGTGCTTGCCCCGGCACTCACCTATGGTCAGACGAGCGTCCAGCTCGACACCAGCTTCGGCACCGGTGGCAAAGTGATCACCGATTTCGGGGGCTACAACGACTTCGCGCACGGCGTGGTCGTGCAGCCGGATGGAAAGATTGTTGCGGCGGGGATGACCACCAGCAACCAAGGCACCGAATTCGCGCTGGCGCGCTACAACAGCGATGGCACGCTCGACAGGATTTTCGGCAGCGGCGGCACAGTGACCACGAATTTCTTCGGCGCTACTGATGTGGCGTTCGCCGTTGCCTTACAAACGGACGGCAAAATCGTCGCCGCGGGGGTCACCCATGACGGTCTCAACACCATTGCACTGGCGCGCTACAACAGTGACGGCACACTCGACGCCGGCTTCGGGACAGGCGGAAAAGTGACCGACAATTTCGCGGGCGTCGGCGCGGTGGCGTTCGCCGTTGCCGCCCAGCCGGACGGCAAGGTCGTCGTGGCGGGGTGGGCGAACATCGCGGGAGGAGCCGATTTCGCGCTGGTGCGCTACAACAGTAATGGCACGCTCGACGCGAGCTTCGGCACCAGCGGAAAAGTGACCACCAAGTTCCCAGACTCGCAAGGCTCTTCGCTGGCGTCGGTGTTTTCCGTTGCCGTACAACCGGACGGGAAGATTGTCGCGGCCGGGGATGCGAGGATCAACGGAGGCTACGACTTCGTGCTGGCGCGCTACAACAGCAACGGCACCCTCGATGCCAGCTTCGGCACAGGTGGTCGCGTGATCACCGATTTCGCAGGCTCCGATGACGGCGCGGAGGCGGTGGCCCTTCAGCCGGACGGCAAGATTGTCGCGGCGGGGTTTGCGCGATCCGTTGACTTCGGACTGGCGCGCTACAACAGCAACGGCACGCTCGACGCGAGCTTCGGCACTGGTGGCAGAGTGACCACCGATTTCGCGGGGTTGAATGACGCGGCGTATGGCGTGGCCGTTCAGGAGGACGGCAAGATTGTCGCGGCAGGGTATGCCGGCACCAGCCTAGCCTTCGGACACCTCGACTTCGGGCTGGCGCGCTACAACGGCGACGGCACGCTCGACGCCAGCTTCGGCAAGGTGACCACCGATTTCGGCGGTTATCAGGACCAGGGATTTGCCGTTGCCGTGCAACCGGACGGAAAGATCGTCGTCGCGGGGGATGGGGGTACCCTCTTAGCCGACACCTTCGCGCTGGCGCGCTACGACGGCGACGCCCCGAACAGCGGCACGCCGGACACCGACACGCCGGACATCGACACGGTTCCTGGCGCACTCGCCTTCGGCAACGTCACCCAGGGTTCGTTCGCGAACCTCGCTGTCACCGTACGCAACACCGGCAACGCGACCCTGAGCGTCACGTCGACGACACTCGTCGGCCCGGCCGCCGCGGAGTACTCGATCGTCGCCGGCGGCGGCGCGTTCAGCCTCCTTCCCGCCGCAACCCGCCAGGTGACGGTGCGCCTCACCCCGACGTCTCTCGGCACGAAGGCCGCGACCCTGAGCTTCGCTTCGAACGACAGCGACGAGAACCCGAAGAACGTGCCTCTGTCCGGCACGGCGGTCGCGTCGTCCGACCTCGTCGTCTCGGCGCTGACCGGGCCCGCGAGTGCGGGAGCGGGCTTTGCCGTCTCGTTGAACGACACCACCGGCAACATCGGCGTCAGTCCCGCAGGGGCCACCTCGACGCGCTACTACCTGTCGACCGACACGGTGATCGGCGCCGGCGACGTGCTCCTCGGCGGCCGCGCCATCGCTACCATCGCGCCCGGAGGATCCAGCGCGGCGGCCACGAACGGGACAATTCCCGCGACCACTGCCAACGGCAGCTATTTCATCGTCGCCAAGGCCGACGACCTCAACCAGGCCATGGAGAGCAACGAGGGTAACAACACCCGCGCCATCGCGATCCGCATCGGGCCCGACCTGCGCGTCTCGTCGATCACCGCGCCGGCGTACGCGGCCGCGGGGGGGACCATCTCGATCTCCGACACGACCGCGAATCTCTCGGCATCGAGCCCGGCGGGTGCATCCACGACCCGGTTCTATCTTTCGAGCAATACCACGCTCGACGCGGCCGACATCCCGGTCGGGTCCCGGGCCGTGCCCGCGCTCGCCAGCGGCGCCTCGAACGCAGGAGCCACGCTCGTCACGATCCCCGCTGGCACCGCGACCGGCACCTATCGCATCCTGGCCGAGGCCGACGGCGCTCATGTTCTCGCCGAGAAGAATGAGTCGAACAATCTCTCGACGCGCACCCTCAGGGTTGGTCCGGACCTCGTCACGGCCGTGCGCGGCATCACCGGAACGCTGAAGGCCGGCGCGACGATCAGCGTGCAGGACCTGACCAGCGACCCGAGCGCGGCGGCCGCGCCGCAGTCGACGACCGGCTACTACCTGTCGACCGACAACCTCCTCGACGCCGGCGACGTCCGTATCGGGAGCCGGGCTATCCCGGCTCTGGCTGCGGGCGGCTCGAGCCTGGCGTCGGGTCAGGCCGTCATCCCCGCCGGCACGGTGCCCGGCGCGTACTTCATATTGGCCGTTGCGGACTACCCGAAGGTGATCGTGGAGTCGAACGAGGGGAACAACGCGAACGCCTTCTCAATCACAATCGTTCCGTAAGACGTTTCGCTGCGCACGGGCGACACTCCCGCACCAGGGGTGAAACGCACCGTGCGCAGCGAATGCCGCATGGCGAGTCTCAGAAGCACCAAAAACCGTCTCGTGATTAATCGAACTGCTGCGCGGCCGGGGTTCGGTGTCGGCGCTCAGAGCGGTGGCGCGACGGGCACGATCACCGCCCGTAACCCGTGCGAGGTCTGTTTGCACGCGCGGCAGTAGGGTTCCCCTTTGAGCACCTTCCATCCCTGCGGGGTACGCGCCCGGCCGTCCTTGGGGTCGGCATGGCTCGCTCACATCGATACGCGACACATGTAATCTGCGGCACTCAATCGGCACGGTGCGCGAGGTCTGCACCTTTCTCAACCCCTTTCGGGTAGTCGCACGGTAAAGTCGTGACAATCCAGTGAGGACACACGAGTCTTCTGCCTGCAGATAGGCTTCACCGCCTGTGCGCAACTGACGCTGCCGCAGAGAAGCGCACCGACATCACGGAACGCTGCCGATGGTCACAGTCGTCGCGGCCTCGATCATCCACGGACAGTGGATGTAATCCACGATGCGTTCGATCCGGTGTCGGATCACGTCGAAACGGCTGGTTGAGTAGGGCGTCCACGCGTCCGGACCACGTTTGAGAATCACGACGACTGGCTCACTATCCACTGTACCCACGGCCAATTTCCAGGCCACGGCCACCGCTCGTAATTGACAAAGTACGGCGCATCGGCGGCCTTCCCCGCGAACCTGTCGAAGACATCGAGTCGGGCGTCAGAGTTGATCAAATCGCGCACGCCATCCCAATCGCGGCGGTTGAATCGATCGACGCAGAGTTGCATGATTCGTTGCAAGTCCGGGCTTGCCCTTACGCGAACACGTCCGGCTGATGTTCGCGCGTCGCGATCAGCTTGCGCAGATTGCCGTTTATCAGCATGCCCCACGCGTTCGAGCACGTCTCGTAGCATTCGTCGTGAGGTACGAGGCCGCGGTGTGTAAAACGGACCTCCGTATTGCCACCTCTTTCAGAGATATCGAAAACAATGTCCGTGTCATTCCACTCGCCTTTGTCGTTCACAAAGGCCAGCGAGGCATTTGACACGCGCCACACGATCCTTTTGCCTCGAATGAATTCTGTCACCCGCTGTGTGGACCGGTGAACATCCTTGTAACGGTATGTGAACTCGGAGCCGAGTCGGTCTGCGTCACCATCGATCTCGCCTGACCACCATCCGCGAACGTTCTTGATGGCGTCAAAGACCGCTTCGGGAGTCTGATTCACCGAAAGGGTGGTCGTGAAATCACGAGTCTTCAGATGTGCCTTGGCTTCTGGTCGATATTCGTCATTCATCGCGTTTTTCCTCTGGACTGCCTTCATCTGCTATTACGGCGGCGGGCGCCGGGAGGATACGGCGACGATCCCAATCGGCGGTTCATGTCACCTCCGTTTCGCGAGAAACCTGGCCTCGAGCCTCCACGTCGATTCGTTGGGATACAGGGCCTCGCCGCGCCAATGAAAAGCGTCCTCTGTGATGTCGGTGAAGGTCCAGCGCGTCTTGGTGCCGTCCCGGCGTGTACCTTCCTGAAGAATGTCCCGCGAGCCGTGAGTGGAAATCGTTCCGCCAGTCCATGTTCATCTTCATGATTCCTTGCAATCCACGTCAGGACAAGACGCCGGTGTGATTGGATCGCAATGACGAATGTCATCTGAAATTGACCACACCTTGCTCTTCCGCGTTCGCGGCGGCTGCGCGAGGATTCTGGTCGGGAGAACGGTTGTCGATCAGCCTCATCGCCACAATGACGACCTTGCCTGTGTTGAGTCCGATCGACCAATTGTGAGGAGTACAAAGATGACCTACGTGACAACGCTGGACGTAACGGGATTGACGCCATCCGAATACCGAGCCGTGCTCGACAAGATGGGTGTGGAGCAGCGGCCGGCGAAGAACATCTTCCTCCACCTCGCCACGCCGATTGAGGGCGGCTATCGCATCATCGAAATCTGGGACAGCCAGGAGGGGTTCGAAGATTTCTTGAAAAACAGACTGGGTCCAGCCAACGAAGACCTCGGTCTGAAGCGCGCCACCACGATCAGCGTGACGCCGCTTCATAACCTGTTCGCGCCCCGTCTCCAGGAGTTACCTGGAATCGTCAGTTCTCTCCCGGGGTCGCCGAAGTAAGAGCGCGTGAGATGGTCAACGGGCTCGCCCCGGCATCGGACTACGATTCGGTCATGGTCATCCGATGACGACGGTCACTTGGTGATTCAGGGACGTCGTTCGCCGCGGTCGTCGACGGGCGCCGACGCATGCAACCCATACCTGCCATCGGCTTCGATTCCTGCCACGAGCTGGCCCTGGAGGGCCGCGATGCGCGCGGACAGGTTCTTGATGCCGGAGCCGTCGTGGGACCGCGCGTGGTTGACCTGCACGCCGTCGTTGACGATGTCCAGCGAGACTCGACCGTCCGTCTGTCGCATCGAGATGTCGCAGCGCTCGGCGTTGCTGTGCCGCAGCACGTTGGTGATGCCCTCGCGCAGCACCGTGGCGAGGACGGTCTTCACGGGCGTGGGCAGGTCCCCGCACTTGATCTCGGTCGTGACCGCGACACCTGCGGCCAAGAGCAGCGAACGAGCCGACGCCGACTCGTTTTCCAGCGACAGCTCGCGGTAGCCGCTGGCGACAGAGCGAACGTCGGTGAGTGCCCTGCGGGAGATATCGAGAATCTCCACGAGCTCCTTCTGGGCCTTGTCCGGGTTCTTGAGCACCAGCCGGTGGGTGAGCTCGCTCTTGAGCGTGATCGCCGAGAGGCTGTAGCCGAGCAGATCGTGCAGGTCTCTGGCGAACCGCAGCCGTTCCTGGTTCACTGCCATCTGGGCGAGCTCGGTCCGTGCCTCATGCAGTTCCATGACCAGGCTCTGCATCCGGGTCAAGCCGTACACGACGAGGCCGCTTATGGTGGTCGAGACCGTTGCAAACGTGATCTCGAGCGGGCTATCGGTCAGTCGTGAAGCGTTCACGGCCATGCTTGCCACGACCAGGACGAAGGCGGGCCAGGCGATCCGGGGTGGCAGGACCAGCAGCGCGCTTCCCGCCAGGAAGCCCGTCAGCGAGAGCCAGGCAGGGCTGTACGCAATCGCTGCATAAACGAGCACGGCCTGGCACAGCAACGCGGTGTACAAGACCGGCCGCCTGAACTGGACCTGCGGCCGGCCGAAGACGTAGAGCTGGAGCCACAGCATCGGGATCAGGTACGCGGTGCTCAATACGATGCGCGAGAGTGGGCCATACCCCTGGTAGAAGATGCGGAGGAACGCGATGACGGTGTACGATCCGAACACCACCACGATAATTGTTCTCGCCAGATTCGGAGCCAGGTGTGGCGGTGGCGAACGGTGATTCGTCGAGAGCGGAGCCGGTTCAGTGGAGACTGCGGTCGTATCAATCTCCGACTCACGCGACTCCGCGCTCGCCACCTGAAACGGACTCACAGCCAGCCTGCCTCCTCGGCGATCCGGACCGCGTCCATGCGATTCCGCGCGCCGAGTTTGCTGATGGCGTTGGAAAGGTAATTGCGGACGGTGGTCGGGGAGAGATTGAGAAGGGACCCGATTTCTTCGGTCGACCGTCCGGTCACTGCTGCGCGCAGGACGTCGGTCTCACGGACGGTCAACGGGCTCGCGCCAGTTTCGACCGCAACGGCCACCAATTCCGGGTCGAGCACACGCCGACCGGCGGCGACCGATCGGATGGCATTCGCACGCGCCGACGCGGGCGCGTCTTTCAACAGGAAGCCCTTCACATGCACTTTGAGCGCCCGCAGCAGGTTGCCGGGCTGACTGAGACCTGTCAGCACGAGCGTCTGACACGAGGGCAGCTGTTCGCGCAGGGTTGCAGCTGCGCTCAATCCGTCCACACCCGGAAGATCGATGTCGATGACTGCGACGTCGGGCCGGGTCTTCAGTGCGGTCTCGACGATGACATCGCCGCGGTCCAGCTCGGCGACGACATCGATGTCCGCCTCGAGGCGCAGCAGAGCGACCAGGGCACCGCGGATCATATGCATGTCCTCGGCGATGAGCACCTTGATCACAAAGCTTCTCCAGGGACACGTGGTCAGGTCCTTCGAGCGTTCACCCTAGTGTCCGCTTCCGCCGCGAAATCGGCAAGAGACCGATGTCATCGGATGACGATGACGTTTGTCACTCGTGACGTTTGTCACTCGAAAGAGACCACTTGCTGCTCTTCTCCGTCCGTGGGCGCGGCGCGAGAATCGCCGCAGGAGGGAAGATGACCATGAGACTACCGCACGCCAGCGTATACCTTCTCGATCCCAGGAAGGGCTATCAAAGGTAGGTCGTTATGAAGACACTGCTCACGATCCTGACGAACGCTGCCCATCTCACGCTCACCGACGGAGAGGAATATCCGTCGGGCTTCTGGGCCGAGGAGTTTGCCGTCCCCTATCAGATGTTCAAGGAGGCCGGATACACGGTGGACTTCGCGACGCTCGGCGGCATTGCGCCGACCGTTGACAAGTCGAGTCTCGATCCGGATTTCATGAAATGGGTACGGCCCCCTTTCATGCAGATTGACGATGCTGCGGCGGCGGCGAAGTATCGGAACACGATTGAGCAGGCCGGAGGCCTGCGCTCACCGAAGGATATCGCCCGGCTGACCAGGGATGACATCGCATCCTACGATGGAATCTACATCGTCGGCGGCCACGCCTGCATGGAGGACATGCCGGCGTCTCCCCCGATGACCAGGTTCCTGCTCGCGGTGCTGGCACTGAACAAGCCTCTCGCCTCGGTCTGTCATGGCCCCACCGCGTTCCTGTCGCCGCGCGACATGGCAGGCCAGTCCCCGTTCGCGGGATACCGGGTCACCTGCTTCTCGCATGTCGAGGAGTTCTATACAAGGATCAATGGACGGCTGCCGCTCGTGCTGGAGATCGAGCTGAACCGGCTCGGCCTGGAATACTCGAAGGGCCCCTACCCCTGGGCCTCGCACGTCGTCGTCGACCGCAACCTGGTGACCGGACAGAATCCATTCTCGTCGGAGGCGATGGCGAAGGCGTTCCTCGATCTGCTGGAGAATGCCCATGACCACCTCTACGATCGTCGCGCGAGTTGAGGAGAAGGTCGATCATGTATCGCATCCGTGAGCAGGATCTGCTATTTCGCGGGCGTTCGTATAACTTCGTCGGCGCCGATAACGGGGACGTTAGCGCCTCGGTTTTTCTCTTTCGTGGCAAACCGGGCGCGGGACCCGGACCGCATCGGCACCCGTACGACGAAATCCAGTTCGTGCAGGAGGGTCGCGGACCGTGGGTCGTGGACGGCAAAGAGTTCGAAGGGGGCGCCGGCGACATCTTTGTGATCAAGGCAGGCGAGGTGCACAGCTTCAAGAACGTTGGCGACACGCCACTCGTGCAGCTCGACGTCCATCTCAGTCCACGATTCATACAAGAGAACCTGTAACGAGTATCGAACGGACTTTCAGCGTCGTTCAGCTGAATTATGGAGCTGTTGCAGCAGGGGCCAGCTCATCGAGGAATCGAAGCGGATGGCAGGTATGGGTTGCATGCGTCGGCACCCATCGACAACCGCGGCGAACGACGTCCCCTGAATCACCTGTCGGACCATCCTGCGGTCTAGATCCGTTTAATTCTCGCGGTCCAAGCGTAGGATCAGATCCTCGGTTCCGATGACTATCGACACGATCTGCTGGCGGCGCCTCGACATGCCGGGACACGACGCTTGCCGACTCGAACAGCTTGACGACGGCTGGCGTCTGGATGGTGCAGCTGTCTTTCGCCTCGATCATCAACCCGTGCGGCTCGCCTATCGCCTGACCTGTGACGCTTGGTGGCGCACGCGTGAAGGCACGGTCAATGGCTGGATCGACGAACGCGACTGTGAGTTGAGGATCACCAGAACTGCTGAAGGCCTGTGGACGTTGAATCACAACATCATTCGGGATCTCGAAGGCTGTATTGACCTGGACTTCGGATTCACGCCGGCCACCAATCTGTCGCAACTGCGCCGCATGGCGCTGGAGATCGGACAGGCGGCCGACCTGCCGGTCGCGTGGCTGGACGTCACCGCCGGCACGCTTGCCTCTCTTTATCAACGCTATGAGCGGCGCACTACCAATGCGTACGGATACGCGGCCGCACGATTCAACTATGCCGCGCAATTGACCGTGCGGTCGTCCGGGTTCGTCAGTGATTATCCGGGACTCTGGGAAGAGGACCGGTGACGAGCCTCTCTGCCCGTTGTGATGGGCGAGGCACGCGCGTCGAAGCGTGACGCTCCACGCTGGGCGCTGTCGGGCACTAGCACGGATGCATACTGACGGACGTGCTGGAACTCGCCGGCCGCTTCATCGCCGTGTGCTGGGTCGCCTTTGTTGTCGTATGGTTCATCGCGGCGTGGTTCGCGAAGCCCACGGTCGAACGCTCGGGTACTTCGGGGCGGTGGCTCGTGTGGATCGTCGCCGTCCTGCTCGTCGCCACGCGAGGCGTGTGGCTCGCGAATGGGGTCAGCCTGTGGCGCGTGACGCCCGGTCTCGCAGTCGTCGCGGCCGCCGTCACTGCCGCGGGGCTGTCGGTCGCACTGTGGGCGCGAGCCACGCTCGGCAGGAACTGGAGCGCCGCGGTCGTGCTGAAAGAGCAGCACGCCCTCATCGAACGCGGACCGTACGCGTTCGTGCGTCATCCGATCTACACGGGCGTGCTGCTGATGGTCCTCGGAACGGTGAAGATTGCGGGCACGAGCGCGGGCGTGATCGTCTTCGCGACAATGGTCGCGGGCCTCATCGTGAAAGCGCGGCGCGAGGAGCGCTTGCTGACGAAACACTTTCCCGAGGTGTATCCACGCTACCGCGCGCGCGTCCGGGCAAGGCTCATCCCGTTCCTGCTGTGACGTCGGTTCTCGGGCATGGCAGGATCTGCCATTTCGCGGGAGTTCGTATGACTGTCCACCCGCGTGAGCATGATGGTGGCTCTGGTGCTCACCGCCATCGGACTACTGCGCCGAGGAGCTCCGACGGTGACGGTAAGGTAAGAACGCTAACGGCTTGAGGACAAGAACGACAGTGGGGACCGTGATCTGGCACGTGACGATGTCGTTGGACGGCGACGCTGTTTGGCCAGCCCGAGACATTTCCGAGCCATGACTACTTCGGTCAGGTCCTGGATTCGGATGGAACCGTCCTGCTGTGCCTCCACAAGTGGGGCGCTCACGAGCATCCCTCGTTGATGAGTCCAGAAGAGGCGCGGCCTGGCAACGGACTCCTCTTGTTCTTCCGCGTCGACGACTTCGACATGGCACTGACGAGGGCACGCGCTCTTGTCACACGGCTCGAAGAGGAGCCGCACGTGAACCCGAACACTCAAACAAGGGAGTTCTCACTCAGGGATCCGGACGGATACTACGTCACTATTAGTGAGGTCTCTCCGCCTCGACCCGCGTGAGGACGGTCTTTGGGCTGCGAATCTCCACGCATACCAGCGATGCCTACAACCCTTCGGCGCGAAAGAAGCGCCTCAGAACGTCGGTTGTCTGTTACGGAGCTTCTTCCGGGAAAAAGTGTCCGGCATCGAGCGGGTGGCCTTGAACGTCATCGCACCAGGCCTGCCAGAGGGCGATTGGACCGTCCTCCGTGTACCACGTGCCAAGTGCGCCTTGAGCACTCCACATCGCGAGCAGTGGGCAGACGATGCGACGCCCGTACAGGCGGTCCGCTTTGTCGTGTTCGCGGTCAATCGTATCGTGACCACAAGCGCCACCACGACAACAGCGCTGTCGCTCTGGGTCATCGTACCGGTTGGCCGAGCCCGAGCAAGTTGCCTTCGCTGTCCCTGAACCAGGCCGCTCTCTCACCCACGCCCTTGCTCGGATAGTTCCCTTCGATCTCGGCGATGCCGTTTACCGTCTTGAGGCCGGGCACGTCGTACTCCTCAAACACCACGCCGCGCGTTCTCAGCGCCGCGACAGTCGCTTCGAGGTCGACGACCTCCCAGGCCATCTGGGTGTGATTTCCCGACGCGGCTCCCACGGACTCGAACAGGGCAAAGTCGCCGCTACCGCAGCGGTAACAGAGGCCTCCTGGTCTCTCCTCAACGGGCTGCAACCCGAGCTTTTCCGAGTAGAACCGCTTGGCTCGCTCGAGGTCTTTCGCTGGAAGCCGCGTCGCAACTTGAGAGTCTGCAAGCATCGTGTTGCTCCTGCCGGGTCGCCGTCATGTTGATGGATTCATTCGACCTGGGTCAACGCAGTTGCGGTTGCGTTGACCGCCCGGAGCGCGGTCAGGCGCTCGCCGGCATGGCCCGACTTCGCTCCTTCGGAGCTTCGTCGAGGCAGGCCTCCAGGCGGCGCCAGAAGAAGTACGAGAGCGCCCAGAGCGCGCCGGTGCCCGCCGCAAAGCCCCACGCCTCCGGGCCATCTCCCACCGCGAAGTGGGCGATGAGCGCAGAGCCGAGGGTAATGGCGCAGCCGGCGTAGGCCCACTCTTTGAGCCGCGTCGGCACCGGCAGAAGCAGCAGCACCACGCCGAGGAGCTTGGCCCACGCGAGTTCCACGCGGAAGTAGTCGGGGAAGCCGAGGCGGGTGAACGCCTCCGCCACCTGGGGCAGGCTCAACTGCGCGTAAGCGGTGAAGCCCATCTGCAAGCAGAACAGCGTGGTGACGCTCCAAAAGCCGATGGCAATGCCCTTGGAGCGGGGCAGGGTCAGGCCCATGTGCGAGAGAGCGCCGCGACTTTCCAGTGTCAGGTTCATGTCGTCCTCCTGTCACCCTGACGGATCGCACGGCGTGAATGTGACCGGTTCCCTGACGGCCCCTCAGCGGCGAGACCTGGATGACATTCCGCCGCGCCTCCCGAGCTTTCGCAACCGCGAGGCACGATCACCAGCCCACAGCAGTCGTGCTCGCCTTTGTCACATTCACCAGCGCTGTTTCGTCCTCTCAACAATTACCGCCCACGTATCCTTTGCGGGAGGAGGCCCGTAGTAAGGGGTGAAAGGAGATTTCACCCATGACGCGGGGAAACAACAACGGGATGGACGTTGAAGGCAAGACTGTCTTGATCACCGGAGCGAACCGTGGCATCGGCCGCGCCCTCGTCGACGAGGCTCTCCGAAGAGGCGCGACGCGAGTATTTGCCGGAACCCGCGGGCAGCCTGACATTCTCCACGACCGCGTCACGGCACTCATGCTTGACGTGACCAACGTGTCGCAGATTCAGCAGGCGGTCGAGGCGGTCGACACTCTTGACGTTCTCATCAACAACGCCGGCGTCGCGATCTACGACGACTTGAGCAACCTGGACGTCCTCGAACAGCACCTCCAGGTCAACTTCTTCGGGATGCTCAGAATGACGCACGCATTCGCGCCCCTGCTGAAACGCTCCCATGGCGCGATCGTGAACAACCTGTCGTTGGTTGCGCTCGCTGCTCTCCCGATGATCCCGGCCTACTCCATTTCGAAGGCGGCCGCGTTCAACATGACGCAATCATTGAGAGCGCTTCTCGCAAGAGAGGGCGTCACGGTGCACGGCGTCGTGCTGGGTCCGGTCGACACCGACATGAACCGCGGTTTCGAGATTCCGAAGGCATCGCCTGAGTCCGCCGCTGCGGGCATCTTCGATGGGCTGGCACGAGGCGAAGAAGAGATCTTTCCTGATCCCGCATCGGCGTCCGTCGCAGAGGCCTGGCGTACCGGCGCAGCGAAAGCGCTCGAACGGCAGTTCACCGCGTTCGTTCCAGCGACTGCGACAGTTTAGGCCTCGAGAGAGCAGCGTGCAGGAAGGTTGGGCTCGGCGACCGGATGTCGTCGGCCCGGCCTCACGATCCGGTTCCGTAGACATTCTTATGGAAGACCCAGGCAAGTTCGACGTTCGGTACCAGGCCTTTCTCGAAACCGTCAGCCAGCTCCGGCCGCAGCTGCACCGATATTGCGCCCGGATGACCGGCTCGATCACCGACGGCGAAGATGTCGTGCAGGATGCGCTGTTTCGCGCTTACCGCAGCCTCGACACCTACGACGACCGCCGCCCGCTGACGCCATGGCTGTTCCGCATCGCGCACAATCAGTGCATCGATTTTCTTCGACGCCGGGGCGTGCGAGTGGAGGCGGAAACGGCAGCGGCCGAGCCGGACTTCGCCGCACCCAGCGAGTTGTCCGGCGCCAGTGTCGGCCCCGCCATCGAGCATCTGGTTCTGAACTTGCCTCCGAAGGAGCGGGCATGTGTGCTCCTGAAGGAGGTCTTCGACTATTCCCTCGAGGAGATTGCGGAACTTGTCGATTCGACGGTTGGCGGCGTGAAAGCGGCCCTCAATCGGGGCCGATCGAAACTGGCGTCTCTGAACGAGCGAGCAACTGCCCCGCGCGAGTCAACACACCAGGATAAAGAGATCCTTCGCCTGTACGTCGAACGGTTCAATCGCCAGGATTGGGATGGACTCCGCGAACTGATCAGCGCCGACGCCCGTTTGCTTGTCGCCGACCGGTACGCCGGCAGCTTCGCGGACGGTGGCTACCTGGGCGTCTACTCACGTATGCGCGTGACATGGCGGCTGGCAGTGGGCGAGGTGGACGGGGAGCCTGCAATCGTGCTCCTGCATCTCCGCGACGGCGCCTGGGACATCGCAGGAGTCACTCGGCTGGAAGTGGGCGCAGACGGCCGGATCCACCGGATCGCCGATTATCAGCATTGCCCGTGGATCCTCACCGCCGGATCGATCATCGTCCGGGAATCTGTTGCAGACCACTCGTGAAGCCATTTGCCGGTAAGGAGCTGCCCTTCCGCGAGGAGTACCACGGTTCGAGCACGAAGGCCGGCCGGCTGCGGTGGGACAGCGGTTGGCCGTGAACGTCACCGGGCGAGCCTTGCCACAGGCAGTGGTCATCCGGATCGAGCACGGCGAGGAGCGCCTCGAGGTCGCCTGCGCGCGCAGCCTTCAGAAACGCGTCAACGACTTTACGCTGACGAACCGCACTCGGGTCCGACGGCGTCGGCGATCCGCGCACGCGCCGGCGGGCACGGCTCGCGAGCTGCTTGGCTGCGCTCTCCGATCGTCCCAGGATGGAACCGATCTCGTCGAACGGCCACGCGAACAGATCGTGCAGGACGAACGCGATTTGTGCGGCGGGCGTCAACCTGTCGCGCACGACCGCCAGGGCCACGGCGACCGCGTCCGCGAGCACCGCGTCGCTCTCAGGATCGGCGCCTTCGCGGTGCCCGTCGCCTGGCTCTGTGACGTGCGCGCCGATACGCTGTTCGCGCCGTGTCTTTCGCCAGCGCAGCATGTCCAGACAGACGCGCGAGACGACGGTCGTCAGCCACCCGTCGAGGTTCTGGACCGTGGTCATATTGCTGCGGTTGAGGCGCAGCCACGCTTCCTGCACGGCGTCCTCGGCCTCGCTCGACGAGCCGAGGAGCCGGCAGGCCACTCCGCGCAGCCGCGGACGGCTCTGTTCGAATCGCAGGGTCAGCCAGCTTTCCTGGTTCACGTTACTCTCCCGCGCTTTGCCGCCGACGGCGTCGTTCAACGAGAAAACCCGCTGATGCGGTGCGCATGTGAGTTCCGACGCAATGACCATCACGCTTACGTACTCTGGAGGCTAAATTAGTCACATCCTGCTGCTGCCGTCTGTCGGCGCGCCGACACAACGCCAACGACGCGTGATGAACAAGGTCGTCAGATCCGCTGCCCTCACGCTGGAACAAATGGCCGTGATGAGCGGTGACTGGTTCGGGGAACCCAACTCCGCCTTTCAGCGGGCGGTGTTGGGCATTGCTGTTGAACAGCGGTATGCCGAGGTGGACGGAACGGACAACTGCCGAAAGCTTCAAGCCAACCTTCGCTCACACGTGGCAACCCGCGTGAGCGGGGGTGGCAAGCCACACTCGCTCCGCGGTGAGACGACGCTTCGCTTCGCGGGCAGCCGCCATCGTCTTTGCGAGACGCTGGACGGCGTCAGATACCTCGGGTTCACGATAGCCCGCAAATCCAAGCCGAATGTATGGCGCCGCTTGCCGGTCGAAGAAGAATCGGTCGCCGGTTTCGAAGAGGACGCCCTCTGCCGCTGCAAGCTGACTCCATTGCTGCAGATCGACGTCGCTCATCACCCGAACCCACATCGCGGTCCCGCCGGCAGGCAACGTCAGGCTCATGGCGTCTCCCAGCTCGTTCGCAAGCAGCGCGGCCATGGCATCGCGACGCGCATGGTAGACGCGGCGCACCCGCCGTACGTGCCGCTGGACCTCACCGTCTTCAAGCAGCTCCGCAACCGCAGACTCAAGTACCTGGTCTCCATGGGTATCCAGGAGAGAGCTGCACTCGGTCAGGTGGGCAATCACCCTCTCGGAGGCGGCAATGTAGCCGAGACGCAATCCGGGGGCGAGCGTCTTCGACAGGCTGCCGATGTAGATGACGTTCCCTGCGCTGTCGGCGCTCGCCAACGGCAGGATGGGACGACCGTCGTAGTGAAACTCGTGGTCGTAATCGTCCTCGATAATCACGAAGCGATGCTCGCGCGCGAGCTCGAGCAGACGCAGGCGCCGCGCCGGTGACAACGTGACTGTCGTCGGAAACTGATGGTGCGGTGTGACGAACACCGCGCGGATCGGCTGCTCCCTGACGAGCGCCGCGAGATGGTCCGTACAGAGGCCGTGCGCATCCACTGGGACCGGTACGACTCGGGCGCCAACCAGAGCAAACACCTGTCTGGCGCGCTGATAGCCCGGATTCTCCATCGCCACGACGTCGTCTGGCCGAAGCACGCCGTGCGCAATTACAGCCAGCGCTCCTTGCGTCCCACGTGTCACCAGCAGCCTCGACTCGTCAATCGCCAGCCCACGCGTGGCGCTCAACATCGACGCGAGCGCGGCGCGAAGACGCGGATGGCCTCCTGCAGGACCGTATGACAGTACTTGCCGCGTCCGCCCCTCGATCGACCGCCGCCATGCACGCGCGATCGCCTTCGTCGGGACGAGCCGGAGATCGGGCCACCCGGCGAGGTTGTAAGTCGTCGACAGACTGGACGGGCAGCGCTCGACGTGGATGCCAGGGCCGAGGTCAAATGGCTCCACGTCGCCGGTGGGGGTCGCGCCCGTGACAGCGGCAAAGCGCCGCGGCCGGGGATCCGGGAGCGTCCGGGACACGAACGTCCCGCGGCCATTTTCGGTTGTAACCCAGCCTTCGGCGGCCAGGTCGTCGTAGGCGGCGATGACCGTATTGCGATTGACGCCCAGCGTACGAGCCAGCCTTCGCGTGCCGGGCATTGGTTCGCCGGCCCGGAGCCGGCCCCGTCGGATATCGCCCGCGATGGCACGCGCGATCTGCGCAAAGATTGGGAGGCTCGCCTGGGGATCGATGGAAACCGCGAAGTCCCATCCGCGCATGTCACCCTCTTCTCTGCACCGCCCCGCGGCGGTGTAGTCCGAAGCTAGCCCACCGGATCGTGTCGCGACAGATCCACTTTCGAACTGCACGGTAGGCCGCTTGGCCTGACGTCTATTCCCAATCCGGACCTTCTGCTCCACGCGAGCCCCATCGCACAGTAGACGAATCCTGGGGGTGGGGCATGCTGGCAGGGTTCATCGCGGGGGCGGTCCTAGGCGTCATGGCAAGCAATATCCCGACGGCCTTCCCGAAAAGCATCACTGTGCAGCTCATCCGGAGGTGTCCCCAGCAGCGCGATTGCCTGCGGCCGATGGCCGTGCGCGGCATGAAAGACGAAACGTCGAAGGTCTGGTCCTTTTTTGACGCCAGGATCGATTGGATCGATCCCGTGGATGCCACGACCTCGGCCGTCGACGTCACGGTCTTGCTGGAGGAGAGTGCCGAGCCAGCGCCTCACGGAGCTTCGAAGCGCGGCGTCGTCCTGGCAGAACTCCATTTGCCCCATACACCTTGCGGGACCGGCGTGGCACGAGTGTGGGTCACACAAGCGAGGCGTCACGCGGAATCGGCATTGATACCCGATGGTCCATTCGAGAGACTTCCGAGCATCCTTTACGACCTGTTTCTCGCACGTGCGCTCGGGCGCGCCTTGGCTCACGAGATCGGCCACTACCTGCTCGGAACGTCTCGGCACACGGCGCGCGGTCTCATGCGCGCGCACTTCTCGCCGTTGGAGCTCCGCGAACCCGCAACACAGCAGCGCTACGGTCTCGATCCGGTCGACCGTGACGCGCTTGCGTTCGCTTCGACCTGTCGCGGCACCATCGCCGGTGCCTCGAGTCGCTGACCTGCTCCTTGCCGCGACGTCCGAGGCGGTAGCGATCGCCGCGAATGCCGACGTAGGGCCGTTCCATAGCGTGACCCATGTGTCCGGAATACGATATCGTCTGAGCGATATTGCGCGCCGAGAACGGCGTTATTGATGCGCCCGTGGCGCATCGGCCGCTCGGGCCTTACGGAAGACCGCACAGTAGCTCTCGAGGGGTCCGCGACCTGGCCAGTCATCGATCACCTTCACGAGCCCGAAGCCGCTGGCGGTGATTTCATCGACCACGAGGCCGGCCGCCACGCCGTGGCCCTTCCGATTCCTCGGGACACCCTTCGGCGGCCACGGCCAGAGCCAGGACAACGTCGGCGGAAAGTCGACGACCGCGAGAACCCCGCCGGGGCGCACGGCGCGCAGGAGTCGGACGTTCGTTGCCGCCGGATCGCTCAAGTGATGGTAGACGCGCCGCAGCACCACGGCGTCGCAGCAATCCATAGGCAAGCCTGGGTCATTGGCGTGGGCCTGCACAACCCTCACGTTCCGAAATGCGGCGGCCGTGATCCGAGCACGAATCTCCTCCAGCGCTTGGGGATCAATGTCCGTCGAAAACACGTGTCCGCTCGGCCCGACCTCAGCCGCGAGCGCGACCGTCAGGTCGCCTTGACCTGCGCCTACATCTGCCACCGACGTGCCCGGTCGCAGCGTCAGCACCTCTCGCAGCCGCGGCATTTCCGGTCCGTCGCTGCGAAAGCCCCCGCCACGCCACGTTTCCGAGCGCAGCCCCGCGATCAAGACTGCAATCGAGACAAGTACGATCGCTACCGCGACTCGCTTTCCGCGGCTCACAGCGGGCTCTCGTGGTGAAAGCCCCTTCGGGGTCATCACGGACAGCCACCTTCGTACCGAGGCCTTGTAGTTGATGTAGGTGGGGCCGAACCGCTCTTCCAGATAGCGTTCCTCGCGGGGGACGACAACTGTGGCAACGAAGGTGACACTCGCGACGAGCGTCGCGAGAAGCCACCAGCTGCCAACCCAAGCCACAACGCTTAGGTGCAGCAGCGAGAACGCGAGATAGATCGGATTTCGGCTGACGCGATACGGCCCCGTGCGGACGAGGACCGTCGTCGGTTTGTTGCCCGGTACCGGCGTGCCGGCCGTCCGGAGCTCTCTGACGGCCGCCACGAACAGCGCCACTGACGCCAGAGCCAGCGCACCTCCGAGCGGCCGCCCAAGCCCGCGGGGGACAAACGGCAGTGGCCAGAATATGTCGAGCAGGACCCCCAGCAGGATCGAGCCCAAGTACACGATCGGTGGACGAAGAAAACCGGGACGCGCACCGGCCGGGCCAGCGTCCGTGCGAGGGTGACCGACGCCGGATGTGAACGACCGCAGTTCAGTACTCATGGTTGAACCAACTTCGGTTGTGACAACCAAGGTGTCATTATCCGAGTTGACAACATTGGTGTCAACTAGAGAAGCTGGTAAGTAAAGGATGACAAGCGATGGCATCAGCGCGACAGAGGAGAGCGGGCTCGAGGCCAGGGATGGACGCACATGTCGGCGGCAAGGCCGAGGCGACCGCCGAGTTGATACTCGAAGTGGCTCAGTGCTTTTTCAGAATACGGGCGGCCGGCCAGAAGACCGGGCTGATCACCAGCTGGGGTGGTGGCGCTTTTGGCTTCATGCGAAGCCTCGCGCTCCTTGGTCCGCTGACCGTGCCGCAGATCGCCCAGATGCGCCCCACGAGTCGCCAGCGGATGCAAAGGCTGGCAGATGAACTTGCGGCCGAGGGGCTCGTCGAATTCGTCGACAACCCCAGGCATCTGCGCTCGAAGTTAGTGCGGCTGACGCGCAAAGGCGACGCGCGCTACCGCGAGCTGCATACCCGCTTTCTAAAGCTCGCCTCGACCGTCAGCGTCGCTCTCAGCGAGACGGATGTCCGAAAGGCCACCACGATCCTGCGGCAACTCACCGAGGACATGAAGGAACGGATTGAGACCGGGGAGCAGGAAAGGAGCAGGATGGCGACCCGGCGAGCGAAGGATGAAGCCGACATCCGGCGGTGAGTCATCGAGGTGGCACTCAAGGTGGGTGCGCAACCCTCGTCTATGCACTGACCGACAGGGTGTCTCCTCTCGCGCGTTGGCGAAACGTGCTGGGAGACGGGCGGGGTGCCGAGCACCGCTGCGACCGGCAAGGGCCAGCCATCGCCCGACGATCACAAGATCGACAACTGGAACTGATCGTGGATGTTGATGGCTTGAGTCCATACGAGAATCGGTCATCGGGGTACTCTAAAGCATGGTCGCACGAGTCTGGCACGGCTATACAACGCGCGCCAATGCCGATGCCTATGAGGCGATGTTGAAGCCGGAATTGCTGCCAGGCCTCAGTTCGGCGAAAGGGTTTCGCGGCAGCTACCTGTTTCGCCGCACGGCGGAAGCAGAAGTCGAATTCATCACCATCATCCTGTGGGACTCGCTCGACGACATCCGCGCGATCGCGGGTGCGGACTACGAGCGGGCCGTCATCCCGGACGAACGGCGTTCTCTGTTGACGCGGTGGGATGAGAAGGCGGCTCACTACGACGTCAGATCGTCCAGAGCAGATCCGCTGTCGTTCCTTTAGTGTCTCCGAGTGGCGGTTCGTCTCCGAGCCATACTCGCGTTCGCAAGCATCTTCATCGTGTGGGGCTCGACGTATCTCGCCATCAGGTATGCCGTCGACGAAATTCCGCCGCTGCTCACGGGCGCTGTCAGAGAGCAGCGTGCGCTCCGTCGTCGCCGGCCTATGGTCCGCGCGAGCGCGATATCGACGCGCGGAATCGTCGGAGAACTGAAGCGGCTGATCAAAAATCCTGGACACATCTATCGTACAGCGATATAGTTGTTCGAATCGTTAAGTAGAGAGGTGCCGCGATGGCCGTCCGCCGATCAATCGATCATTTCCTGCCCTTGTCCGCGCCGATGCTGCACACGCTGCTGGCGCTCGCCGACGGCGAGAAGCACGGCTACGCGATTATCAAGGAGATTGCCCGGCGGACCGACGACGACGTGCGGCTCAGCGCGGGGACGTTGTACACGCTGGTCAAACGCGCCCTCGCCGACGGCCTCATCGTCGAGAGCGCCGATCGCCCCGACCCCGCGTTGGACGACGAGCGGCGGCGCTACTACCGGCTGACGGCGCTCGGACGCAGCGTTGCCCAGGCTGACGTCGCCCGCCTCGAAGCGATCGTCGAAATGGCACACGCCAAGAAACTGCGACCACGAAGGGCCTGACGAATATGGCCGAAGCGCCGAACCGTCATTCCGCCGGGAGCCGAATCTTCCGGTCGCTGCTCCGCCTGTTGCCGTTCGACTTCAGAGTCGAGCACGGGCGCGAGATGGAGCAGGTGTTTCGGGCGCAGCGACAGGGCGCGCGCGACGATGGCACGGTGCGCGCTGTGGCCCGTCTCTGGCTCGACACGGTGCGGGATCTGATCACGACCGCACCCCGACAGCATGCCGCGATCCTGCGGCAGGACATCACCTACGCGCTTCGGGCGCTCAGGCGAACGCCGGGCTTCACGGCGGCGGCGGTGCTGGCGCTGGCCATCGGCATCAGCGGCACCGCGAGCATTTTCACCATCATCAACGCGTTCCTGTTTCGACCGCTGCCGGTCGAGCGGCCGCAGGAGCTGGTGTCAATCGCCACGCTCGGCGATCACCACGTCGAGATACCGCACGGCGTGTCGTTTCGGGACCTGCAGGACTACGCGGCGCTCGAGGATGTGTTCGCGGGGCTCCTGGGTTATCAGCCGGACGGTGCGTGGCTGGATCCGGGCGGCGACGGCGCCGAACGGACCATCGTCGAGGCGCTCACCGACAACGGTTTCACCCTGCTTGGAGTGCGCCCGGCGGCCGGGCGTCTGTTCACCCCTGCGGACGCGCGCACACCGGTGGTGGTGCTGTCCCATGACTACTGGCGAACCCGCTTCGGCGGCGACGCGTCAATCGTCGGCCGCACCGTGCGGCTGAATGGAGAAGTCTTCACGGTCATCGGGGTCACCGACGAGCGATTCGCCGGCCTCCAATCGCTGATGCGGGTGTCGGCATTCCTGCCGGTCTCGGCGATCGAGTTCTTCAGGAAGGACCGATCCTTCGGACCGGATTGGTTCGAAAACAGGGGCTATCACGAGCTCAATATCATCGGCCGACTGCGGCCCGGCGTGGCGATCGAGCAGGCGCGCGCCGCGCTCGCGACCAAGGTGCGCGTGCTCGCCGAGCAGTACCCGGCCACGAACAAGAACACCCGGCTGCTCGTCGTGCCGGAGACCTCCGCGAGGCCGCTGCCACAGAACGGTCCGATGTTTCACGTGGCCGCCGCCGTGCTGGCACTGCTCGCGGGGCTTCTCCTCTGCATCACCAGCGCGAACATCGCCAACATGCTGCTGGCCCGCGCCGCTTCGCGCGGCCGCGAGATCGGGCTCAGGGCGGCCCTGGGGGCGCGACGCGGCCGCATCGTCCGGCAACTCTTCACGGAAAGCGTCGTGCTGGCCTCCTTCGGTAGCGCTGGCGCCGTCTTGCTGGCGATGCTGGCGGCGTCGGCGATGGAACGAGGCCTGGCAAGCCTGACCTTCGACGTTCCGTTGCGCGTGGATTTCGGGGTCGACTGGCGCGTGGTCGGCGCGACGGTTGCCGTCGCGCTCGCCGCCGGCGTGATCGCCGGGCTGGCGCCGGCGCTCTATGCGTGGCGCGCCGATGTCAATTCGCTGCTCAAGACAGGCGGCCAGCGAGAGGGTTCCGAGCGCGGACGACTTCGCAGTCTGCTGGTCCTCTCGCAGATCGCCACCTCGATTGTCCTGCTCGTCGTCGGCGGATTGTTCGTCAAGACCCTCGATCGCGCCCGCAACACCGATCTGGGGTTCAGGTCCGATCGGGTGCTGACGGCCAGAGTGGATCTCTCGGTGGCCGCGTACGACGACACCCGGCGACGGGCGTTTTACCGCGAGACCATCGAACGCGTCACAAACATCACGGGGGTTCGGATGGCAGCCTGGATCTCGGCGCTGCCGTTCGGCTACGAGCAGGGCGTTACCGCGCTCGCTCCAGAGGGAGAAGCGCCATCGGTGGGCGGACAGGATCATCTTTCGTGGAGCGTGAGCGTCACGCCCGAGTACTTCGCCCTCGCCAATCTTGTGCCCGGTGCCGGTCGGCCGTTCGATGCAGGCGACGCCGCGGATGCTCCGCTTGTCGTCATCGTCAACGAGGCGCTGGCGGGGCGCCTGTGGCCGGGGCAGCGTGCGCTCGGACGCCGCATCCGGCTGAACAACGGATCACTCGTCGAAGTGGTTGGCGTCGTCAAGACCGGCAGGTACGTGTTTCTCTGGGAGGCACCGCGGGCGATGCTCTTCCGACCGCTTGCACAAGACACACCGGCATCGGCCACCTTGGAGGTGTGGACGGCACACTCCCCGATGGATGTCGCAGGCGAGGTACGGACGACGTTGCGAGCGATCGATCCGATGGTGCCGGTCTACCGCATGAACTCGATGGCCAATTATCTCGAGCAGGGTCAGGCGTTCTTGTTGTTCCGAATCGCGGCGCTGCTGACCGGCATCTTCGGCTCGCTCGGTCTCCTCCTGGCGTCGATCGGGCTCTACGGCGTCGTCGCGTACGACGTCTCGCTTCGCACGCGCGAAATAGGGGTACGGCTGGCGCTGGGGGCCTTGCGTGCCGACATCCTGCGAGAAGTGATGGAGCGCAGTGCTCGACTGGCGATTCCCGGAGCGGTCGTTGGCATCGCTCTCGCTGCGACTCTCGCGTGGGGCTTGCGGACCCTGCTCATGGGCGTGAGCCCGTTCGATCCGGCGACCTACGGGTTCACGGCGCTGGTGCTGTTGCTCGTCAGCCTGCTGGCGTCGTTCGTACCGGCCAGGCACGCGGCGACGGCAAGTCCGCTCGACGCCCTCCGCGCGGAGTAATCCGCGGTCATCGCTCTCGGCCGTTGTCGTCGTCGGGGCCGCCCTTCTCCGCGCAGTCATCGCACGCTCCACGTCCAGACGATGAACAGGGCCTGCATCGGCACCCGGAGCAGGAGTGGCGTCGCACGACGGCCCCGCAGCAAGAGACCTTGCCGCGCCGCGTTCACGTTCGCGGGCAGCATCGCCACCAGCAGCGCGATGAGCCCGCAGGCAGCCCACAACCTCATGGCAGGGATGAGCAGGCCGACCGCACCCGCGATTTCCGCAATGCCGGTGGCGAAGACGATCAGATCGGGTCGCGGCAGCATCCGCGGCACCATCGCGATCAGATCCGCTTTCATCGGAGCGAAGTGAGACGTTGCGGTAAACAGGAACATCGTCGCGAGCGCGAGACGTGCGCACTCCACCCACGTCGAGAGCCATGACACGCCGGCCAGGCCAATCAGGCGATACAGGAAGAGCGAGCCGAACAGCACGATGAGAACTTGCATGTGGGCAGATAGTCAGGTCCAATCTTTAGCCACAGCCGTGTCCTCTGCGTCACCGAGAATCGTGCGAAGCCGTTCGCAGGCCGTCTCCAGCTCACGGCGCCGGTCCGGATCTCCGCGCAGCCGGAAGCGCTCGTCGATGAGCCTGACGACCTCGAGCTGCAGCTCGAGGTCGACTCTAAAGTGGTTGAAATCACTCATAATCATGCGCAGGGTTCGATCGTAGCCCCACTATCGCCCGTCTCACTCCGCGCTCAAAAGGCCGAAGAGTCCCACACGCTCGAGGATCGCACGCACTGCCCCGGTGGCGCCCACGATCCGCAGAGAACCGTCCATCGCCGTCGCCATGTTGTAGGCCCGGACGAGTTCCCCGATACCGGCGGCGTCGATCTGGGACACCCGACCGAGGTCGAGCAGGATGTGGCGGTCTCCGCGACGAAGCAGCGTCCGGACCCTCTCCCGGAGTTCCCGAGCGTCGGGCCACCGAAGGCTGCCCTCGACAGCGAGAACGTAAGGCTTTGACGAACGCAGTCCCCGCACGGTCATCGCCCCTCCTCATGCCGGAGGCCTGCCATCAGGCGCACATCACGAAGCTCTGACGGATCCTGCCTGCGCTCACATCACGATCGTCGCTCGCTCGGCCGGCAGGGAAGCGGGCGCACCAGGGCTGATCAGCCGGGCGTCCGTGACCGGCGGCAGCTGCAGCACTGGTTCGGGACCGCCGGCGCGCCTGTCCCGGATCCGCGCCGCAACCGCCGCGCCGCGCACCGCCCACCATTCGCGCCCCATCTCGTGGGTCCACGGGCTCACTTCGGTGCAGGTGTCGAGCAGATCGACGAGCGCGAGCGCGGAAGCCGGCCGGTCCGGGGGAGCCTTGGCGAGACACGTCATCAGAATCGCCGAGAGAGTCGGCGGGACCGGACGGTCAGTCCGCTCCTGAGGCGGCACGGGCCGCGAGTGCAGATGGTGTCCGCACACCTCCACCGCCGTCCGTCCTTCGAACACCGTCTGCCCGGTGAGCAGGAAATAGCCAACGCACCCCAGCGAGTACAGGTCCGTCCGCGGCCCAACGTCGTCGGGCGAAGAGAGCGTCTCGGGCGCAAAATAATGCGGCGTTCCTTCGACCTGGTTGTCGCCGGTCACGTCGGTGATCGCGTTCAGCTCCTTGACCAGGCCGAAGTCCACGACTTTGGCGACGTCGGTCGCGCCGCCGCGCTCGGCGACCAGGATGACGTTGGCGGGCTTGATGTCGCGGTGGATCAGACCGATGCCGTGTGCCTCCGCGAGCGATGAAGCCACCTGCCTCAGGATATGGACGACCCGCGCCGCGGGCTGGGGGCCATCGATCCGCACGAGATCTTCGAGATTCACGCCCTCGAGATACTCCATCGCGTAGTAGAAGACGCCGTCTGGCGTCCGGCCGTAGTCGAAGATCGCGACGGTATTCGGGTGCGTCAGCCGGCTCGTGAGCTGCACTTCACGCTCGAATCGCTCGAGGCGTACCGCTCCTGCTTTCTCGGCCGGCAGCAGCTTCACGGCGGTGGGCCTTCGCAGCATGGCGTGCGTCGCCCGGTACACGGCACCCATACCGCCCTCGCCGATCTTCTCGAGCAAGGTGTACTGGCCAAGCTGCGAGGCGTCGCGCACCTGCTGCCGCAGGCCAAAGATGACATGCGAGGCGAAGGTCGCAATCACCACGGTCCCGAGGCACCACAGCCCGGTCCAGATGACGTGCATCATGGGCGAAGCCGTCGGATGCGGCAGCCCGGCGTACCAGTGCTGGCTCGTCACGATGGGCGCGCATGCCGCGAGGAAGCTGAGGATCAACGTCCGCCGGGCCGAGCTCGGCACCACGATCGAACGCATGAGCAGACCGAAAGTAAACAACAGCAGGGCGCGAGCGTATGACAGCCCCGGAATTTCCTCAGGAATGTGTGAGAACACCACCATTGAGTGCAGCCACGCGGCGCCGACGGTGGATACGGCGTCGATGAAGCGCAGGACTGGCAGCGAGAGCCGCCCGCGGCGGCATCGGGCCCATTGCAGCAGGTACATGGCAGTGGCGACCGGGACGATCCACGTCCACGGATCGGTCGTTCGCCGCGCCAGATGCTCCGACACGCTCACGCCGCCGAACCTGCCCGCGACCACGTCGGCCACGTTGCCAGTGAGATAGAAGCTGGTGCCGATCAAGGCGTAGACCTTGCCCAGATAGGACAGCCGCTCCTGAAGAAACGCGTCCCCGTCGTCGGTGCCTGCGGGCGTCGATGTCGGCGCCGCCAGGCGTGTTCGATCGGGGTCGACCGTCATCGCCAGGGGAGCGGCATGGCCGCAGAATCCCGGTCCATCGCGTTTGATTGTGATCGCGGTCCGTTTCATCAAAGCCTCCCGCGTCTCATCTGCCCGCGCGCGCTGCTATCGGGCGAGCGTGTGTACATCGGCCTCTGCAGGGAAACTGCCGTGACGGCGCGGGCCGCGTGGGGACAGTCGCGGGGATAGTCAGCGCGCGCTACCAGGAAGATACGGTGCTGAAAAACGAGGCGCCGTGAAGGAGCCGTTCAATTTCCGTTGAAGATTCGCGCCCAGCGCCCGTCGGCCGCGAGCTCAGCCGACCGGCGCGTTCGAGGCCGTCGCGCGCAGCAGGCGGTTGTATTCGTCACGCGCCTCGAGCAGCACGGGCAGGTCACGATCGGCCTCGGCCCACCCGCTGAGGAATCGCCCGTATGCCTTCACGCTCTGATCGACATCCCGCGCCGCGGCGCAGGCGCGTGCAAGGCCGAGTGGCACGACGGCGTGGAACGGGGAGAACGGATCGGGGCCCCGATTATCGAGAATCCGCTGGAATTGTTCCGCCGCCTGGCGCGGCATCCCCAGCATCAGGTAGGCCTGACCGCGCAGATACACAGGGGCGAGCGCTGCGATGAAGCCCAGCTCGTGAGGCGCCACCACCTCCAGGTGCACGAGCGCCCGTCGCGGGTCCCCGCGACCGATCTCGATGCCGGCCCTGACCATCGGAATGAGCACTGCATTGATTAGCGTATGTTCCGGGTTCGCGGCAGCCTGATCATCAGCGATCTGTTCTGCCGGGCCCGCTACACCGGCCAGAGCCAGCGTCAGCGCCGCACGGAGCTGCGAATCGTAGCCCGGGTTGCGGCCGAGCACGCGCCGCGCCTGCTCGACGGCGCGATCCCTATTGCCATAGGCCAGCTCCATCGCGGTCGCCCAGGCCAGGTGATTCGTGCCCACATCCGGGAAATCACGGCGCTCCGCGAGTTTCGCTGCTTCCTCGTAGGCCTGCCGTGCCTCGCGGACTCTTCCGAACCAGCCGAGCGCCTGGGCTCTCGCGCCGATCATCTCGAATTCACGCGGCTTGCCTCGCGCCCACTCGAGATGTTGTGCGGCACTCTTCTCGTCGCCGGCGAGGGTCGCCAGCTGATAGAGCAGCCGACGCGTCGGCAACGTCTCGATTTCGAGCGCGACCGCCCGCTCCGCGGTCCTGCGAGCGTCATCGAACCTTCCCAGGCCCCGGTACGCGTGCGCCAGGTTCGAATAGGGATAGCCATGTGACGGATTGCGCCTGACGGCCTCCAGCCCCTCGTCTATGGCACGCTCGAAGCGGCCGAGAAAATTGTGAATCAGGGCCAGACTGTTCACGGGCTCGAACTCGAGGGGAAACGCCCTCTTCCACGCTTCCAGGGCCGCGGTCGCGCGGTCCTGATCGCCGGTCACCTCGTAGTGGTATTGATAGGTGATCGACAGGCGCTCGCGCTCGCCCGACTGCTCCCCGCAGTCGTACGCCCGCCGGGCATAGATTTTCGCGCGCTCCGTTTCCCCGATGTTGCTGTAGATGCGCGACAGCGCGACGTACGCGGCGGCAAAGCGCGGCTGGAGCGCGATGGCGCGCAGGAAGAACGGAATCGACTCGGCCGGGTGCTGGAGACGCGCCAAAGCCTCAGCCTGCTCGGTCAGAAGCCCGGCATCCGCAGCTCGGGTCGCCATCGACTCGTAGACCGAAGCCGCCCGGTCCATCTCGCCGAGCGCGTAATAGGCGGTTCCCATTTTCTCGAGAACCTGCAAATCGAGCAGGTCACGACGTCGTTGCGGGATTCGCGGCACCAGTTGAGCGGCGTGCTCGAGGATGGCGACCGCCTGTCCATGCGCGTATCGTCGCGACGCATTCTGCGCGGTCCGCAGCAGGTACCGAACCGCGCTCTCGTATTGATGCCCCTCCTCGAAGTGCAGCGCGATCTCGGCCGCCATCTCCGACTGCACCGCGGAACCCAGCGATTCGAAACCCTCCGCCAGCCGGGCATGAAAGGCGATGCGACTGGCAGGATTCAATCGCCGGTAGAGCACGTCACGGTACAGCCAATGCCGGAACTCGTACTCGACGGCGGTGATTCCGGACGCAAAATCGCGCACTCCTGCGGCTTTGAGAAACTGCTGCCGCTGGACCAGGCCCTCACAGAGCTCCTCGATGTGTGCCGGATCGTCTGACAGCATGGTGGCGACGGCCCAGGCCGTGAACCGCTGCCCCACGATGCTGGCGCAGGTGAGCAGGCGTTGTTGCGCTCCGGTTGTGTGCTGAAGCTGCATCTCCAGCATTTGCCTGAGCGTCTCCGGCACGCCCGGGTCGACCTGCTCCAGCGGCGTGGTCACGATCCACCGTCCCTCCGCCTGAGACACGGCGCCCTGGTGGACCAGATGGTCCAGCATCGCGGTCATGAACAGCGGATTCCCGTCGGAATGCTTGTGGATGATCGCAGCCAGGCCTGCAGGCAGATCACCGGGCGTGAACTGCGCAGCGAGGTACTCGGCCACATCCGATTCTTCCAGCCGCTCGAGCGCCACTTCCTGGCTCAAGTGGTGCAACACCAGGTCTTGCCGCAGCACCTTGAGGGGGCTCGCCTCCAGGATCAGATCCGCAGAGCGAAAGGTTCCGAGGAGCAGCAGCTTCGCCGCCTCCCGCCGGCGCGCGATCGCCGAGATGATATCGAGGGTGCTGTTGTCCACCCAGTGCAGATCCTCGAGGATGAGCACGAGGGGAATCGTCTGCGTCAGGACCTCGAGCGCTTCACAGAGCTCGCGCACCATCCGCTCGCGACTCGCGACGAGAATCTCCCGCTGGAGGACGTCGTGCTGCTCCGGTCCGACCAGCGAGGGCAACTGAATCAGCCAGGTCGGTGCATAGGTGGCGAGCGTTTCGACGACCACCCGCCGAAACTGGCCTCGGGCCAGCTGACCGATGGCTTCGAGGAGCGGGTAGTAGGCCTCCTTGCCGCCGAACCCTTCCACGGACTGGCCGCGGACGACCGCGATCCCGGCGATCGCGGTGGTCGCCTGCTGGAACGCATCGACGAGACTGGTCTTGCCGATGCCCGGCTCGCCGACGACAAACACCACCTGGCGCCGGCCATCGAGCGCGCGTGCCAGATAGCGATCCAGGTCGGCGAGCGCGGCCCCGCGCCCGACCAGCCGGCTCGGCACGACTGAAACGTTCTCCGGCATCGGCGGGTCCCGCTCCTCGATCACCGGTGCGATGAACTGGTACCCACGCTTGGGGAAGGTCCGCACGTATTTCGGGGCCTCGGCGCTGTCGCCAAGCGCACGCCGAATCTCCAGGATGTAGCGGCGGAGCACCTCGGGCTGCACGTAGGTATCCGGCCAGATGGCGCCGAGCAGTTGATCGTGGGTGACGAGCCGCCCGGCGTGTTCGACAAGATAGCGCAGCACGGCGAACGGCTTGGGCATGAGCGGCACGCGGGTGTCTCCACGCCACAGGCACTGGTTGGTGACGTCCAGGCGGAACGGGTCGAACGATCTCATGGACCCTCGCGTCGCCGGATCAATCCTCACTCTAACACCTCGTTGATTCACGAGGGCGCGTCGATTTACGAACAGCCCGAGCCGGTGGCGGACGGCTGCTGAGGTCCCGGGACGTACTTCCATACTCTTGACGAGCGCAGCCGCAAAAAGGATTCACACGCAACTCGACTCGGACAGCCAGGCGGAGGAAGCCCAATTGAACCCTCGCACGATGGCCGGATTGGCGGTAGTGATCATCGGCGAACGTCTCCCGCAGGTCGGTGAGCGCGTCTCGCGAACCATCGGGCGCTGTCATTGTCGGGGCGGCGGATCAGTCGATCTTCCGCAGCCGAACAGTCATCGACGGCTGCCACTGCTCGCCGTCGTCGCTTCGCTCGTGATGTGCCGTCAGGGTTCGGTTGTCGTCGCTGAACACACCTCTACAACGCGCGCGGCTCCCCTGCCATGTCCAGACGCCATCGCGGCACGACAACATCTCCCGCTCGATGTTCCCCTGGCTGTCGAAAAAATAGGTCTGAAACTGCTGGGTGGAAGGGTCGTATCCGATGACCTCGAGGCCGCCCACGCCCGTCGATCCGATGCGTCCGTAAGCCGGATGCATGACGAAGCGGCCGCCGGGCGCCCACTGGTAGACGTCGCTCGCAACGATCGACGCGGCTGGAGCGCCAGCTTCTGCGACGGTCTCGCCCTCCGTCAACCAGCGACCGATAAACACACTCAATCGTTCGAGTTCCGGAACCGCCGGGGCACTCATTACACGCTCCTCCTTTCACGGCCGTCTGGCCTATGCCTGGGGACGCATCGGCCGTTCGTGCAGGATCATCCAGTTGATGCCGAACTGGTCGCGCAGCTGGCCAAATCGCGTGGCGAAGAAGGTTTCCTGCATCGGCATGAACACCTCGCCGCCGCCCGCCAGAGCGGAAAAGATGCGTTCGGCTTCGGCATCACTCTCGACACTCAACGACAGGTACGCGCTTCGCATCGGCTCCGCGTTCGGGATGTCCGCGCCCATCAGTTCCGTGCCGCCAATGTCAATCCGCGCGTGCAGAACGGCGTCCTTCCATTCCGGTGCGATCTGACGCTGATCGGGCGCCTCGTCATTCTTCATCACCATGTCGATGGTGCCGCCGAGATGCCTCTCATAGAAGCGGAACGCCTCGGTACATCGACCTGCAAAATTGACGTATGTCTGCATCTTCATATCGGCACCGCCTGAGCTCCATTCTCCACGAGGCGAGAGAGCCGGGTCTTGAATGAAATGGCTGCGAGACGAAACCGCGCTCGAACCTCAGCCGGCGCGGCCTGCGGCTAGAGTCAGCGGTCGAGATCGTCAGAACGTTGCTGATGCGCGACAGGGAGCCTTATCGGTCGGGGATACAGATGTCACGACGATCGGCGGTGTCTCGTCTTCCTGGTTGAGCGCCATGACCACCAGATTCGGATCGCGCGCAGGCGGCGATTATGCAACCACCGGATACGAGGTTGCCGCTGACCAGGGGCTGGGCTGGAACCGGAGGTCGGCGGCTCTGGCGCTGCTGTCGTTCGCTATGCTCACCGTGTCGCTCGATCAGTACATCGTTGTGGTGGCGCTGCCCGAGATCGGCCGCGAGCTGGGGTACTCCGCACAGACGCTGCAATCGGTCATCAGTGCGTATGTGGTGACGTCCAGTGGCTTCCTGCTGCTGGGCGGTCGCGCCGCAGACCTGCTCGGACGACGCCGGATCTTCGTCGCGGGACTCGCTTTCTACGGAGGCGCGTCGCTCGCGGGTGGGTTTGCGACGACGGCGGAGCTCCTGCTCGCCGCCCGGGCCATGCAGGGGCTTGGCGGAGCGCTCATTTTTCCGGCGACGTTGTCGCTGGTCAATACGATGTTCGAGGAAGGCAGTCAGCGCAACCGGGCCCTGGCCGTGTGGGGTGGCGCCGGCGCAGCCGGGCTCGTGATCGGCGTACTGCTCGGCGGTCTCCTGACTCAGGCGTTCGGTTGGGAATCGGTCTTCTTCGTCAACGTGTTGCTGGCGGCGCTGGCGTTGCTCCTGACCTTTCCACTGATCGCTCGCGATCGCCAGGCCGACGACCAACGCACCTTCGACCTGCCTGGCGCGATCAGTGCGACCCTCGGCATGACGTCGCTGGTGTTCGCCTTGGTCCAGGGGCCAACGTTCGGCTGGACGGCGCCAGGCATCATCGCCAGCGCGGTTGTGGGCGTCCTCTTACTGGGAGCGCTCATCATGATCGAGCGGCACAGCAGCGACCCGCTCGTGCCGTCGCGTCTGCTGCGGAACCACCACTTGCGAACCGCCGCCACGATCGCGTTCCTGTTCACGGCGACCTTCGGGTCGATGCTCTACCTGCTCACGATTTACCTTCAGGACGTCCATCGCTACGACCCGCTCGAGGCGGGCGTCGCGTTCCTGCTTCCGACAAGTTTCGTCGTCGCCGGTTCTGCGTTCGGCGGGCAACTGGCGACGAGCTTTGGTCTCAGGCGCACACTCGTCGGGGCGCTCGGCCTCGGCACACTCGGCGCTGTGGCGCTTGGCTTGACGATGTCTGCTTACGGTTCCTATCCCTCCCTCGTTCCCGGGCTGATCGCGCTGAGCATCGCCGACGGCACCGTGTTCACCGTGATGTTCATCGCCGCGGCGACCGGCGTTCCGGACCACGACCAGGGCGTCGCTTCCGGGATTGTCTCGACCGGCAGCGGTGTCGGGGCTGCGATCGGCCTCGCAGTCCTCGTCCTCGTGGCGAACGCAGGTACGCACGATCTCACCGGCGAAGAGCTCCGCGTTGCCACAGCAGCCGGCCTGCGCGCGGCGGTGCTCGTCGCTGCTGTCGGAATCGCTGTCACGCTCCTCGTCGCTTTGAATCTGGGCTCCAACCCGAAACGTTAGCTTGCAGTCAGCTCGAGAAAGGCATTCGGAATGGGCAACGTGCGGGTGATGCGGCTGATGTCAGCGGGCGTGCTCATGCTCACGAGCTCTGGGCCAGTCGCTGAAACCACGACGGATCGCCTCGGCAATCAACTCCAGGTTCCAAAGGAGGTCGAAATTCTCCGACCCGAGAAATCGCCTGGTCAACGCGACTTCCAGAGCGAGCGATTGATCTCCAGCGCGATCCGCCGGGGCGGTAACTCTCCCGCGAATGCCAGCACTTTCGTCAACAGTCCAGGAACCACCGTTCGCGACTGTCGCAGCATGCCGCGGTAGCCGGCGCGCGCGACGGCCTCGGCCGTCATTCTTGGATAGCGCTTGTAGAGCACGGATGGGTCATCAGCTCCAGCGCGATCGTCGAATGCGGTCCGGGTGGGTCCCGGGGAAAGCACGGTGACCGTGACGCCGGTGCCGTCGAGCTCGCGGGAGAGTCCACGTGAGAACGACAGCAGGTACGCTTTGGTCGCGTAGTACACCGCCATGTACGGAGAACCAGGTTGGTAGGCGACCATGGAGGCGACGTTGAGAATCCGGCCCCACCGCCTTTCACACATGCCGATCAGCGCAAATCGGGTCAACGTCGTCAGCGCGGCCACATTCAATTGCACCATCCGATCGATCGCGTCCGGACGCTGCTCGGCCAGGGAGCGTACAGACCGACGCCGGCGTTGTTGATGAGGATATCGATCGCGGTTCCCGCGTTGGTCAGGTCTGCGCACAGCTCCGAGATGCCGGCGGCGGTCGACAGGTCCTTCGCTACCGGCCTGACGTGGGCGCCATACCGATCGTGCAGGCCCGCAGCCACTTGCTCTATACGCTCAGAATCACGACTGACGATCACCAGATTGCAGCGGTCCTGGGCGGCGAGGCGCGCGAGTTCGAGTCCGATGCCGCTCGACGCGCCGGTGATCAGCGCCGTCTTTTGGTCCATGGAAGGCCTCGACTCTCTGGCCGAACGCAGCTGGCGCCGCACACGGGTTATGACCTGCCGCGCGGCTGACGTCTGAAGCGGGCGACGGCGGTCGCCATTGCGAGCAGCACAACGGTAGTGACAGCGGAACTGATTTCGCGCCGCCAGAGATGAAAGACGGTCGCCGACGTCAACACGATCATGAGGCCGCCGGCAGCCCATGCCACCAGCCACGGCTGAATCCCGATCGCGGGAAGCGTGAGGCCGGCGGCCGCCAGGATCTCGGTGATGCCGATGAACAGCTGAAACCACCGCGGCAGAACCGCGTTCATTTGCTGCGCGACCTCGGCCGGCGGAAACAGCATCATCGCCCCGTGCGCGATGAAGACCACGACCAAAAGGAGTTGCAGGGTCCACACGAGCCTGTGTTTCCACACGCCGTGACGCATTGAAGGCATGTAGACGCCATGAGCGTTGGATGTAGCGGCCATGGGCACAGCTCCCTATCTCCGAGCCGCATTCTTCACCACGCGACAGAATCGCGTCTTGAATGAACTGGCTGCAAGATTCGAACGACGTTCAGCGGACAGTCTGACGATCAGCTACCTCGGCGCACTTGCCGGTCGACGTAACATGCTGTGAAGTGGCCGAGTGGAAGGCGCCCATGCCCCGCCTTGGTCATGCTTTCGCCTCTGCCTCGCGCCTTCGGAAGGCGGCTTCACCAACGTCGGACACCTCGACCCATTTCCGATCAGGCGAGGCCTCGGCGTCGTAGTTGTCGTGCCAGTTCCACCACTTGTATGGCGGCGTTTGCGGGTAACCCTCCGGCGAGTCCTCCCATGTTTCCTGCCGCCCGAGCGCCGTCATGTCGAGATAGCTCCAGGTAGTTCCCATCGCCTCGTCGCCACGGCTGTTGATGAAATAGGTGCGGAACACCTGGTCACCGTCACGGATGAACGCGTTATGGCCGTGCCACTCGTCCACGCCGAAGTCTTTGTCGAAGCTGTCCGTGATTGTGTACCACGGCATCTTCCAGCCCATCCGCGCCTTCACACGCGCGATGGCCGCCTGCGGCGCCCGTGAGGCGTACCACTCCTGCGTCGATACGATCGGCGGTGTGTTTGCGGGGAGCTCGCTGTCTCTCTTCCTGTTCCTATCCATGTCTTTCTCCTTCTGCTGCCTGGGTACGCGAGATCGACTTCAGCGCCTGAAGCGTCATGAACAGTGTTAGCGCCGCTGGTCCGGGCGATGGGAGTAACAAATGTGGCGGGACTTCGAAGGACCACTCCACGGTCGTTGCCTCTGACCTGATTCCATCACCGGCCGAGCGCTTCGATGAGCTGATGGGCCGTCGCCGCGCCCGAGAAATTCTGTTGTCCGGTGATCAGATTGCCGTCTCGGATCGCGAACGGCCGCCATAGACCCGCCCGTACGTAATTGGCGCCAAGGCGTTTCATCTCGTCTTCGATCCGCCACGGCATGACGTGGGTTTCGCGCGGCAGCAGATTCATCTGCCAGACCGCGTTGTCGGCGAAGTCCTCTTCGACATTGGCAAATCCGGTCACGGTTTTGCCGCTCGCCAGGTACTCGCCGTTCGACAGACGCGCGTACTTGAGGATCGCGACGCCGTGGCACAGCGCCACCGCGACCTTCCCCCGTTCGTAGAACTCGACGAATTTGCGATGCAGACTCGTAGCGGTCTCGAAGGTGAACATCGGGGCCTGACCGCCTGCGACGAGGATGGCGTCGAAGGCATCCACGTCGATTTCGGCAACCCGCCTCGTATTCTCGACCAGCGCCGCGCAGCGCGTCGTGGCCATGAACCCCAACGTGATCAGATCACTCGACGAGTACCCGCTCCGGTCGCGTGGATCGCTGAGCGCGTCGGCCTGGCACGCGCCGCCGTCCGGGCTGAAGACCTCGACTTCATAGCCCGGCTCGGTCAACAGGTAATAGGAATGCGTCAATTCGCTCCACCAGAAGCCGACCGGCCAGCCCGTGGTCGTTGACGTCGTTGAATTGGCGATGACGATCGCCACTCGTTTCTTCCTGTGCGGATTCACGAGATTGGGATCCTGCAGGCTCATCGAATTTCTCCCTTACGAAATGCGTCGACGCCGACTCACCAGACCGCTATCAGACGCACTGGTCCGCCCGTCGCTCCCTTGACCTTCGTCGCCCCCACGAAAACGGTCGCACCAACGGGCGGCACGTGCTGCAGGTTGGCGACGAGCTCGGCACCCCAGTTGCCGGTGCCGAGCCACGCCTTGTGCGTCGCATACGTGGCGTCGTCGCCGCGATCGAGCGACAAGGTATCGACGCCAATCCCGGCCGCCTGCCGCGACCGTGCGAGGAACGACGCGGCTTCCGGCGAGAATCCTGGAAAGTGCATCACGCCCCCGGCATCCGCATTCACGAACGCCCTCGCGTCGTCGATGCGTGAGTCCCATCCCGAACGCATCATCACGGCGGCGCGCTCGGGGATGCGCCCATGCTGGCGTTCCCAGGCTTCGATGTCAGCGACCGTCACTGATGTATCCGGATGGGAGGCGACCCGGGCGGATATGTCGATCACAGCCAGCGGAACCACCAGGCTGGCGACCGGCAACTGATCCAGCGAAAGCGCTCCTTCGAAGAAATGGATCGGCGCGTCGATCTGCGTTCCCAGGTGCTCGTGGATCTCCCATCGATTGGCCGCGACGCCATTCTTGACAACGGTGGCAATCGGCGTTTTCTTGAAGGGGAACGTGAGGCCGGGTACCGGGATGTAGGGTGTGTACTCGTCCAGGGCGTGGGTCAGATCGACCACGTTCGCGAAGCGGTGAACGGCATGGCGATCCGTTGCCTGCGCCAGCGTCGCCGGATGGGAGAGGATCAGCGCAACGCAGGCCGTCAGCATCACGGCGACGATCTTTCCTGCAGTCATCATCCTGCTCTCCGTGAACGCCTCTCCTTTATGAACGGTTCTCCTGACCAGGCTCACGTCGCAGCGGGAGCAGCGTACGCAGGCGCTGTTCGCGGAGTAGGAGTCCTCCCCAGATCAGTGCAGCGACATAGATTGGGAACAGCGTGTGCGTCAAAAGCGGGCTGCCGACGCGCACGTGGGTGGCAATCGCGCCGCCGAGGTATCCCGTGAGCAGAAGTGCGCCCAGGACGGATGTCTGCGGCGCGAGATACAGCCCGAGGCACACCAACTCGATCAGGCCGATCCAAAGTACCGTGTTGGCCGGGTACCCGAGCTGAGTCGTTCCGTTGACGCCCGATGGGTGCATCAACACCTTGACCATCGTGTCGAATGTCAGGAACAGGCCGACGAGTCCGGTGAGGACATAGCCAGCCACAGGCCTCTTCTTCGCGACGGACAATCGGACGGGAGCGGAGCTCATGCGGTGCGCTTCCTCGTGAAGTGGTTGCGGTTGCTCTAGATGTGGTTCCGTTCGCTGCATGCCTTACTGCGCCATTCCCGTGTCGATCCATCGGCGGAACGTCGCAATCCATTCGGTCGGCCACGCGCCGTCGCAGGGCATGGTGCCCGCCTCCAGACGAGCCAGAACCTGGGGGGCGTGCGTGCTCACATCCCCGTGGGACCACAGGTCGAACGCGAACGTCATAGCTTGACGATCCGTTCGTCGGAACATGGGCTTGACGTGCCGATCGAAACTCACGGCCTCGTCAGGCGCGGGCACGTGGATCGCGGCGTCTTCCTCGCTTGGCGCCGCCAGCGCCGAGATCCTCGCTCCTGGCGTCGCATCGCAGACCCACCACCATCGCGGGACCGGCATGTGCTGCGGCGGCCTCGCGCCGCCCTGGGAGTTCTCCACCGCCAGCCTGGAACCCCACTCGAGATAAGCGACAAGGGCGGCGCGAAATTCAGCGTCGTTGGGAAGACCGGCGTCATTCGCTGATTGAACGAGCAGGCTTACCCACCGCGCCCGATGGGCCTCAGTAATGCCCTTGTTCAGGTGCTGGGAGAGCATTCGAGGATAGCCGCCGTACCGGTCGCTGTAGACCTTGGGCCCGCCAAAGACCTCTCCGAGCCAGCTGGCGACGCGCTCTGCATGATCGGTCGCCATCTCGGCGAAGAGCGGTCCAATGAGCGGATCACCGGGCACGTACTTCGAATAAAAGATCCGTGTCATCGCGGTCAGTGCCGGAAGGCCGCCGGCCCATTCGAACAACGTGGGCGCATGATCGGGGTCGGCCACCGGATCGCGGAACTGGATGTACCAATGCCTGCCGCTGCAGAACGGTTTGTTCTGGGAATGGCCGCACCGGCACAGGCTGTAGTGCTCCGGCGACGCTCCTTCGTTGCGCGGTTCCGGGTTCCCGCCGTCGTCGAACAACGGGATGGACCCGGTCACGCGGTAGGGGCCGTCCTTCGACACCTCGATGCCGGGCGGACGACGGGTATCCGCGTTGTCGCGTGGCTCGCGGCCGTCGATGGCATAGCTCAGCGCGCCGGAAGGGCATGATCGGACCGCGCGGATGATCTCGTCTGCTCGCCCGCCGCTCGGCGTCACGAACGGCTCCTTCCCGACATGGAACACCGATGCGAGGCGGTCGGTGCAGAACCCCGAGTGCGCGCAAATCCCCCGATTGTCCAGGATGGTGACCTGCTGGCCGACATGGACGTCCCGATGATCGGCCACGCGGTTCGGGTCCTTCGCCCCGGAGAAGTTCGTCCGGGCATGAGAACCGTCGCACAGGGGCTTGATCGCGGACGCTCCACAACGGCACAGGGCCATTCGCGGGCGGGTATCGAAGGACTCGCCGAGCCAGTTCGTGAGACGCTCGACGTTGGTCAATAGGTACGGTCCGTTCTTCAGCACCCTGACACTCCCGGGCACCGTGGACTGGAGCGCCCGAAGGCCGCTCAGCAGAGGAGTGACTCTCTCCGGCGCGACCGCCTGCGTCAGGCGGCAGGCGATGTCCTGCAGGGCGGCGGTGGCCTCCATCAGTCCGCCGGACACGTCAGCCTGCGTGCTCAGGGCCGTGGCTTCCTCTGCCAGGCTGCACACGCTGTCAATGAGGTCCGTCCCAGTGACCTCGATGTCGTCATCATCGTGCAACGACTCGTCCGGCACGGATCCACTGAGGACACCGTTCAACGGGCGGATCACGCAGTCCGTGAGTCGCTGCCCGGCGTGGGCGAAGCCTATGCCCCCGGCGTCGGGTACGCTACCAGCCGTCGATTCTGCTGAGAGTCGTCGTCCGAGCTCACGCGCGCGCTGCAAGAGCACGAAAACCTCGGACCTCGAAGATCGGGTTTGTGCGTGGCTCCTCCCGAATGTGCTCTCGTCCATGCGGGTTCTCCCATTCAGTCAGGTGCCGTCCGTCGAAACGAACCGCGAACAGGTCTCTCAATCTATCGAGACATCGTCCACACGCCGTGAAGGTCTTGTGCAAATTCCATTCAATTTCCGTGGCGGGGCGGCCTCGGGGGCCGGTTCGCCGGGAGAGGGTGATTCCTGCCGGACCGCGGCAGTGCTGGCGCACGATGGGGTTGCAGCTGGTATAGTCCGTTCGAATAAAGACAGTCAGTCCTGACTATATCAATATTGACACTATCATGAATGATCTAGTAGTCTTCACGTCGCTGCTGCCGGGCCCGTCGTACGGCTATGCCATCAAGAAGATTGCGGGTCTGGCCTTTGGCTATACCGAGCTGCACAGCAATGTCGTCTATCCCCTGCTGCGGAAGTTCGTCGAGCGTGGCTGGGTGCAGCAGTCGATCAAGCCGGGCGAGCGCGGGCAGCAGCGGAAGCAATACCGGCTCACGGCCGCGGGCCGGTCGGAGCTGATGCGGCGGCTGGCGGAGTTCGACGATGAGGAGGCCGGCGATCGCGAGGCGTTTCTGTTGCGGGTCAGCCTGTTCGGTGTGCTGCCACCCGCGGCGCGGCAGAACGTGTTGGCGAAACGCCGCGCCTACCTGGAGCGCCGCTTGGCGCAGCTGCGATCGCTCGAGCCGCAGGCGCAGGATTCGCCCTTCGCCAGGCTGGTCCTGGGTTTCGGTATGAGCCGGATGGAACACGAACTCGCCTGGCACCAGGAGATCGAGCGCCTATTGCGCGTCAAGGCGAAAACGAAGCCCACCGGCAAGGAGAAATCGCGATGAGACTACCAGTCGTTTCCTCCACGTTCGCGGCGGCCCTGGCAGTGACCTTTGTGGCGTCCGCCCAGGATCGCCCCAATGCGAGCCCGAGCCACGCAGACCACCAGGCGATGCACTCCACGCCGCACGAGATGCACGCCGCCGGACCCACGGTCAGCTTTTCGCAGCTGAAGGCGACCGTCGATCAACTCGACCGCGCGCGCGCGGCAACCGAGAAGTACCGCGATGTCGGCGCGGCCCGAGACGATGGATACGAAGCGATCGGACCCTATGTGATCGGGATGGGTTACCACTACGTGCGGAGCCGCCAGCCGGACCGTGGATTCGACATCGAGCACCCGCCGATTCTGCTGTATCAAAAAGACACAACCGCCGCCGGGGGCTTGCAGCTCGTTGGCGTGAGTTACCTGTTCAACGCCCCGGCCGGCCCGGATGGTCAACCCGTCGGTTCTCCATTTCCGCCGGCGCTGGCGAAGTGGCACAAGCATGGCAACTTGTGCGTGATGCCGGATCGCAGCGTCGAAACTCGGCTCGATGACCAGGAATGCGCCCGGCGCGGCGGCAGATTCTCAGCCGAGACGCAATGGATGGTTCATGCCTGGATCTGGAAGGACAGTCCAGCCGGCGTGTTCAGCCCGCTCAACCCGTCGGTGTGGTAGCGCTCAGCGCTCGTCCCGCTCGAGTCCGACGGCAATTTTTGCCAAGGTGTGCAGCGGGCGGGGGATGTCACTGAGCGACAGCCGCCTGCGGCTCGTGGAGCAGGTCCCGCAGTTTCAGCATGAGGCTGATCCAGTAAACATTCGCGCCAATCGCGGCGAGAGCGACGACTCCCGGAAGGGCGAAGACCAACGCGAGGGCAAGGACCGCCCTCCGAACGCGGATAGATCGCCAGCCCAATGGCGGCCCGGAACAGGCGCCGAAGGCGCCATCCGGGAGCCGCTCATGCGCTCCTGGCCCTCCGCCCAAAGAGCGCCGCGGCCGCTTCCAGATCCGCCCTGGTGTCGATGTCGTGCCACACGACGTCCCCGACATCGACGCCGCGCATCAGACCGCGCGCGGCAAGCCGTCGAATTCCGCCGCTCAGCGTCGTATCGCCCGCCTCCCGCGACTCGACGAGCGCGTCGAAGAGCGGCGGAGCGCAGACAAACACCCCGGTATCGAGCGCATCGTAGACCTCGAGGTCCTTGCCAATGGCAACAATCCGGGAGCCGCTCAGGCGCACCCTTGTGGCTTCCTCCGCCACAGCGGGCGGGGCAGGGCGTGAGTCGATGGCCAGCGCGGATTCGCCAGCTTCGATCGGCTCCCGGAGCAGCCGCGTCAGCATCGGCGCGTGGAAGAGATGATCTCCCATGAGAAGCGCGAAATGCGCAACGCGCAGACGTTCGCGCGCCGTCAGCACCGATACGCCGTTTTCGAGACGCCATTCGGTGTTGTAGCTGAAATGCACCTCCAGCCCGTCAGGCACATGGCGTCCGATCACGCGACGGAGTCTGTCGGCCTCATAACCCAGCACCAGCTCCGCGCGAGTGATGCCAGCGTCGCGCGCAGTCCGCAAAGTTCGCAGGATCAGCGGCTGACCGAGAATCGGTTCGAGGAGTTTGGACTGACGCCGGCCGGTGCGGAAGCGGTCGCCATTGCCGGCGGCAAGCACAAGCGCAGTGCGGACGGGCACGTCAGGAACGCCCGAAACCGGTCGCATCTTCGAGACTCCGCTCTTCAGAGAGATCGTCATCGCCATATTCGAGGCGGAGCCGATGCCAAGGTTGTTGGACGCGTGCCCCTGGACGTCGCGCTATCAGGCATTTTGACGGTGCAGCGCGGCCGATCGGTTCCCGCGCTCCAGCCGGCTGACTGCTCGTTTCTGTGCAGGCCGGGAATTTCGTGGATGGTCAGCGTGGCCCGCGCCTTGACAGTGTCTACGCCCGAGACCGGGCACCGGTTCTTCGCGGCACGGTCACGGGCGCGGTGCGAATCTCAACGGGCCCGGGCGTGGTCGAGGTCATCCCCGGGCGGCCCAGATGGCGGCGTTGGAGGCCCGACGTGAAGCAAGTGTTCAGGATCACGGGATCTCGGCGTCTGCTTTCGGTCGTTGCGTTGCTGGTACCCGTCCTGGTACCCATAACGGTCGAGCTCAGTGGGGCTGACGATCGCCCGTTCGTGCTCCCGGTCGCCACCGAGCACCGCTACCGCATGCTCGCGAAAGTTCGGCCGCTGCTCGTGTGGATCAGTCGAGACAACGTCGGCGACGCGCGCATCACACGGCGGAGCGACGGTGCTGGCTCTATGAGTTTCGAATTGCTGGTCAGATCCGATCCTGCACGCGCGCCGCGGCACATCAACCGGTGGGGATACTTGGCCGAACAGGTTGCCGGCGGCCAGGCCACCGTACTCGGCGTCATGAAGCAATCGAACGAGCAATCGATCCAAGAAGCGGAAGGACGTCTCACCGCCGAATCAGGCAGCGGCACTTATAGGGAGACAACGATGCCAGACACCAGCAATGAGAACCAGATACGCACGTTGATGGAGGACTGGGCAGCGGCGGTGCGCTCGAAAGACATGACGGGTGCCCTTGCACAACACGCCGATGACATCGTGATGTTCGACGTCCCACTGCCGTTGCAATCGCGCGGGCTGGACGAGTACGAAAAGACCTGGGAGTTGTTTTTCGCCAACAACCGCGGAGGTCCGGGATCGTTCGAGCTCACCGACCTGCGCATCACGGCCGGCGACACCGTCGCCTACTGCCACGCCTTGCTGAAGATCTTCGACTCCAGGGCTCGGCTCACGATGGGTCTGCGCAAGGAGCGCGGGCAGTGGCTGATCGCGCACGAGCATCACTCCTACCCATTGACGTGATGATCGGGGCACGAGCTCTCGGCGAACCGGGTGGGCACGCCATGGGTGAGGTTGGCAGAATTCCGCGGATCTTTGTCATGTTCAGGCGGCGCCGAGCCTCGTACTCTCCGACGATATGCAGACACCCCGTCCCTGCTGCGCGGTGCTGGAGCTGCGGCAATACACGCTGAAGCCAGGACAGCGCGACGCGCTGATCGCTCAGTTCGACCGCTATTTCGTCGAGTCGCAGGAAGCGCTCGGCATGACGATCGTCGGTCAGTTCCGCGACCGGCGCCGCGCCGATCGGTTCCTCTGGATTCGCGGCTTTTCCGACATGCCGCGTCGCCACTCGGCCCTGGAACAGTTCTACGGAGGGGCTGTCTGGGCCGAGCACAAGGCAGCAGCAAACGCGACGATGGTCGCGGTAGATGATGTGTATCTGCTGAAGCCCGCACGACCGGACACCGCTTTCCGTATCGACGTGAAGGGGCGACCCGCGGTCGGCGAAGAACGAAAGCCTGTCGCCGTGCTCGCCGGGATTCATCATTTGCGCGAGTCTCCAGACGCTGCGGTGGTGTCCCGGTTCGAAGAGCGGGTCGCGCCAGCGCTGCGGCGCGATGGCGTCAGCGTGGAATCCGTCTTCGTGACGGAGAGTGCGCCGAACACGTTCACGCGATTGCCGGTCCGCGAAGGTGAGCACGTGCTGGTGTGGTTCGGCACCGTGCAGCAGGGCACCGACCGGTCGGTGCAGCGGCTGCTCGCGGCAAGCGCCCCGTTGGACGCGCTGTCGAAGGGACCGCCGGAAATTCTCGAATTGGACGCGACGCCGCGTTCGGCGTTGGGTCATCACCGCGCGAGGCCATGAGCGCGTGGAGATCGCGCGCGCATGAGGTCGTGAACGTGGTCCTTTGCAATTGGAGTTATCTGGACCTTGTGAGGGTACCGCCATCTCGATACTCTCGGCTCGCACGGGGGGGACAAAGTCCCCCCGGACCAGGAGGTTGACCGTGGCACACGGCGTGACAGAAACGCGTGACTGGCAGCGCAACCGCGCGATGTGGGTTCGCGTCCTCGAAAAGCAAACCGGTGAAGGCGTGGACGCCTGGAAGCGGCGAATCGGCAGCAAGCGCCTGCATGACGAGCGCACCCTCCGCGCATGGCTCGCGAGTCAAGGCGTGACTGGATACGCGCAGTCGCTCCTCGTCATGGAGCGATTCGGCTATCCGGACTTTGTTCTGGCCAGCGCCGATCAATTGATCGATCAGCAGTATGCGGATCGTCCGCAGCTCCGGCCCATCTATGACGCGATCGTCGCTGCAGCCGCGCAAACCGGCGACGTCGTCATCCAGGCGCGGAAGACTTTCGTATCGCTCGTCACGCCGCGCCGGACATTCGCGCGCGTGCAGCCGACCACGAAGATGCGCGTCGACCTGGGGCTTCGACTTGAAAGGCAGCGGCCCGGTGGACGGCTGCAGCCGTCCACCCTCCATGAAACGATGCGCCTCCAGGTTGGTGTGACAGCGCCGAATCAGGTGGATTCGGAGGTCAAGAAATGGCTGCGGCAGGCGTACCTCGAGAACTCCTGATCGTTGTCACTGTCGCTTCTTGATGTGCCTGGCAGTGACGATCGTACTACCGCGATCGCGTCGACGTTCGGGCCTCGAGCGTACGATTGACAGTGGGTTGGCTGAATGACAAACATTCCCTGGGATTCTGCCAAGGAGAGCCGATATGGCATCCACCGACCCTGTTCCCGTGGCGATCGTGGCGTATGAGGGCGTCTCGCTCCTGGATCTGTCAGGACCCCTCGAATCACTGCGGGTCGCGTCCACGCATCCGAACCATGTTGGGGCGTCTCGCCTTTACGAGACCGCGGTGCTCTCGGTGGATGGTGGTCTGGTCATGACCGCGGACGGTGTGGGGATCGTGACCGAGCCGGTCAGCGCACGCGACGGACACCCGATCGACACGTTGATCGTCCCCGGCGCATGCAATGTCGATGATGTCCGTCGCGATCGTGAACTCATCGACTGGGTCCGTCGGAGGGCGCCCGAATGCCGGCGCGTCTGCTCGGTCTGTGTGGGGGCGTTCCTGCTGGCGGAAGCCGGGCTGCTCAGCGGCCGGCGGGTGGTGACGCACTGGATGCACTGCGGTCTGCTGTCGTCGGATTATCCCGACCTCATTGTGGAGCCTGACGCGATCTACATTCGCGACGGGGCCACCTGGACCTCGGCGGGGGTGACGACCGGCATCGACCTGGCGCTCGCGCTGATCGAGCAGGACTGCGGACGGACGGTGGCCATGCACGTGGCGCGAGTCCTTGTCGTGTATCTGCGCCGCATGGGTGGGCAGTCGCAATACAGCGCCCTGCTGGCGTCCCAGGTCGAGTCAGTGAGCGATTCGTTCGCTGACCTGGAACGCTGGATCGCCGAGCACCTGGCCGAGGACCTTCGAATCGAGCGTCTCGCGGAGCGTGCCGGCATGAGCCCCCGCAATTTCGCCCGCCGCTACGCTGAGGTCCGCAAGCGGACCCCTGCGCGAACGGTGGAGAGCCTCCGGGTCGACGCCGCCCGGCGCGCGCTCGAAGAGACCGACGACCGAATCGATGCGATCGCTCGACGATGCGGATTCAGCAACGAAGAGCAACTGCGCGGTGCGTTCGCGAGACACGTCGGGATCCCGCCGCGTGCGTACCGGGATCGCTTCAAGGCGGCCTGACTCAAAACCCCACCGCTTGCTGACCTGACCTGATTCCCTTCAGAAGAAAGGGTGTGATTGACGAATGTCAGTTTTCAGCAATCGTTCCATCGATCCCCGCAGGAACGCGCCCGCTGTGCCGGTGCGAGACACAGACGTTATCCGGCCCAGCTGTAACTTCCACCGTCCACTCGTACAACCGCACCGTTGACGAACGCGGCGTCGGGGCTGGCGAGAAAGACGGCGACGCGCGCGACGTCGTCAGTCGTTCCAATGTGGCCACCAGGAATGGGAAGGTAGCGTAAAACCACTTTTCCACTTCCGGCGTGCGAATGAGACCCGCGGCGATCGCATTGACCGTTACTCCCGTGCCGGCGAGTGCCTGGCACAGGCTGGCCGTGATGTTGTGAAGCGCCGCCTTGGTCGCGGTGTAGCCGGGCATGTGAGCGAATGGACGCAGTCCCACACCGCTGGAGATCTGGACGCGTCCCCAGCCTGCTCGCGTCATTTCGGGGACGAGCTCCTGAATCAGACGAACACCCGCGACGACATTCAGCTCGTAGTGCCGCGTCCATTCCGCCGCGAGGCCTTCGAACCAGGTGTGCTGCGGATAGACCCCGGCGTTGTTGACGAGGATGTCGATGGCGCCGAGCGCGGCCCGCGCCTGCGATGCGAGTCGTGCCACGTCGGACTGCACCATGAGATCGGCGCCGACGAATATCACACGACTGCCGGCGGCGGTGAGTTCGGCGGCCAGCTGCTGTCCCCGTTGCTCGTCGCGCCCGTGAAGCGCGACGGCCGCACCTTCTGATGCCAGCTGCCGCGCGATCGCGGCGCCGATGCCGGCCGTACTCCCGGTCACGAGGCCCGCTTGCCCGACAAGTGGAGATCCACGAGCGTGCGCTACCGAACCACGCTGATGTTGAACGTCAGAGTACCCAACTGTTTCCACAATGACATCCACAGCGTGACGTAACCCTCCGTCGCCCGCGCCGTGGAGATCTCGCCAAGATCGATGGTGTCTTTCCAGCCGAATGATTCCAGCAGGGCGCGGACCGTCTGCTTTGCGCCAGGGTCATTGCCGCTCAGAAACACGGTATGCGATCCTGGCAGCCCGTCCGGATCGACCATCAGGTCGCAGTTCATCGTGTTGAGTGTCTTGACGATCCGCGCGTGGGGAAACGCCTTCTGAATCTGTTCACCCAGCGATTCGCGTCCCGGACCCTCGGGGGTCAACACATTGGCCACGTCGATGACGACTTTGCCGTCCAGGTTCGCTGCGCCAGCGGCTCGCAACGCCGCCAGCGAGCCTGTGCCTTGCGTGCAGTTGAAGACGAGCTCCGCGAAAGCCGCCGCATCAGCGAACGTTCCGACGCGGCGGCCCGGCCCAGCCGTGATGGCCCATGCCTGTGTGTTGGGATTGTCTGCGGTGCGCGACCCCATCATCACCTCGTGACCGAGCGCGACCAGCTTCGAAGCGATCGCCTTGCCGACCATGCCAGTCCCCAGCACACCGATCTTCATGTCTCCCCTCCTGGGGTCGGTTCTGGTGCTCACGAGGCGAGCCTACGATGGATGGCTGCGCACCAGAAATGACAAAGATCCCCGGAATTCAGCCAACGCACGAAGACGTGATGGGGTTTCGGCTGATCAAGCCGCCTCACCGCGTTTACACCGGACTGAGCGCGAGCCTCGCGCGCATCGGCTCCACGCTCAAGCGCAGCAGGAACAGCAGATCGTCGGTAGGCAGAAACTCCTTCATCGCGGCAGTCACCGCATCCGCAAGCGCATCGCCCTGCAGACCATCGTGCTCAACAGCGGACCGGAGCACGTCCACGAAACGCTGGATGTAGGTGGTCTGCCACTGGAGAAGCTCGAGCCCGGCGACCGGCCGGCCATGTCCCATGCAGAGCGTGGTGTCGGCGGGAAGCTCACGCCTTGCTCGTTCGAGATTAGCCAACCAGTGCTCGCAAAAGCCGTCGGCCAGGAAGGCGTGCATGTGGCTGTACACCAGATCGCCGACAAATGCCCGCGGCGCCCCCCGGATTCGAACTCGCCACATGCTGTCGTGTGGCGATTCGCCCGGTCCGAGATCCGTCACCGTGAAGACCGCATCAGCGATGACGACACGCTCGCCGCCCTGGACGATCTGGTTCGGGAACGTGCGAGCGTCCGCCCACTCATCACCGAACATCGGTCGAAGAATCTGCTCCTTGGCCGCATCGTCGCGGCGAATGACGTCATTCACCCCTGCGACGGCATAGATCGGGACATTCGTGCCGTCGAGCAAAGACGTCGTCCCGCCGTAGTGGTCCGGGTGACAGTGGGTGATGATCACGGCTGCGAGCGGCTTGTTCAGGATGTCGACACGGCGCCGGAGCGCCCGTCCGTCCGAAACACCGAGCGTCGCGTCGACGACAATGACAGCGGTCCTCGTCTCGACGAGATAGGCGTTGACTGGAAAGAGGCTGGCGTCGAACCGATGAACGGCGACTTCAGTTTTTGCGCTCATAAGGCGAGCGTACGAGTGACGCCGCCGACAGAAAATGACAAAGATCCCCGGATTTCTGCCAACCGTCAGGCCGCGCCGTCGATTGCGCGGGCCACACGGTCAGGGCGCTCGTCGGACTCGAGCGAGAACCCCAGACTCACCCTAGTCAGCAGGGCCAGGTCCGATGGTGTGGCGCCGAGCATCCGACGAAACGTGCGTGTCATGTGAGCGGCGTCCGAGAACCCGGCCCGGTGAGCTGCGCTCGTGATGCTGGCGCCGTCCTTCAGGTCACACGCCGCCCTCTGGAGCCGGAGCCAGAGGATGTAAGGGCGCACAGGAACGCCGACCGACTCGGTAAATGCATGCATGAAGCGCGACGGCGACAGGCCCGCGACGTCGGCGAGCCTCTTCAAGGAGAGATCGTCGAAGACCGCCCGTGGTTCCGCAAGGTGGCGCAGCACGCGCTTGACGCCCGGATGGAGCCCTTCGCGCGCCTTCCAGGGGGGCAGGCATTTGATCAGCCAGCGCTCGACGTGGGCTTCATCGGGTGCGGCCCCCAGCACGGTGCGCCAGCGCGCAACCCGCGAGGCCGGTACGCAGCCAACATCGCCATCGATGAGCTCGGAGAGCGCTGCGCCGATGTCGCTCTCGGCGCTGAAGAACCCGATGAGCAAGGTGCTACCGCGCGCGTCGATCTCATGAGTCGCGTCGGGCCGCACCCAGACCGCGCCAGCCTTTCTCCACTCCATCTCATGGCCGCTCCGTACCAGGAGCGACCCCTGCAAGGTCATGAGCAGCTGGACGCAGTGATGGCGATGCGCGGCGGTCTTGAAGCCCGGGCCCCAGACAATCATCGCTGAGGGCCATGGTGTCATTCGCCGGCGCGCAGGCAGCGCCATGCGCGGATTCTGGCATCACACGGTGCCACCCGCAAGTCGGCCAGGTCGTCCGGTCAGCCAGTTCGTTCAAGACAAGGGCCGGCGTCGCTGAATACGATGCAGTGGCTCCGGAAGGAGCCGATCTGATTCACGCAAATTCAACGGTTCTTTCACGCCCTCTGCCCGGGTGTCCTCGTAATCTGACCTGCCGTGAATCGCCGGTCTCCCCGTCGATCACCCGGGCGCGCGAATGGAGTAGCCGCGGCGAGTCGGGAAGCGGAGGAACGATGCCTCTTCTGGCTGGGCGCGATGATGTCAATCAGTGCGACGACGGGAGATGGGCAAATCGGAAGCGCCCGCCCTCTCTCGTTCGCCGCACTTTGTTCACGGTCGGCGTGGCCAGCCTGTGCGCTCCGGTCGCGTTGCGCAGTCAGACACTCACGCTGGCTGACGCCGTGCGCTCCGCTGAAAGCCACGATCGATCGATCCGTGTCGTCGAGCTCGAACGCGAGAAGGCACTGCGCGCAGTCGACGTCGCACGGACGCATCGATATCCGATCTTCTCAGTCACGGCGCTGGGCTCGCAGCCGCTCACCCAGCTGGGCATCACTCTCGAACGCGGCAGTCTTGGCGTCTATCCGCATGACGGCCCCATCCCTGGCGAGACCACCACGCTGCAGAGCCCGCTCCGCTTCGGTTTCATTGGCTATGCGAGTGTGTCGCAGCCGCTGACGCAGCAGTACAAGATCGCCGTCGGAATCGAGCTCGCCCAGGTTGGCGTCGACGCAAGTACCGAACGTATTCGCGCGAGACGCCAAGGCGTCGTCAACGAAGTGCGACGTCTGTACTACGGCATCGCACAGGCCGAGAGTGGCCGAACCACGCTCAAGGCAACCGTCGAGTTCCTGAGGCAGCTCGATCGCGAAACCGGCCAGCAAGTGCTTCAACGGGTTGCGTTACAGGCCGACCTCCTGAACGTGAAGGCGCAACTCGTCCAGGCCGAATATGAGCTGCTCAAAATGGACGATCCGATTCACACCCAGAAGGAGCAGCTCAATCGTCTGATGGGGCGGCCGATTGACGCACCGTTGGAAATCGATATCTCGAGCGTCGTCGAGACACAGACTGTGTCTTTGGCTGATGCCTACGCCGAGGCCCTCGCGTCCCGCCCGGAGATCCGCCTGGCGAAAGTGCAGCAGCGCAAGGCACACCTCGAACGCCGGCTCGCGAGTGCCGAACGAATCCCGGATGTCAGTTTCTCGTTGTTCGCCTTACGGACCGTCAATTTCAGCAGCGTGTTTCCCAGCAGCGTGAGCAGCGTCGGCCTGCAGGCCACCTGGGACGTGTTCGATTGGGGGAGAAAGCGGAAAGAGGTCCAGACGAAGCAGGACGCCGAAGCGCAGGCGGCCCTGGAGCTCCAGGACACGGAATCGCGCGTGATGGTCGACGTCGCACATCAGTATCGGCGCATGCTCGAGGCGCGCAAGGCGGTTGAGCTCGCGCAGGCGTTGCAATCCTCCAATGCCGAGACCCTTCGTGTCACACGCAATCGATACGTGCAGCGGGAGGCCGTCCTCAGCGAGGTTGCCAGGCTGCAATCGAGCCTTGCCGAAGCGAACCACCGCTATACCCAGGCATTGATGGATCTGGCGACGGCGCAGGCCGATTTCGAGAAGGCCATGGGCAGGGACCGATGAAAGGCCGAGACGAACAGACCGTCGTGGCCGTTGTCGCCATCGCAGCGGTGGCGACTTGCGGTTGCGTCGGTCGTGCGGGTTCGGAGATCGATGCCCGCCCTCCGCAGGCAGTCCGGCTCGTGACCGTCGAGGCCTCGGATGGTGCGGAAGCAACCACATACTCCGCTGTCATCGCACCGAATGCCCAGGTCGCTCTCGCGTTCCGGCTGTCGGGATACGTCGTCGACGTGCGCCGGACAAGGGGCGCCGACGGGCGGACCCGCGCCGTGGAGCCGGGCGAGCCGGTGACCACAGGACTTGTGCTCGCTCGCGTCCGGACGATTGACTATCAAACGCTCGTCGACAAGGCGCAGAGCTCACGCGACGAATCGAGTGCCGGGGTCAGTGCGGCGGAAGCCGCGCTCGCAGAAGCGCACGCGGGCTTCGCCCAAGCGGAATCCGATTTCGGCCGCATCGCCGCGCTCTGGGAACAGGAGAGCGTCACCAGGCCCACCTACGACGCCAGCAAAGCCAGGTCGGACGTTACCCGGGCGAAGGTGGACGCAGCCACCGCTGCGCTCGCCGCTGCGAAACAGCGCTCCTCCGCCGCCGACGCGCAGCTGCGGGAGGCGAGAATCGCGCTGGACGATACCGAATTACGCGCGCCGTTCGACGCGATTCTTCTCGAACGCCATGTCGATGTCGGAGCGCTCGTCTCGCCAGGCACGCCGGCATTCACCGTCGCCGACCTGCACCTCGTCAAAGCACGATTCAGCGTGCCGGACACGGCGCTTCAGATGTTTCCGGCTGGAAAGCCGCTGCCAATGACGGTTGACGCCTTCCCGAACGAGCGGTTTCAGGGGCAGGTGTTGTCGGTCGCCCCAGCCGCCGACCTCAAAACGCGTTCGTTCGAGATTGTTGTCGCAATGGACAATCCAACACTGAAGCTGCGATCGGGAATGATCGCCTCGATTCGTGTCGCAGACGCCGCCGATCGTCGTCAGGTGCGCATCCCGATTGACGCGCTCGTTCACGATCCAGGCCGCGATCAATACGTCGTGTACGCGTTAGAACCGAAGGACGGAGGCATCACGGCGGTCAAGGCTCTCCAGGTACGTCCTGGACCGCTCGTCGGCAATCAAGTCTCGATCCTCGCCGGCCTCAGCGTTGGCCAGCGGATCGTGGCCTCGGGAGCGAACCAGCTTCGCCCCGGCGATCTCGTCAAGGAAATCCAGTGAGCGTCTCTCGCTTCTTTGTCGAGAACCGACACGTGTCCTGGGTTCTGCTTGTCGGAGTGCTGGCCTGGGGGACCTGGGCATATGAGGCGATGCCCAAACGCAAGGATCCTGACATACCGGTGCGACAGGTCGCGGTGGTCACGCCATGGCCAGGCCAGAGTGCGGAGCGGGTCGAGCAGCTGGTCACCCGCAAGATCGAGGAGCGTGTCGCTCAGAACGTTCGCGTATCCGAGATCACGTCGACGACACGGCCGGGACTTTCGGTCGTGTACGCGGAAGTGGACGAAAATGCCCGAATCGATCCCGGCAAGGAATTCGACGACATCAAGGTCAAGCTCGACGCCCTGATCGATTTGCCCGAAGGCGCCGGGCCGATTCGGTACATCAAGGAATTCGGGGAGACGTCCGCGCTGATGCTGACGGTGGCCAGTCCGCCCGCGAGCGGTCCGCGGCTTCGATTGCTGGCGACGCAGATTGCTGCCGCCGCCGTGCCGGTGCCCTCGACGCTGGATGTCGTGCTGTGCAGCTCCGGTTCGTTCGATCCGTTTTTCGTGCGCGAGGCGGCAGCGCTGCTGGGCGATGCCCTGGTTCGGCGGGGCGTGGGAACGGAGGTGCGGACGATTGACGGTGAAAGTTTTGTCGTCATCAGGCTCTCGACCCGCTCGGACGTCCGCGGGCTGGCTCGCCCGGTCCGCCGGGTGTGGGAGGAGCTGCCCCAGCGAGCCGACATCCATCCAGACGTCTGGGATCCCATCGTCATCGTCCCGGGCGACCCGCTCGTCGATGTCCTGGGGCGCGAAGCGGGTCCGAAGTACTCATACCGCGAGCTCGATGACTTTACCGACCGCATCGAAAAGGCGATCAAGATTGCGCCTGAAGCCTCACGCGTCACCAGGGTCGGGGTGATCGAGGAACAAATCGAGGCCCGCTATTCGCAGAACCGCCTGGCAGCCTTCGGGATCATTCCAGCGGCAATCAGAGGAGTCCTGCAAAGTCGCAACACCACGTTGCCGGCCGGGACCGTGAACGCCGAAGGGCGCGAACTGGCGCTCGAGCAGACGGGCGAATTCCGGACGCTCGGCGACATCGACAAGGTGGTCTTCACCCAGGCGGCAAACGGCACCCCCGTCTACCTTCGTGACATCGGCAGCGCACATCGCGGCTACCAGCATCCGGCACAGCTGCTCTCTTACTACACCTGGCGGGATGACGGCGGGCGCTGGTTCAGAGGTCGCGCGATCGCCCTGTCGACGGAAATGAAGAAAGGTGAGCAGATCGATCGCTTCGGGAAGGCAGTCCGCTCCCGGGTGGAGGAGGTCCGCCGATCGCTGCCAGCCGATCTCGTCATCGGCACGACTTCCGACCAGCAGCGGCAGGTGCGGGAGAAGCTGGACCTGTTCAACCGGAGCCTGTGGGAAGCCGTCGTGCTCGTGGTGCTCGTGTCGCTCGTGGGATTCTGGGAATGGCGTTCTGCCGTGCTGATGGCGTTATCGATTCCCATCACGCTGGCGATGACGTTCGGGCTGATGCAGCTCATCGGCCTCGACATTCAACAGATGTCGATTGCCTCGCTCATCATCGCGCTCGGTCTCCTTGTCGACGACCCCGTCGTCGCCGGCGATGCGATCAAGCGCGAACTTGCGCAGGGTCAACCTCGATTGACTGCGGCATGGCTCGGACCCGAGAGGCTCTCGAAAGCCATCCTGTACGCCACGATTACCAACATCGCCGCGTACCTGCCGTTCCTTCTGCTGACGGGCGATGTCGGGAGGTATATCTACAGCCTGCCGATGACGATTGCCTGTTCCCTCGTGGCCTCCCGTGTGATGTCGATGTCGTTCCTCCCGTTCCTGGCGTACTACATCCTGAAGGCAGAGAGAGAGCCTGCCGTTGATCGACCCCGTGAGAGCCGGTTCGGCAAGGTTTACCAACGCGCAGTCACCTTCGCCATCGACAACCGTTGGAAGGTTCTTGCCGCCTCGTCCGTGATCCTGGCAGCGGGAGCGTTTTTCGTCAGCCATCTTCAGCGGCAATTCTTTCCTCGAGACGACTTCTACATTGCCTATGTGGACATTCGTCTGCCGGAGGACGCTCCGATCGCGCAGACCGAACGTGTCGCGCACGAAGCGGACCAGGTCATCCGCGACGTCACGAGCGACCACGACCGAACCCAGGGATCTGAGCCATCGCTTGCCTCCATTACATCGTTCATCGGAGCCGGTGGACCCCGGTTCTGGTTTTCAGTCCGTCCCGAGCCACCCGCCGCGAATTACGCGCAGTTGCTGCTGCAGTTCAGTCGAAGCGAAGACACCAATCGGCTTGTCGGCCCGCTTCAGGACGCCCTCTCGTCGCGTGTCGCGGGAGCGAGAATCGACGTGCGCACGGTCGAAACCGGCCCGCCGACGATCATTCCGGTGTCGATGCGAATCCTGGGGGACGATGCCCGCGTCCTCCGTCAAGAGGCGGGGAAGCTGCAGAACATCCTGAAGACGTCACGTTGGGCCATCAACGTGCGGGACGACTGGGGCAACGATGCGATCCGAACCCGGCTCGAAATCGATCAGGACCGGGCCGGGCTCGCAGGCGTGTCGAGTCGCGACATCGCCGTGTCGGTTTACTCGGGAGTCGTCGGTGCCCCGATCGGGTACCTGCGAGAGGGGCGCAAGAACATCCCGATCGTTCAGTTGATGGAGTACGGCCAGCGACAAACGGTCACCGACCTCAGCCAGCTGTATGTGTATTCGAGCCAGGCTCCGGTCAGGTTTACGCTCGGGCAGATCTCACGACTGGCCTACAGCCCTGAAATGGCGGTCATCCATCGGGTCAACCAGTATCGAGCGATCAACGTCTCAGCTCTGCCCGTTCCTGGGCGCCTGGCCGGTGAGGTCACGGGGCCGTTGATGGCCCCGATACGCGATTTCGAACGCCAGTTGCCGGCTGGCTATCGCTTCGAAATCGTCGGCGAGTTGCAAGAACAACTCAAAGGTCAGAAGCAATCCCTGACAGTGATGATCGCATCAGTGATCGCGATCTACCTGGCTCTCGTGTTTCAATTCAGAAATGCGGTCAAGCCGTTGATCGTGTTCGCGGGTATTCCCTTCGGGGCCGTCGGCGCGTTTGCGAGTCTCTGGCTGACGGGGAAGCCGATGGGGTTTCTCGCGATCCTTGGCATCACGAGCCTCATCGGCGTCATCGTGAGCCACGTGATCGTGCTGTTCGACTTCATCGAGGGGCAGCATGAGCTCGGCGCGCCGCTGCAGGACGCGTTGATCGATGCAGGTATCCGACGCATCCGGCCGGTGCTCATCACGGTGGGCGCCACCGTGCTGGCGCTGGTGCCCCTGGCACTTCACGGTGGTCCATTGTGGGAAGCGCTGTGCTATGCCCAGATCGGAGGGCTGACACTGGCGACCGGGGTGACCCTGTTTCTCGTGCCGGTCTTTTATGCGGTCTTCGTCCTCGACTTGAAGATCGTCGACTGGACCGCTTGAGCTCGTTGTGTAGACCGATATTCACGTCTGTTCCCGGACGCCTCCAAAGGCCCACCAGGTCGGCTTCGTGGGTTTCGGCCGTCGTCGATCGCGCCCTGCTCTCGTTGCCGGCGGAGACTACGGCGCACTATGGCGCACCCAGCGACACTCGCCGCTGAGACACGGCGGTCGCGAGGCGCCCTCCCACGCCAATCGCGATCCCCCCCGCGATCAGATGGGCGAGCTCGACGATCCAATGGAGCGGGCCGGGCAGGATCTGGCTCTGCATGATGCCAAAGGCCCAGATGAGGATTCCCCAGCCGGCCGCAAATGTCGCGAGTCCACCCCGGCCCGTCTTCATCCACGCGATCCACGACGCTGCCAACAGCGAGAGCACAAGACCCATTCCGAACGCCATGTGCAGCAGAATCAAGGATCGAGCGTAGCCCAGCCAGAATGCGAGACCGAGTACCAGGGCGGAGGCTCCAAACATCCGTATCAGCAGGGTCAGCACGTGAGCAGCCGCGTTCATTGAACCTGTCTCCTTCCGAACGGCCCTGGGGCCCGCCGCCGTTCAGCAGGCACGGTCCCCGCCGTCCATATCTATGACGAGCGAACGCCGCCCGATGTGACACGGCCGCTCGTTCACGACGAAACGCTGCATTTCGACCGCCACGGTGGGTGCAACGGTTGACGGGAAACACTTCGTTTGAAACGCGGGTGAGGTCTGGTTGAGTTGGGCAAGCCAGATCGGAACGGAGATGTCAGGCGGCGGAGCGCGTCGCCTCCACGGCATCGCGCTTGGTGGCCAGCGGCGCGCCGTCGACAGCGCAGTAGTGGCGTCGATCGAGCTTGCTCGCCGGGCAGGAATCGGCGCGGCCGGGAAGCTCGTTGCGAATGAGGAGAAACGCCAGCCCCGCACCGATCGCAGGCAGTGTGGCGCTGACTAGCATGGCTGTACGAAACCCGGCCGCGAAAGCGACCGGGTCCCGGTAGGCTTCGCCAGTCAGTCCGGCAAACCCGGGAATCACCGCGATCGCGATGAGCCCCGCCCCTCGCGAGACGGCATTGTTGACGCCAGACGCCACTCCGGCGAAGCGAGTCGCGGCGGCGGCAAGCACGGTCGCGGTCAACGGGGCGACGGTCAGCGTCAGCCCGAGGCCGAACACCACCAGGGCGGGCAGGACGGTGCCGAGGTACGTTGTTCCTGCCTGCACGCGGCTCAGGAGCACGAGCCCGGCCGCCACGGCGGCAGACCCAATCGTCATCGGCATGCGCGGTCCGATCCGGTCGGCGAGCATTCCGGCGCGGGCCGAGAGCGCCAGCATGAGAGCCGTGACCGGCAGCGTGGCGATGCCAGCCTGCATCGGCGAATAACCGAGCAGCTGCTGAAAATTGACGACCAACAGGAAGAAGGTCATGCCCATGCCGGCATAGACGGCGAACGTGACGAGATTGGCCGCAGTGAACTGCCGCGATCGGAAGATGTCGAGCGGCAGCATCGGGTGACTCGCACGGCGTTCGACGGCGACAAAGCCCGCCAGTGCAGCCAGGCCCGCGGCGCCGACCGCCAGCGCTCGGCCGCTCGCGCCACGCTCGCCACCTTCAATCAATGCCCAGGTGACCCCTGCCAGGCCTGCGGTGGTCAGCACAGCACCGGCAACATCGATACCACCGACCGACGAGGGATTGCGAGTCTCGGGTACGTGGCGGCTCGCCATGGCAACCACCGCAGCCAGTGGCAGGTTGATGAGAAAAATCAGCCGCCACGATCCCGCACCGATGAGCCATCCACCGACGAACGGCCCGATCGCGGCAGCCACCCCGGCCAGCCCGGACCACGCTCCGACGGCACGCGCCCGGTCACGGGGTGCGAACGATGCCTGAATGATCGCGAGGGACCCTGGCGTCAGGAGTGCGCCGCCCAGTCCTTGCAGGGCTCGGGCGGCCACGAGCATCGACAGCGTCGGCGCCAGGCCGCACAACAGCGAGGCCGCGGCGAACCAGACGGTACCGACAAGGAAAACCCGGCGGCGGCCGAACCGGTCGCCGAGCGCCCCACCGATCAGGATCAGCGATGCGAGCGTGAGCGTGTAGCCGCTCAGGATCCACTGCAGGCCAGCCACGCTGGCATCCAGCTCTGCTCCGATCGTGGGGAGCGCAACGTTCACGACGGTCGCATCGAGAAACGCCATCCCGGATGCGAGCACGGTGGCGACGAGAATCCACCGTGCGGCCGGCGACCCCCACGCGACCGCATCCTGCCCGATACCTGATGAGTTCCGTTGTGCGCCGGTGACCTTCACCATGAGGCCCTTCCTCATTGATAGGACGAAAGGGCGTGGCTGAGTGTGACAGGGCCAGCGGACACGCTGGTGCCACTCCCAAAAGCATACGGCGGACGGCGCCCACCGCTCGCAAAAGTCCCGTGAAGGTTTCGTTCGAACGCGCATTCACGGCAGTTCGACGCGCCCTTCATGCGGCGCGCGGCAGGTCGCCAGACGCCCTGCGCCGCGGTCGCAGTGTTCCTTGGCTGAGCCGCTGCTCCGAGCCGCCATTCTGATACTGGATCATCCTGTGCGACTTATGTTGCGGACGCCGCGTCCTCCGGGTCCTATCTTCGATCTTGAAGTCGCTCATTGGAGGACAGACCATGCATCATCTTGATCGGTTACCAACCGTTGCTTCTTCCAGGTGGATGTCGACACACGCGCGGCACTGGCGTGGCGCGCTGCTGACCTGCCTGGTCATCGCCCTCGCGTCGCTGGCGACGCCGTGGGCGAGCGTGAAAGAGCAATTCGGAGAGGTCCACTTTCCCGTCAGCTGCCGCGTCGGCGTTCAAAGAGCCGCGAAGGCCGACTGGTCGGCCCTGTCGTACTCCATCTGGGTGTCGGCGTCGAAGGGGGTCGTAAATCCCGTCTCCAGCGACTGGCCGCAACCGATGCCGCTCACCATGCGCAGCAGCTGATCTCCGGTGATGGACCGGCGCGGGTCTCCCGCCGCCGACCATTCGGCGATGGGCGCCGGCTGTTGCATGTCCAGCTTTCCGTTCCGGGCAGATCTATTGGACGTTGGTGTGGTACGCGTCGATCCATACCATCGTGCAATGGCCCTCGGAGCGACACACGTGCTCCAATCAGAGTGCACTGTTCGGAACACCAGATTAGACCGATCCTCGAAGTTGCGGCCGCATGACTGGGGATGCGTCACCCGACGTAGCTGATTCGCCGGCGGGCCAGTGTCCGGGCGGGTCGGTTGTCGCGTGATCGAACAGAGAGAAATGGAGACAGCACGATGATCACACGCGGCTTTCGAAGCAGACGGTCAAACACCGAGTCGAACCGGCTCCCGCCAGGACAGCACCTGACCCGGGATTTTCCCGTGTTGTCTGCCGGGGCCGCTCCGGATACCCCGTTGCTCGCGTGGAACTTCGCGCTGGAAGGAGAAAATGGCACGAAGATCGCGTCGTGGAGCTGGGAGGAATTTGGAGCGCTTGGTCCCACGGACGTCACGGTGGACATTCACTGCGTCACTCGCTGGTCGAAGTTCGATACTGACTGGCGGGGAATCTCAGTTGACCGCATCTTTCAAGCGGCCGGGCTCGAGGAGCCACCTTCCCCTTTCGTGATGGCGTTTTGCGATGGCGGATATACGACCAACCTGCCGGTGGAGGATCTGCTCGAAGGCAAGGCGCTGGTCGTCTGGGAGTTCGACGGCGAACCGCTCGCCCCTGAACACGGCGGACCGGCCCGCCTCCTGGTGCCGCACCTCTATTTCTGGAAGTCCGCCAAGTGGGTACGGGGCCTGCGCTTCATGGAGGACAACGAGCCCGGGTTCTGGGAGGTGAACGGATACCACAGCTACGGTGATCCGTGGCGCGAACAGCGGTACGACGGTGACTAAAGTTCCGAAACCAGCCGCCTGGCAGGCCGCGAGGGTGGTCTCGATCCGCGAGGAGACGCGTCGAGTGAAGACCATTCGGTTTGCCGTCAGCAACTGGCCCGGTCACCTGCCGGGCCAACACGCCGACGTACGTCTGACGGCTGAAGACGGCTACCGTGCGGAACGCAGTTACTCGATTGCCTCGCCCCCCGAGATTTCCACACTGGAGCTCACGGTAGACCGGCTGGATGACGGCGAGGTGTCTCCGTTCCTGACCGGCGAGCTGCGACCAGACGACACGATTCAACTGCGCGGACCTATCGGAGGCTATTTCGTCTGGTCGGCCTTCGAGCGACGGCAGCCGCTTCTGCTCGTCGGCGGCGGCAGTGGCATTGTGCCGCTCATGTGCATGCTGCGGCACCGGACATTGGCAGGCAGCGCTGTGCCGGCAGCACTCCTATACTCGTCGCGCACCCGCGAGGATGTGATCTACCAGGAGGAGCTCACGGCGCTTGCTCGCAGCGATCCCGGGTTCACTCTGCGGATGACGCTGACGCGGGACTCTGCACCGGGCTGGCCCGGCCGGGTCGGACGCATCGACCTGCCAGCCGTCCAGGCGCTGCTGGAAGGCCTTGGCGCCGTGGTTGACAGCTTCGTCTGCGGTCCAGACGGATTCGTGGAGACGGCGTCGGGGCTGCTGTTACAGGCCGGCCAGCCGCGCGACGCGATACGCACTGAGCGGTTCGGGCCAACAGGAACGTAGTGCTGCCCACGTCGTGGCGCAGCTTCAGGCCAACCTCACGTATGCATGGAGGCAGTGATGAGCGAGGAGCGCAGTCATCATCAGTCAGTTCAGAGCGGCCCCGGTCACGAGGTGGCGGTGCTTGCCGGCGGCTGCTTCTGGGGCATGCAGGATCTGATCCGCAAGCTCCCCGGCGTACTCAAGACACGTGTCGGATACACCGGCGGCGATGTACCGAACGCAACCTATCGCAACCATGGATCTCACGCCGAGGGCATCGAGATCGAGTTCGACCCCACACGTATCAGCTATCGCGACCTCCTGGAGTTCTTCTTCCAGATTCACGATCCCACCACAGTGAATCGCCAAGGCAACGATGTCGGAACTTCGTATCGCTCGGAGATTTTCTATGTCTCCGAGGCGCAGCGTGACGAGGCGCTGCGGACAATCGACGATGTCAACGCCTCCGGCCTGTGGCCAGGCCGCGTGGTGACGAAGGTCTCGCCCGTCGGCGACTTCTGGACGGCCGAGCCCGAGCACCAGGACTATCTCGAGCGCTACCCGCACGGCTATACCTGCCACTTCCCGCGGGCTGGCTGGAAGCTGCCCAGGCGCACCGCTGCGGTCACATAGCGCATTGAGGTCTCTTGGCGATGGAGGCATCCACATGCCCAGCCGCAGACAACTCCTTTTCATAGCCGGGGCCGCGCTCGGGTTGACTCCCGCGCTCGGCTGGCTGCGCAGTCCCGGCGCCAGGGGGAATCAGATGACAACCACCACACAATTCCCTGTCCAGAAAACCGATGATCAGTGGCGCGACACGCTGTCGGCCGAGCAGTACAGAGTGCTGCGCGAGCATGGCACGGAGCGGGCTTTCACCAGCCCTCTGAACAACGAGAAGCGTCAGGGCACGTTCGTATGCGCAGGCTGCGGGCAGCTGCTATTCAGCTCGGACACCAAGTTCGAGAGCGGCACCGGATGGCCGAGCTTCTACAAGCCGCTCGAGGGGGCCGTGGGCACCACCATCGATCGGAGCTTTTTCACGGTGCGCACCGAAGTGCACTGTGCGCGCTGCGGTGGACATCTGGGGCACGTCTTCCCCGATGGTCCGCCTCCGACCGGGCAGCGCTACTGCATGAACGGGGTGGCGATGAAGTTCGAGCCGAAGCAATAAGTGGCTCGCCTCCAAATGGGGGAGAGGTGTTGGTGTTGGTTTCGCTCCGGCCGTGCTTGCATGCGCGCGCCGCGGATGTTTCGATGGCAAGAGCGGAGAGACGTGAAGCAATGACGCTTCACGGCCCGACCGCCCCTCGGAGGCCCGCCGTGGACATCGAACACTACAAAACCCTGCTGCAGAACGAAGAACGCCGGCTGCTGGGCATCATCAAGCAGAAGAAGGAGAACGTGCGCAGCATCGGTGGCGACAGCGTGCCCGACGCGGGCGACGCCAGCTTCGAGGGCGAAGTGCGCGAGGAGCAGGCGCGCGAAGCGGAGAATGCGTCGGACACGCTGAAGGAAGTCCGCCTGGCACTGGCGCGCATCGACGCCGGCAGCTTCGGCCTGTGCGAGAAGGGCGGCGAGCAGATCGACGAGAAGCGGCTCGAGGCCATCCCCTGGACACGCTACTGCAGCGCGCACGAGGCCGAAGCCGCCACCGGCCCAGGCCCGCGCCGTGTCACGCTATGACGGGACGCCGCCGATCGCCGCCGCATCGTGTCACCGGTAACGCCCGACAAAAACGGATCCGCGGTCGAGCTCGGTGAATCTCAAACCAACGACGCTGCCATTCTCGACGATCCAGTGGAGATCGTAGCAGGCACGGTAACCTGGCGGCCAGAACGAGCAGAAACGGCCTTCACTGTCCACATACCACTCCCCATGTGAGCGTTGGTCGTGCTCGACGTATGTGGTGCCACCACCGGATTCGAAGGTCTGAGTGGCACCGTCGTCATAGGCAAAACTTCCTGCTGTCAAGGCGGTTGCGATGTGCTCTGTCCTCACGGGGTCACCGTCAGCAACAGCGAGGTTCTCGAGCGCATGGACCATTTCCTGTACTCGCGAGAGGAACGTCGGTTACGCCGCCGCCTTGCGTGGATGGCCAGTCACGAGTCGATTACACCGGAAGCGTAGACCCGGGTCTATTGGACGATGGTATGGGTCCAGGAAGAAATCCTCGTCGTATCGGGATCGCTCGCGTCGAGTTCCTGACGAAGCCCTTCAAGCATGTCCAGCGTGGACGGATTCAGCCTTCGTTCCTCCCCGACCCATACCATCGTCCGATAGATCCGGGTCCACGCTGGCGATGTAATGGTGCTGTGAAGCGACCGCGATCGGCCCAACTGATCGTTGTCAATCAAAAGGAGTTACGGATGAAGATTTTCGATGTCAGGCACCAGGCAATCCCAGGACTCGCCATCTGCTTCACGATCGGTCTCGGCGTGATGACCATGGCCCAGCACAGCGGGAGTGATCAGGTGAAAGTGACTATATTGTCGCAGCGGGAGATCATCGAGAAGCTTGACGGGAAGGACGCCAGGGCGACGATGGAAGTCGTCACCATCGGGCCCGGTCAGAAGGATTCGGCGCACCGCCATGTCGGCCCGGTGTTCGGCTACGTCCTGGAAGGCGAATACGCACACGCCATCGACGACGAGCCGATCAAGACCTACAAGGCCGGAGAGACGTTCTACGAACCGTCGGGGTCTGTGCACCGGGTGGCCCAAAACCCGAGCGGCAAGACCGTGACCCGCCTCCTGGCGGTGATCCTGCACCCTCGCGACGCCAAGCAAGTGACGGTGCGGGAGAAAGACAAGGAGTAGGAGGCTCACCGGTGAAGATCTTTGTTGCTGGGGGCACGGGAGCGATCGGCCGTCCGCTGATCGCGGCATTGCTCGGCGAGGGACATGCTCTTGTTGCGCTGACTCGTTCTCCAGAAAAGGCTCAGGCTCTGGCGAAACAAGGCATCGAACCTGCAATTGCCGATGTATTTGACTCCGATGCGGTCAAAGCCATCGTCGGTCGCGCTCAGCCGGACATCGTGATTGAACAACTCACCGCCCTGCCCAGAACCTACACTCGTGAATCGTTGACTGCCGCTGCCGACTTCAACACCCGCATCCGTGTGGAAGGGGGCGCCAATGTTCTTGCGGCCGCGCAAGCGGCAGGTGTGCGGCGCTATCTGAGACAATCGATCGGGATCCGGGCGGCTCCTGGTCCTGGATTGGCAGACGAAGGAACGCCACTGGCATTTGATGCTTCGCCTGCCGTCGCGGCAGATGCCCGCGTCGTGAGTGAGCTCGAAGATCGCCTGCTGGGAACCCGGAACATCGAAGGGATCGCCTTGCGTTATGGCTTCTTCTACGGACCCGGCACCTGGTTCAACCCCGATGGGGATGTAGCCCGGCAGGTGCGACAGCAACAGTTCCCGATCGTCGGGAACGGCGAGGGCGTCTGGTCGTGGCTCCACATTGAGGACGCGGCGATCGCCACCGTTGCGGCAGCAGAGCGAGGCAATCCCGGGGTCTATCTGATTGCAAATGATCAACCTTTAGCAGTGCGAGAATGGCTTCCTGCGTTTGCTCGATGGCTGAATGCGCCACCACCGCCGCAGATATCGGTTGAGGATGTTCTGAGGACGAACGGTGCGGATGCGGTGTACTACGGGACTCGGATGCGAGGCGTGTCGAATGCGAAGGCCAAACGCGAACTGACGTTTCAGCCGCGACCGTTGGAGTGGGTCATTGACACCGCGCTGGCTCATGCCTGGCCCGGCAGTCGCAACCGACACCAAGATTCGATGGACGACTCGAACCACAGCGGGGCATCCTGACTGTTGGGTGCGCAATCTGTATGTCCACGAGTGCTAGTGAAGTCTGGGCTGCCTTGGCGTTGGGTGCGGTGTCCTCAGCGGGGCTGCTGGTCGGCGTGATTGCCGGAGCATTCTCGCGAATACCGCATCACCGCATCGCGATTGCCATGTCGGTAGGGGCGGGGCTGCTGCTCGCCGGCGTCTCTCTCAAGGTGACCACGGATGCGATCCGAATCGCTGGCCCGGTGGCAGTGGCGCTATCGCTGCTGCTGGGCGCAGCCGCGTTCAGCGCGACCAACGCGCTTCTCGCTCGGTTCGGTGCCGCCCATCGCAAGCGCTGTGGCGAGTGTGTGCAGCAGCCGGCCGAGTCGCAGCAGCCTGGCAGCGGAGTTGCCATCGCTCTCGGCAACGCGCTTGACGCCGCCCCTGAGGCGATGGTGCTGGGAGTGGCGCTGCGAGATCCAGTGGTACCCATCGCGCTGACGATCGCGTTCTCACTCAGCAACCTTCCCGTCGCGTTGTCCAGCACAGCGGGTATGCGCGCTGCCGGCCGCAGTTATTCCTACATCTTTCTGCTGTGGATTGCGATCGCGATCGGAGCGGCAGTCGCAATCGCGGCAGGGTACGTTGGATTCGGTGCGCTCGGCGGGGCGTGGCCACCACGGCTACAGGCGTTTGGAGCCGGCGCGCTGCTCGCGATGGCCGCGGAAACGATGATTCCCGAGGCCTTCCACAATAGCCCGCGCTTCTCCGGTTTGCTCGCCGCCTTCGGCTTCGTCCTCCTATTGCTCGTCGATGCTACGACGGGTTAGAACCTCTATCCTCCTGTTGCCACAGATCAATTGAACCGAGCTGATTCACTCTGTCGTGCGCGCGCGGTTTCCGAGGACCTCTCCACCAATTGGCGCGCCTGCTTCACCTGCTCCCGTTCCACACGCAAATCAACCCGCGTGATGTCCGGCCGGAAGAAGAGTGCCACGGTCCAGTCGAGGACAATGCGCAGTCGCCGGTCCCAGCGTGGCATCTGAAAGAGGTAGTACGTCCGACGCAGCCACCAGGCGGGAAAGCCCGTGAGTCGCACACCAAAGGCTCGCGCGACCGCGCGCGTGTGCCCGAGCGACGCCATCGTGCCAAGGGACCGGAACATGAACGCAGAAGGGACCCGCCCGTCGATGACCGCCCCGATGTTCTCCGCGAGGTGTCGCGCTTCACGGATCGCATGCTGGGCCAGCGCGGGGTAGGGACGGCCGTCCGGGCCTGGAATCGCGGCACAGTCACCGAGCGCCCACACCTGGGGATGGCTGCGGCTGCGCATCGTGGCGTCCACGGCGATCCGGCCACGCTGGTCGTGGACGACGGGGATGGCGCTGGCGACAGCGCTCGGGACGATGCCAGCGGTCAGTACGATGGTGCCGGCATCGATCGTCTCGTTCTCGAGCCGCACACTGCCGGCGTCGATCGACCGAACAGCGGTCGATGCCTGGATGTCAACCCCACGGCTCCTGAGCACGCGTGCCGCCGTTGCCGCCAGCTCGGCGTCGACCTCGGGCAGAATCCGCGGGCCGGCCTCGAACAGCCGGAAGCAGACCTCATCGCGTCGGATCCGTGGATAGAAACGCAAGACATCCTCGGCAAACGCCGTGAGCTCACCGACCAGTTCCGTGCCAACCAGTCCGCCGCCGATCACGACGATTGTGAGACACCCGCGCCGCTGCGCCGCGTCGGCGGCTGCGTCCGCGCGTTCGAAGCATTCAATCAGGTGATTTCTCAGCACCAGGGCATCCGCCATCGTCTTGAACGTCAGCGCGTTCGACGAGCCCGGAATCAGTCCATCGTTGGTCGATGCGCCAAGCGCGACCACCAGGTGGTCGTAGGGCAGGGCGGACTCGGCGTCTTCGGGGGCCACGGCCCGAACCAGCTGTCGCTCCAGGTCGACGGATTGGACGGTGGCTTCGATGAAGCGGGCTCGTCGAAGTGCAGCACGGATAGGCTGCGCGCAATGCCGCAGCTCCAGCCTGCCTGAGCATGCCTCGAACAGGAGCGGCGTGAGCACGAAGAAGTTCTCGCGGCTCACGAGCGTGATCTCGACATCTGTGCGCCGGCGCAAGACGTGCTCCAGGTGTCGCACGGTGGCGATGCCGCCGAATCCGCCGCCAAGTACGACAATGCGCATGGTCCCTCCCGAATCGCCTGTTCACCTTGAAGAGCCACCACCGACCTTCAGTCCTCCGTCCTCCGTGATACTCCTGTTTGGGACGCTGATTGATACGAGCGAGCCAGCGCCACGCCGAGGTCGACGACCTTCTGCAGGACCACCGGGCGGTCATCTTGTCGGTCATCGTCGATCACCGACGCGAGGTGGATTCGAAGGTTGGGCGCGCCGACCCAGATTCGCAGGGACGCGGCGTGGTCGTTCACCAGAAACTTGGCCCGCTCGAGTGCGCCAATCACACGGTCCGTCAACACTCGTGACACCAGCTCCGGCTCGGTCGTCTTGATCTGTAGATCCCGCAACCGCGTATCGCTGACGGTCAGATCTGTCGCGCGCTCGAGAAACTGATCGAGTGTTGCCCATGGGTGTTCGCGGTAGGCACGCGCTTCTGCGGCGGCCACGTCTGAGACGGCATCAGGTCCGACAATCTGAGCAAGGACGCCGTCAACGACATCCTCGGCCTCTTCGAGGTTCTGCACGCCAAAGTGTCCCGGCCAGTCGAGTTGGTCCCGCACTGCGTAGCCGACGACAGCAAGAAACCCATCAACGCTGACGGCATCGCTCGCCCACCAAATCACATCGGGCGCGTTCCGTCCGTCGGGGTTCGGCACCGCAGGGCTGGCCGCGAGTGTCCACGTCACGCCCTCGGACGTACCACTCGAGCGTATTGGCCACCGCTCGTCGCGGCCAGCACGGCTCTTCTGCGGCCGCATGGATCCGGAAACGGCCATGTCTCGCTCGCCGCCCCGCCGACCGAGCAACGCGCTCCAGATCGAGCCCAGGCGAGATGTGGTCCGCCGGAACACCCCAATCTGCGTCACGTCGTGCACCTCGAGCGGCTCGAAGCTGACGACGACCGGATGCTGAATGCATACGTAATGTTTCGAAGCGAGAGGATTCGCCGCTCCATCGAAGACGACGTACGTCATTCTGACCTCGCGTCCGCTCTTCGTTCGAAGGTTCGAGATGAGACTCTTCGCAAAGTCGGGACGTTCGATCCCGAACGCGGTGTAATGGCGAAGCACCGACTCGAAGGAATCGCGGGTCATCCAGAGCTGCACATTCCATCCACGCAAAACGCGGCGCAACGTTGCGCGCGTGTCGTTCGCGTACTTATCGAACCACGGCTCGGCCCCTACCCGCGGGTACCGGGTTGGCTCGGAGCGACGGGTGTGGGATCTAGAACGGGTCATTCGTGGCATCCTCGCGTCATGTCGCCGCGATGACCGGATCGTCCAGGACTGCGCACGGACGTAGGATGCTCGCACACGCTCGCACTCCCTTCATCCTACTGCCGACGCTGCCCGCCGCGTTCACGCGCAGCCGGCGCGTCCGAACCTGCTGCTGGCGTCGTCTGGCGACGCGGCCGGCGTGCCCTCTTCTCCCACACTCCCGAGCGATCTCCGCGACGAGTGTGTGTCGGTTTCAATCCGCGCTTCTAACTGGGTCCAGGAAGATAGGGTTCCAGCACGCACCACCCGCGCCACCCCGAGTTCGACGTACAGTTACGTCCGCGCGCAACTCAGCGACATGTGAGGAGGTTCCGTGCACAGACCAATTGCTGCCGTCGTCCTAGGGGTTCTTGCGTCAATCGTCATCGGTTCCGTTGCACAAACCCAATCGGCGGATCCCTGGGTGGGAACGTGGAAGGTCGACATGGCGAAGTCAACGTACAGCCCGGGGCCCAAGCCGACTGGCCCGGGCACCGTCAAGATTGAGCGCTCGGGTGACAGTATGAAGACCACGATTGATGGAACCGGTCCGGAAGGCAAGCCGATGCACAGTGAAACAGTGTGGATGTTCGATGGCAAGGACCATCCGGTCAAGGGGGCTCCAGTGCCGAACGCGACGGCGGCCTACAAGCGCATCGACGACCGCACCTTCGAGGTAACGAGCAAGGCGGCTGGCAAGCCGACAATGACGACGAGGGTTTCGATTTCCGCCGATGGCAAGACCATGACTGCAACGCAGACCGGCCAGAACCCTCAAGGAGAGAGCGTCAAGAATACGATCGTCGCAATCAAGCAGTAGTGAGATAGAGCTGCGCTGAACGACGGCGGGCAGCCGCAGGTATTCGTGCGCGGTTGCCCGCAGCCGACGAGAACCACCAGGACCTCCGTCGCGTTTCAGGATCGTGCGAGATCGTGAGCAGTCGACCTGTCGGTCAGGTCGTGAATCGCCTGGACGAGGCGTCCGGGATCTATGGGTTTCGGCAAGTGTTGCTGAAATCCCACTGCCAGGGCTTCCGCACGATCCTGAGCGGTGGCATATGCGGTGACCGCGATCGCCGGCACCGACCGAATCGCCGCTGCTGAATGCGCGCGCACCCGGCGGATGAACGAGTATCCATCCTCCTCTGGCAACGCGATATCCGCGACAATGACCGACGGCCGTATGCGCTCGAGCGCAGCGAACGCGTCGCGCGCGGCGCCGAATGCGGCCACGGCCGCACCCGACGTTTGTAATGCCTGGACGAGCAGCTCGCGACTGTCCGCGTGATCCTCGAGGAGCAGGATGGAGTGGCCGGTCAGGCTGACGCTCTTGCGCGGCCGCCTTCGGCGGTCGGTCGCACGAGCGGGCGCCTCGCTGGCATGAAGCGTCAAGACGAACGTCGCTCCCTGGTCGGCGCCAGGGCTGCGGACTTCGATGTCGCCTCCATGGAGCTGAACGAGATCGTGAACAATCGCGAGCCCGAGCCCGAGCCCCCCATGTCGACGTGTGGTCGCGCTGTCCGCCTGCCGGAACCGATCGAATACGTGCGGCAAGAATGCGGGATCGATGCCGATGCCGGTGTCCCTCACCTCGATCCGAATGCGCTCGTTGACCTGATCGGCGCTGACCGTGATGCGGCCGCCACTCGGCGTGAACTTGACCGCATTGGACAAGAGATTCCACAACACTTGTTGCAGCCGCGTGGCGTCGGCCAGAACGTTGGCGTCCCGCACGCGCCACGACGTGTGAATCGAGAGCTCCTTGGCCTGCGCCGCCGGCCGCACGCTCGCCAGCGCAGCCTCGAGCACCGGCACGACCGGCAACGGTTCGAGATCGACCTGCAGCTTGCCTGTGGTCATGCGCGACATGTCGACGAGATCGTTCACCAGCTGCGCCTGCGCCTGCGCGTTTCGATCGATCAGTTCGAGGGCGTGCTGTCGTGCGTGTTCGCTGAGGTGATCGTTGAGCAACATTCGCGTCCAGCCCAGGATCACGTTGAGCGGGGTGCGCAGCTCATGGGACAGCGTCGCCAGGAATTCGTCCTTCAGGCGATTCGACTCGCGGAGCCCTCGTTCCGTCCGTTCATGCGTCAAATCGGTGACCACGACTGCGACCGTTCGAACGCCATCGATCTGCAGGGCGATCGACGACAGCTGGGCCGGGTTCGAGGCGCCCGCCGCAGTCGTGAGCAGGACCTCCGCTCGACACGATTCGGAGCTCAGGACGCGCTTCAGCGTCGCGGCGTCGTCAGCGGTGATGAACTCCCCGAGGCTCCGGCCGGCAATGCGCTCGGGCGGGCGCGCCATGAGCTCCGCGAATCGCTGGTTGCAGTACAGGATAGTCCCATCCGCGGCCAGCGTCAGGGCCCCCTCCCGCATCTGTTCGACCATGAGGCGATACGGCTGGTCGGCACTACGGAGCGTGTAAATCCGTTCGCCTTCCGGAGCGTGCACGACCAGCGCCTCGACGTGTCCGTCGCGGATCGCCTTGATGGTGTCTTCGGCTTCCTGGAGCCGCCGCCGCAGCTCCGCCAGGCGCTGCCCCGCACGGGTCGATCGTGGTCGTTTAGCCATCGGCCCGACCACGGCGAGGACGGATGTCGAGCCCCACGAGCACCCGCTGTTCGTCCGACATGTCCCCAATCAACCGGCGGAGCGGAGCAGGGAGCCGCTTGATCAGCGTCGGCGCGGCAATGATCTGGTCTCCGCGGGCCAGAGGCAGATTCTTGTAGATATCCACGACCTCGAGGTCGTACAGGCCTTTCAGATGCTCCTCGCAGATCCGGCGGACACTCTGAATCGCCCTGACCGACTTGCCAGTCGTGCCCGTGACGTAGAGCCGCAGCAGGTATTTGGCCTTCGACCGGGGGCCAGCTGAGGCCCGCTTGCGAGCCGGCGATTTGGTCATGCCCGGGCTCCCGCGCGGCGGCCGCGCGGCCGCAAGTCGAGTCCAACCAGGACACTTTCCTCGTTGGACAGGTCGCCGATGATCTTTTTCATCGGCGGGGGCAGATGCCGGACGAGCGTGGGCACGGCGACGATCTGGTCTCCCCGTGCCAGCTGGGGCTGCTTCAGCAGATCGATGACTTCAATCCGATAGCGGCCAGCCAGGTGCTCTTCACAGATCGCCTCCAGATTCCGTAACGCCGCAGCCGACCGGGGGCTCTGCCCGGCGACATACAGCCGAAGGATCCATTCGTCGGACGGGTTCGAGCGCTTCTTGCTCATGCCTGCCCCCTTCGCGTCGGGAATCGCCGGGCCCGGGTCTGGACGACCGGGCCGTCGTCGGACAGCTCGAACGACCGCCGCTCCGAGGAGTGCGGCATGCCGCGCGATTTCAGGATCGACAGGTGCCGCCCTCCCTGCTCGCCCGGGGGTGAGTTGCGCAGCAGGATCCAGGTGTCGATCAGCGACGAGACGCCGACTTCGATCTCCTGTGAGGTGCCGCTGCCGGGAATAAGGTGTGTGAACAGGCCGGTGATGCCCTTGCCCTTGAGGTAATCGATCAGCCGCATCACCATGCTGCTGACTTCGTCCAGCGAGGCTCCGGAGAAACTGGACAGGGGATCCACGACCACGACGGATGGTTCCGTCTCATCGACTTCACGGTGCATGGTCGCGAGGTGGAACTCGAGCCCGTACAGCGTCGGGCGCGCCGCATGGATCCGGAGCAGCCCCTTCTTCACCCAGCGGTCGAGATTCAAGCCGACCGACCGCATGTTGCGCGTGTATTGCGCCGGCGATTCCTCGAACTGAAAGCAGACGGCGCGCTCTCCACGTCGGCAGGCCGCATCCAGGAAGTACGCGGCCAGGGTCGTCTTTGCCGTTCCGGCGCCGCCCGACAACAACACGGTGCTCGCACGGAAAAATCCCTGACCGCCGAACATGTCATCGAGCCAGTCGATCCCCGTCGAAATCCGCTCCGACGTGGCGGTGTGGACCAGCTGAAGAGAGGTCACTGGCAGCACCGCGATGCCGCGTCGATCGATCAGGAACGGATACTCATTGGTGCCGTGGCTCGAGCCGCGGTACTTGACGATCCGAAGCCGGCGGGTGGAGATCTGATCGGTGACGCGATGGTCGAGAAAGATGACGCAGTCGGAGACGTACTCCTCGAGGCCCTGGCGGGTCAGCGTATGCACCCCGCGTTCTCCGGTAATCACGGCCGTGATCCCGCGCTCCTTGAGCCAGGCGAACAACCGTCGCAGTTCGGCCCGCAGCACCCCGGCGTTGCTCAGTCCCGCGAAGAGGGACTCGATCGTATCCAGCACGATACGGCGGGCACCGATTGATCGCAGCGCGTGGTCGAGGCGAATGAAGAGCCCTTCGAGGTCGTACTCTCCGGTCTCCTCGATTTCCGCGCGTTCGACCCGAATGTATTCGAGCGCCAGGCGCTTCCGTTTGACCAGATCGGCGACGTCGTAGCCGAGCGAGGCCACATTCTTCAGGATGTCTTCTTCGGTCTCTTCAAAGGTCACGAAGACGCCGCTCTCGCCGCGGGCCGCGGCATGCACGAGGAATTCGAGCGCGAACATCGTCTTGCCGCAACCGGGACCGCCGCAGACGAGCGTGGGCCGGCCGTCGGGCAGGCCGCCGCCGGTGATCTCGTCGAAGCCGGCGATCCCGGTGGCGACCTTCGCGAGAGGTGAGTGTGTCGAGGGCTTTACAGTTCGGGTAGTCTTGCGGCTACGTGTGGGCATCTGCGACGACACGCAAACTCTGGACTCAATTGTTTCTGTCTGGCTACCGACACCGAGATGGGTGGCTGACCGGTGCCGGTCCAGAGTCTAGGCACGCGGTCCACCAAAAGCCCCTCCCGCTCAAGGCCACAGCACGCAAGACGCCTCACCGACCTGCTCATCGCCACGGACACCGTGGGAGCATCCGATCGCCCGGCTTCCCTCGTTTCCTGCTTTTACAAATCCTGTGCCCACGGGGGCCCGGGCGCGAAGGGTATCGAGGCTGTTCAGTATCGAAGAGAGGGTGAAAATCGTCGGCGCGGCTCGGTGCCACTCAGACGCCTTGGCATCGGACCACGTTCGACATGGAGCCAGATGCTGACCGCGTCAGCACGCGCTCGAAAAACCGGTGTCCTCCGCCGCGCTCCGGTTGCAAACCGGGCCGCAGGCTGCGGGATCAGGAAGGCGCCCGATCCTAAACGGAGGGCGTGGCGAAGGTCGAGGGGAACCGAACGGCCCGGCCGGCGGCCGCGTGCGCCGCCAACCGGACGCGCCTTCCTCTATTTGATCGGATAGATCCGATCGGCGAGCGTGTCTCGATGGAACGCGGAGTGCTGGCGGATATCGGCCCAGCCGCCAGCAGCATCGCCGGCCGACACCGCGCCCATGCGGTCGGTTGCGACGTCCTGCCAGGAGCTGTAGCGAGTGATGGTCGCGAACGTCCACTCGCTGCCTTCGATGTGCTGGAGAAGCACATTGCCGGTTTGTACCTTGCTCGACGGCCCGGGGGCGCTCAGCGACTTGAGGAGTTGCTCGCGATGACCGGCAACGGGCCGGTGAACCCCGACGATGTAGACGAGACCGGCTCCGGTCGTTGGTCCGCCAAGCGACATTTCTCTCGAGAATTCTGCCCACGAAGGCCCGCTCACGAACGTATCGCTGTGCCAGGCGGTGAGTGCCCGCACGCCGTCCGAAGGCGGCGGCGCGGTGGCCGTGACCTCGGCCTTCGAGCCGAGGTGCTGAATCACGACATAGTCCCAATCGTCGCCCTCCTGATGACGGAGCACGACGAAGTGGTCGGGCATGGACGCGGTCTTATCAGCAACCATCAGCGATTTGGCCAGCGCCGTCGCTTGCCCGGGTGCCGCCTTGGCGAAGTGGACGTGATACACGTCCGTGCCGGCCGCTGGGGCGGGCGGGTTTTGTGCCGAGGCCGGCGCCGCGCTGACGACCGTGCCAAACAGGACCAGACCAGCAAGCATGGCTCTTCTCATCGAACCTCCTGGATTCGAGCGTTGTGACCGTCAAGCCGGGGGCAGCAGCCGCTGGCCTGTCCGAAACGTCGGGTGGAAGCCAGACGCTATCACGGATGAGGTTGCGACGGGCTTTTTCTTCAAGACGGCTCTCGGGGAGAGATCGCTGTGAAGTGGACGTCGAGACCATGTCGTTGGCCAATGACGCGAGATGTGCATCGATCTGCGGTGCACGCGGCGATGTCGGCAGTCCACTGCATCACTCGACTCCGACGACCGGCGCGTGGCAACATCGCCCGCCCGCGCGGCAGTCGGTCGTGCGTGGACGGTGCCGATGACCGAACCGAGGAGGTTGAACATGAAACGCTTCGCCAGTGCTCGAATGTTCGCTGTGGTGTTTTCCTTCATTGCCAGCGGCGCACACGCGCAGGCCACCCGCACCTGGGTCTCGGGAGTAGGCGACGACGCGAATCCGTGCAGCCGCACGGCGCCGTGCAAAACGTTTCAGGGTGCCATCTCCAAGACGGCGGCGCACGGCGAGATTTCCGTCCTGGACCCGGGCGGTTACGGGGCAGTCACCATCACGAAATCCATCACGATCAGCGGCGTCGGCACGCTCGCCAGCATTGTCGCGGCGGGCGCAGTGAACGCCGTCATTATCAATGCCGCCGAGACCGACGTCGTCGTCCTCCGGGACCTGCAGCTCAATGGCATCGGCTCAGGGGGGGACGGAATCCGACTGCTCTCCGCCGGGACGCAGGTCGTCGTGAACAACGTTGTCATACAGGGCTTCGACAAGGGGATTCACACCGCGGCTACAGCGACCGGCAACCTGTCGGTCGCGAACTCGACCATCACGGACAACCACGGGATCGCCGTCCACGCGGAGGGAGGCACGATCTCGGTGCTCGACAGCAAATTGGTGAGCAACAACATCGCGGTGCAGTCCGACGCCTTGAGCACCATTCGCCTCTCGAACAACGACGTCATGAACAACAAGACCGGATTCGCCTGCGGCGCCGGGATCCTCGCCACGGCGGGCAACAACCGGAAGGCCGGCAATGTCGGCGGCGTCGTGGCCGTCTGCGCGCCAAACGCAACGATCACCGTGCAGTAGGGCGGAGGCGGTCGAGGGCGTGGGCGCACCGGCGGGCGCCGATCTGCAGTAGCGGCCCCATCATCGGCACGCGCAGGAGGGCGTCGCGAATACGCAGCGTTGGGAGAGATCGAATGGCGGCGACCTCTGTCTCGAGGCCCGCCGCGCGAGTCCGTGCGGCTTCCAGCTCGCGTTCGGTCGTCGCGAGCCGGACCTGCAGCCCGTCGACATCGGTTCGCTCTGCTCGCGCGACCCCCTCGGCAAGCGCGATCGCCTCGGCAAGCGCCAGCGTCTTGGCGTCGCGTTCGCTGCGCGCGAGCTCCAGGTCACGCGCCAGGTCGCGGGTGACGGTCGAAAGGTGCCACGCCTCCTTCAGCGGCCGCGCGATTCTGGCGAGATGTCGGCCGGCGGCCTGCGACGCGCCCGCCGTCTGGTGAGGGCTGGCCATCGCCGCGGCATAGATGGCGAGCAGCCGGTCGACGGCCGGCTCGAGCCCGGCGAGAGCCCTGGCGCGCGCCGAGACGCATGCCGCGTCGTCGGCGGAATATGCGCTCATCTCCCGTTCGTACGATGCCCGGTCGTGCGGGTTCTGGAGCTCGCGGATACCGAAGTTCCGGGACCTGAGGCGATCGAAGTTGGCGGGCGTGACGAGCGGTCCGCTCCCCGCCGCGTCGGCAAGGATCACCGCACAGCCGACCGTGAGCGCCTCGAGCGCCGCTTTGCCCTTGGCGAAGACCAGATCGTAGTGTGGAAGCAGCGCCTGAGGCGTGTCGGTGGAGTTCCCGTACGCGTGCCCGACGATATCGAGTGCAATTCCGGCAGCCGCGCATGCGGCGGCGATGATGCGGGTGTAGCCGTCGGCGGTCGCGTAGTTGCTGTAGACAAGCGCACGATGCGGCGTCGACGGCAGGCGCGCCCGCGGCTGGAAGCGATCGAGGTCGACGAAATTGTGCAGCAGGTCGATACGATCCGGTGGGATCCCCTCTTCGCGGACCAGCCGATCGAGGCAGACCTCGTCCACGGCAACGTACCTGGCCACTGACGGGTGCCGCAGCGGCATTTCCTCCCACGGCACCCACCCGTGACAGAAGTGCACGACCGGCGTTTCGGGGAAGGTCAGGGCGGCAATCAGCGTTTCGAGGTGGTGATGTCCGTGGATGACGTCGGGCGGCGAGCCGAGCCTGGCGAGATCATCGATCACCGGAACGGTCGCCCGCCGCAGTTCGTCCGCGGTCGCGCCAAGGAGCAGGCTGAAGGCGATCGGACGGTGGCCGCGGCGCAGGAGCGCGAGCGCCACGTCGCGGATGTACATCTCCGACCCGGCGCGCGAGGCGAGCGTGTTATTCGTGAAGAGGATAGAGCTCGTCCGCATCGGACACCAGCGACCGCGTCATCAGCCGCTCAATCACCGGCTTGACGTGCGCCTGATAGCGGAGCACCGATCCGTATCGACCTTCCCGGACGCGCGCCTCCCCGACCTGTTCGTAGAAAGGCGTCCAGGAGGCTGCCGGGGGCAGCGCGTTGTCGGACACTCGCCGCAGGAACTCCAGACGGAACGCATCCTGCCCGTAGCGTGCGAACGCGGCCTCCGCTTCGGCCTTCAGCGTGTCGTAGCTGGCCACGGCCTCGAGCTTACGCTGAAACGCCTCGTCGTCCAGCACGAGCCGAACGCCCTCGCCGGTCCCTTCAGGGGGGGCAACGAGATCCAGCTCGAAGAGCTCGATTTCCGCGCCCTGATCACGGGCGAGCCCGACCGCCGACCGGCCAATCCAGTGGCAGATGTCGTGCACCGGGTTGTAGCCTTCGGCAGCGTCGATGACGACCACCCGCACGCGCGCTCGGGTGAGCCAGTCGGCAATGGTGGTCAGCAGCGGCAGAAACGGGCGCGCGTCGGCGGCCATCAGCGCCGCGTACGCGTCGCGGTCGCTCATGAACCCGAACACTGGCGCCGGCCGGCCGCCCACGCGCGCGAGCACGGCGCGCGAATCGTCGACGCGCGGCGTTCCGTTCGCGCCGGAGCCGTCCGTCATGACGGCCACGAACGGACGGACACGTTCGAGAACGTGATACGCGCGAAGTTCGTGACCGGGATGAGCAAGAACCAGGAACCACTCGACATTCGCATCGAGCAGCGAGTATGCAGGATCGCTCATCGTTGAGCTGAGAGGGTGATGCTGGAGGTGATGCGGGAGTATAGCACACGCGTCATGAACTTCTGGGGTATCCCAGACGATCGAGCCACTCGCCAGCGACGGCCTCGAAACGCCGGAGTTCGTCGGCGGTCGCCTCCTGCCGCCATCGGCCGATGCGATCCGGCCGCGGCGGCTCCGTCACGAAGCGCTGGTTGTGCCGGCGTTCCGCTTTCGAGATCAGGAGACGGCCGTCGGCCGCATAGCGGGCCTCGTGCTCGTCGAGGCGCGATTCCGCGCGCTCGTGATAGCGCAGCATCGCGGGCTCGAACGCGAGCTCGAGCACGCCGCAGATCGCTTCGAGCGTCGCTTTCGGAGAGGTGACGAGCGCTTCGTAGCGAACCTCGCAATAGCGGGACAGTTGACGGCCGATCTCGCGCGTGCGAGCCAGACGCCGCGTCCAGTCCTCGGCGCACGCTTCGACCGTGTCGCCAGGCCTGAACCACAGTCCTCGCACTGACAGCATCACGTCCCGCCCGTCCCGGATGATATGGAGAATGTGCGCCTCCGGCAGCAGCCCCGCGATCTGGTCGATCGCCGGGCCGTAGGTCGGTGTCTTGTCTCCCCATCGAGCCTTGCCGAACCGGGCCGCGTACATTCGATAGAACGCGCGCGCGACGTCCGCCGGGGTGCACGGCACCAATCGGGCGATCTCGGTCTCGAACGAGCTGGCGTCGAGATGAAAGTCCGGCCACGTCTCGGCCCCGGTAATCGCCTTGCACGCGGCGCGGCCGTCACCTGCGACGCCGTCGAGGGCGGCGAGTCGCGGAAGAAAGCCGGTCTCGGGTGGGATGGCGAGCGCGGAATGCGCATCGAGCATGATGCGGAGCAGGGTTGTGCCTGATCGCGGCACGCCGACAATCACCGGCATCGGAGGGGGCATCGAAAAGCGAAGAAGTGTACACGAACGAACCCGGAGTATGATCCGGCTCCTTCAGTAACTCGGAGCACACCATGCGAGTGACGCGACGGGACTTCGGCCGCATGGCGGCTGCCGGTGTGCCCACGATCGGCGGCTGGATCGCAGCGCCGCCCCAGCAGCGTGCCGCGCGGCCGGCGGGAGGCCAGAATCGCTCGCTCGTCAACGGCGTGCAGTTCGGACTGCAGCCCTTCTGCTACCACGACCTGGCCATGACCCGGGAGAACCGGCCGACGTTGATCAAGCGGCTGGTCGAAAACGGCATGGGGATGGTGGAGCTGCACGCGACCTGGTGCGAACCGCGATTTGACGGGCCTGGCATCGCCGACGAGGCAGCGCGAGAACAGCTGCGCGAGTGGCGGCTCAATCCGCCGGCAGGCTACTACGCTGCGATCAAGAAGGAATTCGATGCCGCCGGCATCAGCATCTTCACGTATTACGTGAACCTGAACGACAGCCACACCGATGCCGAAGTCGAGGCCACGTTCGCGGCGGCGAAACTGCTCGGCGCCAGGGGCTGCGTCGGCTCGCAGGGTCTGCGCCTGTCGAAGCGGCTCGCGGCTTTTCCGGGGAAGCACGGCATGTTTCTCGGGCTGCACAATCACGCCAACCTTTCCGATCCCGATGCCTTGAACACGGAGGCCAGCTTCGTCACGGGCCTGGGGTATTCACCGGACGTCCGCGCCACCCTGGACGTCCGGCACTTCACCGCCGCAAACGGCGACTGTCTCGGCTTCCTCGAACGGCATCACGCGCGAACGTCGAGCGTCCATCTCGGCGATCGGCGGCGGAACAACGGGCGAAGCGCGCCCTTCGGCGAAGGTGACGCACCGATCATCGAGCTGCTGCGCATGATTCGCGACAATCAGTGGCCGATCGTGGTGCTGCTCGAGTTCGAGCACGGCACCCTTCGTACGCAGGTGGAAGAGGTGCGCTTGATGTTCGACTACTGCAAGCGGGCGTTGGCATGAGGGCGGCGCTGGCCCCGGCGCTGTTGTGTGCACTGCTCGCCGGAGGCGCGGTGACGGCGCAGTCCGTGGCGCGATCCGACTACGACGCCGCCTACCTCGGGGCTCCGCTCGGGGATCCCGTCCTCCAGCACGCCAAGGAAACCTACGTCGTGTTCGGGTGTGCCTACTGCCACGGCCTGAACCTGACGCCTCGCGGCGAGGCCGCCGATCTTCGCCGCTCCGTCATCGTCGGTCGCGACGAGAACGCCAATCTGATCGGACCGCTGCTCCGGGCCGGCATCCCGCAGACGTCCAAGTTGTCTCCGATGCCGCAATTCTCCGATTTGAGCGAGCAGCAGATCGCTGACATCGCGCGCTGGATCCACTACGCGCGTCAACGCGCGCGATACGAGGAGCTCACGCGCGCGCCGCTGCCATCCGGCGACACCACGGCCGGCCGGGCACAGTTCGATCAAGCCTGCGGCGTCTGCCATTCCATCCAGAACGATCTTGCCGGGATCGGCGGCCGATATGCCGCCGATGCGTTGCGGATGCACATCCTGGAGCCTCAGGGACTCCGCGGCGCGTCGTCGTTTCGCATCGACCATCTCAGGGACGCGCGGATCAACGCGGGACGAGACCGGCACAATGCGTTGCTCGAGAACTACTCGGCCGCTGAAATCGCGAACCTGGTCGCCTACCTGCACAGTGTTCGCTGAGACGGGTGCCGCCGCCTCCATCGCGAAAAGCTTGGAAAGACGGCGTGTCTCACCGTCGCGACGGTCGCCGAGGCGCCGCAGTCATGGTCGACGAGCTGCAAGCCGCCTTGCCTTTCGGGCGCGCGTGCAACGGACGGCTACGGATTGAGGATGCGGTGCAGGTCGAGGGACGGAGGCGGCGTCGAGGTCTGACTCAGCATCACATGGACCTGCGCTCGATGGTGCGTCTGATGGTTGAACAGATGGCAGCAGGCCACGTGCGCGGTCTCCACGTAGTCTTTGCCCCGGTTGTTCGTGTAGGCAAACGACCGGTCCCAGAACGCGGCATCGAGTCCGCCGAAGAACGATGCGATTCGCAGGTCCTCGTGCGCCCTCGCACTCCGCAGGCTCGAGAAGTCGTCGTAGAGAATCTGGTCGAGCGGGGGGGTCACCCTGTCGCCCCGCTCGAACAGCGCCATCCACCTTCGATCGCCCAGCAGAATGTGATTCAGCAATCCGTGAATGCTGCCGAAAGACCCCGCACGACGCTGGCGGTATTCGACATCCTCCAAGAGCGCGCAGGCGGCAAAGAGCCGCTCGTTGGCGATGCGGTTGTACCTCGCGAGCACCTGGAAATGAGTCACCAGATCCATGCGAGGGAGCTTACACCTGACGCGCGGGCAAAGGCAGTTGAACACTCGCGCAATGTCCTGCATCATGCGGCGTAGGAGGAATCGCGTTCATGCAACCATCGCGTTTTCTGGTGACCGGGGCCAGTCAGGGGATCGGCGCGGCGATTGTCGAGCAGGCGCGCAAGGCCGGCCACCAGGTGGTGTTCACCGGCCGCAACAAGGAGCGGATCGATGCGATCGCGCGAAAGACCGGCGCGTCTGGCCTCCAGGCCGATGTCTCAATCCCCGACGACAACGCGAAAACCGTGGATGTGTGCCATGAACGCATGGGTGGGATCGACGTCCTCGTGAACAATGCCGGCTACGCCTACCGTGGTGAGATCGGCGCGCTCGACGTATCGAAAATGCGGGAGATGTTCGACACCAACGTCTTCGGGGTCGTGGATCTGACCAACCGCATCGTTCCGGCGATGAAGGCGCGCGGCGACGGCGATATCGTGAACCTCGCCTCCACGTCGGGCATGAAAGGTGCGGCAACGGCGACGGCCTATGCGGCCAGCAAGTGGGCCCTGCGCGGCATCAGCCAGTGCTGGCAGGCGGAGCTGCGGCCGCACGGCATCAGGGTGATCTGCATCTGTCCTTCGGAAGTGCAGACGAATTTCGGCGGCAAGTCCGGCCGCAACAATCCGAACAAGCTTTATGCTGCCGACATCGCGGACACGATCATGGCCGCCCTCAACATGCCGCGCCGAGCGCTGTGGCCGGAGCTCGCGGTGTTTGCCAACAATCCTTGGAAGGAGTAGGGACCGTGCGCGATCCTGTCCGGAAGCGACGAGCGTGGCTCTGCCTCGCCGCGCTCCTGGCCGCTGTTTCCGTGGTGTTGCTGCGGGCGCAGACCTACGATGTCGTCATCCTGAACGGCCGTGTGCTCGATCCCGAATCGAACCTGGATGCCGTTCGATCCATCGGGATCACGGGCCGGACGATTGCCGCCGTCGTCCCAGAACGATTGACGGGACGCACCACGATCGATGCCACCGGCGCCATCGTCGTCCCCGGGTTCATCGATCTGCACGCGCACGGTCAGGCCGCCGAGGTCTATCAGTTACGTGCCTCGGACGGCGTGACGACCGCGCTCGAGCTCGAGGTGGGCGCCGCCGACATCGACGCATGGTACCGCCAGCGGGGGAGCGGTCAGGTGATCAACTTCGGTGTCAGCGTTGGCCACATCCCGGTGCGGATGGCGGTGCTCGGCGACCCGGGCGCGTTTCTGCCGACGGGTGCGGGTGCGCACCAGGCCGCATCCACGGCCGAGATCGCCGAAATCGTGAGGCGCATCGAGCAGGGACTCGATCGCGGCGCGGTCAGCATCGGCGCGGGATTCGTGTACACGCCGGCCGCGAGTCGTGACGAGCTGCTCGCCCTGTTCGGTGTCGCCGGCCGGCGGCGCGTGCCGGTCCACGTGCATACGCGGCGCGGCCTGCCCGGCGTCGAAGAAGCGATCGCTCTCGCCGCTGAGACGAAAGCGCCGCTGCACATCGTGCACGTGAACAGCACGAGCGTGGGCGCCACGCGCGAGGTGCTCGCCGCGATCGACAAGGCGCGCACCCAGGGTTTGGATGTCACGACCGAGGCGTATCCGTACACCGCGGGCATGACCGAGATTCAGTCGGCAAACCTCGACGAGTACGTCGGCGCGCCCGCCGAGAAGCTGGCGCAGCTCGAATGGCCGAGGACGGGCGAGCGACTCAATCGGGAATTGTTCGAGAAGTATCGCAAGATCGGCGGCCCGGTCGTCCTGCATACCAACACCGAGGAGATGGTGAAGGCGGCGGTGACGAGTCCGCTGACGATGATTGCGAGCGACGCCTATTGGGAGAACGGGGTCGGTCACCCGCGGACGACGGGGACCTATTCCAAGGTGCTCGGCCGGTTCGTGCGCGAGCAGCAGGCGCTCACGCTGATGGACGCCATCAGGAAGATGACGCTGATGCCGGCGCGGCGCCTCGAGGCGCGGGTGCCGGCGATGAAAACGAAGGGACGCTTGCGCGCAGGCGCCGACGCGGACATCGCGGTCATCGACGCCGCCACCGTGATCGATCGCTCGACGTACCGGGAGCCGGCGCTCGCGCCGATCGGGATCCGTCACGTGCTCGTCAACGGCGTCGCGGTCGTCGCGAACGGCCGGACCGTGGACGGTGTGACGCCGGGGCAGCCCGTGCGCGCGCCGGTGATCGGTCCCTGATTGCCTGGACAGTCAGCGCTTTACCCGGATCAGACGCATGCCGGGTTGTGACAGGGAACTTCGTTTCACTGCACCAGGAGCTTGGTCCAGTTGACGATCACCGTCACCGGTGGATCGCTCTCACTGATCGCGCGGTTGACCAGGAAGCGCTGGCCGTCAGAGGTCAGGTCGAAGGAGGCCGATTCGCCGATCTTGAACAATGCCCGCGGTGTGCCGGTGCGAAGCATGCCATCCGCGATCTCCGCCGAAACGCTCATGAGCGTGCCGTCCAAGGTCGTGTAGACAATCTCTCTGCCGTCGGCGCGCCAGATGGGCTGAGTGCCGCCTCCGGTCGACAGCTGACGCTTGGTTTCGACGGCGGAGCCATTCATCTCCTTCGGGACACCGCGGACGAACACGTCGAAGATGGACCCCGTTCGCATCACGTAGGCGATCCATCGGCCGTCCGCTGACAAACTGCCAGAGCTGGCCGAATCGGTCTCCGGGAGTGGCACCGTCCTCCTGTCGGTCAGGGACAGGAACGAGAGAGCGGCCTGTCCGGAGCCACTCTCTTGAAGCAGGAGCCACCGTCCGTCACGCGTGCCGGAAACGGGTTGTACCGCCCTTCCGCTCTCGCCACGCAACACCACACGCTCGGCACCGACGCCATTCGCCGGGCGTTCGATGACGTCGTTCCTCTCATCGCGAGCGGACGCGTAGTACAGCCGTTGTCCGTCAGCCGACCAGAGGGGGGAGCCGTCGGCGCCAGGCTCGAATGTGAGCCGCGTCGCCGATCCTCCGGCTGGTGACTCGATGTAGATGTCGGTGTTGCCGTCGGTGGTGCGCTGAACGACGACCGACCTGCCATCGGGACTGATGCGGGCACGGCCCAGGCCGGTCTGTTCCCCGCCCAGAGCGCCCTGCTGTTTGCCGTCCCGAGAGAACCATACGAGCTGCCGCAACGCCTGACGGCTGTGACGGAAGGTCAGTACACCGTTGGTCGACACCGAAAAGCTGGGGCCGCTGGTGACATTGTCCGCCAGTCGGGCGGGCTCTCCGGCGACATCGCCCGTCGTCGGATTGAAGCGCCGTGCCACCAATTGACCTCGCACACTGTACAGAAGCCACCCCCCGCCGCCCGCCGGATCGGGCGCATAGTCGGCCGGTGAAGTTTGCTGCGGGAACAAGAACTTCCGGACGGCGCCGTCGAGCGACACGTAGACGATTCCCCTTTCGCGACCGACGCTGCTGTAGACCAGGTGCTGACCGTCGGGCAGGAAGACCGGGTCGTACTGGCCGGTTTCATTACGCGTGGCGTCGAGCGGAAACAGAGGCGTCGCGCTCCCGCCGGTGGACGGCACGCGAAAGAGCGGCTGGTTGTTCCGGGTCAGCAAGAGTACGCCCGCGCTGTTGAATGCGCCGCCGGGACGATTCGTGTCCCCGACTGCCTGCGGCTGACCGCCGGTTACGTCGACGCGCTTGATCTTGCCGGCGGCGAGGAACCCCAGCACTTTGCCGTCGGGAGACCAGAAAGGGTGCGCGGCGTTCTCGGTGCCGGCGATCGCGCGCGGCGTGTTGGACGCGAGCGGACGGATCCAGATCATCGACCTGCCGTCGCGCGGCCCCGCAACCATCGCGAGCTGACGGCCGTCCGGGCTGACGGCGACCGCCCGGAAGCTGCTCTGGGGAGGCCCGAAGGTCGTGCCTTCCGGAGGCGTGATGTCGAACTCCATCAGCGGCTGTAGGTCCCCAGGCACTGGAGCGCGCCGGGCCGAGATCAACGCCACGAGGAGCGCAACGGCCGCAACACTCGTCGTGGCGGCGATCGCCCAGGGCAACCGCGTGGACCGCGGCGCCGGAATAGGCGCCCGCAGATTTGTCGATTCGGACGGGGCTGCAGTGAGCGCTTCCTGGATCTCCAATCTCGCGTCGGCGGCGGAGTCGAGCCGCTCCCGCCGATCCTTCTCGAGGCACCGCCGCAGCAGCCGCCGAATCGCGACCGGCGTCTCGGATGGCAGCAGGGACCACTCCGGATCGCTTTTCAGGACCGACGCGAGTGTGTCCGAGACGGTGCCGCCGTCGAACAGCCGCTGCCCCGAGAGCATCTCGAACAGGATCACGCCGAAAGCCCAGAGGTCGGCCCGTCGATCCACGGCGCTGCCCCGCGCCTGTTCAGGGCTCATGTATGCCGCGGTGCCGAGGATCATGCCGACGCCGGTCATCATCGCCGGCGAGGTGAACGTGGGCGAGATCGAAACGTCCCCGCCGGGCTGCGAGCCGATCGCCGATCTGGACGTCATGGCCTTGGCCAGTCCGAAGTCCAGCACTTTGACCGTGCCATCCTGCCGGACCTTGATGTTGGCCGGCTTCAGGTCGCGATGGACGATCCCCTGCTCGTGCGCCGCCTCGAGTGCTTCGACGATCTGAGTCGCGAGCCTGAGGCTCTCGCGCAGGGGAATCGGTCCGCGCGCCATGGCCGTCGAGAGATCCTCGCCGCCCACCAGCTCGATGACGAGCGCGGAGACCCCGCCGTGGTGTTCGAGGCCGTAGATCGCCGCAATGTGGGGATGATTCAGAGCCGCAAGGACGTGTGCTTCGCGCTGGAAACGGGCGAGGCGCTCCGGGTTGTCCGCCACCTCCGGCAACAGCACCTTGATCGCGACGTCTCGACCAAGCTGGGTGTCGCGCGCGCGGTAGACCGCGCCCATTCCGCCTTCGCCCAACTTGTCGAGGACGCGATACGGTCCCAGCGTGTCTCCAGCGTTCATCACGTCCTCGGCGGGGCTACGGCGAGACCTCGCCGTAGCTCGCGAATTCCCTGGCGAGCGGAGGCGGGGCCGCCTTCACCGAGGAGCGACTGGACGTCGAAGACACCGAGCCGGGATCCCGGGGACAGGAGAGGGGACAAGTGGCGCGGATTTTACTCTTATTGCGGAAGACGGTCGTGATGTTTCCGATACGTCTCGACTACACCGCTGGCGGCTGCTGGCCAGGCGACACCTGCTGGCATGGCGTTCGCGGCGAGCATGGCGCTTTGAAGCTGCAGGTTCAGCTCTTCCCACTTCGCGATGATCATCGACACCGGCTTCCGGAATAGCAGATTGGTTATCTGGAGCGGATCGAAATCGGCAGGCGTGTATAGTGCGCCCGATGTGATGGACACCGTCGGGTCGTCATGGCTGAACTCGGCATATTCCGGCCATTCAGGGGGGGAACCGATGATCGGGGGGCAACCTGGGGCGAACGCGTTCGTTGCGATCTTCATCGCGGTGACGCTGACCGGCTGCAGCAGCGCGTCATCACCGGCCGCACCCACCGTCGTGGTTGCGTCTGGCCCAGAAATGGTGCATCTCGAGGCGGAAGGGGGTTCGGGCACGCTCGACATCCGCAAACGGCTCCGCGCCTCCGGCGGTTTGACCGTGCATCTGGCGCCAGGCGAGCGCCTGTCGTGGGTCTTCGACGTGCGCGGCTCGCCGTTTCCATACGGTTTGGCGGTCACCTATGCGAACGGGCAGGAAGGCGCCAACGAGACGCTGCATGTTGCGCTCGACGGCGTGAGGATTCGCACGTTCGTTGATCGCGATAGCGGAGACGCCGTGGAGGGCTGGGAGACGTTCGTCACCGATCCTGCCGGCTCCGCTTCACTGCAGCCGGGTCCCCACACCGTCGCCATCGAGAGTGAAGGCGGGGATGGTTGTGTCGAAATCGATTTCATTCGCCTCGCGCCGATCAATTAGGGGACGGTATCGGTTGTTGTCGAGTGTCAAATCCCAAGCTCCAAATCCCAAGCTCCAACGCTCCAACACACTCCCAATTTCCAAATTGAGGTTGCCCCGGTTTGGTGGACAGGTTAGCGCTTTCGGTTTCTCTCTTCAGTCATGACGATGATGAAGGCCTGTGGCAGCTGTGGAAAACCCGCTCTGTGGTTTTCCAAGGAGCGGTGGGCGCGGTTCTGTGCGTCCACGGCTCCGGCAGCTTCCACAGGCCGCGGCGCGTCACGATCGCGGTCCGATCGCGACGAGCTCGACGGTCCCAGGGGCTGTCGACGGCCCACCCGTCTGGTGGCCCTCCGCAGAGCGACGTTCGAACCCGAGCGGCGACTCATAATTGAGCGACGAATGCCGACGCGTCGGGTTGTACCAGCCTTCGATGAAGTCGAACACCGTCGTGCGCGCCTCGCCGGGCGTGCGCAGCGTCACGCGGTCGAGCAGCTCGCACTCGAGCGTCGCGAAGAAGCTCTCACACATCGCGTTGTCATAGCAGTCCCCGACGGACCCCATCGACGGTCGGACGTCCGCCGCTCGGCACCGTCGCCCGAATTCGATCGACGTGTATTGGCAGCCCTGATCCGAATGATGGATGACCTGGTCCGGCCGACGCTGCGTGACGGCCATGTCGAGCGCGCTGACGACCAAACTCGTTCGCAGGTGCGTCGCCATCGCCCAGCCGACAATCCGCCGACTCCACACGTCCAGGACGACCGCCAGGTACAACGTGCCGGCCCGGGTCGGGACGTAGGTAATGTCGGCGACCCACAGCTGATTCGGTCCATTCGCCGTGAAGCCCCGCCCCACCAGGTCCGGTGCCGGCCGGGCCTGGGGGGCCCGCACCGTGGTCACGGGCCACTTGCGACGACTCACGCCGCGCAGCCCCGCCTGCTTGAGCAACCGCGCGACCCGCTTGCGTCCGACGCGCTCGCCGGCGTCGCGGAGATCGCGATGAAGCCGCGGCGCGCCGTAGGTGCCCCGCGACTGGTGGTGGAAGACGCGAATCTGCTCCAGCAGCTGGTGATCTTTCCGACCACGCGGGCTGAGGGCGCGGCGGTGCCACGCGTAGTACCCGCTGGCGGAGACCCCCAGCACGCGGCACATGGTGGCGATGGCATGGGCGGCCTGATTCCCCTTCATGAATCGGAACCCTTCGACGGGATCGATCCGGTCTCCCGGGCGAACCAGGCCGCGGCTTTTTTCAAGATCTCCCGCTCCTCACGGAGCGTCGCATTCTCGCGGCGGAGCCGCTGCAATTCCGTGCGTTCGTCGGTCGTCAACCCGTCTTGGCGCCGGCCGGCGTCCCGGTCCGCCTGTGCCACCCAATTACGAATGCACTGCGCCGACGGCTCGAATTCCTTCGCGAGCGACTCGGGGCTGCGTCCACCGCGGACCAGCTCGATGATCCGCTCGCGATACTCTGGCGGATACGGTCGTCGTGACTTCGGCATCGTGTCCTCCCATGATCGCCCAAGAGGGCGGGAGTCCACGAAACCGGGGCAACTTCA